>Ga0209172_10001412_pt1 | contig 51493 bp, 54 predicted proteins | sample LarsenN4metaG_FD_184113 | JGI IMG/M metagenome (GOLD analysis project Ga0209172, IMG submission 184113) | Hot spring sediment bacterial and archeal communities from British Columbia, Canada, to study Microbial Dark Matter (Phase II) - Larsen... ...
GTACTTGATGATCGTCGGCACTTTCCATGCCTTGAGGTACTCCCACCACTTGATGGGTCGGTCCGAGGGGAGATAGTGAAATTCCTCGCGCAGTTTTTTCATGACCGCGACAAATTTCTCCATGGCCGCGCGCTCATGCGGATACGTTGCGCACACGTTTTCGATGAGCTTGTCCCAGCCGTAGGGAATCGGCACGCGCTTGCCGTCGGGCATGGCCATGTGGTCGTACCCGTTTTTATCAAAGAGTTCAAACGTGATGTCTTTCTCGAGCCCGATGTGGCGCAGGAATTCGTAAATGCGTCCGCCCGGGCCGCAGCCCCAGATGTAGTGCACTTGCGCGCAGAAATAGTAATCGCCCGTGTGGAACGTCTGGCAGTAGCCACCCGGGATGTCATGCGCTTCGAGCATGCAAACTTTTTTGCCTGCGTTGGCAAGTAGGGCGCCGGCCGTAAGCGCCGAGGAGCCCGTGCCAATGATCACGTAGTCGTAGGTGTGGCCTTGCGCGTAGCGTGCATCCTGCGCGGCATGCTGTTCTTTTGTGAGGGCGGAAGTGCTGGATTTCTTCATACAAAATAAAGGTGCCCCGATCATAACACCGGGGCACGCATGGGGGAATAGCGGGGTTCAGGCGGTTTGTTCGATGAGGGCAATCAGCTCGGACGGAGCATTGTGCGAGATGGGGACAGCGCGCGTGTGGCTTGGAGAGGGGTTTTGCGAAAGGAGATAGGCGCGCGGCGGAAGCGTGGTATCCGATTCTAGTCCGATGACCACCCCGCGCGTGTGTGGGAGCAGAGCATCGCTCTCGATGACCTCGTACCCGTGGGCAAGCAGGGCCACGCGGTACATCCGACTGGTGATCGTGTCGAGACCGACGAGATGCGCGCGCGTGCGCACGGGCGGAAAGGCAGCGTCTTGTTTGAGGGCACGCTGGATTTTTAGGAGGTCCACGCGTGCTTCGGGTGCCTGGTAGAGCGGAATGAGAGCTTCGAGGCATGCGCGCGGGATGTCGCACAGGCGGACGCGCAAGGCTTCGCTTACCGGGAGATCGGCGGGGTAGTGCAGATGGTGGGAGTGCACCAATCGTTCGACGAATTGTTGCTGGGATGGAGGAACGTCGGCATGGGTCACGAGGCGTTCAACGGCGCTCGCGTCTTCGCGCGAGCCGCGTGCCATGGCGGATGTGATTTCCGCTGCTCCGGATTCGTCGCCATGTTTGAGCAGAGCGATGGCGGCTGTTAGGCACGTGCTTGCGTACTCGCTGTGCAGGGCCTTCAGCAGGGCGGCGCGGTGCGACGTTAGGTGGAGACGGCCGATCAGATACAAAGCACCGCGGTATTCCTCCGACTGTTCGGCAGTTTTAAGCATGTCATCGAGCATCTGCTCGAGGCGTGGGCGTTCCCAGGAAAACTGCCAGATCGCAGCGATCGCTTGGGAGCGCATGGTGGCACTCGGATGCTCCAGGAACGGTTTGACGATGTCGATGATGGCGGGGTCGGCAAAGTTTCGCAGGCTGTGCAACGCGCTTTGCTGAACGGCCGCCGATGGATGATTGAGGCAAGAGATGATGAATGGGATGATGTCTGGATCGCGCAGAGCAATGAGTGCATCAAGAATCGCATCAATCACCTCTTGTCGCCGCTCGGTTTCAAAAACATCATGCAGGCGCTTTGTGAGGGCATGGCGGGAGAACCCGCTCTCATACAACCGCTCGGGTGCAAACGGAAATGCGGCAACGGCGGCAACGGCCGCGCGCCGCAGGTCTGCATGCGGATGCGACAACAGCTCGCTGATAACCCGCAGGCTGGATGGCTCCTTGATGGACGCGAGTGTTTGCAGTGCGGCCAGACGGATGGCGACAGGCTCGCTTTCTTTGCGCAGAATATCCAAGATGGCGCCGAGCTGGCGGTCGCGCACAAAGCGCAGCTCGGCCATCACCTCAACGGTGCGCAGGCGGGTTTTGAAGTCCCCGCCCGTGGCGCTTGCGAGCAAGACGCTCGGATAGAGCCGGCGAATATGCACGTCGAGCGCCACGCGGATAATGAGGAACAATAACGCGGCAAGGCTCAAGATCTGCACCACCACCGCAACTTGTGCACTGCCAAACGCGGGCGCCATCACCGCGAGCATGATACTTCCGAGAAGTCCGCCGATCGTGGCGACCGGTCCGTTGATCCAGGTCCATGCACGATTGCGCTGAACGTCGCTTACGCCCTCGAGCATCACCGCCCATGCTTGTTGCTGGAGCGAGATAATGATGTCGCGCATGAGGATGACGGGAACGACGACGGCAAACATCGGGAAGGCAATCATCAGCGCCACGCCTAGGGCTACCACGACGGGCGGCACAAAGAGATTGCGCGTGAGTCCGTAACGCTCAAGCAGGAAGCGTTGAATGGTGTTGACGAACACGAGCAAGATGACGCTAAAAATAGCCGTGTACAATCCGTTGAACGCGTTGAGCTCGGCCTCCGTTGCGTACACGGCGTTGGAAACAACGGCGAGCTCGTAGTTGAAGATGCGTGTGAAGACCATGGAGAGCCCGGCCGTGGCTGCGAGGAGGTACAAAAAGTGGCGCAGCGTCACATCGGGGAACACGTCGCGCAGTCGAGTACGCATGCTTTCCGATGATGGGGGCGGGGGGAGGATCGAGGAGGTTGTTGCGAGGATCTGGATACGGTAAAGAAACGGCAGCGCGAGCAGGATAAATACAGCAACAAGACTAAAAAGCGCTGCGGCTGGGACGGATTCACTGAATCCGGCGAGCACCACACCCGCGAGGGCCGAGCTCACAACCGCCACGCTCGTGATCATGGGTTGGACGCGCTGTAACTGCTCCGTATTGAACACATCGCCAGCGAGCACGGAGAGTTTGTCGTTTGCGACAACGAGGCACGCAGAGTTGACCACCAGTCCCGCGCCTAAGTACGCGAGCACAACGCCGATAGACGATTGATCCGTGATGAGGTGTTGGGTGAGGGCAACGGCAATTGATCCCAAGAGTGCCGCTGAGCCAAACACGAGACTCTGCGCGTTGGAGCGCAGTCGCGCGAACAGACGCGACGAGAGCCAGGCACCCAGCAGGATGGCAAAGGAGCTGATGATGTAAAACGCGGGGAACCACTCAACTCCCGCGCGTTTGATAAGCAGGGTTTGCAGGAGGATCCAAAGCAGAACGTTGGCCGCGGTCAGAAAGAAACTAGCTCCGGACATCAATAAAACCCACGGCCGTTCCGCAGGTTCCACGCGAAACCACTGTTTCACGTCCCACCTCCTCATAGATAGGGTCAGATAGCACTTTCGGGCACGCCCGTTGACACACGAATGAAAAACCCATACACTGCAGCCACAATTTTGACTCGCGGCCCCATCGTCTAATGGTTAGGACACGGGCTTTTCAAGCCTGTAACCGGGGTTCGACTCCCCGTGGGGTCACCACAAAACCGTTCGGAAATTTTCGGACGGTTTTGTGTTTCTGTATTGACTTTTTGATAAAAATATGCTATTTTATGGCGTCGCAAGACCGAGTGCGGACCACTGCGCTCGCTGGCTCGGAGGCCACGTGTTCTCGTTTTTCGATCGTCTGATGGTTTCGCTCAGCCGCCGTTCCGGCGACCGTCGCTGGGGGCTCCTCAGTGCGTTCTGCGCCGCGCTCATCCTCGGATGGGTGGTCATGGCGCTGCCCTGGATCGACGCGATCACTGGATCGCACCTGGGAGCCGGCAGCTTCGGCCGCGGCTTCGAGCCGACGCTCAACGTGTACGGCTGGGTGCTGGGGGAAGAGGTCGCCGACCGCTACTCCATCGCGGTCGTCGTCGGTGCGGTGTTCTGCGGACTGGTCGTGCGCATCTTCGACATCGGGATGCTGCTGGCCAGCGGCTACACCTACCGGGTCGTGCGCCCGGGCCGGTTCTTTAGCGGGATCTGGTCCCGCGACTGACGCGCATCTGCGCGGAACAAGAGCAAGCCACTCGGCCTGCAGTTCCGCTCGTCGGGTGCGCTCTTGTTTTTATACCCCGCACAGAGATTTCAATTCCCGCCACCACACCAGTTCCTCGACCGCCCGGTTTCAACTGACTCGCAGGTGGTTCACTACGAAACCAGCTCGAGTCGAGCCGGGTTTTGTGATAACTTAAAAAAGCAATTGATTATAAGGAGTGTGTGGAAGACTAAGCACGCGTAAGAGCCGTTCTGGAGGAACAGATAAAATCGGAGGATCGCGAACAGATTGCTGAGCGAGAGGAGCATGAAGCGACGCTTTTGCGCGTGATTGATGTATTAAAAGAGGACAGATATTTTCGTCCTGGTGAGGAAGCGAAATTAGTTTTCCCTCAGCCGGGCGAACTCGGAAGTCCGTGGAGAAAACAGGATCGAAGTTGGCGACCAGGTTTCGGACGTGCTGTGGCCAAATGTGAAACGACAACGCTCATTAAGCCATCCGTAGATCAGGAACGCGACGAGCGGTACGGGAAAATCGACCATCTGGAAAAAGAGCTCCGCGCTGCAGGATACCTTGTTGATGTCTGGCCTGACTATGAAGGCGGATCGGCCGAGGTGGATCGGTGCGATTACTATATTTTTGAAATGGTAAAATAGTCGTGCGAAGCGTGAAATCAGGTTTCACATTAGGAGAAAACTGGCTCCAACTGACTCGCAAGTGGTTCATAAAAACGACTCACTAACACCGTGAGCTGTTTTTGTATCTTAACGTATGGAAATTTGGGCGCGGGACGCGAGTTTGGTATAGTTTAGCCATCATCTTTAACCGACGCATATGTCAGACAAAGGCAGAATTTTTCTTATCGTCGTGGCCGCGGCTGTGGTATTGGGCGGTGGGGCGATTTGGTGGGCATTTCAGCAGATAACCAAAACGCCGCAAACGTTTATTGTTGGTCAGCAGTTTGTGGACCACTTGGTTGCGGGCGAGTATGAGCAGGCACAGGATCTCATGTCCGCGGAATTCCAGGATGAGAGCGACCTCGCGGCTATTGAGGCGATCGTTCAGAATCAGCCGGAGTTGTTTACGAGTGAAACAGTCCTCAACCTCACGGGGCGAGGTTTTTGGAACGAGCTGCGCTACGCCTACGGCACCATCGAAGCTGGCGATGCGGATTCGCCGGTCTACATGGAGTTTGTGGATGAGGGCGGTGCCACCAAGCTCTCGTACATGAGTTTTGACGAGGAGGATATTCCGGTGAATGGAGAGCAGCAAATGCCGAAGGCTTACATCGTTGGCGAAGCGTTCATTGAGGCATTGGCCCGCAAAGACATCGATGCAGCCATTGCGCTCTCGATTCCAGAGTTCCAGACGCCCGAGGCGCTCGCGAGCATGGAAGCGTTCGTGGAAGGCGAGGCGGAGTTTTTCAACGATGCAACCGAAGTGACATTTACGGACAAAGGGCGCGATGGAGACTTACGCTACGCCTACGGCACCATTGATGCCGACGGCGCGCTCACGCCGGTCTATATGGAATTCATGGATACGGAAGACGGCGAACCGCAGGTGTCGTTCATCACCCTCAACGAGGAAGACATTCCGGAATACGTGAACCGCTAGATGACGCGGCCTCGGATGCGGTCGATCGCGGCTTTGAAGACGTCGACAAGTTTGTCGGCGTCTTCTTTTTGCTCAGTGCCCATGGAGATGCGCAAAAACGGTTTCGCAGTCCCGCTCGCGTGCAGGGCGGTGAGGTAGACGCGGGTGGTGTTGAGTCCAAAACTAGTGCCTGCGGAAAGATCCATGTGCACGCGCGCAGCTTCGCGAATGGCGTGATCAATGAACGCCTGGGCAATTCGGACTTTCCCGAGGTTGCGCTTGAGTGCGAGGACGAGACTCGCGCCGTGGAACGGGCGGTCTTTGTTCCATGCGTTGCCTGGATGCGTTTCGAGCCCGGGGTAGACCACATGGCTAAATGGTGTCGCATCTTTTGCACGGATGTGCGCATCGAGCGCGCGAGCGGCTTGCAGCGCGTTGCGCTCGAGCGTTTGAAGACGGCTTGAGAGCATGTTGCGATCGGGCCAAGGCAGGGAGAGAGAGGATGCGTCGGGCATCATGGTTCCGGCGTGCATGCGCGCCTTGGGTAGTCCAAAGCCCGTGAAGCTCTGTGCCCAGATAATGCCGCCCGTTACACGGTCCATGCCAAATTGGTGGTGCTTATTCAGGCTCTCAAACACGATCAGTTTGAGCGGTCCCGGCACCAGCGGCATGTCCTGGAGCGGCTGGTAGGTACAGGTAAGCCCGGTGTTGTCGAGGACGAGATACGTTTCGTGTTCAACTGTTTGTGCGATGCGGCGGATGAGACTCGGCAAGTCCGGCATCGCGAGAATCTCGGAGTTGCACAGCGAATCGAGAAAAATCACCGTTGGCTGGATTTCGCGCACGGCTTCAACGAGTTCGTTGGCGTTCATTTCATCTACTTCAAACACCCGGTCCGGATACAAGCTCAACAGCAGAATTTTATTTTCAAAATAACTGTTGCGCCCAAGCAGCATCGGTCCGTCGGTGATGCCTTGCATCTGCAGGGCAGTGAGGATGGTGGAAAACGCGGCCATGCCGCTCGTGCACGCGTAGGCGTGGATGGGGAGCGGGACGCGGCGGTCGATGTAGGACTGTACGAACGCGTCTTCGTACGCGCCAGCGTCCATGTGGTGGTCGCGCTTATAGTCGTTCACCGTTCCGGAAATTTTTCCGGTCTGCGTTCCGGCTTCGGATACCAGGGCGTGGCGGTAGGAGGGCGACTGCCAATCCGTGGATGCAAGAAGCGCTCCTGAGATGCCTTGAAGGGAGCGGAGGCGATCGTGAGCCGCGCGGTAGCGCAGGTGCGCAGGAGACGGGTTGGCAAGATCACGGAGGATGGATTCGTACTCCGCGAGGATGGCTTCGCACTGTTTGAGAAGCATGGGTCGGGTTTCTTCACGAACGCGATCCGAACGCGCGCTCAAAAACAGCCGGAACCGCCGTAAACGGTCCATCTGGATTTTGGCGATGTGTTCGATTTCCTGCCGTTCACGGTCGTCCATAGCTTCGGCGATTATACATGGCCATGATACGATACGCGAAGCTATGCGTATCCCGTTTTTGTCCGCTCCCGACATTCGCCTCACGACCGTTGACCTCGGAACGCGGTCCATTCAAATACCGGTTGCGGAATTTGAGGGCAAGCGGCCTGGAAAAACGCTGCTGATTACCGGCGGCATGGATGGCGATGAGTATACCGGCATGGAGGCTTCGTATCGGTTGGTGGAACGGTATCGCGACAGAAATTTTGCCGGTCGGCTGATTATTATCCCGATCGTGAACATTCCCGGATTCGAGGGGGAGTGTAGTTGGAATCCAATGGATATGCGATTTCCCAAGCATATCTACCCGGGGAATCCTGCTGGCATGCCAACGGCCCGGCTCGTGTCTTGGCTCACGCAAACGCACGCATCGCGCGCCAACCTTTGGCATGATATGCACGCCGGTTCAATCACCGAAGGGTTGCGACCGTTTGTTTGGTTGCATGAGACCGGAAAAAAAGACACGGATGCGCTCATGCGGCTTGCGCGCGAGCGTTTTGATGCAGATCTGTTTGTGGCGGAACGTGTCAGTGGGGCGTCCAAAGCCGGCGCGCTCGCAAAGCATGGGTGCGGCTATATCCTCACCGAATCCGGGCAGCGGGGAGAGCGTGATGAGACATGCGTGGCTCGGCAGGTGGTGTGGGCGGAATCATCCATGGCTCTGCTTGGCATGATTGACGCTCCGGCGACATCAAAGCGGGCGCCAGAGGTTTTAACTGTGGTGACGTATGACCGATCTGCGCTCACAGGTTTGTGGCGCCCGGTACTTCCTGTGCCTAAAAAACTCGTGCGCGGACAGGTGATTGGCACATGTCTTCGCCTCGACGGAACGGGTATGCGGGACGTTCGGGCTTCCACGAGTGGAACGCCGCTGTGGTGGAAGGAAACAATGAAAATACAAAAAGACGAATTAGTGGTCGCCATCGGATCATGACGATGCAACAGTGAGCGTGATCCCGCGCGCTGCAAGAGCCGCTTCCAAGCGGCTTTTTTGTTCCTCCGGCATATCTGTGAGCATGGCGAGCACCATCTTGCGCTTCCCCGTGCGCAGCGTCACCCACACCTTTCGCATTTGGCCTTCGCGCACGATTTCCACGCGAGCGATGTCCGCAAGCGGCATGCGCGTGGTCCACCAGCCAAAGAAACAAACCAGGTTTTGATCCTCGATCGCGAGTTGGCATTTGGCGGCACGTGCAAGAATCCAACGTTTGATCATACGCCACCCAGTATAGCTGAACCCAAAAATGAAAACGACCGCCGGGCGAGGCGGTCAGGGGGCGTTGGGTGCCACCTCGAGGCGGCCGGTTCCGGTCCAGCGCAGGGTGTACGCCGAGGCGGGGCCGTCGAGGCTGCGGAGGACGAGCGGAACGTCCCGTGGAAGCAGGGCGGTGAAGCCGGGAGGGTCCGTGCCGTCGTGCGGCGCGCCTGGCATGTCCCACAACCAGATTCCCTCCGGCGAGGCGTGACCGATCCACTGCGGCGCGTGGAATCGGAACCCTTCGGAAAACACGATGTCGATCAGGAGGAAGGGACCCTCCACGCGTCCGGTCTCGCTCTGGAACACGTCGAGCACTCCCTCACCTTCGAGCGGAGGAACGCCGGTGGCGTTGCCATCACGAAGGGTTACGGTCCAGGGCTCGATCGCGCGAGTCTTCTCTCGATGTGCGGTCATGCCGCCTCCTTGTGCGCGGGGAGTGTACTATCCGCCTGTGAAAAAAGCAACGATGCGTTCCTGCACGTAGTAGACGTTTGGAGAAAAGAGATTGACCCCGAGCCAAGCCGCGGATGTGACCGCAAATGGTTTATGAATCCAGCGCCAGCGTTTCCATGCGTATCCACCCAGAAGCACGGTGGCCGGATCAATCACCAGTCGATTGAACCAATGCTCCACGCCGCCATACCACTCGGCGATGTATCGGCCGAATGCGCCAATTTCCATGAGGACCTCGGAGAGTTCCCAAAGCGTGGACGTGAGCAGGAGAAACCAAAAGAGTTCAACTTTGGTCGGTGGGTGCGTGCTGTACCACCAAAAGTACAGGAATGCGACAAGTACGCCGGCCGCGACATGCTGGAGCGACCAAAAATCAATTGCCGCGGAGGCGGTGATACCGACGATGTCCGGTGCTGTGAGTGGTTGGTTAGCCCACAGTGCAAGTCCAACCGTGAATACCGTCAAAATGGTTGTGGCGACAGGGACGAGCATAGATTGGATTCCAGCATAGCGGTTGTCTTTTCAGGCGGCAAGAAGTCGGGTAGGGTGGAGGCGGTATGCGTATCCTTGGGATTGAATCGAGTTGTGATGAGACCGCGGTCGCGATCGTGCAGGGTGACGGCGATGTGGTTGGCGTTGAACAAAATTTGGTTTCATCCCAAGTCGAGATCCATAAGCTCTATGGCGGCGTGGTACCGGAGGTTGCGGCCCGTCGGCATGTGGACGTGATTTTTCCTCTCTTGCTCGAAGCAGGTGTCCCGCGCGCCGGCTCGGGAATCGACGCGATCGCCGTGACGGCCGGGCCCGGGTTGGTGCCGGCCCTGCGTGTTGGTGTGGAGCTCGGAAAAACCCTTGCCTGGGCTTGGGGAAAACCGCTCGTAGCGGTCAATCATCTGGAAGGGCACATCTATTCCGTTTGGCTTCCATCACCCAACAATCATCACCCAACACCCGCGTTCCCCTCGCTCTGTCTTCTCGTCTCCGGTGGGCACACCGAGCTGATCCTGATGCGAAGCCACGGGCAGTACGAGCTCGTCGGCAAAACGCGCGATGATGCAGCTGGCGAGTGTTTCGACAAAGTCGCCAAACTCCTCGGCCTCCCATACCCAGGCGGACCGCAGATTTCCAAGCTCGCCACGCAAGGTAATCGAGCGGCACTTGCATTCCCTCGGCCAATGCTCGAGAGCGGGGATTTTGATTTTTCATTCAGCGGATTAAAAACGGCGGTTGCGGTGGAGTTAAAGAAACAAGAGGGAAGCGAGCAGAAATCCGCGCTGGAAGATATTTGTGCCTCTTTTGAAGAAGCCGTTGTCGAATCGCTCGTCACAAAAACCGTTGCGGCGGTTGAGAAATTCCGCCCCGCATCCGTCATTCTCGCCGGTGGCGTTGCCGCGAACCGTCACTTGCGCGAAACCCTCGCCGCAGCACTCTCCCAACTACCCATCACCCAAAACGCACCACCCACCCTGCACGTCCCAGACCTTCGCTACACCGGCGACAACGCGGCCATGATCGCCGCCGTCGGATACTTCAAGGCGCTCCGGCGCGAGTTTTCCGATCCCCTCACGCTCGAAGCGAATCCCAACATGCGCTTGGCCTTATGACCACCATCACACGCACACAAACAGAAACCAGAACACTCGCCGCGGACTTCGCCAAGACGTTGCATGGCGGGGAGGTCGTGTTTTTGGAAGGAGGGCTCGGTGCCGGAAAGACGACATTTGTGAAAGGACTCGTCGAGGCGCTCGGGGCCGTGGATGAAGCACGCTCGCCGACGTTTGCAGTCATGCATCTGTACGAAACGCCCGGTGCCATCAAAACGATCGCGCACCTGGATTGCTACCGGCTCAAACGTCCGGAAGAGTTGCTTGAACTTGGATTGGAGGATTTGCTGGATCGGCAGGATGCCGTGCTTGTGGTTGAATGGCCGCCCGCGGAACTCACGGTGCCCGCAGAGCGCCTGCGCCGCGTGATCATTCGCGCCCTCGATGCGAATACGCGCGAGATCGTCATCTCATGATAGAATGAGTGCGTATGCGGGAGGTTCCAACGAATTGGCGGGATTGGCGTCCGCAAAAACGGGAAGGGATGCGGGAAGGGCGCCGCGTAGAACTCGACACGTTCGGCGCTGTCCGCAAGACAGCAGATTTTGATTATGTCATGCGGCAGCTGGCAGATAGGCGAGGGTACGTGACGTTTCGTCAGGCCATGGATTTAGTTCGAAGCTACACACGACAGGATCCGACGCGTCCCGAAAAGCCGTTTGCCAAAGAACTGCGACAGGATGTGTGCGAATTCATGCGGTTGCCCGTCCCGGCTTGGGATAGCGTGAGGTTCTATACCGCGATTGATACCCCTCTCGATCGGTTTCACCACACAGACGGCTGGATCGAGTATGTGGATCCGCGCAGTGGCGAGAGAGCGTTTGTCACCATGGACGTCACACTCGACCCAGCAAAAATCCATGAATGGATTTCCGCGACCCAGGCTCAAGAGGAATACTTTGGCGCCAACATTGTCGTGATGAATCCGGCTGATCAGGGTGACGACTACTTCGATCGCCAAGTTCGTGAGTATGCACAACTCGTCGCGTCTCGGCTCTCGGCGCGCATGCAGGAATCCGGCCTACGTCGTCCGATTCCGTTTCCGAGCGCGGGTCGGCGTGTCGTCGACATTCCAGCCGCAGGCAAAACAAAAAACCGGCCGTCGCGATGACGGTCGGGTTTTTGTTTAGACGCCCGTTGCTTCCATGACTTCTTCTACGCTCGTGATGCCCTGGAGGGCCTTGAGCATGCCGTCTTGCGCCATGTCGGTCATGCCTTGCTTCTTGGCGAGCTCGCGCATCTGGTACTCGTTGATGGTTTCCGAGAGGCTGGCGCGGATTTCGTCGGACATGATGAGAATTTCGTAGATACCCAAGCGGCCCTTGTAGCCAGATTGATTGCATACGTCGCAGCCCTTGCCGCGATAGAACTTCCATTGGTCGCTCGGCGGCACGGTTTCGCCGGCGGCCGGGGGAATCCCTTCAAGAACCTTTTTGACGCGCTCAAAAATTTCCGGTTCGAGTTTAACTTCCTCCTTGCAGTCCTGGTGGATTTTGCGCACCAGGCGCTGACCAATGATGGCGTTGAGCGCCGGAGCAAGCAAGAACGGCTTCACACCCATGGAGATGAAACGGGGAATAGCGCCAGCAGCGTCGTTGGTGTGGATGGTGGAGAGCATCAAGTGGCCGGTAAGTGCCGCGTTGATGGCTACCTCTGCGGTTTCGAGGTCGCGGATTTCACCCACCATCACGATGTCCGGGTCCTGACGCAGGATCGAGCGCAACCCGTTGGCAAACGTGTAGTGCTTGGAGTGGTCGATTTGCGACTGGTTGAGACCGGCGATTTTGTACTCGATCGGATCTTCGAGGGTGATGATTTTGACCTCCGGCGAGTTGAGTTTGCGCAAAATGGCGTACAGCGTAGTGGTTTTACCGGAGCCGGTCGGACCCGTCGTGATGATCATGCCGTGCGGCTTTTCGATTTCGCGCACGAGTTTCTTTTCGTCGGCTGGCCTGTAACCGAGCTGGGCAAACTCCACGTTGATGGAAGCTGGTTTGAGGATACGCATCACCACGGACTCGCCCCAGTTGGTTGGGATGGTCGACACACGCACGTCGGTGTCGCCGGATTTGAGGAAAATCGTGAAGCGGCCGTCTTGCGGGCGCTCCGTGACGTTGATTTTGAGTCCCGAGATGAGCTTGATGCGCGCAATGATCTTCTTCCACAAATCCGGAGAAAGCGCAGCGACTTCCTGGAGCACGCCGTCCACGCGGAAGCGCACGGCGACTTTTTTCTCCTCCGCCTCGATGTGAATATCGGACGAGCCAAACTGCAGGGCCGCAGCCATGCAGATCGTCATGATGTCCGTGATGTTGGCGCGGTCGAGGACTTTTTGAATGTCCGAATAGGAATGCAGTTCCGCCTGAAACCGCTGGAGCTCTTCGTCGGTCACGCGCACGCCCTTGATGATGGTTTTGATCTTCGGCAGGGTATCGTAAAACTTCAGCCCAATGCGCATGCTCTCCTCTGAAACTTTGTATACCGCTCCGTTGGTTTTGAGGCGCTCCTGGAGCTGGAAAAGGAGTTCTTGCACCTCGGGCTTTTTGGGATCCGTGCTCCCCAGGCGCAGTTCAGGACCGGTGTAGAGAAATGCGACCACCTTGAGTGCCTCGGCCTGCTCGCGAGGAATCTGAATAAGCGCTTCCGGGCTGATCGGGAAGCCTTTGAGGTTTACGTAAGAAACACCGATCGCGGCGGCTTGCGCCTGCGCTTCGGCTTCCAGCTCTTTGAGCCGGACTTCGTGCATTTTCGCCTCGAACTTTTCCGTGACGGATGCCTGAGCGGTCGACTTCGTCGGCGCTCCGGCGGCAGGCGCCCCGGATTTCTTCATGAGGTCTTCGATGGACTGCATGTCGGCCATATCAAATCACAGGGCATTTCGCCCTGTGACAATTTTAGACGCTCTCTACCGTTTTGCCCAGAGTCTGCGAACCTTAGCCTGCAGGCGCCCAGGGCCACGCAGGAGCGATCGGTCGAAAAATAGCATCCAGGCCGCGTATTGATACACGACGGAGGCGCCGACATAGGAGAAAATGATGGTAAAAAAGAGAATCGTACCGACCGTGTTCATGAGCGCAAACAAGAACGGGGAGCCCGAGAGGATGGAAAGCAGGAGCAAGATGGCAAAGGGGATGGAGACAAGGGTAAGTCCGGCAAAGACCGCCAGCCCACCAACGAGCACCACCACGAAGAGCAAGAGACCATACTCCATGCAGGCGATCCAATGCTCGCGGAACAACTTCCAGCCGGCATGGATGCCGTCGATGGCATGGCGATTTTCGCGCACGATCTCGATGAGCGCGATCATCGAGATGACTCCGACCGCAACGGCGGCCACCACAAACACGACAAAGATCAAAAACGCGATGAGCGCCTCAAGCGGCGGGTTGCTGATTTGCAGAAGGGCGAGCGGAAGGACCGCAAGAGCAAACAGGATGGCGTAGGCGATTTTGGAGAGCAGGGCAAGCGAAAGAACGTGTGGGAAGTGACCGCGCGAAGCCGCGATAGCCTCGTTGAGCGTAAACGGGCGCAAGGCATGCACTCCTTTGACGAGCGCGGCCTGCGAAACGAGCGCCGCAACGAGCACGGCAACGCCGATGAGAATGTAGAGCGTTACCAGGATGGTGACTTGATCGGTTGGCAGAACGGTCCATTCCCGCAGGTACCGGCCGAATAGTTCGTATCCGGGGAAGGAGTGATTCAGCATTTGTGAGAGCGAAACGGCGCCGGTCTGAACGCGCGCCACGGCGCGCCAGACGATTTCCACCACGCCGCCGGTGGAGATGCATGCGGCGAATAAACCAAAAACCCACAACGACTTGCGGTGCCACGTTAAGGCCCAGGCCTCGCGCAGCAGGTTCCGGTAGATCGTCGTGGGTTTGGCTGGCATATCCTCCTAATGTGCGTTACGCCGTCTTCGGCGCGAAGATCGCTTCAAACGCTTCCTTCTCAATCGTTTCTTTTTCAAGCAGTTGGTTGGCGATCGCGTCGAGATAGGCCTTTTCTTTTCGGATTATAGCACGTGCGGCCTCGAGCGCGCCATGGACGAGGTTGCCAACTTCTTCGTCGATGTCCTGTGCCGTTTTTTCGGAGTAGTTGCGGCTCTCATGGATTTCGCGGCCGAGGAAAATCATTTCTTCCTGCTCGCCAAACACGCGCGGACCCAGCTTTTCGCTCATGCCGTAGCGCGTGACAAGCTCGCGTGCGAGGCGCGTGCACTTTTTGAGGTCGTCGGACGCACCGGTGGTCACGTCGCCGAATGTTTCTTTCTCCGCGACGAATCCACCGAGCATGACGGCCATGTCGTCGAGGAACTCGGCGCGGCGGTGGAGACGGCGATCTTCGGAGGGGAGTTTAAGCGTGTATCCGCCGGCCATGCCGCGGCTGATGATGGAAACCTTGTGCACGGGATCGGCGAACTTGGACATCCTTGCTACGAGGGCGTGTCCTGCCTCATGGTAGGCCGTCACTTTTTTCTCTTCTGCTGACATGACGGAGGAGCGACGCTCCGGTCCGAGCAAAACCTTTTCGATGGAAATCAGCACGTCGTCTTGCTTGATTTCCTTTTGGTTGGCGCGCGCGGCGCGGATCGCGGCTTCGTTGAGCAAGTTGGCGAGATCAGCTCCGGCAAAACCCGGGGTGCGCTCGGCCACACGGCGCAAGTTCACGTCTTTGGCGAGCGGTTTGTTTTTGGCATGCGTTTTGAGGATCGCTTCGCGCTCGTTGATGTCCGGCAAATCAATGACCACGCGGCGGTCAAAGCGGCCCGGGCGCAGAAGGGCGGGGTCAAGCACGTCCGGCCGGTTGGTCGCGGCCATCACGATAACGCCGAGCGTTGGGTCAAACCCGTCCATTTCCACCAGAATCTGGTTGAGCGTTTGTTCGCGCTCATCATGGCTTCCGCCAAGTCCGGCTCCGCGCTGGCGGCCCACCGCATCGATTTCATCGATGAAGATGATGCACGGCGCGCTCTTTTTGGCTTTGAGGAACAGGTCGCGCACGCGTGCGGCGCCCACGCCCACGAACATTTCCACGAACTCGGAACCCGAGATAAAGAAGAACGGCGCATCGGCCTCACCGGCCACGGCGCGCGCCATGAGCGTCTTACCCGTACCCGGGCGACCCATGAGCAGCACACCCTTTGGAATCTTCGCGCCAAGATCGGCAAACTTTTTCGGGTTCTGCAAAAACTCTACGACCTCCTGCAATTCTTCTTTTGACTCCTTGGCGCCGGCAACATCCTTAAACGTGACTTTTCCTTTGGACTTGTCGGCTTCGCGCACGTTGGATTGTCCAAACGACATCGCGCGGCTGTTGGCGCCCTGCATTTGGCGCACCATGAAGTAGAAGATGACCCCCAGGATGATGAGCGGGAGCAGGGTGGGGAGAATGATGCCCATGAGGTACGCCTGGCCAGTTTTGTCCTTGACCGTAATGTTGGCGGCTTTGAGCTGATCGGGCGTGACGCCGTACTGCCCGAGCTGTTCCTCGAGCGTTGAGTCGCCCTGAATGCGCGTAGTGACTTGCGCCCCGTCGTGCATAGTGGCGGTGACGGTGTTGTCCGAGATGTCGACGGTTTTGACGTTGCCGGCCTGGATGCGCTCAACAAGCCCGGCTACGCTCACGCTTTCGGGCTTTTGGCCCTGGAAGGTGTACGTCGAGAAGATCGCGCCAATCACCAGGATGGCGAGAATGAAGACGATGACGTTTTTGGAAAGTGGTTTCATAGAAGTGATACGGAGGAAGTATACAGGGCGGCGTCAGAATTTCAACCCGGAAACTAAACGCCCGGGGGAGACCCGGGCGTTGCCGTTTACTCGGCCTTTTCTTCTTTCTTTTCCGCGTCTTCCGGCTTGGCGGTGAGTGCCTTTACCGAGAGACCGAGGCGGTGCTCGTTTGGCTCAATCGAGACGATCTTGAAGTTCATCTTGTCGCCCGGCTTGCCGATGGTGGCAATGTCCGCGACCGGCTTCTCGGAGAGTTCCGAGACGTGCGCCAAGCCGTGGATTTCTGGATCCAGCTCCACGAAAAAGCCGAACGGGTTGACCTTGAGAATCGTGCCTTCCACCGTGTCGCCCACTTTGTAGCGGCGGCTGATGTCGGCCCACGGGTCGCGCACGAGCTTCTTCATCGAGAGGAAGATCTTGCTGCCCTCAATGCCGATGATTTCGGCTTCCACTTTCTGGCCGATCTTGAGCACGTCGCGCGGGTGGTCGATGCGCTGCCAGGCGATTTCGCTGATGTGCACGAGGCCCTCGAGGCTGTCGAACTTTACGAACGCGCCGAAGTCCGCGAGCGCGGTGACTTCGCCCATCACGCTCTGGCCCACCTTGTACTGCGCGATGACGTTCTTCTGCTTCTCTTCCCACACGGCCTTTTCCGACACGATCAGCTTCTCGTCTTCTTCGTTGACGTCGAGCACGCGCACCGAGAACATCGATCCGACGTACGTCTTGAGCTTTTCGAGGATCTTGGTCTTGTCGCCGCCCATGACGCGCGGATAGTGATCCGGAGCGAGCTGGGACACTGGTAAGAAGCCCGTGACGTTGTTGAGGCGCACGATGAGACCGCCTTTGTTGGCTTCGAGGATTTTGACCTCGACCATTTCGCCGGTCGTAAAGAGACGGCGCAGTTCCTCCCATGCTTTCTTTTGGCCGGCAAAGCGGAAGGAGAGTTCCATTTCGCCGTTCTCGTTTTCCGGGTCAATGACCGTTGCCTCAACTTCGTCGCCGACGGTGAGGTTGTTGTAGTCCGCGCTCTCGGCGAAAATTTCGCGACCGCGCACGACGCCGGCGGAGATACCGCCAATGTCGACGCGCACTTCGCGGCGGCCGATATCAATGATGCGGCCCTTCACGACGTCCCCGATCTTGGGGATGTTGAGGTACTGACCCTCCTCCATCAATTTTTGAAACTCGGTGAGGTTCTGGGGAACCTGGTTGGCGTCTGCCATAGAGTGATGTCCGGAAGGAGGACGCACCTGCGTGTCCCTCTGGTGCTAAGAATAATGAGTGCGGGGAGTGTAGCGAAACGGGCCGTTTTTTGCAAGGGGAGAGGCGGAAACGAAAAATCCGGCCTCCCGTATGGATGGCCGGGCCCCGGCAGGGGCAGAAGCGGGTGGCGGCTAGGCGCTCGGAGCGCTGCTGCGCCACGAAGACCGGTCGGTCTCCGTCACGCCGGTGACGACGAACTTGCGATCGCCGTCGGTGGCGTTGTAGGAGATGACCAGGTGCTCGCCGTTGAGCCGCGCGTGCAGGTTCTTCACCTCCACGCCGCGGCGCAGGAGCACCATGAGCTTGGCCGCCTGTGCGGCTTCGCTGTTGGCGGCTTGTGCAGCCGCGAGGACGGGAGGAAGCTCCGTGTCCTCCCGCAGGGTGGCGGACATCACCTCGATCGCGGTGAGGGTACGTTCGGACGACTCCTGTGCGCGGGCGAGCCGACTCAGCATGCGTTCTACGATCGTCAGCATGTACACGACCTCTCCTCGCCGACGTTGTTTTCGGCAGGCAGATGGTGCGCGCTCAAAACCCTTTTGTCAATGGCAGTCGCCATGTATCATGGGGGTGTATGCCAGACCGACATCCGCATCAAGCCCTGCTCGACGAGTATCAATTCGCGATCAATCATCTTGCCCCGAGTGTTCCGGATGCGATCAAAACAGAGGCGCAACAGGCACACGACGCCTTGTTGGCCAATCCAAGCGCGACCGTGGAGCAGATCCGCGAGGCGATGTACAAAACCGGCCGCGCGGAATATCCGCACCGTCATGCGTACAAGGAATTGGTGGAAACGGCGTCCGATGCCAAGCGCATCGAGATGATTCTCGATCATGTGGATGAGAAGGTTCGGGCTCGCCTCAAAACGTTGGTCGATTCCGGCGTGCCGCTGGAGGAGATCACGCGCAGCTCCATGTTTGAAACGGACTTCACGGCCGAGGAACGCTACCAAGTGGAGGATGCGATTCTCGACGCGGAGGATCATTTAAAGGAAGAGATGGCGGACGTGGCCAAGGAGCGATCGAAGGAGTACGACGTGCTCGTGAAAAAATGGGACGAACACGCCGACAAAATCGATGCCAAAATTAACGAGCTCGACGCCCTGCGCACAAAAGACGCCAAGTGGCGCGATGAAATCATGGGCCGCGTCCAGCGCCTGCGCGAGGGCTTCCTGGTGACCGAACCCGACCCGGATTTGCTCGAGGTCGAAAAAGAAATCGAATACTGGCACGGGACGCTTGGCGAGGAGGTCTAGGCGTGCTAAGATTTTGTCGCTATGAACATCTCCTGGCACGGGCTTTCTTGCTTTGAAATCGAGGCGAAAACGACCTCCGGCAACGTGACGATGATTATTGATCCGTACGAGAACACGACGGGTCTGCGCTTTCCGCGCACGCTGGAAGGACAGGTTGTGGCCGTCACGCATAATGAGGAGGACGCCAACAACACCGCGTCTGTGAGCGGCGATCCGTTCATCATCAACATGCCGGGCGAGTACGAGGTGAAGGGCGTGTTTGTGTACGGCATCGCGGCCGACGATCAAACGATCTATCGCATCGAAGCCGAGGGCATCAACATCGCCCACTTGGGTGCGCTCAAGCGCGAGCTTACGGATGCGGAGCTGCAACAGCTCGGCGACATCGATATTCTCATGGTGCCAGTCGGCGGCGGACGCGTGATGAGTCCATCGGTCGCGGCGGAGGTGATTGGTTCTATTGAACCGCGCGTGGTCATCCCGATGTCGCACGGCATTCCAAACGTGAAGGAAAAATTGGCGACCGTGGATGAGTTCTGTAAGGCGTTCGGCGTGTGCCGCCGCGAGAGCTCCAACAAGTACAAGGTGACACGCAAAGATCTGCCCGAAGACGACATGCTCATCATGACGCTCGAGCGCTAATGTGAAGCATACGGTCGACCACAACGGAGAGGTTCTTCTCCATCGCGCACCTCCCCCAAAACGCGCCCATACCGCGTTGTTTTACGGATGCGTAGGGGTGTCGGTGGTCGTGGTGATCGCGGCGTGGGTCGTCGTCATTCGCGGGGTGATCTCGCAGGGGGTCGATGGCGCAAAGACGATGTTCTCTGGAGCGACGGAAACATTTTCGGTGATGAAAGAAGCCACGGCTCCCGCACGGGAACAAGTGACGCAAGCGGGGGATGGGATCCGGGAGGTGATCGCCGACGCGTTTGAAGGGGCGCGCGAGCGCCAAGAGGCCGTCAACGTGGTGGCGGATATTGTGAAAGCAGAACTTGCGCAAGAAGAAAGCAGCGTCGACGTTGAAACCGAAGCTCAACCTGTTCCTGAAGAAACGTATGTCGAAGAAACCACAGAAACCGTCGAACCAGCCATCTAATAACGACGAACTCCAACCGTCCGCTCCCGGAGCCATCGACCACGTCGAACCGCGCTCCATCGTGGAAGAGATGCAGACGTCGTACCTCGATTACGCGATGTCCGTCATCGTGGGACGCGCGCTTCCGGACGTGCGAGACGGTCTCAAGCCCGTGCATCGCCGTATTTTGTATTCCATGTGGCAGACGGGTTTGCGCGCGGGCGCGAAATTTAAAAAGTGTGCGACCGTGGTGGGTGACGTACTCGGTAAGTATCACCCGCACGGCGACATGGCCGTGTACGACTCGCTCGTGCGCATGGCGCAGGATTTTTCGCTGCGCGATCCGCTCGTGCAAGGGCAGGGAAACTTCGGCTCCCTCGACGGCGACGGAGCGGCTGCATACCGCTACACGGAGGCCAAGCTTGCCCGCATCGCCGAGGAGCTGCTGATTGATATTGAAAAAGACACGGTCAACTTCGTGCCGAACTTTGACGGCACGCACGAAGAGCCAAAGGTACTTCCGGCCAAGATGCCAAACCTCATCGTGAACGGGACGGTGGGTATTGCCGTAGGTATGGCGTCCAACATCCCGCCGCATAACCTCGGCGAGGTGTGCGATGCCACCCTGCATCTCATTGAGCATCCGGAGGCGTCTGTGGATGATTTGTGTGAGATCGTCAAAGGACCGGACTTTCCAACAGGGGCGATCGTGTATGGCGCAAAAGATTTGAAATCCGCCTACGCAACCGGCAAAGGCGGCGTAACCGTGCGTGCCAAAACCGAGATCGTTGAGGATAAAAAGGGCGGCTTCGTGATCATCGTGACGGAGATCCCGTACATGGTGAACAAGGCGTCGTTGCTCGAAAAGATCGCTGCTGGAGTGCGCGATAAAAAGATCGAAGGCATTCGCGACCTGCGCGACGAGTCCACCAAGGACGGCGTGCGCATCGTGATCGAGCTCAAGAAAGATGCGTATCCCAAAAAAGTGCTCAACCGGCTGTACCAGACCACCCAACTGCAGGAATCGTTCCACTACAACATGCTCGCCCTCGTGGACGGCATTCAGCCGCGCATGCTCAACCTCAAGATGATCCTTGAGGAGTACGTGAAGCATCGCAAAGAGGTGGTGCGCCGCCGCACGCAGTTTGATCTCGACCGTGCCAAGGAGCGCGCGCACATTCTCGAAGGGTTGCGCATCGCGCTGTTGCACATCGACAAGATCATTGCGACCATCAAAAAATCCAAGGACAAAGACGATGCCCGCGATAACCTGATCAAGGGCTTCAAGCTCTCGGAGCGTCAGTCTGTCGCGATTTTGGAAATGCGATTGCAGGCGCTCGCTAACCTCGAGCAGTTGAAGGTGGAACAGGAGTACGAGGAAAAGATGAAGCTCATCAAAGAGCTCGAAGCGATCCTCAAATCCGAAAAGCGCATGCTCGCGGTGATTGCCACCGAGGTAAAAGAGATGCGCGACGCCTACGCGACCGATCGCCGCACGCAGATCATCCAGAGCGGCGTGAAAGAATTCTCCATGGAGGATGTCATTCCGGACAATCCCACCATGGTGATGATTACACGCGACGGATACATCAAGCGTCTGCCCCCGGATACGTTCAAAACGCAGGGCCGCGGCGGCAAAGGAGTGGCCGGCATGGCGACCAAGGAGGAAGACGTGGTCGAACAGGTGTTCTCGACGACCACGCACAAGGACCTTATGTTCTTCACCACGCGTGGCCGCGCGTTTACTCTCAAGGCCTACGACGTACCGGAAGCTTCGCGCACCGCCAAGGGACAAGCGCTCGTGAACTTCCTTTCCCTCTCTCCGGGCGAGGCGGTGTCCGCCACGCTTTCGATGGAGGACATGGGCGATTACAAGTACCTGATGATGGTCACGAACAAGGGAACGGTCAAGAAAACGGAACTCTCCGCGTTCGAGAACGTGCGCTCCAATGGCCTTATTGCGATCAAGCTCAAGGACGGCGACAATTTGCAGTGGGTGAAGCCGACCACGGGCAAAGACGAGGTGATTCTCGTGACGGAAAACGGACAGTCCGTGCGCTTCAACGAAAGCGGCGTGCGCCCGATGGGTCGCGTGGCCTCCGGCGTGCGCGGCGTGAAGATGAAAGGGAACGATACGGTCGTCGGAATGGATGTGATCGAGGGCGGTACCAAAGCCGCGGCGCATCTTCAACTGCTGGTCGTCATGAATTACGGCTACGGCAAGCGCACGGCGCTGGGTGAATACAAAGTGCAGGGTCGAGGTGGCTCGGGCATCAAGACTGCCAACATCACCAAAAAGACCGGCAAGATCGTGTGGAGCACCGTCGTTAATGCCAAGGATGAGCGCGACCTGCTGTGCGTTTCCGAGGCAGGTCAGGTGATTCGATCCAAGCTGGACTCCATTTCCGAGCTCGGTCGCGCCACGCAGGGCGTGCGCATCATGCGATTCAAGAAAGAAAACGACACGGTCGCAAGCTGCACGATCGTGTAAACACAAAGACGGGCTCACGCCCGTCTTTGTGTTATGGGGTAGGCGGCGTTATCTCGCACCGCTTATCTTTTGGATCAAAAATGCTCGGGGGGAGCGGGTCGCCGGCGAGGAGGCGGGCGATGCGGTAGCCGCCCGAGACGGATGGGAGGATGCCAACGCCGTTGCATCCAAGGTTGTAGAGTAGGACGGGGTTACACGGTTCGGCGCCCACCAGGCGGATGCCATTTGGCGTGTAGCCCATCAGTCCGTGCCAGAGATACGCAAACTCCAGTTTGCGTCCGCCGTGCTTGTAGGTGCGCTGCACAAAGTTCAACAACATCTCCTTTGCCTCATCCGGATACGGATGTTCGCGCGAATAGCCGTTGGTGTCGTCCATGAGCGCTTCTGGGCCACCCAAACTCACGAGCGTATGTTTGCCGTCCGTACCGTGTGGGCGGCGGGTGAGGTAGTAGTACGGATCGGCGTCGTGCGTGCCCGTGACGTTGCGTAAGTGGAGAGGGAGATAGCTGATGGCGGCTGGCGTGTGGCTGGACGTTTCCACGAACGCGGCCATGTATCCGACCGAGCCGCGCACAAGGTGGTGGAACTTCGGATCAATGTCTGCGCCAGCGCGATTCTCGATGCGGAATCGTTCAAAACCGTTTGTACACAACACGACTCGCGAAGCTCTCACAGAATGTGCGCCGCATGTGAGCTCTGCCTCCCGCTCATGGAGAACGACGGTTTCCACCGGCGTGTGTTCCGCGATCACCACGCGGTTTCCCCATCGCTCAAGCAGGATCGAAACCGCCTCCTCGCAGAATCGCGCGCTATTCATAACGCCCTTGCGGCTAACGATGACGCCTAGATAGTGCTCGTCTTTCGTTTCGAGCATGCGTTGGATGTCTGCCCGTGGTGCCTGCGTGGCATAGCGCGCCAAATCATCCGGTAAGCCGCCAGCGAGGACGTCCTCTGCCACAAAGATGCGCTCCGGGTCCAGCCCTCCTTCCACGCGACGACGGTTATCGAGCAGGTGCGACTGCAAATCCGTTTTGTTTGCAATGCCCGCGTATCCGTCAAAGGTGTACCACGGCGTTTTCATGTTCCACTGATCCCGCAGTTCCGCGATCAAGTCCCATGCGCGCATCACCTCCCGTTGTCCGTCGGCGGCGAGGGTGATGCCGTACTCTTCTGCGATCTCGTGGAACGGCCGTTCAAAATAGCTCACCAGCTGTCCGGCGTTGTGTCCGGTGGCACCATGCGCGATGCGATCCGCCTCAACGAGGGCAACGGTCAGTTCCGTGCGCTCCAGGAGAAACGCCAGCGTGGACACTCCTGCGATGCCGCCGCCAACAATGGCAACGTCCGCACGGATGTCGTGCTCGAGCGCCCGAACGGGACGGGTGCGGTCGAGCATGTCGAGCCAGGGGGATCGAAGGTGTTTTTCCATATGCGGTCAGGATACCAGAGGATTTTTTTGCGACAATCGTCGGCGGCTTGACGGGCAAGCGCTACTCCCGTATCAATAGACGTATCGATGGCCGGCCCTCATGTTATGAAGGACCCGACCATGTTGGCATTTCCAGAATTGTCCGAACGCCTGACCGATCTTTTCGGTTTGGCGCCGGCCAGTGCGCTGGAGCGCCTTCCGGGAGGGTATAAGTGCGACAATTTCCGGCTAGAATGCGGGCCGGACGTTTTATTTTTGAAGACCTATAAAAACCGCATCAGCCATTGGATCGCGCAGATCAAGGCGGCGGAGCAGTTTTTTGCACGTCAGGGTCTGCCTGTCGTGGAGCCGATCCGCGACCGGTTTGGCCGTCCGATGTTTATGGCGGGCGGCAGCTGGCATAGCATTTTTCCATTTATTGATTCCGCACAACCGCAGCGTGGAGCGATTCGCGACACCACCATCGCATCCATGGGGCAGTGGCTTGGACACTTGCATCGCGCGGGCCGCACGTTTGATGCGGGTCCGTTCCAGCGACTACACGCGTGGGATCGCGAGGCGTTTCGTATGGAGTTGATCGAATTGCGCGAATTGGTACGCCGCCGCGAACACAACGCATTGCACAACCGCATTTTGGAAACGCTCGAAAAGAAATCGGCGGTGGTGGAATCAACGGATCTGACCCCGGGACTGTTGCCGCTTTCCTACGACTGCCTTCTGCACGGGGACTTCATCTATCAGAACACGTTTATCAACACCGCCGGAGAGGTGACGCACGTGTTCGATTTGGAGAAGACGTGCATGGGTCCGCGGGCGTACGAGTTGGCTCGCAGCTTGCTCATCAACTGTTTTGATACAGCCTGGGAAGAGGACGATCTGCGCAAGGGCCGGCTGTTTTTGAGCGCATACCGGGACGTGTTTCCCATTGGATTCGACGAGTTTTACCATGGGATGCGGATGTATATGGTCGGCGTGGCTCACTCGACGTGGGTGGAGGGGCGCATCCTGCTCGGCATTGCCGAACCCCAGCACCACGAGCTCTATGCCTCGCACGCCCTGAGAATCGAGCATGTGAGCGATGACCCGCGCGACCTATGCGAGACGCTCTACGGGGGTTGACGGATTCCGGGCCCATTGCTACACTTCGGCCACTAATAGATACCTATGGGATTGCCTGGACATCGCCGTACATCTAGCCATAAGCGCCGCCGTGCCTCGCATTTTGCGCTCAAGGCCGCTTCGCTCACCACCTGCCAGAAGTGCAAGGAGGTTGTGGAACCGCACCGCGCCTGCCGCAACTGCGGCTTTTACAAGGGTCGCGAAGTGACGGACACCAAAAAGCGCGTGGCCCGCACCCTCAAAAAGTCTGCGGCCGCCAAAGCACCGGCTGGTCACGAGGGCCATGATCACGATCATGACCACGAGGAAGAAGAAAAGAAAGAATCGCCGAAGTCCTAGACTTCCGGCGATTTTTTCGATATCCTGAACGTACGCTCTTTGCGTTCCTTATGTCCAACCGCCACCTTGCCCGAACCATCGCGATGCAATCCCTTTATCAATGGGATTTTCTCGGCATGCCCGAGGGAAAGCTGTCTGAAATCATTGCGTTCAACCGCGAGGAGTTCGCTCCAAACTTCGACGATGGCGGATTTGTGCAGGAGGTTTTAGATGGCGTCATTCGCGAGCGCGCCAAGATCGACGAGATCATCACGCACTTCGCACCCGATTGGCCGCTGGAAACCATCACCATCGTGGACCGCAATATTTTGCGTGTGGGCGTGTACGAATTGAAGTTTTCCCCTAACGTGCCGTCCAAGGTGGCCATCAACGAGGCGATTGAGCTTGCCAAAAGTTTTGGCGGCGAGTCCTCGGGGCGTTTTGTGAACGGGGTGCTCGGAGCGATTTACAAGGACATGATGGCAAAGGGGGAAGTGAAGGAGATCGATAAACAACCTGCGAAAATCGAAAAAACCGCAACGTAAGTATGGCCGACATCGAAGCCTTCGAACAAACCCTTGGCGTGACGTTTCAAAACAAGGATACGATACGCCAAGCGCTTGTTCACCGAAGTTATCTCAACGAACATCCGGATTTTCCCCTCGGACATAACGAGCGCCTGGAGTTTCTTGGTGACGCGGTGCTCGAGCTCGTCGTGACCGAGTATCTGTACCAGCATTACGAGAATCCAGAAGGAGAACTCACCAACTGGCGTGCGGCCCTCGTGAACGCCGACATGCTCGCGGGCATTTGCGCGTCCATGGGTGTTGAGCCATTCCTGTATCTCTCGCGCGGCGAATCCAAAGATAAAGATTCCAAGGCGCGGCGGTACATCCTCGCCAATGCGTTTGAGGCGATCATCGGGTCGATCTACATCGATCTGGGATGGGAAGCCTCCAAGGACTTCATTACCAAACACGTCCTGTCGCAGCTGCCAGCGATTCTCGAGCACCGGCTTTACATCGATCCAAAGAGTCGTTTCCAAGAGGCCGCTCAAGAGAAGCTTGGTGTGACGCCTACCTACAAAGTGCTCAAGGAAGAAGGCCCGGATCATGCAAAGAATTTTGAGGTGGGCGTGTATATCAACAAAGATCTGGTCGCTGTGGGAAAGGGGACATCCAAACACGAAGCGCAAGTCTCGGCTGCGGAAGCGGCCATCAAAGCAAAAGGCTGGTAATACAAACCTATGACATTCTTCGACCTCGTGGAGGAAGCGGTCGAACGCAAGGCCTCCGATATTCATCTGGCGGTTGGTCATCCGGCGCTGCTGCGCGTGGACGGCGATCTTTTTTCGCTCGGCGACGAACCATTGAGTCCGCGCCAAGTGGAAACGCTTGTGCGCGAAGTGGTGGACGAGCCACGGTGGAAGCGGTTCCAGCAGTCGCACGAACTCGATTTTGCTTACGAGGACAAGCTCCAGCGATTTCGCATCAACTTGCACATCGCTCGCGGCCAACTCGCGCTCTCGGCGCGCGTCATCCGCGCCACGATCCCATCGTTTGAAGAAATTGCGCTTCCAGAGGTCGCGCAGCGGCTTATTGAAAATGAAAACGGCCTTATTCTCGTGACGGGCCCGGCTGGTACCGGAAAATCCACCACGCTCGCCGCGATGCTCGGCGTCATCAACGATACGCGCCCGGCGCACATCGTGACGCTCGAGGATCCGATCGAGTACGTGTTTCCAAAAGGCATGGGGCTCGTGAAACAGCGCGAGGTCGGTACGGACACGGATTCGTTTGCCGAGGGCTTGCGCCGTGCGCTTCGCCAGGACCCGGACGTCATCATGGTGGGCGAAATGCGCGATCCGGAAACGATTTCTGCCGCGCTGACTCTCGCCGAAACCGGTCACTTGGTATTTTCAACGCTCCACACGTCGTCAGCCGCGCAAGCCGTGCACCGCATCGTTGATTCTTTTTCCGGAGAGCAGCAAGATCAGGTGCGTCGCATGCTCGCGCTCTCGTTGCGCGGGGTGATTGCCCAGGATCTGTTGCCGCGCGTTTCCGGCGGGCTCGTGGCCGCGCGCGAAATTCTCCTCAACAACAATGCCGTTGCCAACCTGATCCGCGAAAACAAAGTCGAGCAGATCGGGACCGTGATCCAGACCGGCGCCCAAGAGGGAATGGTGCCGATGGAGCGTTCCGTGGAGGAGCTGCTCGACGCAAAAATTATTTCAGAAGAAACGGCGCGGATGTATCTGCCGGCCACGGTACAGCGCGGACGCCGCCGCTAGAACGTCACCACTCTTCTCCAAGACACGACGGTTGTCGTCGCCGGATCGATCTGCACGCGCAGGCGATAATGGCGATTGTCGACCGTCGCTTCTGTTTCGAGGGTGGTGGTTACCCCAAGGAGAATGGGGCGGATCGTGCACGGGGAGCCGTCAATCGTGACGTTTTCGTTGCCTGTGTACGCACCATTGAGGCGCAGCTGCAAAAGTCCGTATTCGGCACACCCTTCGGCTAATGCCTGCGCGCGCAGTCCCGATTCCCATCCGGCTTCGCGGATTTGTACGCGCGCGATCGAAAATGCTGTTGCCGTGGCAATGGTTATCAACATGATGCCAAACACAAGCACGCTGATGAGGAGTGCGTACCCGTTGGGCCGGTTAGTCATAGCGCAGGGTAACGAAAAACGAGAAGGTACGGGCGATCAGGGCGCGCGTTGTCTGTGTTTCAAGCGTCAGCTCTACCAGGATGGCAGGCGGTGTACCCGAGGAGCGCGTGGCCGAAAAATCCGTCACCGTGATCGTGGTTGGCGTAAGGGCGACCGGAGCCTGTGTTCCTAGCTGCATCCATAACTGTCCGTTGGAAAGGGAGAAGGTCGCAGGATTGTCTGCGGCGGTTTCAGATTCAATGACGAGACTTGTGCTCGATCCGGTTGCCGGTTGCGTGACCGACGGAGCTTCCTGCAGGCGACTGCGGATTTGCAGTTCGATTGGCCGCTCGGTATCGAGGAGGAGTCGCTGGGCCTCGATATACGCGTTCGTTTCGAGCGATGCCGTGTACACCAAGAACAGTGCCACAAGCGTGCCTGCCGCCAAGGCCACGTAGATTAGGACTTCAACAAGGGTGAATCCTCGGGGCTTCATAGCACTAGGGGGTACCACCGGTGAGGATGCGCAACGCGTCATTGCTGCGCACGGCGACAAACACCATGTTTTCGGCGAAGTCCACTCCGTTGGCTTCCTGGGGAAAGTTGAGTGACGTAAAGGTGGAGACTGTTGGCAGTGCGGTGATGTCGAGGAGGATGGATTCCTGATTCGGATTGTCCGTGCCTGTTACCAACAGCTGGCCGGTCACGCATACGACGTCTTTGACTTGTCCCCCGGTGGTCACCGAGCTGACCTCAACCAGATTCAACGGATCCGAGGCATCAACGACAATGAATTCATTGGATGCGTTGCCGACGAAAAGCAAGTCAGGGACATGGTACGAAAGGCTGAGATCCTCGCTGTCATCCAGCAGATCGAAATCTCCAACGTACGTTGGAGAGAGCGGGGCAGAAACATCAAAGGTGACGATATCCGACGTTTCAGAGGATGTGACGGCGAAGAGATAGGTTTCGTTACTCGCAAAGTCATGGACGTCCGCACCAACCTCGTGGCTGCCTAGCAGGGATGGCGTGGCCGGGGTGCTTACGTCGTAGAAATAGATTTCCGCCGTCGCGCTGTTTGCGCGGGCGAGGACCGCGAGATCGTTGATGAGAAGTACTGAAAGACCATCTTCAGATCCGGTGAGGTTTGATGATCCGACCAGCTGCATGTTGGTTGGGTCAGAAACATCAAAGACCATGAATTCACGGCTGTCGTTGGATGAGGCAGCCACAAGAATATCGCCGTTTCGCGCGATGGCGTTGATGCCGTTCGCTCCTACATCGATTTCATCAATGAGCGTTGGAAGCGTTGGGTCGCTGGCGTCAAACGCAAACAAGTCAGGTTTTGCGGAGCTCGCCGCTACCCCACTCACAAACGCGTAAGGATAATCCACGACCACGTCCGTCCCTTGGTTGCCCGGACCGAGGTCGCCGGTGCCGAGCGAGGTTGGGTTGGACCAGTCTCCGGTGAGTTCGAATCCGTAGCAGTTGGATGACGGCGGCACAGCTACCTGCGGAACGTCCGCAAGGAGGGTGGCGGTTTCAAGTACCTGTGTGCGGCCCAAACGAGGCGTCCAGGTAACGCTGACGATGATTTCGCGTTGGTTTTCGTCGAGCTCGGTTACGGTAACGGTTCGTTGGTACCGTCCGTCTGTTACATCTTCCGTCCCGGAAAAGGCCCAGTCGGCACCCGTTCGTGCAAGGCCATAGGTCCCCGCGGCGAGATCGTCAAAATTACGGTCGCGGATCTGCCGAGTCGCCTCCATGCCTTCGGCAAGAATCTGTTCGGCAATCGCGCGCTCTTGCGCGAACCGTCCCTCGGAAAAGGCGGTAGAGAGCAAGATAAAGCTCGCACTCGCCAGTATCCCTAAGAGCGCAAGGGCGATCAGGATCTCAATTACCGATTGTCCTCGAGGTGAGCGTAATGACGCCATAGGAAGTTACGGTAAGGTCGTAGGCGGTTGTTCCGCGTGAAATGGTGAGAATCGCACCGGAGGATGGGGCGACGGAACCGTTTGGAAACACGACTTCGTCATCATTTTCACTGATGTCGATTGCAAAGGGGAAGTCGGTGCGCTGATCTTGGGCGCTGATGCGCGCCATGTAGGAGTCCCCCTCAAAGCGGATCAGATGGTCCGTAAACAGTTTGACTCCGTGTGCACGATCATTCAGTTGGAAATAGGCGTCGGATTGGGCTTGGATGACGTCGGCATTGAGGAGGTCTGCCGTTGCGCGGAGTTGGGCGCCTCGCACGTACGATGCCGAGAATACGGCACCGAGGGATACGAGCAGGATAATCAAGCCGATCGCGATCAGGGTTTCGAGCAAGGTGAATCCCCGGGTGAGCATATCTAGCGTTGAAGGCCCTGGGTGAGCGAGTAGATCGGTGTGATGATGGCGATCGCAACAAGACCGACCACGCCGCCGATGAAGATCATCATCAATGGTTCAAGGACGGTTGTCAGCGTTTTTGTTGCCTCGTCCACCTCGCGCTCGGAAAACTTTGCGACGAATTGAAAGCTCTCGTCGAGTTTGCCCGTTTCTTCGCCCACGCTGATCATTTGCGTGACGAATGGAGAGAACAGACCCGGCTCTTTTCCGAGGTAGGTCGAGATCGCTTCTCCTTCTTGCACGTTGTTGCCGATCGTATCGAGGGCTCGTCGGTACACCAGGTTGGTCATGGAATGGCTGGCGATTTGGAGCGCTTCGACAACGGTGGTCCCAGAAGCGAGCAGAGTACCTAGTACGCTGGCGAACATGGTCGTTTCCACCTTTCGGACCAGGGAGCCTACAATCGGTGTGTGCAAGACCACAAAATCAAATGCGTAGCGAACGGTTGCAATGCGCAAGAGCAAGAGACCTGCCATGGTTGCACCCAACAAAATCAAGAACACCATCGATCCATTCGCAAGCAGGAACTGCGAGGTGCCAAGCACGATTCGTGTTGCAAGCGGGAGCTCGACGTTGAGAGACGTAAACAACGGCATCAACTGCGGGAGCAGAATAAACATCATGTACGACGTCACGGCCACGGTACCGCCAATCACAATGCCTGGATACAAAAACGCGGCGCGGATTTTGCTGCGCAGCTCGCGGGTTTTTTCCAAGTGATCGGTGACACGAAACAGCGTATCCGACAGTGTCCCCGATGTTTCGCCGACCGTGATCAGGTTGGTGAGCAGAGGTTCAAAGATGTGCGGCATCTTTTTAAAACTCGTGGAAAGAAATTCGCCAGAGGCAACATCGTTGAGCATGACGTGCAGCACGCGGTGCATCACGGTGCTCTTGGTTTGGTTGTGAATGGCTACGAGGGAACGCTCAACCGGAATACCCGCTTGCGTCATCACCGCAAGGTATTTGAAGAACGTGATTTTTTCTTTTGAGCTCAACCGGAAGAACGGCGAAATCCGCGTGGACCACGTGCTCGGGTCCTCGCCGCGGATGCCAAGATTGTTGTTCCTCCTATTCTCCATACGTTACTCGTGGATGACGCGCAGAACTTCCGCAATAGACGTGATGCCACGCGCCGCTTTTTCGAGCCCATCGACCATCATCGTGGTCATGCCTTCTTCCACGGCCGTTTTTCGGATGCGATCCGCGTTTTCCTCGCGCATGATCATGTGCCGAACGCGTTCCGTGACTTCGAGGACTTCGTAGATTCCCACGCGGCCGACGTATCCGGTGTTATTGCAATTCTGGCAGCCAACCGGCTCGGCGAATGCATCAAAACGGTCCAAGACCTCTCGGGGGACGATCGCGGAAAGAGAGTCTTGTTCGAGTGTGGTCAGACGGCGCCGTGTGGCGCAGGAGCAGAGTTTGCGGATGAGGCGTTGGCCGATGGCGATGTTGACCGTGGAGGCGATCATGAACGGCTCGATGCCCATGTCGATGAGGCGCGGAAGTGTTACGGCCGCGTCGTTCGTGTGCAAGGTGGAGAGGAGCAAGTGGCCGGTCATGGCCGCGTTAATGGCGATGCTTGCTGTGTCTTCATCGCGGATTTCGCCGACCATGATGATGTTTGGATCTTGTCGGACGATGGCGCGCAATCCGTGCGCAAACGAGAGGTCGGTTTGCGGGTTGACCTGAATTTGCGTAAGTCCGGCGATGGCGTATTCGATCGGGTCTTCGATGGTGATGATGGATCGTTCGCGTTGGTTGAGAATCTGCAGGATGGAATACAGCGTGGTGGTTTTTCCTGAACCGGTTGGACCGGTGGCCAGAATCATTCCGTACGACTTTTTCATGTTGGCGCGCACTTTCTCGAGATCGCGCTCGTTGAAACCGAGTTCCTCCAGCTCCAGTGCGCGTGCGTGGCCGACGAGCAGACGCATGACGACGTTTTCGCCGTAGAAGGTTGGAATGATGGAGACACGGATGTCCACTGGCAAGTTGTCGAAAATGAGGCGGAAGCGTCCGTCCTGCGGCGCTTGGTGCTCGTCTGTGCGTAGTTCGGATAGGACCTTGATGCGCGTGATGACCATGGACTGGATGCGACGGGGGAGCATCAACACGTCATGCAGGATGCCGTCGATACGGAAGCGGACGACGACCGAGAGTTCGCTTGGATCCACGTGGATATCGGATGCTCCGGAGAGGTATGCATAGCGAACAATGCCGTCTACGAGCTCACGGACAGAGGCACCTTCGAGCTCGCGGATGCCGCGCAGAGTGGGGATCGCACTTACTTCTTTCGTGGTTCGCGCCAAGAGGGTTTCGAAGTCCTCGTGCTGGCTGCGATCCTTCTGTGTTTCGGGTTTTAATTTTGGCATACAGGTTGCCTCTATTATATCGTCTTTCGCCTGTTCGTGGTATGCTATGAATAGCCTTATTCTTTAGTTGTCCACACGACATCTATGGTTTCTGCTAAAACACGAGGTTTCACGCTGTTGGAACTTCTCATTGTGATGGCCCTTATTGCCATCTTGATCGGTATCGTCATCGCGGCCCTCAACCCGGCCCGTCAGTTCGCGATTGCCCGCAATTCCACTCGCTATTCGCACATCAACACCGTCATGAATGCGATCAGCGCAAACATGGCCGAGAATAACGGAGTGTTTACCTGTGCCTCGGCTGGCGCGGTTCCTGCGGCTGCGACCAACATGTCGAACGATACGGCTGGCGGCGACTACGATATCGCCCCGTGCCTTGTGACGGAATATCTCTCCACCATGCCGTTTGATCCGTCTGCGACCGGCGCCCACTGGACCTCGGAGGCCGATTACGACACGGGCTACACCATCTCGATGGATGCGCAAAACCGCATCACGATCAACGCCCCGTCCGCGGAGCTCAGCGAAACGATCGCCCTCACGCGCTAAACGCGTACACAAACATCCGACCCTCCATGTGGGGGTCGGATTTTGCATGCCAGAAAACAACCCCGCATCCATGGGTATGGATGCGGGGTGGTGCGCTGAGAGGGACTCGAACCCCCGACCCCCTGGTTCGAAGCCAGGTGCTCTATCCAACTGAGCTATCAGCGCGTAAGAACAATTGTTCCCCTGGAGACTACCGAGAATATTGACGTTCGTCAACGAATCTGGCACCATGACGGCGCTAAGACGCATCGGTAGCTCAGCTGGTAGAGCAGGGGACTCTTAATCCCTTGGTCGTGGGTTCGAGTCCCACCCGATGCACCAGAAACGTCCTAAAATCGCGATCTATCGATTTGCCTCCTGCGGGTCTCCCTCAACGTACGTCCATGTACGTTTCGGTCGGTCCTCGTCGGCGCACCGATAGCTCATCGATTTTAGGACGTTTCCGCTTATCTGCTATCCTTGAGCGTGTATGGATTTGCTTTCATCACTGTGGATCATTATTGGCCTCGTGGTCTTTGAAGTGATCTCCTCGATTGATAACGCGGTCGTCAATGCGGACGTGCTTGCGACCATGGGGGAGAAAGCGCGGCGCTGGTTCCTCGTGTACGGCATTTTCTTTGCGGTGTTTGTGGTGCGCGGTCTCATGCCGCTCGTCATCGTGTATTTCTCGAACCCGGCGCTCGGACTCTGGGGGGCCGCAACAGCGACGTTCAGTTCTGACCCGGTCGTTCTTGAGGCGGTCGAAGCATCAAAGCCCGTTTTGCTTGCGGCCGGCGGCGTTTACCTTGTCTACCTATTTTTTCACTGGCTGTTTATTGAAAAGAAGGAGTACGCGTTTTTTCTGGAGTCGTTTGTTCATCGGAAATTGTCATTTTGGTTTTACGCGACCGTCGCCTTGATTTTGACCGCGGTCGTTTGGGTGACGATTGGGGACACCCCATACGTGGCCCTCGGTGCCGTGGTAGGTTCGACCGCGTTTTTCATCACAAACGGGTTTAAGCAGAACGCCGAAGAGAAAGAAAAGGAGCTCGTCTCTGGCTCAACGCATCTTTCGGACATGAGCAAGATCCTCTATCTGGAAGTCATTGATACGACGTTTTCCATTGACGGCGTGCTTGGTGCGTTTGCGTTTACCATGTCCATTCCGTTGATTTTTCTTGGGAACGGCATTGGCGCGCTCGTCGTGCGCTACGTCACGATCAAGGGCGTTGATACCGTGCGGAAATACCGCTACCTCAAAAACGGCGCCATGTATTCGATCTGTATGCTCGGCACCATCATGACCGCCGAGGCGCTGGGTGTGCATGTTGTTTCCTGGTTCCCGCCGCTCACCACCGTTTTGCTCGTTGTGTTTTTCTTTTGGCTCTCCAAGCGCGAGATTGAGATCGAGTCCAAGCCGCATCGGACGCACGAGCATCAGGCTTGATCCGTTGACAGGCGGGTCCGCGCGTGCTATCGTCCCCGCTTCCGTGGAGGACGGATGGTTGATCGGTACGAAGTGTTCGGAGTCGCGTCAGCGGCCTGCGTGATCCTGTCCGCGGTGCTGTACGTGCTCTCGATGCTCGCGGGCAAGACCAAGCCGAGCCGCGCGAGCTACTGGATCTGGTTCTCGATGAGTAGCCTCATCTTCTTCTCGTTCCTGAAGTCCGGCGGTACCACCGTCTGGCTCCAGCTCGCCTACGTCGTGAACCCGATGGTTATCGCTGTGCTCTCGTTGCGCTACGGCGAGGGAATCGGGCTTTCACGGCTCGAGAAGGGGGTGATCGCGATCGCCGCATTCTCGATCCCGCTGTGGGTCGGCCTGCGCGCCAAGTGGGGAGATACGCCGGAGGTGGCCCTGCCGATCCTTCTGCTCAACCTCTTCGCCGATGCGCTGGGCGGACTCCCGACCTACCTCAAGGTCTGGCAGCGGCCAGAGACGGAAGACCGGCTGGCGTGGATCGTCTGCGCCGTCGGCTGCGTGCTCAACCTCTTCGCCGTACGCGCATGGAACGTCCCGGACATCGTCTGGAACGGGTTCATGACGACCGCGGCCATCTACGTCGCACTCGCCTGTTTCCGCCGACCCAGCGTCCTCACGACGCAAGCCGGCTGAAGCGGGCCTTTTCATTTTATCGGGGATGGTCTTGACAAAATGTAAAGCATACTTTACAGTCTAAATTGTAAAGAATACTTTACATATCGACATGCAAAATTCACTCAAACAGCACCGTCAGGCTCGCGGGATGACGCAGGAAGAATTGGCCAAACGCCTGCACGTCACCCGCCAAACGGTCATTGCGATCGAAACGGGAAAGTACTCCCCGTCGATCGAAGTAGCCCTTGGGTGCGCCCGCGTGTTGGGCGTGCGTGTGGAGCAACTATTCAGTCTTGAATAATCTATGATGAAAAATCTTCTGTGGTTTGCTCGTCACCCGGCCGATGAGCGTGAGGAAGCCCTGCTTGGCCGTGCCTATCAGCGTGCGCTCGTGATGGCTTGGTGTGCGATGGCGATTGTGAGCTGTGTGGTTGCCTACACCCCGGGTATGATTTCGGTAGAAGGGATGGCTCTGACTGTAGAGGCAATGATCGGTTTGAGCATTCTGGCTGGTTGGACGGCGGTTCGCGAAGAGGAGTTCGAGCCGCTTCCTGCCGCCTCACGTAAACCGTCGGCTTGGTGGCTGATGGGCGTAGCAGTTGTAGCACCGGCGGGTGCCTGGGCCGCCGTGTGGTTGTCGGATGGGTATTTGTTTCTTGTTGCTTGGATGATCGCTTTCGCGACGATGTATATCGTTTGGGTCGTGTGGACGTGGAAATGGCTCGCGCCATATACGTTCATCGCCCGATTGCTCGGCACGGTTCTCTGGGGTCCGTTTGTGATCGGATACCATCTGCGCCCGAAGGTGCCGCTCTGGCGCCGGATCGTCAATTCTGTGGGATTCACAACTCTGCTCTGTCTGCCAGTGATGGTCGCCATCGTGGCTTCGTTCGTAGCCTTTTTGCCGGTCCGCGTGCAGTCGGATCGATGGGCCCCAGAGGTTTCGAGTGGTGATTGGACACTGTTGAATGTCAGTGACAAATCATATGACGTGGGCGATTACGTAATCGTTCAGCTCTCGCAAACGCCTGAAAGCGAAGGTTTGCAAGTGAGCATGACATTTCCATCCCGGACCGACGAGTTGATCCCATTGACAGAAGACCAGTCGCGCGTCGCGGAATGGCGTGTGGGGCAGGTGACGGAGATTTTGGAAGGCAAGCCGGTGATTCATGTGGACGAGCCAACGTCCTTCGTGGTTGGACGGACGGATGTTCTAGGTACGCTGCGGACAAGGATTCTGCTCTCAAGCTGGTTCCCCTTGTTTTTCTGAGAATATTGATTTTCCGGGTCGTTCTGCTACGATTCACGCGTTATGTCTGACAAGAAATTGACGACGCGACAGGAGGACTACAGCCAGTGGTATCTGGATGTGATTGAGGCCGCGGACCTTGCCGAGCACTCGCCGGTGAAGGGATGCATGGTCATTAAGCCGACCGGTTACGCCATCTGGGAGATGATGCAGAAGGTGTTGGACGGAAAGTTTAAAGAGAAGGGCGTTGAGAACGCGTACTTCCCATTGTTCGTGCCCAAGAGCTTTCTCGAGAAGGAAGAGGGACACGCGGAGGGATTCGCCAAAGAGTGCGCGATCGTGACGCACCACCGATTGAAGACCGATCCGAACAACAAGGGGAAGCTGATCGCAGATCCGGAGGCACAGCTCGATGAGGAACTCGTCGTGCGGCCGACGTCAGAAACGATCATGTACGACACGTTCCGCAACTGGATTCATTCGTACCGCGACTTGCCGCTCCTCATCAATCAATGGGCGAACGTCGTGCGATGGGAAATGCGCACGCGCCTCTTTTTGCGCACCACGGAGTTTTTGTGGCAGGAAGGGCACACCGTGCATGCCACACAGGCCGAGGCCGATGCGTTTGCGCGCACCATGCTCGACGTCTATAAGTCGTTTGCGGAGGAATATCTTGCGACACCGGTCATTGCCGGCACGAAGTCGGATGCGGAAAAGTTTGCGGGCGCGGATACGACGTACTGCATCGAAGCGATGATGCAAGACGGCAAAGCGCTCCAATTCGGCACGTCACACAACCTCGGGCAGAATTTTGCCAAAGCGTTTGATGTGAAATTCACCGACGAAGCGAACAAGGAGCAATTCGGCTGGCAGACCAGCTGGGGCGTATCCACGCGCATGATCGGCGGGCTCATCATGACGCACAGCGACGACAAAGGACTGGTGTTGCCGCCGAAGATCGCACCTGTGCAGGTGGTGATTTTGCCGCTGTGGTTTAAGGACGGACAGAAGGAGGAGGTGTTGCCGGAAGCCAAGAAGCTCGCCGAGCGCTTGGCCGCGGCGGGCATTCGCGTGAAGGTGGATGAGCGTGACCTGCGCCCCGGGGAAAAGATTTTTGGCTGGGAGAAGAAGGGGGTGCCTGTGCGCATTGAGCTTGGGCCTAAGGATCTTGCGGCCGGCGTGGGCCTTGTGTCGCGCCGCGACGCAGAGGAGAAGACGCCGATTGCCCTGGCGAGCATGGAAACGGAAATCGCGAACCTTCTGGTGATGATCCAGCAGGCGCTCTTCAGCCGCGCCACATCGTTCCGCGATGCAAACACCGTTTCCGTTGATACCTACGAGGAGTTTAAGACAGCGATTGAAGCCGGGAAGTTTGTGTTGTATCCCTGGGATGGCGATGCGGCCGCAGAAGCAAAGATCAAAGCGGAAACCATGGCCACTATCCGCTGCATCCCGTTTGGTGCGCCTCCGGGACGCGCATTGTTCGCCAAATCCTACTAGTATGAAAAAATTCACCCCCTACCTGTTCGTGGTTGTCGTTGCAGTGATTGTCGGCGGCATTTTCTACTTCCAGCCCAAGCAAACGGACACCGCGGGCGAAGAGGCTGTCTCGACCGAGTACCGCAATGAGCAGTATGCGTTTTCCTTTACGCACCCGTCAGAGATGGAAGTTCGTATTCGCGAGGAAGCGAATCGCCAAACAGATTATCTCGGGCTGCCCGTCGATTTCTTCATCTCCTTGCGCGATGTCGAACGCGAGGCGAAGCCGCTCAATATCGCGTTCTTTTACGCCGCGCCCGGACTGACCGTAGACGCCTTCAAAACAGCGCTCGAAGCGTCAGATCCGGCGTCCGTCAAAGTGACCTCAACGGAAGACGTGGAAATCAATGGACTCAAGATGACCAAAGTCATTAACACCACAGCGCTTGGTGCTGACAAGCAGCACTACTTGTTCGATCGCAACGGACAGACCGTGATTATCTCCGTATTTCTTACGGAGGAGCCAAACTTTGAGCCGGTCCTCCAGTCGCTTAAGGCGTTGTAGGATATGAAACCAACCGCCATCGTCGTTGCGATCGCTACGGGCATTGCCTTAATGCTCGGACTCTGGCTCGGCTATCGCGCCGGCGCGCCGAAAACCACGGTCGAGGTGACATCGCAGACGATCCTTCAGAGGATCGCGGATCAATATTTCGTGGTGACCAAGACCGTGGTGCTCGATCAGGAATCGACGATCACCGTGGATCGCGGGTCAGCCTGGTCAAACTTTTGGTGGGGGCAGACGATTAGCGCCGAAGGTCTGGTGCGGGCGGATGTTGGTGTGGATCTTTCGGCGCTCTCTGAGAGTGATGTACGCATCGATGATGTCGGCAAGCGCGTGTCGATCACGCTCCCGCAGGCCACGATTCTGGATGCCAGTCAGTACGGGGACATTGAGGTCACGACCAAGAGCGGTGTGCTCAAGTACCTGCTCGACAACGATCCTAATGACGATTTCAACCAGGCCAAGGAACGGCTCGTCGAGGATGCGCGCGCGGCCGTGGAGCAGGACACTACACTCTTTGCTCAAGCTCGCGAAGATGCGGCAAAACTCGTCACGCTCATCGTTGAGCCGATGGGCTACAGCGTGGAAATTCAATAGACGGCCCAGGCCGTCTATTTTGGTTCTACGACGACCGTATTCGGCACGACCGTAAAGCTGTCGTACGATTCGGTGACGGTTTCGGTTGTGGCTGAAAGGCCAGTCGAAGGGCCGCCGTCGAGGTTGACGGCATCATCCCAATTGATGTCCATCGCGTCTAAGACGTGCGAGAGTTCAAAAAGACTGATTTCATCGAACGGCACGACACCGATGTATCCGAATCCGGCCGTGTCGTCGCCGAGAAAGGTGCGTCGCGCCACAAGGCCGCTATCTTCCGAGATGGCGGCTTCTCCGTTCTTGATGAGGAATGGATAGCTTTGCGCTGCATCTTGTACATTTTCAGGAATGGGTTCCACGGCAGTGTCGAGAATCTCGAAGGTTGGGGAGAGAATCACATAAGCACTTCGATCCGCATCAAACTCACGGTCGCCATTGTATGCTCCGTCAGCGATCATTCGGCCCGAGGGGAACCAGTCTTCGTGAAAGTAAAAGCCGTTGATGACAATCTCTGCCGACGGATTGGCAACATGCCATTGCGAAACGGCTTTTGGCGTGGCTTCATCGTGGACAAGACGCAGATGATGCGTTTCGTCGACAAATCGGTACAGCACCAATCGCTCGCTCGCGCTCTCGCCGTAGGTATACTCCATCCGTGAGAGTTCTGGGCTTACGGGAATCCAGACGTTTTGTTCAAGCGAAGATGGGTGTGTGGTCGTGTCGGATCCTGGTGGCATACATCCGGCCCCCAGGAGAGTGGTGGTAATCGCAAATGCAACGCAAAGACGTTTCATAACCTCCGCAGTATACCAAAACGAGGCCCCTGGGCCTCGTTTGCTCTAGAACTCCGCTTTGACATTCTCGTTCGCGGCGTCGGGGGCATTGTAGAAGTCGAATGCTTTGAAGCCGAGAATCCCGGCGGCGATATTGGTGGGGAAGGTTTGTACGCCTGTGTTGAAGCGTCGCACGATCGCGTTGTATTGCGTGCGTGCCTGCTGGATGGCGTCTTCGATGCCGACCAGTTCGCGCTGAAGCCCGAGAAAGTTCTGGTTGGCTTTGAGTTCTGGGTAGGCCTCTGCGACCGCGTAGAGCCCCATGAGCGATTGCGCGAGCATGCTCTCGGCCGCGGCGTGTTCGCTCGGCGTTTTTGCGGCCATGGCGCGCGAACGCGCTTCGGTCACCTTCGTGAACGTCTGGTCCTCGTGTTTGGCATAGCCCTTCACGGTGCCGACTAAATTGGGGATGAGTTCATAGCGCCGGTTGAGCTGGACTTCGATATTCGACCACATTTCGTGAACGCGGTTGCGTCCCATGACCAGCATGTTGTACACGCGGATGAGCCACGGCACCACGATGAGCGCCACGAGCACGATGATCGCGATCGCCAGGAGAAATACGTCGTTTTGGAGGAAGTTGCGGAACATATTGTTCGTATCCTATCACAAAAGCGACTCGGTTTGTGCCGAGTCGCTCTTGTTTATGCCTTTCCCTTGAGCGCATCCTTGAGCGCTTTACCGGCCTTGAACTTGGGCACGGTGACGCTCGGGATCTGGATCTTCTCCGTGGGGTTTTGTGGGTTTACCCCCATGCGTCCCGCGCGGACTTTGGCCGAAAACGTTCCAAATCCCGCGATCGTCACCTCGCCCCCGGCCTTGAGGGTCTCTGTGACGATGTCCTCGAACGCGGCGATCATGTCCTCCCCGACCTTTTTGGACAACGCGAGCTTTTCGGCGATCTTTGTCGCCAGTTCTGCCTTGTTCATAGATGTGTGGATATCTGGCCTCAGTCTAGCAAAAAAATCACTTTGCGTCCAGAATGCTTGCCCCAGACTTGCGCATCTCGTCGCGTTCGTTTGCGGAGAATAATTTGAGCTCGCCGTTGCCAAACAGGAAGTCGTCAAACTGCTTTTGCAGGTTTGCGATGTACGCGCGCTGCGCTTGGAGCGCCTCTTGTGTGCTGAATTCGTCCTCGGGAGGCATGTTGCACCAGCGGTAGATAGCATCGACGGCGAGGGAGATGCGTTTTTTGTCTGCGGTGCCGTCAAAAAATTGCAACATCAGGTGGAGCGGGACGTCGATGTTGCCCTCGGTGGGCAATCCGGTGTCCGGATCGAAGTCGAGCGGTGGTTGGACGTAGGGAATTTCCGTGTATGTGTCGGGGCCCGTTTGGACGTACACGCGTTTTCGGCCAAAAGCGTTCCAGGCCGGTTCAGATTCGTCCGAGCTTTCTCCAACTACCATCGTGAGTTTCTTTCCGTTTGCCTTCGCGTCAACTTCTGCCTGCATGAGCGAAGAGGCGTATAGTTCCCGCACGAGGCCTTTGCGTCGGGCACTCATGCTCGTGATCCCATATGCCCCAAAGAAGATCGCTTCGTCCGGGCGCTCGCTGTGCGGGGTAAACTCAACAACGCCACCGGAGTAAAGCGAGGCGATGTTTCCTTGCTCGTCGCGCGCGAGGAAAATCCTGTATTTACTGTCGTGCTCACTGCCAACGGCCCGGTCGCCGCGCAGGCCGGCTTGGACAACATCCACGGTGTCAACCTCCGAGGCATCGAGGTATTCGCCAATAAACGTTTGCATTTCGTTGATGGTTTCCAGATCTTCGGCCTGTACGGTGGTAACCTCAAAGCGGCCATGCTCACCGGTGAGGGTGCATTCAGGCGCCCCCTGCGGAGCACGCGTGTACGCACTCTGCGCGAGAACCGTCTCAATGGCGTCGTGAACGGAGTGTATGGGCTTGGGTAATTCGCGGGCCTCGCCCGATTGACGGTCCATGCGGCTGTTCTCCATAATGCGATCACTATTCATTACGCATGTATTATGATTTTCCCAACGCTAAAAGGTCAACAAGGTGGATACGTTAATTTCGATCTCTTGGCCAAGGCATGGCTCGAGAAACATCCAGACGCGCCGCGTTCACCCAATCCGTTTTTGGACGTAGTTGCGCATGCGGAGCTCGTGTACGACTTTCACAAAGAGGCCGGCCTGGTGTTTTCTTACGGCGGCTGGCTGGAGGAGCGTTCAACGATCCTTGCCGGGACGTATTTGGAGAAGGAAAAGATCTTTATGCACCTGGGCGTGGATTTGAATCCCCCGGAAGGCACACTGATTGCCGTGGACGATGATGCCCAAGTCATTTTGGTGGACGATGACCACCCGTGGGAAGGCGGATGGGGGCCGCATGTGATGGTAAAGCTTGCCCACGCGCCCGTTTACTTGCTGTACGCCCACCTGTCGCGAGATATCCGCGTGAAGGTCGGCGATGCAATCGAGAACGGCACGATCATTGGATCGGTCGGCCCGAGCACGGAGAACGGTGGGTGGTTCCCGCATCTGCATCTGCAGGCATTGAGTGAGGAGGGCTACGCGCAGTTTAAAAAAGACCCGGATCACCTCGATGGCTACGGACATGTGAACGACCGTGCTCAGCTCGCGAAGCTCTATCCTGATCCGTTGCCGTACATCCGACTCGCGTAACAAAACAACGCCCCGCGGGGCGTTGTTTTGTTTGCGATTACCTGGCGTATTCGATGACGCGCGTTTCGCGGATCACCGTGACTTTGACCTCGCCTGGATAGGTGAGCTCTGCCTCGATTTTCATGGCAATGTCCTTGGCGAGCTGGTAGGCGGAGAGATCATCTACCTTTTGCGGGGAGATGAACACGCGCACCTCGCGGCCGGCCTGGATGGCGTAGGCCTTCTCGACTCCCGTGAAGGAGCTGGCCGTGGCTTCGAGCTGTTCCATGCGCTGGATGAACTGCTCCAGGCTCTGCTTGCGCGCGCCCGGGCGTGCGCCCGAGATGGCGTCTGCCGCCTTTACGATGGCGCCCTCGACCGTGCGCGGGCGATCCTCATGGTGAGCGATCGACTGGTAGCAAATCTCCTCCGGGAACCCGAACTTCTTCATGATGTTGTAGCCGATCTCCGGGTGAGCGCCCTGCATGTCGTGGTCCACAGCCTTGCCGATGTCGTGGAAGAGACCGCCTTTCTTGCACACGAACACGTCCGCACCCAATTCTTCGGCCATCATGGCGGAGAGCTGGGCCACTTCAATGGAGTGCTGGAGCGCGTTTTGCCCGTAGCTCGTGCGGTACTTCATGCGTCCCAGGATCGAGACGAGCTTGGGGTCGATGGAGGAAACCGGGATGCCGAGCTGATAGAGCGCGTCCTCGCCGGCTTTGCGGATTTCGGTTGAAAGCTCTTTCTTCGCTTCGGCAACCGCTTCTTCGATGCGGGCCGGGTGAATACGGCCGTCCTTGATGAGTGCCTCGAGCGCGCGCTTGGCGACCTGGCGGCGAATAGGGGAGAACCCGCTGATCGTGATGGCGCCCGGAGTGTCGTCTACGACGATTTCCACGCCGGTCTGCAACTCGATCGCTTTGATGTTGCGGCCTTCCTTGCCGATGATACGGCCCTTCATTTCGTCCGACGGCAGTTCCACGTGCGTCGTGGTGGTATCTACGGCCTGAGAGGATGCATACCGGGTGATGGCCAGCGAGAGCAGCTTGCGGCTCTGGCGCTCGACCTCCTCTTCTTCCACCTGCTCCATTTTGCGAATGCGCGACATGAGCGCTTCACGGCTGTCTTCCTCAACCTGTTTGAGCAAGCGCTGTTCTGCTTCCTCTCTGGAGAGTCCGGCCACTTCTTGAAGCTTTACCGCCTGCTCGTCGCGCAGCTTCTTGATATCCTCCTTTACAGCGTCGATCTCCTTTTGTTTCTCTTCCAGTTTCGTCTTCTTATCCTCGATGTCGATCAATTTTTGATCGAACATGGTTTCGCGTTTTTCCAAGCGCTTCTGAATCTCCGTCACTTCTTGGCGACGGGCGGCTTCCTCGCGCTTGGCGTCCTCGATGATTTTGAGTGCCTTCTCCTTGGCTTCAAGCTGGGCCTCTTGGGATTTGGTTTTCGCTTCGGTGAGTAGCTCGTCGTGCTTTGCTTTTGCCTCCGAAAGCAGTTTTTCCGCCTTCGATTCCGCGTTGGTCATCGACTGCTTGGCAAGCGTCTTGCGGATCAGGTATCCCGCACCGACTCCCACCGCGACGCCGATAACGAGCGCGATGATAATGAATTGCATAAACGTCTCAGTGGAGCTCCGAGACGCGAACGGGTTCTGTTGGTCCTACGTTATCAAACGAGACGGCCCGCGCTCGCAAGCGCGTTCGTCGCAAAAAAATGCTCGAAATGCGTCCAAAACGGGGAATTCACAGAAGCGTTGGCATCCGGATGCTCCAAGTCAATTATCTTGCATCCGAGCCCACCTTAACAAAACAAGGGTCATCGAGCAAGCCGTGAGAGGAACGTCTCGACCGGTACGAGCCGGCCCTGAACCGATTCTTTGTTCAACGCCGACAACACCGTTGCTTCCTCAATTTTCCAGGAACCAATCGTTGTACGGCGCAGTTCCTGCACGTAACCACCCGTGCCGAGCTTTGCACCGAGATCGCGAGCAAGAGCTCGGATGTAGGTTCCGGTGGAGCAGTGGATGCGGACGTGGAGGGTGGGTGACGGGGTGTGGGTGATGGGTTTGAGGAGCTCGAAGGAGTGCACGGTGACGCGGCGGGGCTTGAGCTCTAGCGTTTCGCCTTTGCGCGCGGCGTCATACGCCTTTCTCCCTCCAACCTTGATGGCGGAGTAATTGGGCGGCAGTTGTTCGATCTCTCCTACAAGTGTCTGCATGGCCCGTTGGATATCCTCATCCGTCGGGTTCTGTGTGTTTTCCGTGGCCACCACTCGTCCGGTTCTGTCGTCTGTGTCGCTTGTCGCCCCGAGCGCAAACACGGCCTCGTACTCTTTGTCGAGACCGACCAGCTTCGGGAATTCACGCGTTGCTTCGCGGCCGACGCCTACAAGGAGTAGCCCAGTTGCAAACGGGTCGAGCGTGCCAGCGTGGCCCACGCGCTTTTCGCCTGTGGCACGACGAACGGTATTCACGACGTCGTGAGAGGTGGGGCCGTCGGGTTTATCGATGAGGAGAAAGCCAGTCATGTAAAAATATGCTACCATATGCGCGTTATGGAGGATCAGGGGACAGCTCGGCGCTTGCCGTCCATTCGGTCGCGCGTCGTCACGATCTTCATCGTGTTCGGGCTGGTTTTTTGTTTGCTCGCCACGTTCATAATGGCGGTGTCCACGAGCTGGCAGGCCGGCATTTTTAGTTTGTTGCTGATTCTCCTTCTGGTGGTGGTGAGTGGTTGGCATGTGGCGTCCTACATGACGCGTGATGTACGCCAGCTCTCTCGCCACATGTCAGCCGTTACTCGTCGAGGATTGGTTGGTGGACACGAAGTCGTGACGGCGTTTGAGCCCATGAACGAAGAAACGTTGGAATTGACGCAAGCGTTTCGTCGTTATGTGGAGGAAGTGGATCGGCTTCAGCAAAACTTGCAGTATGAGATCGCGGCATGCAACGGGCAGGTAAACGACGCCACGTTTATCTTGAGCAATTTCATGTATAACATCGCGCATACCCTGCGCACCCCGCTCAATGCGATTCGATGGACGGTGGAAACGCTCAAAAATGAAGAGCCCGGCAACATCACGGAGGCCCAGCGTGAGTTGCTCGACAAGCTTGAATACTCCTCTATCAACCTCTCGCGCGTCGCAGACGAGTTGCAAGACACGCTCATTGTGATTCGACAGGAGCCGTTGGCGATGAAGCGTCGGCGGTGCAGTTTGCCGGCCATTGTAGAAGAGGTGATGGGGGAGAAGGCAGTGGCCGCTCGTCGCAAACGCGTTCGTCTGGCTTGGGAGAAAGAAGCAGATGCTCTCCCGGATGTGGTATGCGACCCGCGTCGGATCCGCCAAGCAATTAGTATATTGGTGGATAACGCGGTTCACTACACACGGCCTGGCCATGCGGTGCGTGTGAGCGCGCACGTGATCGACGAAGCTCCGCAAGCGAAAACAGCCCGAGCGCTTCATCTTCCCGGGAGCGTGCGGAATTGCGTCGCGTTATGTATTCGCGATGAAGGCATGGGGATCCCGCATGAGGAACAATCCCATATCTTTCAACCGTTTTATCGCGGAAGCAACGCTCGGGATGTGTGGGTGGATGGCCGGGGAATCGGTCTCACGCTCGCCAAGGCCATTATCCAGCAGTCCGGGGGCGAGATCTGGTTTGTGAGCCGGGTCGGGTACGGTTCCACCTTCTGTTTCTCCTTGCCAGCCATTTTCTGATATACTCAAACGCGAAGGTGGTTTAATTGTAAGCTATGGCAACGAAAAAACGATCAAGCAAGGCTAAGCGCCGGATCCTCGTTGTCGAAGACGAGCAAGCGCTGCGTGAAATGTACGCCACGTGGCTGAAAGCCGGAGGATATGAAGTCGAGACGGCTGATAACGGTTTGACCGCCGTGGAAATGACGTTTCACGACAAGCCGGATCTCGTATTGCTCGATGTGCTTCTTCCCAAAAAAGACGGTTTTGAGGTTTTGAGCGAGATCCGACGCAATCCAAAGACGCAAGACCTTCCAGTCATCATTCTCTCTAGCCTCGATCAGGACTTTGAGCAGAAGCAGGGGCTGACGCTCGGAGCGGGGTCCTACCTCGTCAAAACCTCCATTTCCCCCGACATCCTCTTTGCCACCATTGAAAAGCATATCTAACGCCTGTGCCTAAAGCCTCTTCCAAACAACCGAAAGTACTGCTCGTGGAGGACGATCCGTTTCTCTATAAAGTTTTGAGTCAGCGTTTGCGAGACGAGGCGATTGACGTCTCGGTTTCAACCGACGGGGAAGCCGCGCTTGTGGATGCCGCTCGCGTGAAGCCGAACCTCCTCCTACTGGACTTGATTCTTCCAAAATTAAGCGGGTTTGAAGTTTTGGCGCATCTGCGCAAAACGCCTGCGTTCGCAAAACTGCCGGTCGTCGTGCTCTCCAACCTCGGCCAGCAGGAAGATATCGATCAAATCGAAAAGCTTGGTGTGCGCGAATATCTCGTGAAGGCCGACTTCTCGCTTTCCGAGATGGTCAAGAAAGTGAAAGAGCACGTCAGCGCCGTGATGAAATAGCAACAACCTGCATGGCCCTCCCGGAAGCCACATATCATCAGATCCTTGTCGAGTCGGGGCTCATCAAAGAGGAGGACTTTGCCCGCGCGCGCGAGGTTTCGCATGACGCCGGTCGCGCCCTTGAGGCCGCTCTGGTGGATATTGGATTATTTACGAACGATCAGATCGGCCGTTTGGTTGCGGATGCCTACGGCGTTCCGTTTGTGAATCTTGGGCGCACGACGATTGCCCCGGAGGCCTTTAAGGTGATTCCGGAGCTGGTCGTCAAAAGACAAGAGGCGATCGGATACGCCATTCGCGAAGGGAAGCTGTTTGTGGCCATGGTTGACCCTCACAACGTGGAGTTTGCCGGGTTTGTCGAAAAAAAATCCGGTATGCCAGTAGTGGTCGGCTACACCACGCCAGCGCTTTTGGAGGATTCTTTGCGCGCGTTTGCAGAAGATATCGTGGGAAAAATGCAAAAGCTCGCAGTCAGGTTTGAAGAATTACGCAAAGAATCCGCCGCTGCTCGGGAGGAAGAGGGGCAGGATGTTGTGGTGCAAATCGTGGATCTGTTGCTGCAGTACGGCTACAACAATAACGCATCGGATGTACATATTGAGCCACAGGAAAAACAGAGCCTGGTGCGCTATCGCATTGACGGTCTTCTGCACGACGTCATTACTTTTCCCAAGCCGCTTCACGATGCGATTATTTCGCGCGTAAAGATTCTCTCAAACTTGCGCACGGACGAGCACTATGCCGCACAGGACGGAAAACTGCGCGTGCGGCTGGAGGGCAAAATGGTGGATGTGCGCGTGTCCATCATGCCGATTGTGGATGGAGAGAAGGCGGTGTGGCGCATTCTTTCCGAGAAAGGGCGTACGTATACCATCGAGACACTTGGATTTTCGCCGGCCGACCAAAAGCGCGTGCGTGCCGCGGCCGAAAAGCCGTACGGCATGATTCTCGCAACGGGTCCGACAGGAAGCGGAAAAACCACGTCCATGTACGCGCTCCTCAAGATTCTCAATACGCGCGACGTGAATATCCAGACGATTGAAGATCCAGTGGAATACGACATGGAGGGGGTCAACCAGATTCAGGTCAATTTGCGCACCAATTTGACATTTGCCTCCGGGCTGCGCTCGATCGTCCGTCAGGACCCGGACATCATCATGGTGGGCGAAATTCGCGACGCGGAAACCGCGGGCATTGCGGTAAACGCGGCCATGACCGGTCACCTCGTGCTCTCCACTCTGCACACCAACGACGCGGCCACCACGATTCCGCGTCTGCTTGATATGGATGTGGAGCCGTTTTTGGTGGCATCCTCCGTGAACGTTGTGGTGGCCCAGCGCCTGGTGCGGCGTATTTGTGCATCGTGCATTAGCAGTGTTTCGATCAATGCCGCAAAAATCAAATCCGCCATTCCAAAAGATTTGTTCAAAAAATATTTTGACGCTCGCGCAACCATTCGGCAGTACGTCGGCAAAGGGTGCACGATTTGCAATCACACTGGATTCGTTGGGCGCGTCGGTATCTTTGAGGTGCTCGAGGTCACGCCGAGCATCCGCGAACTCATCGTCCAGCGAGCCGACGCGGGTGTAATCGCCGCGCAGGCCGTGAAAGAAGGGATGACGACGATGTTTGAAGATGGGTTGCGAAAGGTTGTGGAAGGGGTCACAACCATCGAAGAAGTTTTGCGCGTTGCAAAAATTTCCTAAACCACGCTGAGGAGGCAAGGAGGTATGAAGTTTCTGTACACAGCCACGGCCAAAAACGGCAAAAAACTCCGCGGCGAGATGGAGGCGGATTCGCGGCAGGCTGCGGTGCGTTCGCTTAAGGAACAGAAACTGGTCGTGACATCGCTCACCACTGTCGAGCAGGGAAGAGTGATTTACATCGGCGGCATTTCGGCTCTGCAAAAGGTTGTGCTCACCAAGCACCTGGCGATCATGTTGCGCGCGGGCATTAGTTTGGACGAGTCATTGCGCATTTTGGAAGTGCAGGCCAAGGGGCGTCTCAAAAATGTTTTGCGCCTCGTTCAGCGCGACGTGGAGGGCGGCATGCGGCTCTCCGATGCGCTTGCGGCCCATCCGCGCGTGTTCAATGCGTACTACATCAACATGATTCGTGCGGGCGAGGAGTCCGGCAACTTGGTCGACAACCTCGAACAACTCTCCGTTCGCTTCGGCAAGGATTTTGAACTCCGACAGAAAGCGCAGAGCGCCATGCTCTACCCAGCCCTCGTGCTGGCGTTGACTGTCGGTCTTGGCGCCATCATTTCTTTGTTCGTGTTACCGCGTCTCACAGGTCTGTTTCGTGCGTTCGATTTTGAACTTCCGTGGTACACCCGCGCCCTCATTGCGGTTTCACAATTCATGGCCGAGCATGGTGTTACGACCGTTGTCGTGTTGTCGATCGCGGCCGTGGTGGGGCTGTGGGTGTGGCGCCGGCCGGCATTGGCGCCGTTTGTGCATCGGCTCTATGTAAAACTGCCGATTGTCCGCGACGTGTCACGTACCGTGAATCTCGCGCGGTTCTCGATGGTGATGGGTTCGCTTCTCAAGAGCGGTATTCCCATTACGATGGCGGTGGGGATTACGGCAAACGTGCTCAGCAACTTCTACTACCGCCGCGTGCTCGAGCAGGCAGTCGCGCGCGTGGAAACCGGCGAGCCGCTTTCGTCTATCCTCGAAGAGGAAGATATTTTTCCGCCGTTTTTGACGCGCATGCTCATGATCGGTGAGCAAACCGGTAAAATGGACGAAGTGTTGTTCTATCTCTCCGAGTTTTACGAAACCGAGCTCGACACCACACTTAAAAACATTTCGACGATCATTGAGCCGGCCATGCTTATCACGATCGGCATCATTGTGGCGAGCGTGGCGCTCTCTATTATCACCCCGATCTATCATTTCATCGGCGAGATCGGTTAATGCCCCGCAAGGGGGAGCGTATGCAGCGAGGATTCACCATCCCGGAGCTCCTGATCACGCTCGCCGTGGTGTCTTTGCTTGTGGCCGCCTCGCTGCCTTCCTTTTGGAACTTTCTCAATAAGTATCAGCTCGATGCGAGCGCGCAGGATCTCGCGCATGTGCTGCGCATGGCCCAGCGACTTTCGATGGAAAGCGAAGGGGACTCTGTTTACAGCGTGCGTTTGATGAGCGGCGCGGGCGGCAGCTTTACGTTGTATCGCGGTTCCGCCTTTGCCTCGCGTGATCTGGATTACGACGATGAGCACACTCTGCCGGACTCCCTGGAGTTGAGCTACACGGTTCCGGATGCGGACGTGACGTTTACCAAGGTGGAGGGAACAACATCCGACGTGGGAACCATCACGTTGACGTGGCCGGATTCTGGACTTTCTTACACCATCGACATCAACGCGGCCGGGCGCGTGGATTTCCAATAATATGAAACGGCCCGCTTGGCATCAACGAGGCGAAACCCTGGTGGAGCTTCTCATCTCCATCGGGATTTTTGCTGTTGCGGGTACAGCGATTCTTTTGCTCGTCTCCAGCGCGTTTCGCGGCACGCTCATCGGCGGCCAGCGCACGCGCGCGGTTGCGTATGCGCGAGAGTCGTGGGAAGGGGTGAAGTCGATCGGCCATCACGCCTACAATCGGTTGCGCGCGGGAACCTATGGACTCTCCGACGGCGGGGGAACGTGGGCATTCTCCGGAGTGTCTGATACGAGCGGGCTGTTTACGCGCGAGGTGCTCGTGGAGGCGGTGTCGCGTGACGGCTCGGGGAACATCGTGACTAGTGGCGGCACCAACGACATTCATACGCGCAAGGCAACCACCAACATTACCTGGACCTTTGAGGGTGGCACAAAAACGCTTTCGTTCGTTGACTATTTTACGAATTGGGATCACGCACGATTTTTTGAGGACACGACGAGCGATTTCTCGGACGGCACGTTTGATGACACGAGCGGAAACACGTCTGTGGATCCCGACGGCGCGATCGCGCTTCAACAGAGTGCTGGGATTTGGGCGTGCGCGAGCGTGGAGGGGGTGGTGGATAACGCGGGTTCGCAACCAGGGACCGATGTGGCGATTTCAGGAAACTACGCGTTCCTCGGAACTCTTAACAATGCGGCCGGAGGCGAGTTTGTGGTGATCGACAAGACCGACCCGGAAAACCCCGTGACCGTGGCAAGTGTGGAAATCGGCGCGGACGTAAACGCGATCGCGATCGTTGGACAGTATGCGTATTTAGCTACGAGTCAGAACACGGGTGAATTACAGGTCATCAACATCACTACCCCGACGGCTCCATCGAGTGTAGCGACGCTCAACATGACGGGAAGGGAAGATGGACTAGACATCGTTGCCTCAGGGTCACGTGCATACATGGTGCGCGCCAACAATGCCGGCGGTTCGGAATTCTTTACTATCAGTATTACCTCTCCGGCCTCTCCCGTGGTGTTGGGTTCGGTCGATCTCGCGGCCACGAGCCGTGGTGTTGCCATGTCCGGATTGTATGCCTATGCGGTGACCGACAAC
>Ga0209172_10001413_pt1 | contig 51486 bp, 50 predicted proteins | sample LarsenN4metaG_FD_184113 | JGI IMG/M metagenome (GOLD analysis project Ga0209172, IMG submission 184113) | Hot spring sediment bacterial and archeal communities from British Columbia, Canada, to study Microbial Dark Matter (Phase II) - Larsen... ...
GCCGGAAAACCAAAAAAGCTCGCGCTGACCGCCGTCATGCGAAAGCTGGTCATCCTCGCCAACGTCCTGCTCCGGGAGGAGCGCCACTGGCGCCCGAAACCCGCTTGATCAAGACGGATACTCCTTTGCGCGCCGGCTCCTGCTCACGTAACCTAAGCGAGCATGAACAGCGTCTACGCGTCCCTCGGCACGACTGTGTTCGAAGTCATGTCGCGCCTCGCGGCCGAGCGCGGCGCAGTGAACCTGGGGCAGGGCTTTCCGGAAGAGGACGGGCCGCGCGACATCCTGGAAGCGGCCGCGCGCTCTACGCTCGACGGGCCGAACCAGTATCCGCCGATGCGCGGCTTGCCGGAGTTGCGCGAAGCCGTCGCCGCGCACTACGCCGAACACCAACGTATCGCGCTCGATTGGCAGCGCGAGATCACGATCACGTCGGGCGCGACTGAAGCCATAGCCGCGGCGCTCCTCGCGTTCATCGAGCCGGGCGACGAGGTGGTTCTGTTCGAGCCGCTCTACGATGCATACTTGCCCATGGTGAAAAGGGCAGGCGGCGTCCCGCGCATCGTGCGTTTGCATCCGCCGCACTGGCGTCTGGAGCGCGATGCGCTTGCGGCGGCGTTCACGGCGAAGACGCGCGTGGTGATGCTGAACACGCCGCTCAATCCGAGCGCCAGCGTGATGAGTCGCGAAGAGCTGGCGATGCTCGCGGATTTCGCGCGCGAGCACGGTGCGATCGTCGTCAGCGACGAAGTGTGGGAGCACGTGACGTTCGATGGCGTGCAGCACGTCTCCATGCTGGAGCTGCTGCGCGAGCGCACGCTGAAGATCGGCTCGGCCGGCAAGATGTTCTCGCTCACCGGCTGGAAGGTTGGCTTCGCCTGCGGCGCGCCGGAGCTGATGGATCAGTTCGCCAAGGCGCACCAATTCCTCACCTTCACCACGCCGCCCAACTTGCAGCGCGCCGTCACATATGCGCTTGGCAAACCGCGCAGCTACTTCGACGCCATGCGCGCCGATTTTCAGCGCTCCCGCGATCGGCTCGACTCGGCGCTGCGCGCGGAAGGCTTCGTCACGCTGCTAGCGGCCGGCGCCTATTTTCTCTCCATCGATCTGCGCGCCTCCGGCATCGACATGAGCGATGAAGCTTTCGCGCGGCATGCGATCGAGCACGGCGTTGCAACGATCCCGTTCTCCGCCTTCTACGCCGATCCCGATCCGCCGGCGCTTGTGCGTCTGTGCTTCGCGAAGAAGGACGAGACGCTCGATCGCGGCGCCGAGGCTCTGGGGCGGGCGAAGAAGAATGCGTGAGCTTCGCCTGACCTTCAGTCTGCCGGCGCGATCGGGGCCACGCGCGGTTCGCCGACGGGGTCGGTTTCGCCGCGCGACACGACCGTCGCGATCACGAGATCGCCGGTCACGTTGAGGGTTGTGCGGCACATATCGAGGAAGCGGTCGACGCCCAGGATAAGGCCAATGCCCTCGGCCGGCACGCCGACCATGGCGAGGATCATGGCGATCACCGGCAGCGATCCGGCCGGCACGCCTGCCGTGCCGATGCCGCCGAGAATGCAGACCAGCATGACGACGACCTGCTGCTGCAGCCCGAGCTCGATGCCGAAGAACTGCGCCAGGAAGAGCACGGTCACGCCCTCGAAGAGGGCGGTGCCGTTCTGGTTGGCGGTGGCGCCGACGGTGAGCACGAAGCGGGCGATTTTGCGCGGCAGCTTGAGTTCGGTTTCCGCGGCGCGCAGCGACACCGGCAGCGTGGCGTTGGAAGACGCGGTCGAGAACGCCACCACCATCGGGTCGCGCACTTGGCCGAAGAACGCGAGCGGGTTCTTGGCCCCGAACACCATCACCACCAGCGGGTAGATGACGAACATGTGCACCGCCATGGCGCCGATGGCGACGCCGGCATAAGCCGCCAGCCGCGCTAACAGGTCCCACCCGAACAGGGCGGACAAGTTGAACATGAGGCATGCGACGGCGATCGGCGCGAGTTTGATCACCAGTGTGAGCAGCCGCATCATCACTTCGAACAGTCCGGCGATCATCGTCTGCAGTTGATCGGTCGCGGCGCTCTTCACCATCACGAGGCCGACGCCGAAGAAGACGGCGAACACCATCAGAGGCAGAATCTGATTGTCGGCTGCGGCGCCGAATACGTTGCGCGGCACGAGATCGAGGAAGAACTGACCGAGGTTGACGCTCGCCGGCGCGTTCGAGACGATGCCCTGCGCGCCTTCGGCGTATTGCTGAAGCAATTCGTCGGCGAGGGCGGGATCGATGCCGTCGCCGGGACGCAGGAGGTTCACCGCGCCAAGCCCGATGAGTACCGCGATTGTGGAGATGACCACGGTCAAAAGCAGCGTGCGCCAGCCGACGCGCCCGAGCGCGCCCAGGTCGCCCATCTCCGCCACGCCAACGACGATCGCGGAGAACAGCAGCGGCAGCACCAGCATGAACAGGAGGCCGAGGAAGATCTGACCGATCGGCCCGGTGATGTTGCTCGTCACCCACAAGACGGTGGGATCGTCCGCGCCGATGTTCAGATTGACATAGAGGCCAGCGCCCAAGCCGATGGCGAAGCCAAGCAGCATCAGCAAGTAAAGCGGTATGCCGCCGCGTTTGGTCGTGGCCATCGTTCCTCTCCCTTGGGCCTGTCGCTAGCCGCGCGCGCGGTCAGGATCAACCGAAAGGAGAGAGCGGACTATGGCGACCACTCGACGCCGAGGCGGAATTGATTGTCCGCCTGGGCTTCGTCCAGACCGACGAGGTAACCGAGCCCAAGCGTCGCTTCGCCGATGCGGAAGGTGGCGCGCGGCCCAACCGCGTGCGCATCGGCGTCGATTTCGCCGAAGGCTTCGAGGCCCAGCGCGACCGTATCGGTCGTGCGCCACATGAAGCGCGCGGCGTAACCGGATTCCCAATCGGCCCCGTCGCTCATCGCGCGTTCGGTGATGAGATTCAGGCGCGCGCTGAACGGACCGGTCTGATGTTCGGCGAGCAGCTTGAACTCGACCTCATCGTCCGCGCCGCTGACGCCGAACTTGTATTCGGCCTGCGCGCCGAAGTGCACCGGCCAATCGCGCGTGGCGACAAAGTCGATGCGGTTCTCGAGTCCAATCGAGCGCAGCTCGGCGTCGTCGCCGTCCGGTTGCGAGGCGCGTGCGATCAGCGTGGTTTGCCACCAATCCGTGAAGGAATGGCCGACCTGCGCTCGGTGCGCCCAAGCGCCGTCGAGCGCGCCGCCGTCATACGCAACCGTGCGGGCTTCGAGCCGCGTTTCGCCGTCGCGCACGGTAGGGCCGCTCACGCTAGAGACGCCGCCCGGCTCGGCGTGCGCGCCCGTGGCGAAGGCGCAGGCGAGCGCGACGACGGATGCTGTCCTCTTCATCGCTCGCTCCCCACCAGCTTCGCGACGCTTCTGTAGGCGTCGGCCGCGATCAGTTCTTGCGGCGCGCCGGCGGTTTTGCAACGCAATTCCGCGCTCCAGAGCACATCATAGGCGGCGGCGAGTTTCTTTGCGGTCCAGACGCGCGCCTGTGCGATCACAGCGTCGCGCTCTTTCCAGAATACGGGCGGCCGCAGCTTGGCGACGGCGTCCGCCGCGCTCACGCCGCCATCGATCATCGCGCGCGCATCGCGCAGCTGATGCAGGCGCCGCAGCAGCGCCCGCAGCGCCGAAACGCCTGACACCGAACCGATGCGCGCCAGCGCCTCCACCGCTTGCGCCGCGCGCCCTTCGGCGGCGGCAAGGCTTGCCGCATCCAGCGCGCTCTCGGCTTCGCCGGCGAGCAGCTGGCCGACATCGTCAAGTCCGAGCGGGTGCCCGAGGCCGTGCGCATACAGCGCGAGCTTCTCGATCTCCTGCTTGGCCAAGCCGCGATCGGAGGGCAGGGCAGCGAGAAACAGCTCCTCCGCATCGCGGTCGAATGTGACGCCCAGCTCTTTCGCCAGCGCCTTCGCGTAATGAGCGCGCTCGGCGTCGGTCTCTTCGTAGAAAGCGACCGACGCCGAGCGCTCTGCGGAGCTGAACTTCTTCACGAGTTCGGATGCGCCGCTGAGTTCGCCCGCTTGGACGATCAGGTAGCCGCTGGCCTCGCCGCGCTCGATTGCTTCGAGCGCATCGAGAATGGCGGCGTCGGCGGCTTTGCCGTCGATGCGCGCCCACACGATCGTCGGCCCGCCGAGCAGCGATTGCGCGGCCAGGGCGTCGGCGAGTCGCGCGCCGTCCTTCTTGATCTCGTCTTCGCCGAGCTTGGTGACGGCGTATGGATCGTCCGATTTGCCGCGCGCCCAGGAGGCCAGCTTTTCCGCCGCTTCGTGCGCGAAACTCTGGTTCGGGCCGTAGAGCAGAACCGCGCGGACGCTCTTGTCCGGCTTGTCGAGAAAGCGCCGGACGGCGGCGCCGGCGATCTTCACCGCAGCGTGCCCGCCTCGCGCGCCTGCGCCACGCGCAGCGCCAACTCCGCGCGGAAGCGCTGCGCCATGGTCTCGGCGGCGCGCTCGCGCGCATCGTCCTGCGCAGCGATTTCACCGAAGGCGGCGGTGGGGATGTCGTAGTTCACCACCGTGAACACCGAGCCCCGCATCACCCGGCCCCGGTCCGGCGGCGGCGTCAGCACGTAATTGGCGATGAGGCGCAGCTCGGCGCGGGTGGCCGATTCGTCTACGCGGATGCCCAGCGGCGTCACCTGTTCGGCCAGCGTGATTTCGAGCCGCATCGGCGGCGCGCCGGTACCATTCTCCACCGCCAGGATGCGATCGAGTTCGCGCTTCAGGACGTGACCGGCCTTGCCGTCGATCTGCACGACCTCGACCGGCCCGATCGCGGCGCCGCCTCCGGCAGGCGCATACATCGGCTGAAAGCCGCAGGCGGCGAGGAGCATGGTCAGACCGGCGATCAGTACGCGCATCGGGATTCTCCCCACCGCCTAGTTTGCCACGATATTCACGATCCTGTCCGGGACCACAATCACCTTGCGGACAGTCTGGCCTGTCAGGAATTGCGCCACGGCGGGGTGCGCCAGCGCCGCCTCGCGCACCTCGGCCTCCGCCGCGCCCTTGGCGGCCTCGATCTCGCCGCGCTTCTTACCGTTGACCTGGATCGGCAGCGTAACGGTAGTGCGCGCCGCGAGTTTCGCATCCGCAACCGGCCAGGCTGCGGTGGCGACGAAGGGCTGAAAGCCCAGCTTCTCCCAGCACTCTTCCGCCAGGTGCGGCATGAAAGGGGAGATGAGCTGCGTGAGGATGCGCAGCGCCTCGCCGCGCGCGAACAATGCCCCTTCGTCTTGGCCTTTCAGGCGCGCGATTGCGTTCACCAGCTCGTAGCATTTCGCCACCGCGACGTTGAAGCGGAAGCCGTCGATGTCGTCGGTGACGTGTTGGATGGCGCGGTGCGCCAACTGCCGCAGCGCCAGTGCTTCGCCGTCGTTCGCACTCGCCGGCGCCGCATCGCCCGGCTTCGGCGCCGCGCGTCCGTGCGCTTCAACCAGCGACCAAACGCGCTGCACAAAACCCCAAGCGCCTTTCACGCCTGCTGCCGTCCACTCCACATCGCGCTCAGGCGGGGAGTCGCTCAGCACAAACCACCGCGCCACATCCGCGCCGAAGTCCGTCACGAACGCGTCGAGATCGACAACGTTCTTCTTCGACTTCGACATTTTCTCGATCGTCCCAACGAAGTGCATTGCGTTCACGGCGTCTTCGGGCAGCAGCCACTCGCCCAACCTGACAACAGTGCCGGGCACGCCGAATGCACTCTTGAACGCTAACGCAACCAGACTGCCTGCGGGCTTCTCCAGTGCTTCTGCGACGGAAAATGCTACTTCGTGAGAGGGCTTGATGGAGCTATCACTGATGGCGCGATTGAAGACCGCGCCACGTTCCACGGCTCTCAGCGCCTCCTTCGACGTGATGCCCGGCTCCGGAGCCAACGCGGCGGCCCCGCGATCAAAGCCGTGAACTGTCGCCGCCCGGTACGTCTCGTGCACCACCATGCCTTGCGTGAAGAGGCTGGCGAACGGCTCGCCGCTCGGCAATCCATCGAGCAAACCGCAGTCGCGCAGCGCGCGGCAGAAGAAGCGCGCGTACAAAAGGTGCAGCACCGCATGCTCGACGCCGCCGACATATTGGTCGACCGGCATCCAGTAAGCGGCGAGTTTCTTGTCGAAGGGCGCGCGCTCGTTTCTCGGATCGGCGAAGCGCAGGAAATACCAGGCCGAATCCACGAACGTGTCGAGCGTGTCGGTTTCGCGCTCCGCCTTGCCCCCGCATTGCGGGCAGGTGGTGTGCTTCCACGTCGGATGATGCGCCAGCGGATTGCCGGGTTTGTCGAACGTCACGTCTTCCGGCAGCGCAATCGGCAGATCCGCCTCGCGCGCCGGCACGACGCCGCACGTGGCGCAATGGATCGCCGGAATCGGGCAGCCCCAATAGCGCTGCCGCGACACGCCCCAATCGCGCAGGCGCCACTGCGTCGTCGCTTCGCCGACGCCAAGCTTTTCCAGCTCCTGGATCGCGCGCCCGATCGCTTCGCGAGAGGGGAGGCCGTCGAGGAAATGCGAATTATACGCGGTGCCGTCGCCGACGTACGGCTCCTCCGCGACGCTGAACGTGTTGGGATCGGCGCCCGGCGGGAGCACGACCGGCAGGATCGGCAGGCCGTATTTGCTGGCAAAGATATGGTCGCGTTCGTCGTGGCCGGGGCAGCCATAGAGCGCGCCCGTGCCGTAGGTCGACAGCACGAAATTCGCCGCCCACACCGGCAATTCCCAATTCGGATCGAACGGATGCTTCACGCGCACGCCGAGATAGACGCCGAACTTCTCAGCCTTCTCGATATCCGCTTCGCTGGTGCCGAGATGGGCGCATTCCTCGATGAACTTCGCCACTTCCGGCTTGCGCAGCGCGATCTCCTTGGTCAGCGGATGATCCGGCGCGAGCGCCACGAAGCTGGCGCCGAACAGCGTGTCCGGGCGCGTGGTGAAGACATCAATCCTCTTGTCTTCGCCGACGACATCGAAATGAAAGCGCGCGCCCTGGCTCTTGCCGATCCAGTTCGCCTGCATCAGGCGCACCTTCTCCGGCCATTTATCGAGCGTCTTGATCGCCTCGAGCAGATCCTCCGCGTACGCCGTGACGCGGAACATCCATTGCTCGAGTTCGCGCGTCTCCACCGGCGCGCCGGAGCGCCAGCCCTTGCCGTCGACAACCTGCTCATTGGCGAGCACGGTCTGATCGACCGGGTCCCAGTTCACCTTCTGCTTCTTGCGATAGACGAGCCCCTTCTTCCAGAACGCCAGGAAGATCGCCTGCTGATGCTTGTAGTATTCCGGATCGCACGTCGCGAGTTCGCGCGACCAGTCGACGGCCAAGCCCAGCAGTTTCAGCTGGCCGCGCATCGCCGCGATGTTGTCGTAGGTCCAGCTCTTGGGGTGCACGCGCTTTTCGATCGCCGCGTTCTCCGCCGGCAGACCGAAGGCGTCCCAGCCCATCGGATGCAGCACGTTGTAGCCGTTCGCGCGCCGGAACCGCGCGATCACGTCGCCCATCGTATAGTTGCGGGAATGGCCGACATGGATGCGCCCCGAGGGGTAGGGGAACATCTCAAGGATGTAGGCTTTCGGTTTGCCCTTGGCTTCGTCAGGTCCAAGCGCGCGGTCGATGCCGGCGTCCGCCCAGCGGGCGCGCCATTTTGGCTCGACTTCGCGGTGGTTGTACCTGGACGACATTGCTCACGCCCCTTCGGGCGTTTGGTGGCGGCAAACGCCCGGCCTGTCTAGTTGCGCACCGTGCTGAGTCGAAGCTGACGCGCGCGCGTCAGGATCGCGTTCTCGATCTGGATTTCCGTTTCCGGATCGACCGTCGCATCCTGCCAAGCGCCGCTCACTTGTGTCTGACGGAAGATCGAAACGTTCAGCGCGTCCGCCCGCAGGCGCGTGTCGAGAATGTAGACCGTGGCCTTGAAGCGCTCGTTCGGCGTCGTCGGGTCCGAGTACCAGTCGGTGATGATGACGCCGCCGAAGGGATCGGCCGAGGCCAACGGCATGAAGTTCAGCGTGTCGAGCGAGGCGCGCCAGAGATAGGAGTTAACGCCAATGCCGGCTTCGCCGCCGCGATCGCGCCCGCCGCCGAAGAGGGAGAAGCCTCCTCGCTCACGGTCAGCATCGGCCCGGGACTGCCCGGCAGGCGAATCGTCGCCGCGGAACATGGAACAGGCGGACAGCGCCAGGGCCGCGACAATGAATAGCGCGCCCTTAACCAACGTGCGCCCAGCCTGACTCATTAGAACTTCCTCCGCCTTCAAAATTCCGCATCGCCCCCGGGCGCGCCGCCCATATATCACGGGCTTGCCGCCGAACCAGGGGTTCACTGCGAAGCCGGCGATGTTGTGGCGCAGCTTCGCGCAGTGCGGGAAACGGGTTCGCCCGCCCTGTTCTCGCCTGAAATAATACCTGCGGCTGTGTCCTAAAGTTCACTGCGAAACAAGTCGAACTGCGCTATAGTCCTGGGTCAGGGCTAGTGCTGAGGGGTCGAGTCAGGTGTTCAAGCCGTGTGCATGGGTGATCGCGGGGGCCGCCGTTCTGGCGAGCGCTGGCGTCGCACACGCGCAGGATCGGCCTGTCACCCCCGCGCCCGGAACCTCCGCGCCCAGCGCGGCGGTACCATGGTACCAGCGCTTTACGACCTCCAGCGGCGTCACGGAAACTATCACGGGCGACAGTGAGAACGATCGGTTGCCGGCCCCGACCTGGACACTCAACCAGCGCTGGGCGGTTACGCTCGACGTGCGGGAAGCGCAACGGATCGAGCGCTCACCGGAAGGCGGCCGCGGGGATCAGGCCTCGGTCGGCGCCTATTATCAGTTCTCGCCGCGTTTACGCGTCGGCGGCGAGGTGAGCGTCGAGCAGCAGACGCCGCTGACGCCGGCGCCACGCGAGGGCGAGGACGAGCCGCGCGCTGGCGTGCGGATCGAGTCCGCCTTCCGCTTCTAAGCGCTCGCCAGCGCTTCCACAGCCGCGACGCCAGCAAAGCCGCGTCCTGCGAGACGCCTCGCCGTGCACACGTTGACGCCGCCGAGCGCGATCACCGGTAGTGCGGCGGCGCACGCGATTTGACTGGCGCGAAACAGGCCAAGAGGGCGGCCCCTTGAGCTGCTGGCGGTGGGAAACACAGGCGCGAGGATGCAGGCGTCGGCGCCGAACGCCGCCGCGCGCGCAACCGCTTCGGCCGAATGGGCAGCCGCCGTTGTGATTCGCGCAACGCGCTCGCGCCGCGAGGGCAGGCGCTGTTCAGGCCAATGGACGCCGTCCGCTCCCACGCGCTGTGCAAGCTCGGGGTCACCGGCAATCAGCAGGATGAGGCCGCGCACGCGGCAGATGTTCGCTAGGGCGCGCGCCCTCTTGCTCCGATCGGGTGCGCCGAAATGGCGATACACGACGGCCGCACCGCGCGGCAGCCGCTTGGCGACGTTTATCGGGTCCGGCGTCCGATCGGGATCGGTGAAGAAGAACAGCGAAGGCACGAGCGGCGCGCCGGCCTCCTGGTTGAGGCGGCGCGCCAGGCCCGCTAGCACGTGAAGCGAGCCCATGACGCAATCCTCCATCGATGTCGCCGCTCGGCGCGCCGCCATCCTGACGCGCATCGCCGCGGCGGCCAAGGCCGTTGGGCGCGCCCCCGAGAGCGTGACGCTTGTCGCGGTTTCGAAGCAGCAGCCCGACGAGCGGGTCGAGGCGGCGCTCGCTGCAGGCCAGCGCGCCTTCGGTGAGAACCGCGTGCAGGAGGCGCGCGCGCGCTGGGGCGAACGACGCGGCCGCTTTTCGGATCTGCGCCTTCGGCTGATCGGCCCATTGCAGACCAACAAGGCCGAGGACGCCGTGGAACTATTCGACGCAATAGATGTGCTCGACCGCGAAAAACTAGCACGCGCGCTGGCCGACGTGGTCCAAAAGAAGGGCCGCTGCCCCGAAATCCTTATCCAGGTGAACACGGGCGAGGAGCCCCAGAAGGCGGGCGTCCTGCCTTCTGAAGCTGATGCGTTCATAACTGCGGCGCGCGAGAATTACGGCCTCCCAATACACGGACTCATGTGCATCCCGCCCGTCAACGAGGAACCCGCAATGCATTTCGCGCTTCTGGCCAGGATCGCTGCGCGCAACGGGCTGGCCGAACTCAGCATAGGCATGAGTGATGATTTCGAGACCGCGGTGCGGTTTGGCGCCACCCAGGTGCGCCTCGGTTCGGTGCTGTTCGGCCCGCGTGCCTAGGGAACCGGAACCGTACGGTATATACAGCGGGTTGCAAACGCAGGCAGGGACGTGGTGAGTACATAACTCTAAGAGGTTCCCGGCCCCGGTGGGTGAATGACGCGCGAAACGACGATCCTGGTCATCGATGACGATCCCGACCTGCGGCAGGCGCTGGTCGAGCAATTTGACATGGAGCAGGGGTTTGCCGGCGTCGGCGCGGCCAGCGCGGCCGAGGGCTTTCGCTTTGCCGAGGAAGTAAAGCCCTCCGCCATCGTCCTTGATGTAAGCCTCCCGGACATGGACGGCATCGACGCCTGCCGCAAGCTGCGCGAGCAAGGCGTGAAGGCGCCGATCATCCTGCTCACCGGCGTCTCGCGCGAAGAGCAGGACCAGGTGCAGGGTCTCGACGCCGGCGCCAATGATTACGTGCTGAAGCCGTTCAAGTTCTCGGTGCTGCTGGCGCGCATCCGCGCGCACCTGCGCAGTCACGAGGCAAGCGAGGACGCGATCTATCGCATCGGCCCGTACGAGTTCCGGCCGGCGATGCGGCTTCTGCTCGATGAGGCGCAAAAAAAAATCAGGCTCACCGACAAGGAGACTTCGATCCTGCGCTATCTCTACCGCTCAGGCGAGAAGCCGGTCGGGCGGGATGAGCTGTTGCGCGAGGTGTGGGGCTACAACGCCAACGTCACGACGCACACGCTTGAGACCCACATCTATCGCCTGCGGCAAAAGATCGAACCGGACGCGCAGAGCCCGAAGCTGCTGATCACAGAAACGGGCGGTTATAGGCTGCAGGTGTAACCGCCGGAACTCGGGCTTCGGTTTCGCCTTGTTCGGTGCAGGCATTGCGTTGCAAGCTGATGGCGCCAGCGGCAGGCAAGGGCGCGATGAGCGATAAGGACCCTCGCGAGAAAGCCCGCGCTCAAACGAGCGCAAGCGCGCGGTTGGCGCAGGCGGAGCATCGCTTCGAAGCCGCCATGAGCACCATCTCCGACGCGTTCTACGCGCTAGATGAGACGTGGCGCATTGTCGTCTACAACGCCGCGGCCGAGAGGTATTTCGGGATTCCTGCGGCGGACGTGTTGTCGCGCAATCTGTGGGAGGTTTTCCCCCAAGGCCGCGGCACGCGATACGAAGAGATGTGCCGCAAGGCGAAAGAGGAGGGCGCGCGCTCGACACTCGTGCTGCCCTCTGCCCTGCGGCCCGGACGCACCGTCGAGATTACGTTCGCGCCATGGGTTGGAGGCGTTTGCATCGCCATCACCGACGTCACTGACCGCATGAGCAAGGAAGCCCAGGTTCGCCAACTGATGAGCGAGGTGAACCACCGCTGCAAGAACCTGCTGTCGGTCGTGCAGGCGGTGGCGCGACAGACAGCGGCGAAGAATCCGAAGGATTTCTTCGCGAGTTTCGAGCAACGCCTGCTGGCGCTGGCGAAGGCGCAGGACCTGCTGATCAAGGGCGAATGGCGCCAGGTTGGGCTCGAAGAGCTGATCCGCGCCGAGCTGGAGCACTTCCTGGCTTTGATCGGACGTCGGATTATCCTTGACGGCCCGGACATCGCGCTTACGCCCGCAGCCGCGCAGGCGCTCGGCATGGCGTTTCACGAGCTCGCGACCAACGCGGCGAAGTACGGCGCACTTTCCAACGACGTTGGCGTCGTCACCGTCACGTGGCGCCTGGCCGCCTCTGAAATGGGCGAGGAGCGGCTCACGATCGCTTGGCGGGAAGTGGGCGGCCCTACCGTGACGGAGCCGATCGGCAAAGGGTTCGGCTCCAGCGTGATCGGCCCAATGGTGCGAAGCGGATTGGGCGCGGATGTAGAGACCGTGTTCCATCCGGAAGGGTTGATGTGGAGCATGAGCGGCGAAGCGAATCGGATCGTGGCCCCTGGCGCGCCGGTGCGCACACAGCCGGAACAGCTGGCGGTGCGCGCGCAAGGCGGCGGCGCTCCCGTCGGCTCGCAGGGGCGGATTCTCATCGTCGAAGACGAGCCCCTCGTCGGCATGGAGATCGCCGAAGCTCTGCAGGAAGCGGGCTTCGCCGTGCTGGGGCCAGTCAGCTCCAACGCGGATGCGCTGGCGCTGCTTATGGAGCAGGGCTGCGACGCCGCGGTGCTCGACGTGAACCTCGGCCGCGAAACGTCCGAGCCGCTCGCGCTCAAGTTCAAAGCGGAGGGCGTGCCGTTCGTGACGCTGACCGGCTATGCCCCCGATCAGACGCCCGCGGCGTTCCGCGAGGCGCCGCTGCTGACCAAGCCGATCCTCACCGAGGTCCTGATCGCAGAACTCGCCAGCATTGCGCGGGCGCGCTCGAGCTAGCGGGGAGCGGCCAGAGCTTTATACAACGGTCAACATTCCTTAACGTGTCGCCCGCGAATCTCTGTTTGGAGGCAGCTGATGCCGGCCCACAGCATGTACGGCGCACCTCTGACGGGGCAAGGCGCGATCGATGTGTTGATGGAAGCCGTCGAGCGCCTTGCATCCGCGCACGACGAATTGGCAGTCGCCGCCATCGTACGCACGGCCGCGCGACGACTCACGGGCGCTGACGGCGTGTCAGTCGTGCTGAAGATGGGCGATCGCGTTCACTATGTAGACGAAGATGCGGTAAGCCCGCTGTGGAAGGGGCAGGACTTCCCTATCGAGGCCTGCATCTCCGGCTGGGCCATCAAAAACAAGCAGACCGTTGTCATTTCCGACATCACCGGCGACCCCCGCGTTCCGCTCGAGGCGTACAAGCGCACCTTCGTGAAGAGCTTGGCCATGGCGCCGGTGGGCTTGCCCGATCCCGGCGCGGCGATCGGCGCCTATTGGGCAGAGAAGCGCCGACCCACAGACGATGAAGTGCGTTCGCTTGAGACGATGGCGCGGGCGGCGTCCGTGGCGCTCGAGAATCTGCGCCTGCGCCGCGAACTGGCGCAAGCGCTGTCGGAGGCAAAGGCTGCGGAGACAGCTAAGGACGCGTTTCTCGCCACGATGAGCCGGGAAATTCGCGCGCCGCTCAATGCCGTCGCGACGATGGCCGAACTTTTGGGCCGTACGCAGCTCGAGCCGAGCCAACAGCAATTGTGCGCCGTGCTCAGGCAAGCGTCGCAAGATGTCGTAGAGCTGATCTGCGGCATTCTGGATTTCGCGCGCATCGAGGCAGGCCGCGCCAATCTATATCACGCCAAGTTCGACTTCGCCGCGGCAGTGCGCGCCGCCGCGGCGCCGCACGCGCAGCGCGCCGCCGAGCGCGGCCTGTCCTTCGACGTCCATATCGACCCGGCTGCGGAGGGGGCGTTCATGGGCGATGATTTGCGCGTGAAGCAGGTCATTGATCAGCTTGCCGCCAACGCGGTGAAGTTCACAGACCGCGGCGGCGTGGCGATCCGGGTGGAAGAAATCGAGCGCGTGGGCGTCCGGTCGATGTTCAGAATTTCAGTGACGGACACGGGCCTCGGATTCGACCCAGCGGAGTCCGCCGCCTTGTTCGCGCGCTTCGATCAGGGCGATCCCACACGCGGCGGCGTGGGACTCGGGCTGGCGCTCGCCGATGCAGTCGCCCGTGCGATGGGCGGCGGCATCAGCGCCACGGCGCAGGCTGGCGCAGGCAGCACGTTCGTGGTGCGCCTACCGCTCGATCGGGCGACGGAGACCGCAACCGCGCCGGCGCGCCAAACCGGCTGACCATTCTAGCCCGCGCTCGGCTGTTCCTCTTTCGCAGTCACGCGCGGCGAAGCCGGTCCGCGCGCGGCGGCCAGTTTCTGCTTGCCGGAACGCGCGTCCTTAAGGCGCGCGAGCAGCGCCTTGTGCTCGTCCCACAACGCTTTCGGCAGCTTGGCGCCAAACTTCTCGTAGTGCGGCGCGACCAGCGCGGCTTCCTCGTCCCAGACATCGAGGTCGACGCCGAGCAGCGTATCGAGCGCCTGGTCGGAGAGCGAAAGACCAGAGAGATCGAGCGACTCTTTCGTCGGCAGAAGTCCGATCGGCGTCTCGCGCGCCTCGGCCTGGCCATCGAGACGTTCGCTGATCCATTTCAGCACGCGCGCGTTGTCGCCGAAGCCCGGCCAGATGAATTTGCCGTTCTGATCCTTGCGGAACCAGTTCACGAAATAGATGCGCGGCAGTTTCGCGCCTTTGCGTTCGCCGATCTTAAGCCAGTGCGCGAAGTAATCGCCCATGTGATAGCCGCAGAAGGGGAGCATCGCGAACGGATCGCGGCGCAATTCGCCGACCTTGTTCTCGGCGGCGGCGGTGCCTTCGCTGGCGACATTCGAGGCAAGGAAAACGCCGTGAGCCCAGTCAAACGCCTCGGTGACGAGCGGCACGGCTGACGCGCGCCGCCCGCCGAACAGGATCGCGTCGATCGGCACGCCCTTGGGATCTTCCCATTCCGGCGCGATCACCGGACATTGGCCCGCCGGCACGGCAAAGCGTGCATTGGGATGCGCGGCCGGTTCGCCCAGCTCAGGCGACCACTTGCGACCCTTCCAGTCGGTGAGATTGGCCGGCGGCTCTTTCGTCATGCCTTCCCACCACACGTCGCCGTCCTCCGTCAGCGCGACGTTGGTGAAGATCGTATTGGCGTGCAGCGTTTCGAGCGCGCTCTTGTTGGTCTTCGAGCCGGTGCCCGGCGCCACGCCGAAGAATCCGGCTTCTGGGTTGATGGCGTAGAGACGCCCATCATCGCCGAAGCGCATCCAGGCGATGTCGTCGCCGATGGTCTCTGCCTTCCAGCCGGGAATGGTAGGCTGCAGCATCGCAAGGTTCGTCTTGCCGCACGCGGAGGGGAACGCCGCGGCAATGTACTTCGCCTGGCCTTCCGGATTGGTGAGCTTCAGGATCAGCATGTGCTCGGCGAGCCAACCTTCGTCGCGCGCCATCACCGAAGCGATGCGCAGCGCGTAGCACTTCTTGCCCAAGAGGGCGTTGCCGCCGTAGCCGGAGCCATAGCTCCAGATCTCGCGCGACTCCGGGAAGTGCACGATCCATTTCTCATCGTTGCAGGGCCACGGCACGTCCTTCTGGCCTGCCGCGAGCGGCGCCCCGACCGAATGCACCGCGGGGACGAAGAAGCCGTCCTCGCCCATCGCCTCGAGCGCGGCCTCGCCCACGCGCGTCATAATGCGCATGGAGGCGGCGACGTAACCGGAGTCCGTGATCTCGACGCCGAGCGCGCTGATCTTCGAGCCGATCGGGCCCATCGAGAACGGCACGACATACATCGTGCGCCCGCGCATGCTGCCGTCGAACAGGCCATGCAGCTTGGCGCGCATCTGCGCTGGCGCGATCCAATTGTTGGTCGGCCCCGCGTCGTCCTCTTTTTCCGAGCAGATGAACGTCCGGCTTTCCACGCGCGCGACGTCCTTCGGATCGGACGCCGCGTAGAACGAGTTCGGGCGCTTCTTTTCGTTTAGCTTCTTCAGCGTGCCGGCGGCGACCAGCTCTCCGGTCAGCCGCTCCCATTCCGCATCCGAACCGTCGCACCAATAGACGCGGTCGGGCTTGGTCAATGCGGCGATGCTCTCGACCCATTGGACAAGCCTTTTGTGACGGGTCGGGGCCGGGTGAAGGCCCGGAATGGCTGCGGTCACGGAATCCCTCCAGGCGCCGCGTCGCGTCGCGCGGCGCTCGTTCTCTATGTCCAAAGTGTGGGTGGAACCCTCTATGTCAAACCGCTTCTGCGGGCCACTGTGGCGAACCCGCGCGATTCGCGATTGCTACCGGTAGCAACGCCCCTTGCAGAGCAGTTTTGCGGTGGCGCCCTGGGACCGCGAGCGTCCCACCCGCACGTTGCTGGACCCCGACCCAGCTGTGCGAGGGACGCCAACTGTCAAAGGTCACGCTTGCGCCGCCGCCCACTCCCTTACGATGCGCTCGAGCACCGAGAGGGGGACCGCCCCGTTGGCGAGCATGGTGTCATGGAAGTTCTTGAGGTCGAAGCGAGCGCCAAGCCGTTGCTGCGCGTCGGCGCGCATACGGTTAATCGCTTGCCGGCCGACCATGTAGCTGCAGGCTTGCCCCGGCCAGACGCAATAGCGCTCGATCTCCGTCGTCACCGAAGATTCCACATCCCCCGTCGCCTGCATCATGGATTGGATGGCCTGTTCGCGGCTCCAGCGCTTGTGGTGCATGCCCGTGTCGACGACCAGCCGCGACGCGCGGAATGTCGCCGATTGCAGATAGCCTAGGCGGCCGAGCGGATTGTTCCGATAGATGCCGAGTTCGTCCGCGAGCTGTTCGGCATAGAGTCCCCAGCCTTCGCTGAACGCCGAGAAGCCCAGCATCGCGCTGCGGATGAAGGGAATCGAGCCGGACTCCTGCTGGATCGAGATCTGCCAGTGATGCCCAGGCACGCCCTCATGATAGTTGAGCGTCGGCAACGTGAACTTCGGCCACTCGGCCGTGTTGCGCAGATTGATGTAGTAGGCGCCCGGGCGCGAGCCGTCGAGCGCCGCGCGCTGGTAGTAGCCGCCCGGCGCGCCCGCTTCGGTGTACGGCGGCACGCGCCGGATCTCGAGCTGAGCTTGCGCCAGCGTGCCGAACACCTGCGGCATGAGCGCTTCAATCTCGCGCGTCTGTGCGTTGAGATCGGCGAGAATCTGCGCGCGGCCCTCGTCTGTGTTTGGATAGAGTTGATCGGGACGACGCGAGAGCGCTTGGATGCGCTGGGCGACGCTGCCACGCGTCATGCCCTGGCTGCGCAGGATCGCGTCCATCTCGCTGTTGAATTGCGAGACAAGCTCGGCGCCCATATCGTGAATTTCATCGGGCGAGAGCGTTGTTGTCGTGCGGCTGCGCAATGCGGCGGCGTACATCTCCGCACCCTGCGGCAGGCGCCAGACCCCCGCATCATGCACCGCGTGCGGACGCACCGCGCGCAGCCCGTCGATTTGCCGTTGGTAGGCGGGCATCACCGCATCGCGCACGATCGCCTCGGCACGCGCAATGTACGCGGCGCGATCGGCCTCGGAGATCTCCGCCACATCCGGCAGGCGCCGAACGAGCGTTCCCACCAACACGGTCTGCGCCGGCGCCCTGGACGTAAAGGCGTTCAGCTGTTCCAGCGCGCGGTCGATCGCAAAGTCCGGCGGAATGACGCCAAGCCCGGCATCTTCGGCGATGATCGCCGTCTGCTGATCGAGCACGCGCACATACTCGTTGAGCCGCGCGATGTAGGCGTCCGCTTCGTCGCGGTTGCGCAGCGGATGTTGCGCGTCGAGGAAGTCCGGGGTGTTGGTGTAGGCGCCGGTGAGCTGGGTGACCACGTACGGCGCGCCCGCGCCGCCGCCGACTTCGAAGCGCGAAGTGCCGAGATTGTTCTCAAACGACGTCGTGACGACATCGAGCGTCACCTGATCGCGCGAGGGCAGGGCGCTGCGGTCGATCGCGCGCAACTCCGTCAACGCGCCTTCGATGATGGCGCGATAGCGGCGATTGCCTTCCTTCGAGCTGTCGCCGAGCTTGTCGACAAAGCGATACCCAGCGCGCTCCTCAGTCAGGCCAAGCGAGGTGCAGCGTTCCGGCGACTCGCGCAGCATCGCGGCCACGGTGCGGTCGAGCAGCGCGTGCATCTGCGTGCTGGCGTCGCCGGTCGTCGGCGCCGCCGCAGGCGCGGTGGCGCAGCCGGAGAGAAGCGCAACACCGGCCGCGCCGGCGCCGAGCAGGGCGCGTCGAGAAAGGCTCATCGTGGAGATCCCCTGAGAAAACAGTTGGCGTTCATTGTAACGAGGCGAAGGCGCTCGCCTCAACGGCGCGTCGACAGTTGGCCTAGAGCTTGAGGCCGGCGACCACCGGCACGTGATCGCTCGGCCGCTCCCAGGAGCGGCAGGGCACGTGGATCTCGAAGGCTTCGGCGCGCGAGACAGCGGCGATGTCAGACGTGGCCCAGATGTGGTCGAGCCGGCGGCCGCGGTTGTTCTTGGTCCAGTCCGGGCTGCGATAGCTCCACCATGTGAAGAGCTTCTCCGGGTCGGGCCGGTGCGTGCGCGCAAGGTCGACGAAGCCGCCGAGCTCGCGCACCGCATCGAGGCGCGTCGTTTCCGCGGGCGTGTGGCTGACGACCTTCAACAGCTGCTTGTGGCTCCAGACGTCGAATTCGCCGGGCGCCACGTTGAGGTCCCCGACCAGCACAGCGGGCGCCTCGCCCCTTCGCTTCTTGTAGAGGCGTTTCATGCGGTCGAGCACAACCAGCTTGTGCCTGAACTTCGGATTGAGCTCGGGGTCGGGGATGTCGGCCCCCGCAGGCACATAGAGGTTGTGCACTTCGACGCCATCGACTTTGGCGGCGGCGATGCGCGCCTCGCTCTTCGGGCAGATGCGCGGCGCCTCGATGGGGTCCAGCTTCAGCTTCGAGACAATGGCGACGCCATGCCAGCCCTTCTGGCCGACAACGTGCATGTGCCGGTAGCCCGCCTGGCGGAACGCTTTCGACGGGAACTCGCCGTCGCGGCACTTGATCTCCTGCAGGCACAGGACGTGCGGCCGCGCCTCCGCCAGGAAGCGGCAGACGGCGTCGATCCGCAGCCGCACGGAGTTGATGTTCCACGTCGCGATTCGCAGCACTCGCGGAGTCCTGCCTCAGCCCTGCCGCCGCGTCGAGTATCCGGAACAGGCGCATCAAGGCCGCGTTGGCGAAGCACGACGCGAAGGAGGCCTCCTATGTCGTACACAAGCGAAGTCGAGCAGATGGAGCGTCCCCATCCGCTGTCTTGGAGCGCGGTCGGGGCGGGCGCCATCGCCGGTCTGATCATTCACTTCCTCCTCAATCTGCTCGGGCTCGGCATCGGCGCGACCAATGTGGAGGCGGTTGCAGGCGCGGACGCAGACACGGTCAGCGGCGGCGGGTTCGCGTGGTGGGCAGTGTCCGGCATCCTGGCAGCCGCAGCAGGCGGGATCATCGCCTGGCGCATGGCCAAGCAAGGCGCGCACATGAATGCGATGTCGCACGGGCTCGCCGCCTGGGCGGTGAGCACGCTGGTGGTTGTGGCTGCGATCGGCGGCGCGCTCGGGGGCGGCGCGATAACGGCGGCTGGTCCGCGGGGCGCGCAATTGGCCGAGTACGGCGACGCCATCGCCGAAGCACGCGTCGCCGCCGCCACGCCCGAAGAGACGGCGGCGCTCACCGCGCGGGCCGAAGCCGCCGCCGACCGCGTTGGCGCGGGCGCGCTGATCAGTTTCGTGTCGTTGGTGCTCGGCGCCGCGGCGGCGGCGTTCTCGGCGCGCTGGGCAGGCAATCGCGTGCGCGTCGGCGAGCCTGTGGGCGCGCGGCGGCCGATGATGGAGCGCGTGCCGCGGTACCGCGACGGCGACGAGACGCGGCCGCACTGAAATCTGAAAATCAAGGAGGCCCGACCGCATTCAGCGGCCGGGCCTCTCAAAGCGCCTTGAGGGGGGCGCATCTCGCCGGCAGGGGATGTCCGGCTTCGACGGCCGCCGCGCTGGATCCGTCAGCGGGGGGGACGACGCCATCCAGGGGGATGAGCGGCGACCGCTCGTTGTATGTACGCCACAGGGGCGAAAAATTCAAGGCGGCCTCGGGGGAAAGCTCTTGCCTTGCGGCGAATTTCGGCCCTGGCGCCGCTAGCGGCGGCGGCGGGCCACATCCGGCAGGCGGAACAAGCCGTCATCGAGGCTGCCAGGTTCGGTAATGTTCGAAAGCGTGATGCGAGTGCGGGCGCCGGTCGCATCGATTACGTCCCAGGAGCGCAGCGTCTCGCCGTTGAACTGCAGCGTGATTTGCCCGTCCATCTGGCCGGCCCGATCGCGCACGGTGATCATGTTCCAGGGGCCCGCGCTCGATACGCGCAGCACGCGGGCGTCGCGCTCCAAATCAATGTTTGCGCCGAGAATGATGTTGAGCGGCGTCGAACGCAGCGACGTGCGCTCCGTCGTGCGCAATTCGTTGTCGCGCACGGCCACCACGCGTCCGTCCGAGACGACCAGCAGCTGCGCGGGCGGATCGTACTCGAAGCGCATGCGGCCGGGCTTTTGGATGTAGACCGTGCCGCTGGCGCGCCCGCCGCCAGGCGAGGTTTGGATGAAGCGGGCCTGCAGGCGCGTGAACGAATTCAGGTAACGGTTCGCCGCTGCGATGGCTCGCGCGCGCTCGGCGCCTTGCAGTGTGACAGGCGTGGTCTGCGCGAAGGCGGGCGCGCCAAGCGCGAAAGCGGCGATCCCGAGAAGGGCGGTGCGTCTCAACATGTGGGTCATGTGCCGCAAACGCATGGCGGAAAAAAGGGTTCGGCTTGCCAAGAAATGGCCTTTTCGCTTCAGGCTGCATTCATCGGGAGACCGGAAAGGGCTTGCGTCTGCGCCCCAACGCGGCTTGAGCTGGTAGAAATTGTCGCGGGGGGGCTAAACGGGGATGTTCGACGATCTGACGCGGGAGCTGCCCTCCGTCGGCTGGGCGGGCTTCCTGGATACGGACGCGCTTCTGCAGTCCTTTGCGGCGCTGCTGCTGGCCGTGTTCCTCGGCGCCGTCATCGCGTTTCATCCAACCACAGTGCGCACCGTGGACACCCGTGCGGAAGCCGAACTGCCGAAGGTGCTCATCATGTACGCGCTCGTCGGCGCCGTGGTGGGCGAGATTGTCCTCGAATACGGCATCGTCGTCGGCTTTGTCATCTTTGGCCTCGGCGGTCTCATGCGCTTCCGCACCGACGCGGCCTCGACACGCGATACCGGTCGGCTGATCATCGTGACGTTGATCGGGCTTATAGCGGGGCTCAACCTGCCGCACTTCGCGGTGATGGCGACAGCGTTTGCGTGGGTTTTGGTCTATGTCTTCGATGGCGCGCCTGTGTGCGAACTCGAGGTTCACGAGATTCCGAAGGGGCAAGTGAAGCCGGCGTCGGAAGCCTACCGCGCGGCGCTTGCTCAACTCGGCTGCAAGGTCATCAGCGAGGACAAGTCGTTCGCCAAGGGCAGGATCGAGTATGTCTTCCGCGCGCCGCGCACCTCCACGCAGGAGGGTCTGCATAAAGCCTTGTGCGAGCGGGTTCCCGCGGACGTGCGCGGTGAAATGAATTGGGAAGTGGAATAGAGGCGCGGGAGCCCGCGAAATCAACGCTACGGGGTCGAAGCCTCTGGCGCTTTGTGCGCGAAGGGCGCAGTCTAGCCAACTGAGGCGCCCCGAGAGGCGAATCCGATACGCTATTTGGCCCAAACGTCGTCTCGTGCGCCCTGAAGCAGGCTTCGCTCCGGGAGGGGACCGATGCGCACGAAACACGCTCTTGGGATTCTGGCTCTCAGCGCCCTGGCGCTCACCACGCCAGCGTTCGCACAGGACGAAGAGGTCATCGTCACCGGCACGCGCGCCGCGGGCACATCGCCTACGCAATCCATGTCGCCGGTCGATCTCGTGCCGGGTGACGCGCTCTCGGAGCAGGGGTCGCTGGAGCTGACCGATCAGCTCACCAACATCGCACCGTCGATCAACACGCAGCGCTTCCCCATCGCTGACGGCACCGCGATCATTCGGCCGGTCAGCCTGCGCAATCTGCCGCCGGACTCCACGCTGGTGCTTGTCAATGGTTCGCGCCGGCACCGCTCGGCGCTTGTGAACTTGCAGGCCGAGCCGTTCGGCACGGTGAACCAGGGCGCGCAGGCAGTCGATTTCGGCATCATCCCGTCGAGTGCGATCGAGCGCATCGAGGTGCTGCGCGACGGCGCTTCGGCGCAGTACGGCTCCGACGCCATCGCCGGCGTCGTCAACGTGATCCTGCGCGACGATGCGGAGGGTCTCAGGCTCAATGCGCAGTATGGACAGTACTACGAAGGCGACGGCGAGAATTACACGGTTGGCGCCAATGTCGGCCTGCCGCTCGGCGCCGGATTCATCAATCTGACGGCGGAGTATCTGTCCTCGGCGATCACCTCGCGCGGCAGCGCGCGCCCTGACGCGGCTGCTGTGGCCGCCTTCTTGGGCGATCCGAGCCTGGTGCCGTTCAACGGACTCGGTCAGCGCTGGGGCGATCCGGACGTCGAGAGCTGGCGTTTCTTCGCCAACAGCGCGCTGCCGCTTGGCGGCTTCGAACTCTATGGCCACGCCAGCTACGTGGATCAAACGAGCTTCTCGGGCTTCTTCTACCGCGCGCCGTTCGGCGTGCCGGGCGTGACGCCGCGCAACACGCTGTGCGTCTGCGATGCTGCCGGCAATCCGCTGCCAACGCCGCAGGCGATCGTCGATAACATTACTGGGGCGGGCCTCGATCCCAACGATTTCCTCACGGCCGACGCCGGCAGCCCGTCGGGCTTTGTCTCGCTCAACCCGATCTGGACCATGTTCCCCGGCGGATACAATCCGACGTTCGGCGCCGACATCATCGACTATGCGGCCGTGCTCGGCGTGCGTGGCGAGCTGGCGAACGGCATGGCCTGGGATTTGAGTGGGCGGTTCGCACGCAACGAGCTCTCCTACTTCCTCGAGAACACCATCAACCCGAGCCTCGGCATCAATTCGCCGACGAGCTTCCGGCCGGGCGATCTGGCGCAGGAAGAATCCGGCGTGAACCTCGACTTCGTTTGGCCGTGGAACGTAGGCCTGCCTGAGCCGATCAACGTCGCGTTCGGCGCCGAATGGCGCAACGAGACGTACGAGATCGAAGCGGGCGATCCGGCCTCGTTCGCGCAAGGGCCGACGGCGACGCTGTTCACGTTCGGCTCCGACGGCTTCCAAGGCGACAGCCCGGCTGCGGCCGGCGAGTTCAGTCGCGACTCCTGGGCGGTTTACCTGGATCTCGAAACGCGGCTGGGCGATCGGCTCGATGTCGGCGTTGCGGGCCGTTTTGAAGAGTACGACGACTTCGGCGAAACGTTTAACTGGAAGGTCGCCGGCCGCTTCGAGTTCACCCCGGCCTTCGCCGCGCGCGGCACGCTCTCCACCGGCTTCCGAGCGCCGACGCCGGGGCAGATCAACACGCTCGACGTGACGACGACGGCGGACGCTTCGGGCGCGCTGGTGCCGCAAGGGACGTTCCCGGTGAACCACCCGGTCGCGGTCATCCTCGGCGCGCAGCCGCTCGATCCGGAAGAATCGTTCAACGCCACGGCGGGACTGGTCTATTCGCCGATGAGCGACTTCATGATCACGCTCGACATCTACCAGATCGATGTCGACGATCGCGTGGCGCTGCTGACGCAATCGATCACACCGGGATCGCCCGAGGACCTGGCGCTGATCGGCGCGGGCTTCCCGGGCATCGGCACGGCGGCGTTCTTCGCCAATGCGTTCGACACTACAGTTCGGGGCGTCGAGCTCGCGGTGGTGAAGCGCTTCGATCTCGGGACCATGGGCGATCTCACAGTCGACTGGCGCCACGCCTACCAGGAGCAGGAAGTCCGCACCGTGCTTTTCCCGACGGTCAATCCGGAACTCCTGTTCGACTTCGAGAACCAGCTGCCGGCGCACCGCTCGGTGCTGACGCTCGACTACGACTACAGCGAGCGTTGGGGCGGCTTCGTGCGCGCCAATTATTACGACGGCTGGCAGGACCTCACGTTCGGCGAACTCGGCCGCTTCGGCTCGGAAGTGCTGGTGGACGCCGAGGTGCAGTTCCAGATGACAGACAATGTCCAGCTGGCGGTCGGCGGCGAAAACATCTTTGACGAATACCCCGACAACGAGACCAACTCGGTGCTCTCCTTCCTCGGCGCCACGCGGCCCATCTCCTCGCCGTTCGGCTTCAATGGCGGGCAGTGGTACGTGCGGCTGCGCGCTGAATTCTGAGTAAGGGATTAGGGATTAGGGATTGGGGCGCGCGGCTTCACGGCCCGCGCCCTTTCTTTGTGCACGCCGCTTAATCCCAATCCTTAATCCCCAATCCCGCGGCCTCCTTGTTTTTCGCGCAGAAAGTTCCATGTTGTTGCGGAGCGCCGCACGCGTTCGACCACGCGCGTTTTTCTCGCCAGCAGCAAAGGAACCTCTCATGGCGCGCACAAAGTTCGCCGCCGGTCAGCGCGTTGCGCTGGTGGGGCAGCGCTCGTTCGGGGGGCCGCGCGGCGTCTATCGCATCGTGATGGCGCTGCCGAAGGACAGCGGGCCGCAGCAATACCGCGTGCGCAGCGATGGGGAGATGCATGACCGCGTGATCGAGGAAGTGCGGCTGGAGGCCGTTGCTCATGAATGAGACGTTTCGCAGCAAGCGCGCGGCGGAGCGGCCGCCGCAGGTGGAATACAAGACGGTGAAATATCGGCCCGCGCAGGAACACTTGCTGCGCCGGCTTGGTGAGGCGCTCGTGGTGCAGTGGGACGCGCTGCCCGACGATCTGCAGGATCTGCTGATCGACCAGGCGGCGGTGGTGCAAGACCGCGAAGAGGCGCCGCACGCGACGGGCGACATCGAGAGTTTCATCCGCACGGTGAAGGTGGCCGCCATCGCCAAGTCTGCGCCCGCGTCGGCGGGCGAGGCGGAACCCACGCCAAAATAAATCGGCCCGTTCCCTCGCTTTGGCCCTAATGTTCGCCTATAAGGGGTCATCGATCCTCGTCGCGTTACGCTTTGATCCCTCGCGCTCGCGCCGGATTGTCTGCTGTTTCTCTTCGATTTCGACGCCTGCCGTGGAGGGTCCACGCGGGCAATTTTCATGAAGGAGACGGCCATGGCTGTCGGCACAGTAAAGTTTTTCAACATGCAAAAGGGCTTCGGCTTCATCGCGCCGGAGACGGGCGGCAAGGACGTGTTCGTCCATATTTCCGCTGTCGAACGTTCGGGGCTCTCGGGCCTTTCGGACGGGCAGAAGGTGTCGTTCGATCTCGAACGCGACCGCCAAGGCCGCGACTCGGCGACGAACCTGAAGTCTGCGTGACCTGATGGAGATGGATCGGCGACTGCCTGATCTCTCCGACAAAGAGCTGGAGAACCTCCACGCGAACGCCGTTCGCTTGGCGCAATCCGGCACGCCGACGCAGCGGCAGCAGGCGGAAAACCTGCTGCCGCTGATCGGCATTCAAATCGAAGCGCGCAACAAAGCGCGCGCAGAGAAGCTTGCCGAGACGCGCCGCGCCAAAGTTCAGCGCCGTGCGCAGCCGCAGGCGGACATGAAAGCAGAGTCCGATGAGTTCGATTGAAGACGCGATCGAGGCGGCCGGGTTTGGCGCGTTTGCGGACGTGCTGCGCGAGAGCCCGTATGGCGAAGTGCTCGACAGCGGCGGCGCCTACACCGTATTCGCGCCGAGCGACGCGGCATTCGCGAAATTCTCCGCTGACTCGCTCGATCGGCTGCTGCATGGGGACGAAGCGCTGCTGCGCGCGGTGCTCGGCTATCATTTCGCCTCCGGCAGGGTGATGAGCGCCAGTTTCAAGGGCAAGCGCATCCGCGCCGTGATGTACGCCGGCGGCGATCTCATCATCGACGGCCGCAGCGGCCTGCGCGTCAATCGCGCCAATCTGACCAAACCCGATCTCGTCGTCGGCGCCTGCGTCGTGCACGGCATCGACGGAGTGCTCTGGCCGCAAGCGCCGGTCGCAGTGGCGGCGCTGTGAAGGGCGTGGTGAAATCGTACGACGGCCGGCGCGGCATGGGCCAATTGACGCCGGACGGCGGCGGGGCGGACATCAATGTCTTCGTGGGCGAGGTCGAGCGCGCAGGCTTCACCACGCTCGAAATCGGCCAGCGGCTCAGTTTCGGCGTGCAGACTGACCGCATGCTGAAGCGCAGCTTCGCCGTGCGGCTGGAACTGCTGCCGGCTGCGTGAGCACAGTGCGTCAAGCATCGCATCGCGATCATTCCTAAAGCTGCCGGATCCGCGGCCCGAGACCGCGCGTGAGCATGAGCTCCGAGAGCGCCCAGATGGCGGCGTCGGCGCGGTCGGAAGGTTCGGCTTCGTCGTCGGCGCCGAGCGCCATCAGTTCTTCTTCGAGTTGGGCGAGCGCGCCGCAGTGCACGATGCGGCGCTGTTCGTAGAGGAGCGCGATGGGTTCGGCGCGAGCGCGTTTGCCTTCGGTGGCGTGCACCAGTTTGACGGGGCAGGGCGGAGCCGCTTGCGACAGGACCGCCTGCACCATTTCGCCGCCCTGGTTGGACTCGGCGACGATCGCGTGCGCCTTCCAACGACGCGCGGCTTCGGCGGCGCGTGTGGCCTAGCCGAGCGGGGAGAGACCGTGCGCGGTGCAGTCTTCGAGCACGTACGCGCGCGCAAGCGCGCGCTCGGGATTGGGGATTAGGGATTGGGGATTGGGTAATCGCTCCAACAGCGGGTCCGGACTCCCTAATCCCGAATCCCCAATCCCTAATCCCGAGCAGCGTCCCGCAACAATAATCCCGCACGCCGAGCCATTGCGGCCAGCCGGCGGATCGACGGCGACGACGATGCGGTCGAAGCGCGCGGGCGCGGGCGCGCGGACGAAGAGCTCGGCGGTGAAGAGGGCGCCTTCGGCGTCGTTTTCAGGGACTTGGTTGCGAAAAGTCGACGGAAGCGGGGGTGCTTATCGAACGATCTTATCTGGGATCGCGCGCGGTTGCGGTTTGCGAACCTCGGCAACGAACACTCTGCTGGAGGCAAACCGCCGGCGAGGTCCGGATCGGCGTCGACGATGCAAATCAACCTGCGGCGATGACGTGCGGATTGTCGGCCAGGCGCGCGAGCACCGGCGCAGCGGCGAGGCTGAAATAGCCGAGCGCGACGGCGAGCAGGAGGGGGAGCCAGTGGCGGCGCATGGGGACCTAAAGCTTGTTTTGGAACGCTTATCTGCCTGCGCCGTTCCGGGGCCGCTGCGACCGGCGCCACACGCCAAAGCAAAACCGCCGGCGCTGCGCAGCGCCGGCGGTTCAGTTGCGTCCTGCCGATTGACGTCAGTTCGGCGGATTATCTTCCTGTAAGCCGCGCGCGCCGAGATCGGGCTCTGGCTCGTGGCCGGTGACCACGACGCCCTTGGCGAGCTTCGAGTTCCACAGCCCGTAGACGAAGTAGAGCAAGAAGCCGACCCCCAAATAGATGCTGAAGAAGTTGCGCGTCAGCTCGTGCGCCATCAGCGACATGAGCAGGAAGATGCACATCAGAGCGCCCAGGATCGGCGTGATCGGGAACAGGGGCGTCTTGAACGGCCGTTTGATGTGCGGTCGCGCGTAGCGCAGATAGACCACTGTCAAGCAGACGATGGCGAAGGCCGCGAGCGTGCCGACGTTGGTGAGATAGGCGAGGTTGTCGAGCGGCATGAAGCCGCCGAATCCCATCGCGAGGAGACCGACCAGGATCGTGTTGATCCACGGTGTCTTGAACTTGGGATGCACGTTGGCGAACACCTGCGGGATGAGACCGTCCTTCGCCATCGTGTAGAAGATGCGCGTTTGCCCATAGAGCAGGACGAGCATCACAGACGAAAGGCCGGCAAAGGCGCCGAGCTTCACCAGGAACGCAAACCACGGCAGACCGATCTGATCGACCGCCACCGCGATGGGCGCGGGGTTGTTGAGCTGCGTGTAGGGCACGATGCCCACCAGCACCGCGCAGGTGAGGATGTAGAGGATCGTGCAGATGATCAGCGAGCCGAGAATGCCGATCGGCATGTCGCGGCCGGGGTTCTTGGATTCCGCGCCGGCGGTCGAGACGGCCTCGAAGCCGATATAGGCGAAGAAGATGGTCGCCGCGGCGGTGATGATGCCGGGCACGCCGTACGCGCCGGTCTGCGCGCCCGTGGCCACGCCCCAGAGTGCGCTGCCGATCTGCGACCAGATGCTCATATCCGTGCCTGGCGGCGGCGCCGGCACCTGCGGCGGAATCAGCGGCGTCCAGTTCTCCGGATTTACGAACGGCATGCCGATCACGATGAAGGCGATGACCACGGCCACCTTGATGAAGACGATGACGTTGTTCACCAGCGCCGATTCAGAGACGCCGATGACGAGCAGCGTCGTCACGGCGGCAAGGCCGATCGCCGCCGGTACGTTGCCGATCCCTGTAGCGATCACCTGCCCGGTATCGTGATCCGTGATCGGCACGCCAGGCGCGGCCGTCAGTTCGGGCGGTATGACCAGTCCCAAATCCCCCAGCAGGCTGACCGTGTAGCCGGACCAGCCGACGGCGACGGTCGACGCGGCCAGGCCGTACTCGAGCACGAGCAGCAGCCCCATCACCCAGGCGACGAGTTCGCCCATGGATGCGTAGGAATAGGAATAGGCCGAGCCCGAGACGGGGATGGCGGACGCCAGCTCGGCGTATGACAACGCCACCAGCGCGCAGAGAATCCCGGTGATCACAAACGAGATCATGATCGCGGGGCCGGCATGGTTCGCCGCCGCTTGCCCGGTCAGCACGAAGATGCCGGTGCCGATGATGCAGCCGATGCCCAGGAACACGAGGTTCAAGGGACCCAGCGTCTTCTTCAGCTCGGCTTGGGCGTGCTCGGCATGCATCTGTTCAACCGACTTGCGGATGAACAGGCGGCCGAGGCCGCCCGGACGTTTGCCGCCCGCTACATTTGTATTGGCCACGTCGATCCCCTCCCTCGGGTCATTTGTGGGCCGGGAAGCTAAACGGGGGTTTAGGGGCGCACAAGCGCCGCCAGCCGCATTTAACCCGCCGACAGCGGTTCAGGGACGTCCCACCCCCGCCGCGCACATGCAGCGAGCACGGTGTTGCGCAACAGGCAGGCGATGGTCATGGGGCCGACGCCGCCCGGCGAGGGCGTGACGGCGGCGGCGACTTCGATCGCTTCCTTGAAGTTCACGTCGCCGACGAGCTTGGTTTTTCCTTCGCCTTTCTCGGGCGCCGGCACGCGGTTGGTGCCGATATCGATGACGATGGCGCCGGGTCGGATCCAATCGCCGCGCACCATTTCGGGGCGACCCACTGCGGCGACCAGAATGTCCGCGCCGCGGCAGACCATCTTGAGGTCGCGCGTCTTGGAGTGCGCGATGCTCACCGTGCAATTCTGTTCGAGGAAAAGCAGCGCCGCCGGTTTGCCGACCAAGATCGAGCGGCCGATGACGACGACATTGGCTCCGGTGAGGTCGGGACGCTCCGTCTTCGCCAGGATGACGCAGCCGACCGGTGTGCAGGGCCTGAGGCCCGGTTTGCCGAGCACGAGCTTGCCGGCGCTGGCTTCGGTGAGGCCGTCCACGTCCTTCATCGGATCGATCGCGGCGAGGACGTTGGCTTCGCTGATGTGCTTGGGCAGGGGCAGCTGCACGAGAATGCCGTCGATGTCCGGATCGCGCGAGAGCGCCTCGACGCGGGCGATCAGCTCGGCTTCCGGCGTGTCGGCGGGCAGGCGGATCTCGACGCTGCGCATGCCGGCTTCGATCGTCGCCTTGCCTTTGGAGGCGACGTAGACTTGGCTCGCGGGATCGTCGCCGACGAGCACGACCGCCAGCGCCGGCTGGCCGGGGAGCTTTTGCACCGCCGCCGCAACATCAGCGCGCAGGGATGCGGCGATGGTTTTGCCGTCGATGATGCGTCCCGTCATGCGTGCTCCGAATCTTTACGTTCTCTAGCACAGTCCGAACCGTCGACGCGCCACCGCCTCCTCCTCGATGGAGGAGGCGCCGCGAAGCGGCGGAGGAGGTGTTCGAGCGAAGCTGAGGGAGTCGCCTCAAGAGGCGAGACCCCAGGCCCCGCGGGCTCACGTCCTCAGTCGGCGCTTCGCGCCGACAGCTCCTCCATCGAGGAGGAGCGGCGCGCCTAGGGCTGCGCGTATAGTGCGACGAACGCCGCAATCTCCGCTTCGCTCGCGCCGTCGATCTCCAGCGTCTTGACGCGCGAGGTGTGGCCACGCGCGACGCTTACCTTGGACTTCGCCACGCCGAACGCTTTGGCGATGAGCGCCTCGAGCGCGCGGTTGGCTTCGTTGTTCTCCGGCGCGGCGCGCACGCGCGCCCTCAGGTACACATTGCCCTCGGCGTCCACGGCGCGCCCGTCGATCCGGTCCGCGCCGCCCGAGGGCGTGAGGCGCACGATGAGGCGCGCCGTCAGCCTCTGCCTCTGATAAGAAAGTAGAGCCACGGCAGCACGTTGGTCTCGAGAAGCCAGATCAGCAGCAACAGGACCAGCACCGAGAGGTCGACGCCGGCGATCGGGGGGATGATGCGCCGGAACGGCGCCAGCACCGGATCACTTAAACGGCGGCAGAACTCCCAGACCGACGCCACGAAGGCGTTCCGACGCCCGACGACCTGAAAGGCGTAGAGCCAGGAGATCACCACATAGACGATGAGCACGACGGAAAAGAGCCGCAGCACCACCGTCACGAGGTTGAACACGATGCCGAGGATATGGTCGGGCGGGTAAGCCATACGCCCCCTCTAGGGCGGTTTGCGGGGATTCGGCAACCGCACCGGGGGTCAGGTGTCGGGCGTCGTCAGGCGTCAGAAGGCTGCGCCTGACGCTCCAGCGCACTTCACAGCCGACACCTGACACCCGACAGCTGACACCTGGAGCCGTTGACGCTTCGTTCGGCCCGGCCCTATATCCCGCGCGCGCCGAAGGGCCCGTAGCTCAGCTGGGAGAGCGCCGCGTTCGCAATGCGGAGGTCAGGGGTTCGATCCCCCTCGGGTCCACCATCCTACGCTCGCGCTGCGAGCGTTGGATGTCCTCCGAAGCCTTGGCGAAGGAGGACTGTGCTCTCCACACGCGAGCTTCGGATGGCCGACGCCAGCCTAAGCTCGCTTCGCGAGCCGGGACCGCCGACGAGGGCGCCGGCGCTCTCTGCTAATCCTCCGTCGGCGGGGCGAATTGGATGCGGCGGTGGAGCGTGCGGCCGTGGTCGTGCAGCGGATCGAACGGGCGCCAGTGGACGCCGTCCTCGGAAACCTCGTAAAGGGCGATGTCCCGGTCGTCGCTGTCGAAATTGTCCAAAACTGCCTCGCGCATGCGGCGCTAACCCGATAAGGGCAACGCCGGTTCCGGCGCGCTGCGTACGCTTCAACATGCTCGAAATCTCCGATCTTACTTACCGCATCGGCGGACGCGTTCTGTTCGAGAACGCCAACGCCTTCATTGCGGATGGCTGGAAGGTCGGGCTCGTCGGCCGCAACGGCTCGGGCAAGACGACGCTGCTGCGTTTGATCCGCGAGGAAGCGAACAAGCCGAACAGCGCGATCCGAACGCGGCGCGGCGCGCGCATGGGCTTCGTCGCGCAGGAAGTGCCGCAAGTGGCGACGCCGCTCATCGACATCGTGATGGAGGCGGACGCCGAGCTCATGGTGCTGCTGCGCGACGCGGAGAGCGCGAGCGATCCTCAGCGCATCGCCGACATCCACACGCGACTTGCCGAGATCGACGGCTACAGCGCCGAAGCGCGCGCGTCGGCCATTCTGGTCGGGCTAGGCTTCGAGCAGGAGGAGCTGCGCCGCCCGGCGCGCGAGTTCTCGGGGGGCTGGCGCATGCGCGCGGCGCTGGCGGGGGTTCTATTCTCCGCGCCCGATCTGCTGATCCTCGACGAGCCCACCAACTATCTCGATCTCGAAGGCGCGGCGTGGCTGGAGGAGTATCTGCGCGACTACGAGCACACTGTCGTGGTGGTCAGCCATGACCGCGAGATGCTCAACCGCTCCGTCACGCACGTGCTGGCGCTGGATGAAAGGAAACTCGAAATCTTCGTCGGTGGCTACGATGCGTACCTAAAGAAGAAAGCAGAACGCATGGCGCTGGCGGCGGGGATGAAGGCCAAGCAGGATGCGCAGCGCGCGCACTTGCAGAAGTTCATCAACCGCTTCCGCGCCAAGGCGTCGAAAGCGCGCCAAGCGCAGAGCCGCATCAAGCAGCTGGAAAAGATGCAGGAGATCGCCGTGCCGCTGGAAGAGCGCACGATCCCGTTTCATTTCGAGGATCCTGCGCCGCTGGCTTCGCCGCTGGTTGTGCTGGACGAGGCCGATCTCGGTTATATCGAAAGCAAGCCGGTGCTGAAGCGCGTGTCGCTGCGGCTCGATCACGACGACCGCATCGTCATCATCGGCCCGAACGGGCAGGGCAAGACGACGCTGGTGAAGTCCATCGCCGCGCGGCTGCCGCTGCTCGCCGGCAAGCGCGTGGCGTCGAGCAAGTGCGTGCTGGGCTATTTCAGCCAGGATCAGCTCGACGAACTGCGCGAAGGCGAGACCGTGTACGAGCACGTGCGCGATCTCGAACCCGATTGGGCGCCGCCGAAGTTGCGCGCGCTGGCGGCGCGGATGGGATTCGGCGTCGAGAAGATCGACACCAAAGTGCAAAATCTGAGCGGCGGCGAGAAAGTCCGTTTGCTGCTCGGCCTCATGGCGCACGCGAAGCCGCACGTGCTGATCCTCGACGAGCCGACCTCGCACCTCGACATCGACAGCCGCGAAGCATTGATCCACGCCGTCAACGAATACGAAGGCGCGGTGCTGCTCATCACGCACGACATCTATCTGGCGGAAGCTTGCGCGGATCGGCTCTGGCTCGTCTGGCACGGCCGCGCGCGCCAATATGACGGCGACCTCGAGGATTATCGCAAGCTCGTCGCAGCGGCGGACCGGCCGAGCGATGACGTCGGTGCGCCCGTGCACACGAAAGTCGAGCCTGCGGACGCGAAGCCGAAGGCGTCGAAATACACGCTGCAGCGCCGGCTCGAAGCGGCCGAAGCGGAGATGGAGCAGGCGCAGGCCGCGCTCGCGCACATCGATGCGGCGCTGGCCGACCCGGAGCTGTTCTCACGCGACCGCGCGCGCGGCGAATCGCTGCTCAAGGAGCGCGCGCACGCGGCGACGGCGCTGGCGCGCGCGGAGGCGGCGTGGCTGGAGGCGAGCGAGGCGCTGGAGCGCGCGTAGCTCTTCTTTGTGTCCGCTGTGCCTCCTTCGTGTCCTTTGTGTTTGCTCTTTTCACCACAACGACACAAAGAAAGACACGAAGGTCACAAAGGGGAGGCGCCGCATGCGCGCGGTGTTGCTGATGATTTCGCTTCTCGCGGCTGGGCTCTGCGCATCGCCGGCGCGCGCGCAGAGTTCGAGGGAACTCAGCGCGATCGTGGCGGACTATGGCGCGCTGATGCGCGACGCGGATCCCATCCGCGCGGCGCAGCGCGGCGATGCGGACGCGGCGCGGCGCTGGGCGGACAATTCGCCGGCGGCCGTGGCGCGCCGGCGTACTGCGCTCGCCGAGATGGCGCTGCGCTTGGGGCGGCTTCAGCGCAACGATCTCAGCGCCACCGACGCGCTTGAACGCGATACGCTCATCTATCGCCTCACTATTCAGCTGGAAGGGTATCGCTATGACGAGGAGCGCATGCCCTTCATCAGCGGGGAAGGCTTCTTCATCAACCCAGATTACGCATCCACCATCACGGTACTCAATACGGAGGCAGATGCGGAAGCCTGGCTTCAGCGCATGGCTGCGATCCCCGCCTATTTCGACGCCGAGATCGCCAACATGCGGCGCGGAATCGCTGCGCGCTTCACGCAGCCGCGGCTGGTAGTGATGAATTCGCTGCGCGCCGTTGAGGCGCAAGCGGCGCTGCCGGATGCGGAAAGCCCGCTGCTCGTTCCGCTTGCACGCATGCCAGCCACGATTCCCGAGGCGCGCCGGCAGGCACTGCAGGCGCGCGGCGCGGAAATCTATGCGGCACAGGTGAAGCCGGCGCTGCAGAATCTGGCGCGCTTTCTGGAGGAGGAGTATCTGCCGCGCGCGCGGGCGCAGATCGGCGCGCGCTCGCTGCCCAACGGGCGCGCCTATTACGCCTATCTCGTGCGGCGCCATACGACGACGGAGATGACGCCGGACGAAGTGCACCGGCTCGGCCTGCGCGAAGTGGCGCGCGTGCGCCGCGAGATGGACGCGGTGATCGCGGAGGCCGGCTTTCAGGCCACGTTCGCGGAGTTCCTGGCTTTCCTGCGCAGCGATCCGCAATTCTATCCGCGCGACGCCGAAGAACTGATGCGCATCACGAGCGAGATCGCCAACCGCGCCAACTTCCACATGCCGCGCTATTTCGGCCGCCTGCCGCGCAACACGATGGCGGTGACATTCATCCCGGCCGCGCTGGAGGGCGGTTCGGCCGGCTATTGGCCCGGCAATCCGCTGCAGGGTACGCCCGGGCAAGTGCTGCTGCGCCGCTCGGATGCGCAGCGACGCACGCTTTACGATCTGCCGGCCTGGGTGATGCACGAAGGCTCGCCGGGCCATCACACGCAAATCGCGATCGCCGAAGAACTCACCGACATTCCGGAGTATCGGCGCAACGACGATGTCACCGCCTATGTCGAAGGCTGGGCGCTCTATGCGGAGCGGCTGGGCGGCGAGATGGGCATCTACCGCACGCCATACGAGCGCTTTGGCCAGCTCTCGATGGAGATGTGGCGCGCGTGCCGGCTGGTGATCGACACCGGCATGCACTGGATGGGCTGGAGCCGCGACCGCGCGGTGGCGTGTTTGCGCGACAACAGTGCGCTGTCGCCGGCGCAGATCGAGCACGAGGTGGATCGCTATATCGGCTGGCCCGGGCAGGCGCTCGCCTACAAGATCGGCGAAATCCGCATTCGCGAGATGCGCGCGCAGGCGGAGGACCGGCTCGGCGCGTGCTTTGACATCCGCGCCTTCCACGACGCGGTTCTGAACTCGGGCGCGTTGCCGATGGCCGTGCTGGCGCGGCGGATGGAGGCGTGGCTGGAGGCGCAAGCGGCGGAGTGTGCGACGCAGTAGCCTGTCCGTTCGTCGCAATTGCTGAGCGTTTGAGCGCGCCCGCACTGGTCTTCCCGCGCCGCAGCAAACATCATGCCTTGTGGGAGGACGGCTGGATGCGGCGACAAGCTTGTGCGTTGGCGGTCCTATTGGCGGCGTGCTCGACGGCGGCGGAGACGCCAGCGCCGACAGCGGCGCCCGGCGTCGCGGAGTTGGCGCGCGATCCGGCGGTGACGCGCACCGCCGCCGAGATGCCTTCGGGCGAGTACGCGCTCGATCCGCGGCATACCAGCGTCGCTTGGCGCATCCGTCATTGGGGGTTGAGCCCTTATACCGGTCGCTTCGATGCGGAGTCCGGCGTGCTTACATTCGACGCCGCCGATCCCACGCGCTCGTCGGTGAGCGTGCGCATTCCGCTCGCTTCGATCAGCACGGGCCTCTTGAACCAGGCGGGCGAGCGGGCCTTCGATCGCGACATCGCCGCCTATCTCGGCGCCGAAGCGCACCCCGACATCGTCTTCACGTCGACGTCCGTCGAAATCACATCGCCGACGACGGGGCGCATCCAGGGCGATTTGAGCTTCAACGGGCGCACGCATCCGGTGACGCTGGAGGCGGTGTTCGAGGGCGGCCGCGTCATTCCCACCAGCCAGCGGCCGACGCTCGGCTTCACGGCGCACACGATCATCCAGCGCTCGCGCTGGCTCGAAGGCGTGCCGCCGCTGCACAACAGCGCTTCGCCCGGCGACGAGGTGGAGCTCATCATTAGCGCCGAGTTCACCCGCCCGCCGGCGCAGGCGGCGCAGTAGCGCGCTTCAGCCGACCGGCGCCAGCGGCGCGTCCTTGATGCGATCGAGGTTGCCGCTGCCGGGGATGAAGAGGGCTTCGATGCGAATGCCGTCGGGGTCATCGAACAGTGTGGAGTAATAGCCCGGCGCCCACGGCCCATCTTCCGGCGCGCGGACGATGTTGGCGCCGAAGTCGCGCATCGCGGCGTAGAGCGCGTCGACGTCCTCGCGCGAGCGCAGGCGGAAGCAGAAATGATGCAGGCCGATGCGCCACTGATCGAAGGGCGTGTCGCGGTGTTCGGGCGCGGCGTTGCGGATGAGCACGCCGGTGCGCGCGCCGATGCAGTAGAAGACCTGGCCGGGCACGTCGTACTGGATCGACATGCCGAAGGTCTCGACGAGGAGGTGGTGATAGAACGGACGCGAGGCGGCAACGTCGCGCACGGTGAGCTGGATGTGGGCGATGCCGTTGGGGGAGATCATGATCCGCTCCAGGGTCGTTGGCGCTAAGTGACTCAATTGAATCGACTTTAGCGCGCCTCTTCATTTCTCGTTAACCAGTGTGAACGACCGTGTGACTCTACGGAAAGGCGATTCAAATGAGTCACTTAGTCGACGTTGGCCAGCTAGTCGCTGCGCCTCTTCAACAACATTCGCATCACCCCGCAGCGTTTCTATCACACCCAGCAAGGCAAGGGCGGCGACAAGCACGTCTACGCGATCCGCTCGCGCTTCTTGCCGACGAGCGTGCTCGGAAAATTCGAGCAGACGGCATGGGCGCCGAACGAAGCCGCCGGCGCATCGCGTTCTGGCGGCGTACTGCCGAAGATCGACCTCGCCGCAAAAGCACGCGGCCGTTTCGGTTAGCGCGCCCACGGATCCATCGCGCGTGCGGCGGCGACGATCTGCTCGTCCGTCAGCTTGTCGAGCTGCGAAAGCGTCGGCTGGCTGCGGTCGAAGCCGGCGATCTCGTTCCGATGCGCGCGCATCCAGCGCCGATAACCTTCGAGCACGCGCCGATTGCCGACGCCGTGACCGGTGTCGTTGTGCGCGCCGCCGGCTACGCTGGCGAGCCCGAGCCGCGGATACTCGGCAAAGATGATCTGCGAAAGCTTGGCGCGGAATTCGAGCTGCGCAACGGAGAGGCCCGGTTCGCTGGCGTTGTCCAGCGCGTGGCGGCCTTCGTGCGACTCGATGGACGTCTGGTTGGTGGCGCGCCAGAGCTCGGCGATGAAGGCGCGATCGTCGTCGCCGACGCGCGCGGCGATCTGATCCAGCACTTGCAGCTCCAGACGATCCGACGTGGCCGGCAGTGCGGCGACGCCGTCGCGGCCCAGCGCTGCGCGCTCGTCGATGGCGGCGCGCTCAATCTCAGCGACGAATCGTTCGCGCTCGGGCCCCGGCCGCGCGTAGCGCAAGCGTCTGATCGGGCCGCCGGTGTAGGCCGAGCGCACTTGCACGATGGTGTTGCCATCGGAGGACCACCCTCCGGACTCGGCCCATCCGTCCCACAGCCAGGACTCGTAGCCGTTGGCCAACATGCGATCGATGACGATGAATCGCACCTCGCCGCTGCGGCCGTATTGCGAAACGGCGATGCGCTCTTCTTGCACGAGATGGCCGCCGTGCAGGCTCGGATAGCCGCTGGTTTCGCCGAGCGTGCCGTAGACGCCGAAGTTCTCCGCCAGCACGGCTTGCGGATCGCCGCTGAGGCCATTGGCTTGCAACAGCTGGCCCATGGCGGCGCGAATGGCCTCGCCATACCAGTCGGCGCGTCCGCCTTGCGCCATTTCGCGGTTGGCGCGCAGCGTGGCGTCGCGCACGGCTTGGTCGAAGGTGAAGAATGAGTTGATGCGCTGCCAATCGGCGTTGTCGGCGTTGCGTGCGGCCAGATCGAGTTCAGTGGCGTAGCGGCGTGCCTCGGCCGTGAAGCCGGCGCGCGCGAGAAGATCGAGCAGCGCTAGCGCATCTGCATCGCTCGCGTTGGCCGCGAGCCCCACGGCGAACAGCGGCTGAACACCGCCGGTATAGCGCTGCAGCGCCTGCGGGACGTCGGATTCCGTAAGCCAATAATAGTCGCGCCACGCTGCGAAAGCGCCGGCGGCGTCGCGCTGCGCCATTGCCAGCGCGAAGCGCGCGCCGGCGACGTCGGGAGCGCCGCGTGCAATTTCGGCAATATCGGCGAGTTGTTCGGCGGCGGCGCCCAGGTGATGGGCGCGGGCGGCGGGATCGGTCGCAAGGGCGATATGGGTGCGCGCGCGCGCGATGCGCAGCGTTTCGGCGGCGCTGGGCGTGCAGTGTGGCGCGACGGCTTCTGCGTAGGGAAGCGGCGTCACCGGCTCGCCCGCTTCGCGGTAGAGCCGCAGCGCGGTGATAGCGACGAGGCAGCTTTCTTCACCGCTCGTCACCTCGGCCATTGCGGCGGCAATCCCATCGGTCTCGCCGCGCACGAGCCCGTCGATGCGTCCCAGTTCGCCAAGCGCAGCGGCGCGATCGCGCGGGTTAGAGGCCGGGTCGCGCACCACCTCCGCGAGCATTCGCTCGGCCTCCGCCACGCGGTTGCTGCGGTAGGCGCTCAGCGCTTCGGCCAGGGTGGCGGCGTGCGCCGCGCCTGAAAATGCGACGAACAGCAGAAGGAAGGCGGCGGCGGTGCATCCGGCGGAGGCGGTTCGAGGCATCATGGGCTAGAGATTGGCGGCGCGGAGGCGTGGGCGTCTTGGACGATTCGAAGGTGCGCGATTGTCATGGACATACGGGCGCGGTGGTGGAGCACCTGCGCCTCTCCGGCGCGCGCATCGCTCGTATCATGCACCCGCCGGGTCAGCGCATCGAGCCGCACGGGCATGATTGGCCGGGCCTCACGCTCTACCGAATGGGCGCCTACGAAGAGCTTGCAGACGATGGCTCGTCGATGGCTCTGGATGGACCGAGCGTCGTGTTTCAGCCGGCGGGCGCTGCGCACGCGGACAGGATCGCCGCGGCCGGTCTCGAGACGCTGAGCATGACGTTCGATCCGGATTGGATCCCGGCTAACGTGCGCCGTCTTCTGCCCGGCCGCACGTGCTGGCGTGCAGGCGGCGGACTTGCTGTCGCCGCGCGACGCTTGGCGCAGGTGTGGCTCGCATCCAACGACGATGACACCCTGCGCACAACGACCGTGCAGTTTTTGGTGGCGATGTTTACGCGCCAGGAGGCGCCCTCTCAACCACGCTGGATGCGCATTGTCGATGCGGCGCTCGCCGAAGAGCGCTCTACGTCCGCCATTGCAGCGCGCCTGGAATGCCATCCGGCTTGGCTCGCGCGCGCTTATCGCGCTTGGCGCGGAGAGGGGATGGGCGAGACGGTGCGCCGGCGTCGCGTAGAGCGCGCGACGGTCGAGCTGCGTACCTCAACGGCCCCGCTTGCCGACGTCGCCGCCGGGTGCGGCTTCTGCGATCAAAGCCATATGAACCGCGCATTTCGCGCCGTGCTTGGACGCACGCCGCTCGATGTGCGGCGCGAAGCGCCTTTACTCGCGCCGCTTATGCAACCAGTATGAGCATTGGTTCTATTCGTAGCCCGTGGGCAAGCCGCCGAACATTATCGCGACCGCGAGGCACGCTAGCGAAGCAAACCAGACGAGGACGAAGCGAAGGAGGCCTTTCGTACTTCGAGATCCCTCCACACGTTAAAAGGCCGCTCTGGATCGGCGCCGCGTAACAGCCTGTAGAAGGGAATGAATGCAATCGCTCCGGCGATAACGCAGACGAAGAACGCTAGGATCGCGACAGCGCCGATCGTATTCACGCCTTCCGGAAAAACGGCCTGCTGCATGCTAGGCGACGGCCTTTAGCGCCGACCGCACCGTATCCACGATCTGATCGATCTGGCTCTTCTCCACGATCAGCGGCGGGGAGAAGGCGAGGACGTCGCCGGTGAAGCGGATGAAAACGCCGGCGTCGAAACATTTGCGGAAGACTTCGCCGGCGCGGCTAGCGTCGGCGCGCGGGGCGAGTTCGATGCCCCCGATCAGGCCGAGATTGCGGATGTCGACGACGTGCGGTTCGTCGCGCAACGAGTGGATCGCGTCCTCCCAATAGGGCGCGAGTTCGGCGGCGCGTTCGAACAAACCTTCCTCGCGGAAGGTGTCGAGCGTGGCAATGCCGGCGGCGCAGCCGAGGGGATGGCCGCTGGTGGTGTAGCCGTGGAAGAGTTCGATGGGCATCTGCGAATTGGCGAGGATCGTATCGTAGATCTCGCGCGAGCAGGCGACGGCGCCCATCGGCACGGCGGCATTGGTGATCGCTTTCGCCATCGTCAGGATATCGGGCTTCACGTCAAAGAACTGCGACGCGAACGGCGCGCCGAGGCGGCCGAAGCCGGTGATGACTTCATCGAAGATGAGGAGGATGTCGTGCTTGGTGCAGAGTTCGCGCAGGCGCTTCAAATAGCCAACGGGCGGAATGATCACACCGGCCGATCCCTGCACCGGTTCAACGATGACGGCGGCGATCGTGCTTGCGTCGTGCAATTGCACGAGGCGCTCCAGTGCGTCGGCGAATTCGACGCCATGCTGCGGCTGGCCGCGCGAAAAGGCGTTGCGCGCGATGTCGAGCGTGTGCGGGAGGTGATCGACGCCGGCCAGCATCGGGCCGTAGGTTCGACGGTTGCGCGCAATGCCGCCGACGCTGATGCCGCCGAAGTTGGTGCCGTGATAGCCCTTCTCGCGCCCGATCAGGCGATACTTGCCGGGCTTGCCGCGCGCCTGCTGGTAGGCCAGCGCGATTTTGAGCGCGGTGTCGGCGCTCTCGCTGCCGCTGTTGGTGAAGAAGATGCGGTCCATACCGTCCGGTAGGATTTGGCCGAGGCGGTTGGCGAATTCGAAGGCGAGCGGATGGCCGAGATTGAAGGTGGTCGCGTAATCCAGCTCGCCAGCTGCGCGGCGAATGGCTTCGACGATGCGCGGGACGTTGTGGCCCGCGGCGCAGCACCAGAGGCCGGAGGTGCCGTCGAGCACCGCGCGTCCGTCGGGCGTGTAATAGTACATGCCCTCGGCGCGCACGACCATGCGCGGGTCGGCCTTGAACGCCCGGTTGGGCGTGAACGGCATCCAGAAGGCGTCGAGGGAGTTGGGGCGCGGCGTGTCGGGCATGGCGCGATTATGGACCGCCGGCGTCTCGCCGGCCAGCGTTTGCCGGCGGGACGCCGGCGGTCCATAAAGGGTCCATGAGCTTACAGAAGAATCTCGACCGCGCCGCCGCGCTGAAGTTTCCGACGCAAGCCGTGATCGACGGCAAGCTTGTCGACGGCAAATCCGGCGCGACGTTCGACAATGTCGGCCCGCGCGACGGCAAGGTGGTGAGCCGCGTCGCCGAGTGCGGGGCGGAGGATATCGATCTCGCCGTGAAGGCGGCGCGCGCTTCGTTCGAGGACGGCCGCTGGCGCAACAAGACGCCGCGCGAGAAGAAGAAGATCATGTTCCGGCTGGCCGAGCTGATGGAGCGCGATCTCGAGGAGCTCGCGTTGCTCGAGACGCTCGACATGGGTAAGCCCATTCGCGACACGCTATCGATCGATATTCCCACCGCGATCAATTCGATCCGCTGGTACGCCGAGGCGCTCGACAAGGTTTACGGCGAAGTGGGCGTGACGCCGGCGGAGCGCCTCTCGTTCGTGGTGCGCGAGCCCCTGGGCGTTGTGGGCGCCATCGTGCCGTGGAATTTCCCACTGCACATGGCGTGCTGGAAAGTCGCGCCAGCGCTAGCGATGGGCAATTCGATCGTGCTGAAGCCGGCCGAGCAGTCGCCATCGACGGCGCTGAAGCTCGGCGAACTCGCGCTGGAGGCCGGCGTGCCGCCGGGCGTGCTGAATGTCGTGCCGGGCTTCGGCGAAACAGCGGGCCAGGCGCTGGCGCGGCACATGGACGTGGATCTCGTCGCGTTCACGGGCTCCGGGGAAGTCGGCCGCAAGCTGATGATCTACGCGGCCGAGAGCAATCTGAAACGCGTGGCGCTGGAGCTCGGAGGCAAGAGCCCGCAGATTGTGTTCGCGGATGCTGAGAATCTCGATGCGGCCGCGGACGCGGCGGCTTGGGGCATCTTCTTCAACCAAGGCGAAATCTGCAACGCGGCGTCCCGGCTGCTCGTCGAAGAGAAGATCAAGGATGCATTCCTTGAGAAGGTGATTGCGCGCTCGAAGCAATACATGCCGGGCGATCCACTGGATCCCGAAAGCGTCGCCGGCGCCATTGTCAGTGAAGCGCAGATGAAGCGCGTGCTCGGGTACTGTGAAATCGCGACGAAGGAAGGCGCGAAGCTCGCGGTCGGCGGCGCGCGCGTGCGCGCGGACACCGGCGGCTATTATGTCGCGCCTACGGTGTTCGATCGCGTCGAGAACACGCACACGCTGGCGCGCGAGGAAGTGTTCGGGCCGGTGCTCGGGGTGATCGGCTTCAAGACGGAAGACGAGGCCGTGCGCATGGCCAACGACACGGTGTACGGCCTTGCCTCCGGCCTGTGGACCGCGAACGTCTCGCGCGCGCATCGCGTGGCGCGGGCGCTGCGTACGGGACTCGTGTGGGTCAACGGCTGGGATGCGTGCGACATCACCATGCCCTTCGGCGGCATGAAGCAGTCCGGCTTCGGTCGCGACCGCTCGCTGCACGCGCTGGAGAAATATACCGAACTCAAGGCTATCTCGATCACGTACGGATAAGCCCGATGCCCGCGCAGATTGCCGATGCCAAGGAAGCGAAGGCTTTCCTCGACGCGCATCCGCAGATGCAGTTCTTCGATCTCGTCTACACAGGGCTTTCGGGCGTGCCGCGCGGCAAACGGCTGCGCCGTCACGAACTCGTGCCGCTTTACCAGGACGGCCGCTTTCTGCCGACCTCGCTGCTGGTGGCCGACATCACTGGGCGCGATGTCGAAGAAACAGGACTGATCTGGGAGCAGGGCGATCAGGATCGCGTCGCGCGGTCCGCGCCCGGACGGCTCACGATGGCGCCCTGGCTCGGCGACGACATCGCGCAGGTCCCCGTGTCCGTCTACGAGTTGGACGGGACGCCGGTCGATCTCGATCCGCGCCATGTGCTCGCGCGCGTCGTCGATCGTTTTGCTGCGGAGGGGCTGACGCCTGTGGTGGCGTGCGAGCTGGAGTTCTTTCTTCTCGATGCCAAGCGCGACGCGGCGGGACGCGTGCAACTGGCGCGCTGGCCGATCTCCGGCAAGCCGCCAACGCAACACGATCAATATTCGCTCGAGGAAATGGCGGACGCCATGCCGTTGCTGCGCGAGCTGTGGCGCGCCTACGATGCGATGGGCGTGCCGCTCGAAGGCGCTATCAGCGAATACGCGCCTGGCCAGCTGGAGATCACGCTGAAGCACCACGCCGATGCGCTGCGCGCGGCGGACGATGCGATTCTCTTCAAGCGCGCGGCCAAGGGCGTGGCGCTGCGGCACGGCTGCGAAGCTACCTTTATGGCCAAGCCCTTCGCCGGACATGCCGGCTCGGGCATGCACCTGCATGTCAGCGTCAATGACGCAAAGGGTATGAACATCTTCGCCGAGGAATCGCCGGAAGGCGCGCCGGCGCTGCGCCACGCGATCGGCGGTCTCAAAGCGCTGCTCGGCGACTCGATGGCCATTCTGGCGCCGAACGCCAACTCCTATCGCCGCTTTGCGGCGAACACCTATGCGCCGATCGCGCCTGTGTGGGGCGTGAACAACCGCACCTGTGCGTTCCGCGTGCCGGCGGGCGCGGCGCACACGCGCCACATCGAGCATCGCGTCGCCGGCGCGGATGCGCATCCCGCGCTCGCGCTCGCTGTGCTGCTGGCCGGCGTGCATCATGGGCTGGCGCAAAAGCTCGATCCGGGCCCGCCGATCGCCGGCAACGGTTATGAGGTGAGGGAGACAGGCGAGCGCATCCCGACCAACTGGTTCGCGGCAGTCGAGCAGTTCGCCCAATCGGCGCTGCTCAAGGACTATCTCGGCGGACGCTTTGTTGATACCTACGCAATCGTGAAGCGGACGGAACAATCGCGCTTCCAATCCGTAATCCCGGACGTCGATTATGAGTGGTGCGTGCGTGCCTGTTAGCGGCGGATCGAGCGGAGAGGCAGAGGGCGCTCGCCCATGAAGCCCGACCAGCACCGCCCCGTGCTCGGCGTCATCAGCTGCAACCGCGCGGTCGACAACCAGGCGGCGCAGACGGTGATGACGCGCTATCTCAATTCCGCGCTCACCTACGCCGATGCGGCCGGCCTGCTCGTGCCGGCTTTGCCCGAACTCATGCATGCGCGCGAAGCAGCGCCGCGGCTTGACGGCCTCTTGCTCACCGGCACGCCGTCGAATCTCGATCCCAAGCGTTATGGCGAACTGGTCGACGATGCGCCGGGCCCGCTCGATCCCGATCGCGATGAGATGACGGCGCGCCTGATCGAGGCGATGCTCGATCTCGGCAAGCCCGTGTTCGGCATCTGCCGCGGCTTCCAGGAGCTGAATGTCGCGTTCGGCGGCACGCTCCGGCGCGACATGGCCGAGCATCCCGAACTCATCCCGCACCATTCGCCCGAAGAGAAAGATGTGCCGAAGATGTTCGAGCATCTGCATCCGGTGACGCTGACGCCCGGCGGCGTGCTGGATCGCGCTTATGGACGCGAAACGCTCGACGTGATCAGCGTGCACTATCAGGGCGTGGACAAACTCGGACGCGGCCTCACTGTGGAGGCCAAGGCGCCGGACGGCGTGATCGAAGCGGTCTCGGCGGAGGTGAACGGCGCGCCGGTGCTGGCGGTGCAGTGGCACCCCGAATGGAAGGCGCACGAAAACCCGCAAAGCCAGTTGTTTTTCAAGCTGATGGGGCGCGCCTTGCGCCGCCAGCCTCTCGTCTGATCGGAGCGCATGAGCGTGCCGCGCAACTATGACATTCCAGAACTGCGCCGCCTCGACGTGGCGCATCATCTGCCGGCGCAGGCCAACTACGGCGAGATTCAAACTCTCGGCGGCAGCCGCATCATCACGCACGCCGAAGGCTGCACGATTTATGACGGTGAAGGCAATGCGATCCTCGACGGGATGGCGGGCTTGTGGTGCGTGAATGTGGGCTATGGGCGCGAGGAGCTGGCGCGCGCCGCCTATGAGCAGCTCATGGAGCTGCCGTTCTACAACACGTTCTTCAAGACGGCGACGCCGCCGACCGTGATGTTGGCGGCCAAGCTCGCGGAAAAGCTCGGCGGCGAGCTGCAGCACGTGTTCTTCAATTCATCGGGATCGGAAGCGAACGACACCGTGATGCGCATGGCGCGCCATTACTGGAAGGTCAAAGGCGAGCCGAAGCGTAGCATCTTCATCAGCCGCTGGAACGCCTATCACGGCTCGACCATGGCCGGCGCCAGCCTCGGCGGCATGAAGCACATGCATCCGATCGGCGGTCTGCCAATCCCCGGCGTCGAGCACGTGATGCAGCCGTACCGGTTCAACGAGGGCTTCGGCGAGGAAGAAGCGGGGTTCGCCGCGCGCGCCGCACAAGAGGTTGAAGATCGAATCCTCAAAGTAGGGCCGGAGAACGTCGCCGCGTTCATCGGCGAAGTGGTGCAGGGCGCCGGCGGCGTGATCATTCCGCCGAAGGGCTATTGGAAGAAGGTCGAGGCGATCTGCCGCAAGTACGGCATTCTGCTCGTGGTCGACGAAGTGATCACCGGATTCGGACGGCTCGGTTCGTGGTTCGGTTTCCAACACTTCGGCGTGACGCCCGATCTCGTGCCGATGGCGAAGGGGCTTTCCTCCGGCTATCTGCCCATCTCGGCCGTCGGCGTGTCGCGCGAGATCGTTGACGTGCTCCGCGAGAAGGGCGGCGACTTCGTGCACGGCTACACGTACTCCGGCCATCCGGTTTCGGCTGCCGTGGCGCTGAAGAACATCGAGATCATGGAACGTGAAGGCCTGGTTGAGCGCGTGAAGAACGAGATCGGCCCTTACTTCATGGAAGCCATCAAGCGGCTCGACGGCGATCCGCTGGTGGGCGAGACGCGCGCGCTCGGCCTGATCGGCGCGGTGGAGATCGTCGCCGAACCGGGCACGAACAAGCGCTTCACCGGCAAGGAAGGCAAGGCCGGACCGATCGTGCGCGATGCCTGCATCAAGAACGGACTGATGGTGCGCGGCATTCGCGATTCCATCGTCATGTGTCCGCCGCTGATCATCAGCCGCGCGGACATCGATCGCATGATCGACATCATCGCGCGCTCGCTGCGCGAAGCCGAGCCGCTGCTGCGCGCATTGCCGGCGGAAGATCCTGGCGGCCTAGGGTAAGTGCGCCAGCAGGGAACAACACGTGCGCAGCCCTGCAGCGGCAGCGCTTGACTTGCGGTGAATGAAGCACCCATAGTTAAGCTCATCAGGTGACTTATGCGCTCCCGCGGCCTTCATCGGAAGGCGGATCCGCGCTCGTTTAACAAGCATCCCGATGCGGCTCCCACGCGCCCGAACGGCGCCGAGCGCGCGCCAGCGCGCTCACGAGCGTATCATGGATAAGATCAGCTTCCCCAACTGGATCAGGGAACACGGCACGGGCGAGGTCGAAGTCCTCATCCCCGATCTCAACGGCGTCATTCGCGGCAAGGTGTTTCCCGCGCAGAAATTCCTGCAGAGCGAGCGCGACGGTTCGCTGCGAATTCCTTCGAGCATTTATCTGCTCACCGTCACAGGCGAGTACGCCGACGATGCCGATGAGGCGCTCGCAATTCAGGATCCCGATGTCGTTCTGCGTCCCGATCCACAAACGATTTGCGTGGCGCCCGGTTACAAGACGCCCACCGCGTTCGTGTTCGCGGACGCCTATCACACCAGCGGCCAGCCCTACGACATTGCGCCTCGTCATGTGCTGAAGCGCGTCGTGCGGCTCTACGAAGACGAGGGGCTGAAGCCGGTGGTGGCGCCTGAACTCGAGTTCTACCTGACGCAGACCAACACCGACCCGGACCTGCCGCTGCTGCCGCCGGCGGGCCGTTCGGGCCGCTCGGAGACGGCGCCGCAACCCTATGGGCTGGAAGCCATCACCGAGTACGAGGACTTGATCGAGACGATCTACGAGCACGCCGAGGCGGCGTCGCTGCACCTCGACACCATGATCCACGAAAGCGGCACGGCGCAGCTCGAGATCAATTTCAATCACGGCGATGCGGTGCACGTCTCGGATCAGGTGCTCGTGTTCAAGCGCATCGTGCGGCAGGTAGCGCTGAAGCACGGCGTCTACGCCACCTTCATGGCGAAACCCATGGAGAACCAACCCGGCAGCGCCATGCACCTGCACGTGTCGCTGGTGGATGCGAAGAAGGGCAACAACCTGTTCGGCGCCGGCGCGGAAGAAAGCAGGGATGGCAACACCGAAATGTTCCGCCACTTCGTCGGCGGACTGCAGAAATACCTCGGCGAGGTGACGCCGCTCTACGCCCCCAACGTCAACTCCTTCCGGCGCATGCGGCCCGATTTCTCGGCGCCGATCAATCTGCAATGGGGCTACGACAATCGCTCCTGCGGGTTGCGCGTGCCGATCTCGTCGCCCGACAACCGGCGCGTCGAGAATCGTCTGCCGGGCGCGGACGCCAATTCTTATCTCGCCGTCGCGGCCGTGCTCGTGTGCGGTTATATTGGCATTCGCGACAAGATCGCGCCGTCCGAGATGGTGCAGGGCAGCGCGTACAAATGGGCGCGTACGCTGCCGCGCACGCTGCGCGAGGGGCTGGATCGGTTCAAGGAGTGCAGGCCGGTGATCGAGCTGCTGGGCGAGCATTTCTGCACCGTGTTCCAGAAGATCAAGGACCACGAACTCAACCACTTCGACCGCGTCATCAGCTCTTGGGAGCGCGATCATCTGCTGCTGAAGGTGTGACGTGCGCGTTGCGATTACGCTCTCCTCCCCCTCGATGGTGGAGGAGGCCGCGAAGCGGCCGGAGGGGGTGCTCGCGCAGCCTTTAGGGAGTCGCCACAAGAGGCGATGCCCGAAACGTCGCGGGCCTCACCCCCTCAGTCGTCGCTGCGCGACGACAGCTCCCCCGTCGAGGGGGAGCAGGGCGTGTGCTTGATGGGCGCATTCAATGCCGGCCTCGGCATGGAGCGCTCCTATTATGTCGCGACCGCCAATCCGTTCGCGCCGGCGCCGAGGCTGGAAGGCGAGGCGCGTGCGGATGTCATCGTCATCGGCGGCGGTTACACCGGATTGCACGCGGCGCTGAACGCGGCTGAACGCGGTTACTCCGTCGTTTTGCTCGAAGCGGGGCGCATGGGCTGGGGCGCATCCGGGCGCAATGGCGGGCAGATCATTCCCGGCTGGCGCAAGGGCGCGCGCGAGCTCATCGCCTGCTACGGCCGTGAGCGCGCCAAGCAGCTGTTCGAGCTTGCCCTCGAAGCGCGCGCGCTGACGCTGGAGAGCATCGACACGCACAACATCCAATGCGATCTGCATCTCAACGGCCACCTCACGCTGGCTGCTAAGCCGCGCGATCTCGAGTGGATGCGCGCGGAAGCCGATGTTCTGGCGCGTGAGATGGACTATCCGCACGCCCGTGTTCTTTCGGCGGAGGAGGCGGTGGAAAAGGTCAGAATGAGTGGTTTCCACGGCGCGCTTCTGGATGAGCGCGGGGGACATCTGCATCCGCTCAATTATGCCCTCGGGCTTGCCGATGCGGCGCGCGCTGCGGGCGTGGGAATGCACGAACACTCGCGCGTCCTTCGCCTCCAGTTCGACAGCGGCGTCGTGGCGCACACCGCGGCCGGCGCAGTCCGCGCGCGCTATGGCGTGCTGGCGTGCGACGCACTGCTGGAGGGCCTGGAGCGGCGCATTGCAACGCGCATTATGCCGGTCGCCAATTATCTCGGCGTCACCGAGCCATTGCCTGATCCCGAAGCGCTGATCGCCGATCGTCTCGCGGTCAGCGACAGCCGCTCGGTCGTGAACTATTTCCGTATGACGGAGGACGGTCGTCTCCTGTTCGGCGGCGGCGAACGCTACACGCCAACGCCGCCGCCGGACATCGCGAGCTTCGTGCGGCGGCACATGCTGCGAATCTTCCCGCAGATGCGCGGCGCGCGGATCGAGCATGCCTGGGGCGGACTCGTCTCGCTCACCATGTCGCGCATGCCGCATGTGGGACGCGTCGGCGATCTCTTCTTCGCGCACGGCTATTCGGGCCTGGGCGTGCTCTCGCCGGCGCTGACGGGCAAAGTGCTGATCGAAGCCATGGCTGGCACTGCCGAACGCTTCGACGTGCTCGCCAGCATCGCGCCGTCCCAATTCCCCGGCGGCGCCGCGTTCCGCGCGCCGCTGCACGTTCTCGGCATGCTCTGGTATGCGCTGCGCGATCGGCTTTAGCGCAACGCCGCTGCTTCGCGCGCGAGCGTTTCGATGCCGCTCCAATCGCGCGCTCTGATCTTGTCCGCCGGCGCGATCCATGAGCCGCCGACGCAGAGGACATTGTCGAGCGCGAGATACGCGCGCGCTTTCTCCAGCGTGACGCCGCCGGTGGGGCAGAAGCGCGCCGCGGGCAACGGGCTGGCCTGCGCCTTGAGCGCGGCGGCGCCGCCCAGCTGCTCGGCGGGGAAAAACTTGAAGCACGTGTAGCCGAGATCGAGGCCGCGCATGATTTCGCTCGACGTCGCGACTCCCGGTATGAAGGGAACGTCGCGCTTGCGCGCGGCCTTCATCAGTTTGGGCGTGCCGCCGGGCGAGAGCGCATAACGCGCACCGGCCGCGATCGCCGCGTCGAGGTCGTCCGCGCTCAAAACTGTGCCCGCGCCGACGATCAGCTCGGGGACGCTGTCGCGGATCGCGCGAATCGCATCGAGCGCGGCCGGCGTGCGCATGGTGATCTCTACGCTGCGGAGGCCGCCCGCGAGCAGCGCGCGCGCCAGCGGTTCCGCGGCGGCCGCATCCTCGATGACGATCACCGGAATCACCGGCGACAGTTTCAGCACGTCTTCGGCCGTCAGAGCTTTCATCGCCGCACGTCCAGGGCGCCGCCGTCCGAAAGATAGGCGCGCACGTCCGCAGCGGAAGCTAGATTGAAATCGCCGGCGATAAAGTGCTTGAGGCACGCCGCCGCAGTGGCGAAGTCCAGCATCTCCTGATCGCTCAGGTTTTCGGCAATCCCATGCAGCAGGCCGGCGGCGAACGCGTCGCCCGCGCCGAGGCGATCGACGATGTCGTCGAGCGCGTGGGCCGCCGTGCGCGTGGCGCCGGCGCGCGTGAACATCACGCCGCTGATTTCGTGCTGCTCACCGGTAACCACCTTGCGCCGCGTGGCCGCCATGCGCTGCAGCTTGGGATAGCGCGCAAACGCGATGCGCGCCGCATCTGCATCGGTGCTCACGGTCTCGCCGGTCACCAGGCTCATGTCGCGCCCGTTGCCAAAGAGGAGGTCGGCCTCGGCGAACATGGCATCCAACGTCGGCCGAGGATCTTCGCCGCGCGCTTGCCAAACCTTGGCGCGGAAGTTTGCGTCGAACGAGACCTTAACACCCGCAGCGCGCGCGGCCTGCATGGCGCGCAGCGTCGCCTCGGCTGCGTGAGCGCTCACCGCGGGCGTGACGCCGGAAATGTGCAGCCACTCGGCGTTTTTGAGCGCAGGTGTCCAATCGATTGCGCTCGGCGGCGCCTCCGCGAATGCAGAGTGCGCGCGATCGTAGAGCACGTCGGCTGGCCGCCCGCCTGCGGCCGGCGTCAGGAAATAGAGGCCCATGCGGCCGGCGCCGAATGTCACGTCCTTCGTGTCCACACCCCAGCGCCGCAGCTCGCCCAGCGCCGCGTGCGCCAGCGCATTGTCCGGAACGACGCTGACCATGCGGGCCTCGTGCCCAAAGCGCGCCAGCGAAACCGCGACGTTCGCTTCCGCGCCGCCGAAGACGACATCGAGACGCGGCGTCTGCAGCATCAGCTCGCCCGCAGGCGCGGAGAGCCGGATCAGGATTTCGCCGAAACAAACGAAGCGGGCCACGACAACCTCTTAGGCGCGACTCAGCGCGCGAGCCAACCCCCGTCCACCGGGATGATCGCGCCGTGCACGTAGTCGGACGCGCGGCTGGCGAGAAACACGGCCGCGCCGCCGAGATCGGACGGCTCGCCCCAGCGGCCGGCGGGAATGCGGTCGAGGATCTGCGCATTGCGTTTTTCGTCGGAGCGTAACGCAGCCGTGTTGTCCGTGCTCATATAACCCGGCGCGATCGCGTTTACGTTCACGCCTTTGCTCGCCCATTCGCAGGCGAGCAGCCGGGTGACGCCGGCGATACCGCTCTTGCTTGCGGTGTAGGAGGGCACGCGAATGCCGCCCTGGAAGGACAGCATCGAAGCGATGTTGATGATCTTGCCGCGGCCCTGCGCGATCATGCGCCGCCCCGCGGCTTGGGCCAGGAAGAATGCGGACTTGAGGTTGGTGTCGATCACCGCGTCCCAGTCTTCTTCGGTGAAATCGACAGAGTCGGCGCGACGGATGATGCCGGCGTTGTTCACCAGAATGTCGAGCCGGCCAAATTCACTGAGCGTGCGTGCGACGATGTGCGGAATCGGTTCTGTCGTACCAAGATCGGCTTCGATGGAGAGAAAGCGCCGGCCGAGCGCTTCGACCTTCGCGCACGTTTCATCCGCCGGTCTGCGGCTGGTCGACACGATATCCGCGCCCGCCTGCGCCAGCGCCACGGCGATGGCCTGTCCCAGGCCGAGATTGCCGCCGGTGACGATCGCGACATTGGCGGAGAGATCGAACGGGTTGGTCATGCCGGGTCCAAAGGAGCGCGGGTCTTCAGCGACTGTCTTGCGAGTCAAGCGGTTTGCGGGGCGCGCCATGGCTGTTGATCCCTGACGATGGCGTTGAGGATGGTGAGCAACTTGCGGGCGACGGCGATCAGCGCGACCAGTTT
>Ga0209172_10001414_pt1 | contig 51477 bp, 41 predicted proteins | sample LarsenN4metaG_FD_184113 | JGI IMG/M metagenome (GOLD analysis project Ga0209172, IMG submission 184113) | Hot spring sediment bacterial and archeal communities from British Columbia, Canada, to study Microbial Dark Matter (Phase II) - Larsen... ...
GTCAAACGTCGCCACATGCGTGGCCGCCGACGGATAACCGCCTGACCAGTTCTTATCCAGGTCCGTGTTCGTCGTCCACACCATGTCCTGTACGCCCTTCCACACGCCAGAACCGGGCGACTGAGGCACAACCGATGGCGTCACATTCAGGATGATCGCCGAACCATTGTCCGCCAGGGCCACGTTAAAGCCACTGAGCGTCGGGGCCGCGAGGGCAAAGTTGGCGATGGTCGCCGTGCCCAGCGTGGTGTAATCGATCAGGGTATAGGTACCAGCAGCGAAGCCGCCGATATCCGACAGCGTGAAGGTGCTCGTGCTGGTGGCGTTGAGCGTGCCAACGTTCAGAAGGTCGGAGACGGTGCCAAGTTCCCAGAGCAGCGAGACCGTGGTGAGGCTCAAAGCACCACTGACAGTGAGGGTGCCAGCGCCTGCACTTCCCGGAGCGATCGTCGCGCCGCTCACAGCATTCACGTCGCCAGTGATCGTTCCGGTGCCAGCGAGTGTGCCACCACTGTTAACGTTCACCGTTACCGACCCAGTGTTCGTCGAATTCGCCAGCAGCGTGCCCGCATTGACGTTGATCGCGGAGCCGCTCACGAAGGAGTGCGTACCCGAGAGCGTTGTGGTTGCTGCACCATCGTGGTTGAGAATGCCCGTTGCAGCCATCGTAACCGTACCCAACGCATTGCTGGTGCCATTGAGCGTCAATGTGCCATTCACCGTTGTGCTCGACTGACTGTAGGCACCCGAGACACTAAGCGTAGCCGCGGCCGACACAGAGGTGCTGCCCGCGCCACTGATCGAACCGGCAGCCACCGTGCCACTCGCAGTGAAGCTTCTGCTAGCCGAGGTGGCGATGCTGGTCGCAGTCAACGACCCGCTGCCACTGTAAATAACATTGCTGCTGACAATGTCGATTGTTCCGACGGTGTGGGTGGCGCTGCCGCCAATAGTGACACCGGCACTTGAGTTGACTTGGATGGTACCGACACCTGTCAACGTGCCATTGAGCGTGAGATTCTGGGAACCGGCCATAACATCAATCGTACCGAGGCCGGAGACGTTGTTGCCGAAGGTATTGGTTGCACCTGCGATGCCGTTCAATCCAAGCGTTGCGCCACTGGCGATGCTAACGTCGCCCGCTAGGCTGCGGTGATTGGTCAGACCATTGGGCATCTCGGTCACAACCAAGGTGCCTTCCTGTACCTGGGTGTCACCCACCCAGTTCGTGGTCGGACCATCGCCGAAATACTGGCGACTTGTAACGCGGATCGTGCTATCGCCGGTCTTAACGAGAGTGATGGCATTCGTGCTCTTGATGGTGGCCGAGAGGTTGCTCAGGGCTTCGCCATCCTTACCGATCGTCAAGGTCGTGCCATCAGCCATGTTGATGTCGCCCGAACCAGTCGCCGTAGCGAGAGCCAGACTCACATTACCGTTGATATCGCCACTGATAACTGCACGGGCCGGCGTGGTGAAGCTGCCGCCAGAATTGACTTCCAACACGGCACCGTTGGCGATGGTGAGGTCAGAGGTGGCCATGGAGCCGGTCAGCGTGGTCGTCCCACTGCTGATCGTGGTCGTACCGGAGTAGGTATTCGTGCCGCTGATGGCGACCGTGCCACCGATCGTCACGTTGTTTGTGCCACTGATATTCGCAATAGCCAAGCTGGCGCCCGCGGAAACATTGATGCTGGTACTGCTACCCAGCACAACACCCGCAGCACCTGAGATCGTGTGGCTGCCCTGCAGCACGTTAATCTGCGCGCTACCGGTGGTTACCTGCATCGTCAACGCATTCGAAGAAGTATCGAGTGTATAGGAGTTGGCGCTATTGATGAAGTAGGCATTACCCAAAGTACGTGCTGCATCGAGCGTGACAACGCGATTGCTCGTAATGTTACCGCCGAACAAAGCACCTGCATCCACGGCATTCGGATTCGGCGAGGGATTGGTGCCGTTCAAGATCCAGTTGTTGTTATCGCTCCAATTACCGTTGGCATCGGTGTACCACTCGGTCGGGGCATTGGCCGCGACCAGTACAAACACGCCGTTACCAAAGGTACCATCCGTGCTAAGCGTGTAACCGCCCGGCAACGTGGGGTTCCACGTGGCTGAACCAGTCATGCTGCTGCTGGCGATGACTTGGTTGATCCAGCTGCCCGGATCACCCACCCCGGTCTTGGTGAAGTTGAGGTTGATCGTGCCGCCGGTGAGCGACAATGCGCCCGTGGCATTGATCTTGTCGAAGCCAGTCGGGGTAATGTTGAGGTTGATCGTTGCGCCACCACCGAGGGTGACATCGCCGCCGACGTTCCAAGTTGTCAGCGTGCTGGCAGGGCTGAGCGTCAAGGCACTCGAGGTTCCGGTCATTGTGAGCGAACCGAGCGTGCTGATTGAGCCCGTGGCGACGCCGCCGACCACTGAACCTGCCTGGATGTTGAGGTTCGGTTGGAATGAGGCATTGTTGATGTTGACAGTGCCGGCCTCAACACGGAGGGTGCCGGCATAGGTGTTGGTGGTATCCGTGGCTGAAGTCACAGCGCCGTTAAAGGTCAGCGTGCCGGTGCCCTTCTTCGTAACGACTTTGCCGCCGGGCGTAGCGCCAGCGCCAATGCGAGTGGTCACATTCGTCGCAATGTTGAGTTGTCCTGTCCCCTGCACGTCAATGAAGCGGCTATTCGAGAACTGCAGCGCAGTGACCGGCGATCCAGATACGGTAATCACATTGACGATGCCATCCGTATTGGCACCGGCACCCATGATCGTCCAGCCGGCATGAGTGGTAACGCCATCATGGTCCAGGCCGCGGAAGTCGACAAATGCGTAGCGTCCTGCTGTGCTCGGAACATCGACAGTCCAGTTTGTTCCCGTGGTGTTGTCCGCGTGCTGAATGAGATTCAGGCCACCAAAAGCAATGTAAGTGGAGCCGTTACCTGCGGTGCCGTGCGCTGTGCCGATGTTGACGGCGGTGTTGAGAATTTCAAACTTGTTGTTCACATTGCCGTCGCCGCCGTAGAAGATGCGGTAGAAGTTGGTGGCGGTCACGCCACCCATGACGATATTCGCTGTGCTGCCCAACGTCAGACTGCTGCCACCACGAAGAGTCACGCCAGCGATGTGCGAACCACCGCCGGTTGCCCCATCCATATGCCGCAGCGAATCAGTTACCGTGACCGAGGAGCCGTTCTCAATCCAGAACGCGCCGTTGCGAGCGCTGGAGGAATCACCCATGCCCACGCGGAACACTGTATTTGATGTGCCGTTGTTGATGTGGATGCCACCTTCATTCGTTTGCGCTGAGCCATCGAGCGTGGCGCCGCCGGAGTTGGGAGTATTGCTGCTACTGCGAAGTTCGTCAGCGCCGCCGCCGGTGTAGGTACCATTGATGTATGCACCAGCGATGTTATTGGTTGCTTTCAGACGGCCACTGTTGCTGACCGCACCAAGATTAACCCGGTAGCCATTAGCACCAGTAACCGCCAACTCACGGGTGGCTTCGATAGTGGTGGTTCCACCGATCGTCAGAATCTTGCCCGTGGAGACTGTGTCGGCACGGTCGAAGTTCAACGTGCCGTTGGCACCGTTGGTCGTGATGTTGTTGTTGTAAGTAGTATCAACATCGCGACGCACCTGAAGGGTGCCGCCACCGAATCGGACCGTGGCGTTGTTTGCGGCAGAGCCATCGGTACCGAGGTTGGCTTCAAAAATTCGGAGAGTGCCGGCGTTGACGTTCAGGATCGAGCCGTTGGCGACGAAGTTAGAGAACGCGTTGACAATGAGTGTACCTGAGCCGGCCTTTGTAATAGAGCGTGCAGCCGAACCGAAATCGAGCGTGCTGGCGCTCAGCAGATAGCTGTTGCCGTTGTTGACCGTGAACGTGTGGTCGCTCGAGATGATGAAGTTGCCCATCGCAAACGTACTGCCCGTATTTGCACTAACGCGATCGACGCTGATCGTGCTGGACGTGCCGCTGAACGTGATGTTGTGACCATAGGCCAATGTGCTGTTGCTGCCGGTGCCGTTATCACGCAGGTTGAGCGTGGCCACGCCAAGCGTGATATCGGCCTTCGTGCCACCGGTGCCGATGGCATCGGCGTTGCGGATGTCAAACGTGCCGCCGTTGATGATGACATCGCCGGTGAAACCGGTATTGGCCGCTGATATGACCAGCGTACCAGCCGAAGTTTTAGTGAGATTCGTCGAACCGGCGAGGTGGCCGGCAGTATTCAGGGTGATGATACGACCCGAACCCACATCGATTGTGCCGCCACCGGTGCCCATGGTGATCACACGATTTGCACCCAGCGTCAGGTCTGAGTTGGCCGTCAACGAAAACGCACCGCCGTTGAGAGTGATGTCGTTGGCAGTGTTGCCAAGAATGGCATCTGTACCACGTTCGATTCGTAGCGTTGAACCCGTGCCAACGGTCCACGTGCCGGTGATGCTGTGCGTCGGGCTGGTATCACCAGCCAGCAAGACGATGCCGTTGCCGCCAATGTTCAATATTGCAGATGAATCACCGCCAATGAGGTCATTGTCGCCGTTCGCAAGCGTGAGAATTGACGAAGTACCAATGGCAGAGAATGTCACCGACGCCCCCGCCGCGACCGTCGTGACGCCGTTGGAACGCGAATTGGATGCGGTGCCACTGAGCGTAGCGCCAGTGTTCATCGCCAAAGACTGGTCAAGCGTGATTCCACCGAGTTGCAGTTCGCCGGCATTGATAGTGCGGGTGCCCGCAGTTGTGCCCATGGCCGTTGCATTTTCGATACGCAACACGCCACCATTGATGGTGGTGTTGCCGGTTCGGCTACTGGCGGCCTGCAGGGTCAAAGTACCCGCATCCTCTTTGGTCAGTGCGTTGGCATTTGTCGCCAAACCGGTTGAAATCGTGATGTTGCCCGCTCCGCCGATGATGCCACCGCCGGTGCCGAGAACGACGCTCGAAGCCGCCAGGCTAACGGTGCTGCTGGTGCTGCTATTAGCTAGTTTGCCGCCGGCCAAGGTGATCACTTCAGCGCCGGTGTTAAAACCATTGAGATCAAGCACGCCCGTGGTATTTACCGTTGTGCCCGCAGCAGTGGTGCCTAAAGCGCTGGCGTTGCCAACGATAACCGTGCCGGCGTTAATTGTGAGGATGCCTGTAAACGCATTGGCATTTGACAGCGTCAGTGCCGCAGACCCCGATTTGCTTATCGTGGTCCCATTGATCACCGCGCTAATCGTCGCGGCTTGGTCCGCCGTGATGTTCGTCGCCGCCGCAAGCGTCAGCGATCCAGTGCCGGAGGCGATCTCATAGCCCGTGGTGCTGAAAGTGAGCGCGCTGACCGTAATCGCGCCGTCAACCGTCACAATACCGCTCGCTGAGCCGCCAAAAACCGCCGCATCGGGGCTAACCCAAGCTACGTTGTTGGTCGTGCCGTCTGCAGATTCCCAGAACGAACTCGACGTATCCCACGACCCACCGCCGCCCGAGCCACCAGCATTACCATTATCAGCGGGATCCCAGTTCAAGGCCTTTGCATTGACTGCAAAAAAGGCAGAAGCCGCCACCGCGGCGGAAAGAAGAAGGCCAAACTTTCGCGAACGCTTGGATTGGGTCGTCATCATAAACTCCGTTTCCTTTTTTCCGACCGCTGCGGGGATCAGCCGCACACAGGTCCAGTGGACGATATGGCCGCAGTTTGCGCGCACGTGCCAGCGCAAACCGTTTTTGGACGATTTCTGCGACAAGTTTTAGATCAAAGAAGGCCCAGCGAGTTGACTCTCTCTCACCCAGGGATTTTTCAACCAGCCCAGAACGGGCACTAGATAGGAAATTCTCCGCTCACTAGCTTTATACCCCATGCGCTGTAGAAGTAAAATGGAATTGTTCGGTTTTTCTGGGCAAAAACACGGGGTTTCAACTGGAGGGCCGAGAATTCTAGGCAAAAATGTTAATTTAGGAAGTTTTTTGGCGTCGCCATAGTCTATCTTCGTCGCAAATACTCTATCCGCGTCAGGAACGGCCGAAATTGCGGCCCGATGTGCCATCGTAACCGGCGCAAAGCACCACTGAGCGACATTTCATAACTAACGAGGAAATCAGGATTTCGCGCTCAATTGCGCCTTCGAGCAAATTTTATTAATGCTGCCCAAGCTCCGGTTTCGGGTGAAGGGCGATGGGTTAGGGCTGGGCATTCCTGCGCGAAGCAGCTCACTTGATGCCGTACATGGCGGGAGTTGCCGGGAGGATGCGGATGCTGTCGATGCGGGGTTTGGGGCCCTGCACGGTGCCGTTGCGGTCTGCTACGGGGGTTTCGACGATCTTGTCGACGATGTCGAGGCCCTCGATCACCTGGCCGAAGGCGGTGTAGCCGCCGTCGAGGTGCGGGGACTTGTCGTGCATAATAAAGAACTGGGAGCCCGCGCTGTTGGGGTCTTGCGAACGGGCCATACTGAGGGTGCCGCGTTCGTGTTTCTTTTCCGAGAATTCGGCCATGATCTGATAACCGGGGCCGCCGGTGCCGGCACGGCCTTCGACGTCGCTGGTGGAGTCGCCACCCTGGATCATGAAGCCTTTAATGATGCGGTGGAAATGGGAGCCGTCGTAGAACTTCTGGCTGGCGAGGCTGATAAAGTTGTTGACGGTGTGCGGGGCGACATCATATGAGAAGGTGGCCTTGATCAGGCCCTTGTCGCTTTTGATCTCGGCATACTGCAGCGGCGTGATGTGGGTGACGGTCGGGGCGAAGATCTTCTCGGCCTCGGCGCGCTGGGCTTCGGGGATCTGGCCGCCCTTGACGAGGCGGTCGAATTCTTTCTTGCTGCGGCCGGGGCTGAAGAGGGTGTTGATCACGAGCGGGGTGGCGGTTTTCCAGGTGAGGATGTAGGTGCCGCCCTGGGCGAGTTGGGGATAGACGGTGGTCAGATCGACTTCGCCCTTGGAGAGGTCGGACTTGGGGAGGCGTTTGGCTTCAACGGGTTTGCCGTCGAAGGTGTAGAGGTTGAAGTTGACGGTGCCGCCCTGGTCGACGATGTCGCCGACGGCGGCGGGGGTGAAGAGGTCGGGGATATCGGTGGCTTTGAGGCCGATGGCGGCGAGGGCTTTCTTGGCGTCGTCGTTCTTGGGTTCGAGGAAGCGGACGGTGACGGGTTCGCCGGGCTTGGCGTAGCCTTTGACGGGTGCGACGGACTGGGCGTGGGCGACATGGGGGAGGAGCGAGGCGGCGGTGACAACGACGGCGGCCAAGAGCGAACGGTGAAGCATGGTAAACCCTCTCAATAGCGACGACTGGGAAAACGTTGCGGAATTGTACGAGGGGTGCGGGGAATAGTGAATAGTGAAGAGTGAAGAGTGAAGAGTGAAGAGTGAAGGGGGGCGCGGTGCGCTTGGTGGCGTGGCGCGTGATTCGGCGGGTCTGGGGAGGGCGAGCCGCGTTTTTGGGGGTGAGAATGGGGGGTGAGGTTGATTTTGGCTTGGTGGGCTTGGCTATTTTTGGGGCGGGGTGTCGATTTTGGCTTGGGTGGTGGCGTGGTGCTTTTGCCGAGTGCTGAGGACTGAGTGCTGAGGACTGAGAGAGAACCGCGATTTGGCGGGGGTTTTGGCGCGGCGAACGAGTAAGGGAGTGTCGGGGTTTCGGAGTATCGGAGTGGGGGCGGGGGTGGGCGAGATGTGTCAAGGGAAAAATTGAGAAGTTGTTTGGATTGTTATAAAGCGAGGGGTGGTGGGCGGTTGGGGGCGATAGGGTTGGAATGGGGTGGGTAAAGGGCTTGCGTTATGGCGCAACGTTTTCTGCCGTGTCGTCAGTTTCGTTGCCGGGGACTTTAACATTCTGCCGCGTGGCGCAGCTTCCTGAACGCGACGATTATGTGCAGCGCTACAGAGATGGCTGCGGTCGGAATTATGACTGTGCTCGCGTTGGAAACTGGGATTACGTCGTGCCAGGTAGAGTTGATGATCGCCATCGCGGCGGCGCCTTCAGTTAGACCCAGGGTCGAACACCGGAAGAAGAACCAGATCAGAGAGAACAGGAGTTGAAGGCCACGGATACCATCATTTTTTTCTCAGTTCCTCAAACTCGCGTGCACCCAATATGCTGGAAGGAATCAGGTACACGACATAGCCAAACATGTAAGACAGGATCGCGCCACCGGCGAAGATTGCGATTGTCTCGCGTGCGGAATCGCCGTAGATGTAAGACGACAAGGGACTATGGTCGCTGACGAACCATGCTGCTGTTGAGAGAATGATCAGTGGTAGCACGTGCATGATCAAGAAGGGCTGAGGTTTGATAATGATTGGTTGCATTGCATGACCTAGCGGCGTTCGTCCATGTAAAGATTACTGACTGGGAAGCAATTCAGGCACTCGGCTGGTCATCGGACGGGGCGATTGTAGCACCAACGTTGAAGATGTCCTTCATCGGCCAGCCGGCAAGTTTGGCGGCGGCGGCGATGTGGTTGGGGATGTGGACGAGGCAGGCAGTGATGCCTTGTTCGATCTCATCGTTGGTGAAGAGATCGGGCGCTAGGTGGAGGGCCACGAGGAAGGCGGCATCGTCGCTCCAGTCGGTCATGTGAAAAGCAATGTCGTTGGCGGAATCGGACTTCATATCGCGGCTGAGGGCTTCGGCGATGCGGTCAACCTGCCGACGATCGCAATCGGCGTTGGGGAAGCGAGCAGTGAAGAACTCGCGTGTCTTTGTTCGGAAAGATTGTTCGCTATTGTTGTGCATGGGGATCTCCTGCTCGCATCGTATATAGAATCGTATATAGAAGGTGGCGTGAGGAGAAGCTGCGATGGTTTGCGGCGATCGGTTTGCAGTTGGTGATGAAAGCTGGCGAGGGCCGACCTCAGGCCGGCCGCTAACACGCAAACATTCGCCGGTCGCGTTGCGACCGGCGCTACACGGGATAGGATTGCGTGGCAGAATTTGAGCAGGAGGTCGGTATGACGAGGTTGCCGCCGGAGGGGATTGATCGACGGATTACGCGGGTGATGGCGGCGTATGCGATACCGTTTTTGAGGATATCGCTGGGGGTGGTGTTTTTGTGGTTTGGGGTGCTGAAGTTTTTTGCGGGGGCGAGTCCGGCGGAGGCGCTGGCGGGGAAGACGATTGCGACGTTGACGTTTGGGATGATGCAGCCGGGGGTGTCGTTGCCGATTCTGGCGGTGTGGGAGTCGCTAATCGGGTTGGGGTTGCTGAGCGGGAAGTTTGTGCGGACGACGTTGCTGCTGTTGTTTTTGCAGATGCCCGGGACGATGCTGCCGTTGTTTTTCTTTCCGCATGAATGCTTTACACAGATACCGTATGCGCCGACGCTGGAGGGGCAGTACATCATTAAGAACTTGGTGCTGGTGGCGGGGGCAATCGCGGTTGGGGCGACGGCGCGGGGCGGGGACGTGGTGGCGGATGCGGATTTGGCGGCGCAGCAGAGGGAGCGGTTGGGACGTTGATAACGTAGGTACATGATTGCGGTTTGTCGCCACAATTCACCACGGAGACACGGAGGCACGGAGAGCGAAGAAAGGCTGGTTACTCGCGCGGCATTGAAAGCGTGTTGGTCTGGGGGGGGAAGTTCAAGAATTGGGGTTGGGGCGCATGCGGATGCGCTTTTCCAATGCGGAGAGGAAGTGGCTGGAGATGGCGCCGGCGAGGATGGGTACGGCGAGTGCGGGAAGGAACGGAAGCAGCGCGATCGCGAGCAGAATGCAGAGCCAGGCGAGGCAGCCGTCGGCGAGATTGAGGTTGGGTTGGGCGCAAAGGGAACTGAGCCAGATGAAGGGGATGGCGGCGAGGAACCACCAGGCGTGGAACATGGCGATGCTGAGGGCGAGGAGGGAGAGCGTGAGCGGCGCGACAATTGCAGCGGAGACGATATAGGGGCGGAGCACCATAGGAACCACTTCTGCTCAACGGCGACACGCATTGGGGGAGGCCGGGGTTGGGCGGATTGAGACGCCTACCCAAGTTGCGGGAGGTATTCCTGCATTTGAGTCTGTGTCACCTGCACGTAACTGGTGGGGTCGATCTCTGCGAGTTCTTCAGGCGTGAGGCGGAAGGAGAGGACTTCGAGGGCGTCTTCAGCGGAGGTGCCCCAAGCAGAGCGTTTCTTGCCATTCTTGAGCGTGAAGAAATAGATGAAGTGCGGCGGGCTGAATTTGTAGCGTTGGTCCGTGCGTGTGGCGGCGGCGTTTGGTACGGCGGAAGCATCGGGGAACTCAGAGGGCGGGCGCGGGAGCATTTCGACTTCGCGGTCGTACTTGCCGCTCATGAGATCGTTGTAGAACTGATAGTCGACGCCGTTCACGCGTTTTTTGTTGGGGAAGCGATCGTGCTCTTCCCGGGTCATGAGGCTCTTACCTTCGGCGATGAGTTGATAACCCAGAATGGAACCACGGTAGGGCGCGTAGAAAGCGTGAGAGACTAGTTTGCGTTTGATGGCCTTGATCATACGGGCGGTTTTGAAGGCGTCTTCGCGGGTTTCGCCGGGGATGCCATACATGATGTTGGTGAAGAAGTAAGGTGGATTCTTGCCAGAGCGTTCCATGTCATCGCCGATTTTGTTCAGCAGATCGATGGCGAAGTAGTTGTCTTCTTCGGTGCATTGTTTGTTAAGGGTGCGGAGTGTTTTGGTGCTGCCGGACTCGAACCCGATGGAGATGGCATTCCAATTGGTTTGGCGGACGAGGGCTTCGAAGAGTTCGGGCCATTTGCGTACGGTATCGGCGCGTCCGGCGGCCCAATAGGGCCAAGGTTTGCGAGCCTTCCGTGGATACTTTTCGAGCCATTCCTGCAGCCACGTCGGGTTCTGGAAAAACATGGAGTCGTGAATGACGAGGGAGCCCAGCGGACCATACTTTTTATCGAGGAAGTTGAGTTCATCAATGACCATCTCAACGGGGCGGCGGCCCATATTGGAAATATAGGAATGTTCGTTGCAGAAGGAACACTGCCAGGGGCACACGCGACTGGTGAGAAGGGTGACCACGGGGGAGGGGCCGAAGACGCCGGGTTCAAGCGGCCAGAATCTGTTGAGATGCGGCAGGTGAGCGGGCGGCTTAGGCCAGAGCGTCCGGTCGATCATGGGCCAATCGGCCATGCTGGGCGAACCTTCGGCCTTGATGACACGGGGAAAGGCGTCGGGATTGCGAACCAAGTCGACGATGATGCGTTCGCCGGGTCCTTGGCAGATGTGGTCGATCTCGGGGATGGCGATCATTTCTTGGGGTGAGACGGTGGCGTGCATGCCGCCGACGATGACTTTTGATTTGGGATTCAGCTCTTTGAACATCCTGGCAACGCGGTAGCCGATGGCCCAGTTGTAGGAGCGGATGTTCATGAGGAGCATGTCGTAGCCGGCGAGTTTCTGGAGTACATCGAACCAGAGATGGCTGTTGCCGGTGGAAATGAGATCGGTTTGGATCCCGGCTTGGGTGAGGATTGTGCGGAGCAAGCCGATGCCGTGGTCCTGGTAGTTGGCAAGCACTTCGTATTGGCCGGCGACGGGAAGGAGTTCGCGCAGGTCAACCCACAGTCGGCGAGGTTCACTGGTTTGGGCCGGCATAATCACATCCGCAATCAAGAATTGTGAATAAGCGGCACTATAGCGATCAAGGAAGCGACGAAGCAACAGAATAAATGGAAAGCGTGGGATTCGGCGCGTATGAGCGCGAAAGCCGGGGGCGTTGGACCGATAAGGAGGGACGGGGAAGTGGGGGCTACTTGACTTCGGTGAAGGTGATGTCGTCGAGGAGGGCGGTGCCGTTTTCGCAGTGAAAGGCGAGGTTGATGAAGGGGCCCCACTTGGGCGAAGTGAATTCGAGGGAGACTTTTTGCCAGTCGGCTCCCCCACTGCTCCCCCCGCCTACCGTGGCTTCGTTGGTTTTTAGGGTTTCGAGCATTTTGTCGGTGTAGGGGGACCATTCGTAGTAGTCGCCTTGGATCCAGGCCTTGGGGGTGAGGTCGGCCCAGTCGATTTCGGGGGGAAGTTCTTTGCCTTTCTTGGTGAGATCGGCGCGGCGGGCGGTGTCTTTCTTCCTGGCTTCGTCGAGTTGTTCGGGCGTCCAAGGTGATACTTTGAACCAGGCTTCGATTTTGTAACGGGTGTTGGGCTTTAGAGAAACTTGGGGAAGGTTGGGCCAGGCGCGGCCTTTGATGAGCATGGATTTTTTGCCGGAGTGGGCGGTGCCTTCGATGATGGGTGGCGCGTCGGAGGTCCAGACGAGGCCGCGAATGCCTTTGTCTAGAGGCAAAGGCTGGTCTTCGAAGTCTTCGAGTTGGCCGAGGCGGATGATGGGGTTGGACTGGCCGACGGACATTTGTTTCATGTTGTCCCAGATGTGGGAGGTGAGTTCTGGAGGGAGACTCAGGAGGCGGTGGGTGGCGCGGAGTTGGTATCTGTCGCCGACTTGGGAGATATCTTTGAGGAGGAACTTGATGTGGAAGTCGTTATGGGCGTTGCAGACGGAGAGGTTGGGGGTGTTGCCGAGGCCGTCTTTGCGGGTGAAGGCGACGGACCAGCCATCGCGAGCGGGGAGGTAGGAGATGAAGCCGCCGTCGCGCCAGGCGAAGCCGGACTTGCTGCCGCCGTCGCAGCGGTCCATGTTGAGGAGGTTGTTGGCCCAGCCTTCGATGTTGCCGGAGATGGGGGTCCAGGCGGTGCGTTCATAGACTGCGGCGTGGGGCCAGGGGACGTAGCAGCCGGGGGTGAAGGAACCGCCGCCCATGGCATCTTTGTCTTTGGGTTTGTTGGCGAAATCGACTTCGCGGATGGCGTCGATGCGGTAGCCGAAGACGGGATCGACGGTGAAGATGAAGCGGGCGGAGACGGTGTATTCAGGAAGTGATTGGGCGCGGACGAAAGTGAGGGAGGAGGGGCCTTTTTCCCAGTGTTCGCGCGGGAGTTGTTTTTGTTCAGTCTCGGTGTAGATGGAGCCGTGGGTTTTGACGTTGCGGATGAATTGGTGCGTGGGGAGAGAAGGGCCGGGGAGGTTGTCGAGGTGGAGGCGTTCCGAAGGCATGTTGATTTTGATGGCGGCGGTGTCGGGGGTGCGGGGGATGAGGAGGATGTCGCCGGAGCGGAGGAGGGCGACGACTTTGTCGCCGTCGAGGACGAGGGTGTAGGTTTTGGATTCCTGGCGGTTGTAGTGCTCGAAGAGGAAGTCGCGGGTTTCGACGCGCCAGTTGGGTTTGTAATTGGCGAAACGGGCTGCGGGTTTGAGTTGGGCGGCGAGGGTGTCGATTTCGTCGTTGGTGATGAGGCGCGGGGGATCGGCGTTGATGGATTTGAGCTCGACGGGTTGGGGATTGGTGCCTTCTTGGGTTTGCGCGTGGGCGATTGCGGTGAGGAGGAGGAGGGTGAGGGTTGTGGGGCGGAGCATTTTTGCACCTGTTTTTTTACCACAGAGGTCACAGAGGACACAGAGGGGTTTCATTATGGATAACGGGTGAGGGCGGGTGGTGTTGCTTACTCTGATCGCGAATGAGCGTTGAGTGCCCCCCCCGCCCCCCTCACATAGTGAGGGGGCTTTAACTACTTGGCGAGGCCGAGGAGGCGGGCGGGCCATTCGATGGGGAGATCGGGGATGAGGAGGCGTGTGGGGGTGGCATTGAGTTGTTGGAGGAGGGCTTCGGCGGCGAGGTAGCCGGCGCGGACGGCGCCTTCCATGGTGGAGGGCCAGTGGGTTTGGGTGTAGTCGCCGGCGAGGTAGAGATTTGAGAGGCCCCCTGCCGGTGGGGATTGTTGGGGGCGGAGTTTGTCGATGCCGGGGACGGGGGAGATGGTGGCGCGGCGTTCGATGACGGTGGTGCCGCGGAGGAGGTTGGCGTCGCGGGCGGCGGGGAACATTTGCTTGATGTGGGCGACGAATTCCTGGAGGGCTTTTTCGCGGGGGACTTCGACCCATTTTTGGGCGGCGGAGATGACGCCCGCGAGGACGCGGCCGTCGGGGTCTTTCTTGAAGAGCCATTGGAGCGGGCCGGCGATGAGGGCGACGTGGGATTGGTGCATCACGGGGCGATCGAAGACGAGGTGGGTGCCGAGGATGGGCGCGGCGTTGATTTGGGAGAGGCCGGCGAAGCGGGAATCGGTGGCGGCAAGTTGTGCGGGGATCCAGCGTTGGACGGCGTGGTGGTTGGTGGCGAGGACGACGGCGTCGGCGAAGAGGGTTCGGCCATCACGGAGTTTGATGCCGGTGGCGCGGTTGGCGTCGAAGAGGATTTCATCAGCGCGGGTGTTGAGTTGAACGGTGATGTTGGCGGGGAGATTCTTATAGAGTTGGCTGAGGGGGCAGGTTGCGACGCCGAAGAGCGCGCCGCGGCGGTGGGCGAGCATGGCGTCTTGGAAAACCTGGAGGGCGTACTTGGTGGAGGCGGCGCGGATGTTTTCGTTGAGGGCGCCGAGGAGAATGGGTTCGTAGTATTTTGGAATGAGGGAGGCGGGTTGGTTGTGCTGGTCGAGCCATTCGCCAAAGGGGAGGTCGGTGAGTTTTTCGCGGCCGGACTTGCCGATGCTGAGGGCGGCGCGCATGGCACGGTTGACGGCGATCTTTTCTTTGAGGGTGAAGAGGCCGTAGGTGGCGAAGGCCGGTGCGAACTGGAGGGGCGCGGGGAGGCCGGGGGTGGATTTGAGGTTGTGCTGGCGGCCGTGTGGGTCGAGGAAGTGGATGGCGTTGGACCAGGCGATTTTGTCGGAGACGTTGAGGCGTTTGTAGAGGTCGAGGAGGTTGGTGCAGCAGCCGACCAGGACGTGCTGACAGTTGTCGATTTCTTCGCCGGAATCGGGATCGATGAAGGAGGAGGCGCGGCCGCCGAGGGAGGACCGGGATTCGATGAGGGTGATGCGCAGGGGGTGGGCGGCGAGTGCGGTGGCACAGGCGATGCCGGCGAGGCCGCCGCCGATGATGATGATGTGAGGGGTGTTCTGCATGGGGTGGAGAATTGTAGCAGAGGGGAAGGAGAGAAGGCAGGCGGGCGGGACGCCCGCGTTACAAACGCATGGCTTGGTAGGCGATCAGCATTTTGCTGAGGGTGGAGAGGCTGATGCGTTGGTGGAGGACGGCGGTGGGTTTTTTGGCAATTTTTTGGAGGATGCCGCGGTAGATGGCGGTCATGGCGAAGAGCGTGGGGCGGGCGTCTTTGTGGACGTGGGCCTTGAGGGGTTCGGAGGCGGTGTAGAAGTGGTCGGTGGTGGCGATCTGGAAGTTGAGGAAGTCGAGGAGGCGGGGGTGGGTGCTGGCGGCGGTGAGATCGGCGGGGGTGAGGTTGAATTGCTGAAGGTGTTCAACCGGGTAATAGCAGCGGCCGCGGGCGGCGTCTTCGCGGACATCGCGGAGGATGTTGGTGAGCTGGAAGGCGATGCCGCGGTCGATGGCGAGTTGGTGGACGGCGGGGGTGTCGTCGAAGCCCCAGACGTAGAGCGACGCGAGGCCGACGACGGAGGCGACGCGGTAGCAGTAGTCTTTGAGTTGCTGGAAGGTGTCGAGGGTGTGAGGGGTGAGGTCTTGGCGTTGGCCGGCGATCATGTCGTCGAAGAGGTGCGTGGGGATGCGGTAGGTCTGGACCATGTGGGCGAAGGCGGGCCAGAGCTTGATGTTGGGGGGAAGGGCGCTTACGGCGGTGGCGTTGATGGCGGTATGCGTATGTTCTTGCCAGCGGGTGAGGAGGTCGCTGCGGCTTTGGGCGGCGAAGGATTCATCGTCGGCGATGTCGTCGACGAGACGCATGTAGGCGTAGAGGGCGTACATGGCGGAGCGTTTGGGCTCGGGGAGAAGCTTGAGGCCGTAGTAAAAGTTGCGGGCCTGGGTGCGCGTGATGTGTTGACAGTAAGCGTAGCTGGCGGCGAGTTGGGGTTGGGGGATGTCGATCATTTCTTTACCCCCCCACTGCCACCGATGTGGAGTTTGCTGAAGGTGATGGTGACGAGGGCGCGGAGCATGAGGCGGGCTTTGAGCATTTTGGACAGGCGCGGGCGCTTGGTGAGGGTGTCGTAGTTCTGGTTGCGGATGGCGGTGAGGACGGCTTGGCCGCCGCGGTTGAAGAGGGAGATCTGGGGGCGGATCTGGTGGTTGAGGAGCGGGAGGAGGGCAAGGCCGTCGTTGAAGAGCTGCTGGGTGCGATCGACCTGGAAGCGCATGAGGTCGCGGAAGTTTTGGGTGATGCGGCCGTGGCGGATGTCGTCTTCGGTGACGGCGAAGCGGCGGAGGTCTTCTTGCGGAATGTAGATGCGGTCGCGTTCGAGGATGTCGCGGCGGACATCTTGCCAGAAGTTGGCGAGTTGGAGGGCGGTACAGGTTTTGTCGCTGAGCTGCTGGCGGTGTTCGTCGCGGTAGCCGGACATATAGAGGACGAGGCGGCCGACGGGGTCGGCGCTGCGGCGGCAGTAGTCGACGACCTGGTCGAAGGTTTCGTAGCGGAGGGTGTGCTGGTCTTGCTCAAAGGCTGAGATGAGGTCGAGGAAGGGCTGGATGGGGATATCGTGGCGTTTAACGGTGCCGGCGAGGGCGGTGAAGACGGCGGTAGTGGTTTGACCGGCGTAGAGGGCGTGGGTTTGGGCGCGGAAGTCGGCGAGGTATTGGGTAGCGAGGGCGCGGTCGCCGACTTCATCGCCGAGATCGTCGGCGGTGCGGCAGAAGGCGTAGACGTTGCAGAAGTCCTGGCGGAGGTGCTTGGGGACGAAGATGGAGATGACGGAGAAATTCTCGTAGTGGGTGTGGGTGAGGTCGCGGGTGTAGGCTTCGGCCTGAGCGAGGGAGGAAACGGGCGCAAAGGCGGCGGCGACCGTGGGCGGGATGCCAGCGGTGTTAAGGCCGAGGGAGTCGGCCGAGGGAATTGTGTTTGGCTTATTCACGCAGCGCTCATAAAATGATGAGTCGCGTATTATGACGCAGCGCAGGGGTTTTTGCCCACTGTGCAGGCCAAACGTTCTTGAGAAAGACAAAGATGAGAATTTTACTGGCGAACCCGCGTGGTTTTTGTGCAGGCGTGAACATGGCGATCGACACGGTGGATCGTGTGCTCAAACTGCAGGGCCCGCCGATTTATGTGTATCACGAGATTGTGCACAACCGGCACGTGGTGGAGCGGTTTGTGAAGCAGGGGGTGGTGTTCATCAACGGTATTGATGAGGTGCCGGAGGGGGGCACGGTGGTGTACTCGGCCCACGGGGTGAGCCCGGCGGTGCGGGCGCAGAGCAAATCGCGCAAGCTGGTGGAAGTGGACGCGACGTGCCCGCTGGTGACGAAGGTGCACATGGAGGCGATTCGGTATGCACGGAAGAAGTACACGATCGTGCTGATCGGGCATGCGGATCATGATGAGGTGGTGGGCACGGTGGGCGAAGCACCGGACAACATTGTGATTTGTGAATCGCCGGAGGATGTGGAGAAACTGCAGATCCCAGACGACCATAAGATTGCGTACCTGACGCAGACGACGCTGTCGCTGGACGATGCCATGGAGATCATCAACGCGCTGAAGAAGAAGTACCCGCAGGTACATCAGCCGAAGAAGGAAGATATCTGCTATGCCACGACGAACCGCCAGGAGGCGGTGATGAGCCTGGCGCCGCAGTGCGACATGGTGCTGGTGGTGGGATCGCAGAACTCGTCGAACTCGCTGCGACTGGTGGAGATTGCGAAGAACCGGGGCGTGAAGGCGTACCTGGTGGACGATGTGAGCGAGATCGACCATTCATGGATGCAGGGGGTGAACACGGTGCTGCTGACGGCGGGAGCATCGGCGCCGGAGGACCTGGTGCAGGCGATCATCGCGGAATTCAAGAAGCATTATGGGGCGACGGTGGAGGATGTGCATATCTCGGAAGAGAACGTGCACTTTGAGCTGCCGCTGAGTCTGCGCCGCTTGGAGCAGCAACCGGGGCAGCAGCCGACGCGGCTGACGATTTCAGCCCGGAGCTGACGTTTTTTTCGTGCCAACGGTGGGTTTGCGTCGTACGATAGGTAGACACGCAACACAGTGGCCCGAATGATCGCAGTGACGTTAAAGCAGATGGAGTTTCTCAAGCGCTTTCGCGTGCTGGTTTACGCGTTGGTGCTGATTGCGATTACGGGTTTTGCGCTGGCCGAGCGGAACCCGGGGTTGTGGCTTTTTGCGATGGTGGGTTGCGGGATCAGTTGGTGGCTGGTGGAGAAGCGGGGCCGGCAGTTGCCGCGGGCGATGATCAACCTGGGCGTGCTGGTGGCGTCGTTACTGCTGTTTTATGAGTTGGTGGTGGCGCGGCAGGAGAACCTGCTGTTGAGCCTGGGCCACTTCATGGTGGCGATTCTGATATGCAAGCTGTTTGAGCCGAAGGGATCGCGTGACTATGCGCAGATCCTGATATTGAGCCTGCTGATCGTGGTGGCGAGCGCCATCTTCTCGCAGCAGTCGATCATGTTTGGGTTGCTGCTGGCAGCGTACCTGGTGATGGGGCTGTATGGCATTCTGCTATTTCACCTGCGGCATGAGACGCATGCGGCGGTGGAGCGCGACGCCACGCCGGATGTGGCCCCGATGCAGCACGAACAGGTGCAGATACGGCAGCATGTGCGGCGGGTGAGCAAAGTTGCGCTGGTGTCGCTGTTTGGCGTGGCGGCGGTTGTCTTTCTGGTTTTTCCGCGTGGGCGGGCGAATGATCTGCTGGTGGGCTGGGCGATGCATGGGCAACAGCGGACGGGCTTTTCAGACAGCGTGCGGTTGATGGATTTCACGCGGCTGCAGCAATCGGACGCCGTGGCGATGGAAGTAAAGCTGCTGCAGGGGGAATTGAACATCGGGTCGGAGTTTTACCAGCCGTATTTTCGTGGGGTGGTGCTGGATACGTATGACCCGGAGCGGCGGCGCTGGCAACGATCGCCGCAGCCAACGCGGGCGCGGGTAGCGGAACTGATCCAGGGGCGGGCGACATTTGCGGTGGAGAACATCAGCGAGACCGCACCGGCGATCACGCAGGAATACACGCTGTACAGCAACACAAGCGGCGCGCTGCTAAGCATGAACAATCCGTCGGCGGTGGAATCGCCGCAGCTGTACAAGGTGACGTTCTACCCGGAGACGCAGACGCTGGATTATCCGACGCGGTCATTCGCGCCGCCGCTGCGGTACCGTTTGCAGTCGACTCTGGCGGTGCGGCTGGACAACGACGCGACGTTGATGCGCGTGCCTGCGGGCATGTTAAAGCTGCCGGTCTTTGAGCGGGGCGAGGAACCGGATGCGGGGCCGATTGCGCCGGAGGTTGTGGCGTTGGCCCAACGCGTTGCGGGGGAATTGGCACCGGCGGATGTGACCCAGATGAAGCCGGAGGACGTGCGGCGGCTGGCGGAGCGGTTTGAGCAGTATCTGCGGAGCAACTACGTGTATTCGCTGGTGAGCCGACCGGTGGATGGATCGCTTGATCCGACGGCGGACTTTCTGGTGAACCGGCAGAAGATCGGCGGGCACTGCGAGTATTTTGCGTCGGCGATGATCATGCTGTGCCAGAGCATGGGGATGAACGCCCGGATGGTGACGGGATTTCGAGGCGGGGATTTTAATACGCTTGGCGGCTATTACACGGTGCGTGAACGGCACGCCCATGCGTGGGTCGAGGTGTTTATACCGCCGCGCGGTTGGACGCTTTTTGACCCGACGCCGGCGGCGACCACGGAGGAGCCGAGCAGCCTGGCGGAGTGGACGCGCTGGATACGCGAGATGACGGACGTGGTGCAGAAGAACTGGCTGGCGGGCGTGGTGACGTTCGACAACTCGTCGCGGCAGTACCTGGCGGAGTTATTTTCAGGGCGCATGGAGGCGGCGGGGAATTGGTTCAGCGAGACGATGGCGGAAGCCAAGGACACGGTGCGCGAGATGTTTCTCGGGCGAACGGTGAGTTTCTGGCAACGCTTCGGCGTGACCGCGGCGTCGGGGTTTACGGTGGTGCTGGCGGCGTGGCTTTTGAAGCGCATTTACCGGCGGCGCCATAGCCGGGTGTCGCAGATCTTGCGGTCGCTGGATCGCAAGGCGCAGCGTGAGTTGTCGGAGCAGTTGTTGTTTTTTGATGATGTGCTGGCGTTGCTGGCGCGCGGGCGGCGGAAGAAGGCGGATCATGAGACGCCGCTGGAGTACGTGGAGGGACTGCGGCCGGTACTGGGGACATCGGCGGATGATGCACGTTGGCTGATCCAGACGTTTTATGATCTGCGGTTTGGATCGACGCACATCACGCCGACGTTGTCGAAGCAGATCAGCAGCACTTTTGGGCGGTTGAAGACGGCACTGAGTACAAGGCCAGCGGCGGCATGAAAGTGGCCGCGTTTATTGACGCATCTGAGAAATGTGGCGGGGCGTAGGGTTTTACGGATGAGGCGGGTTTTATCGTACCCGGCCTCTATTAAGGGATTTTCACAAACTTTTCGCTGGCTCTGCTGGAACCGATTCGACTATGATTTGGCTCTCGCGTCACGGACGACGCGTATGGCGCGGCTTGTGCTATCAAGGTGGAGAGCACATGCCGGGAGGCTCGTCATGCGGTTGTTCGAACGGCGCGATCGTCGTCGGCTTAACGAAGCTCAGACATGGGAACTGGCGTTGTTTGTCGCCATGTTCACGGTTGGGGCGTTGTTGCTGGCGGTAGTGCTGCGGCACGAAAAACTGCCGCGGCTGTTTGCCTTCGCCTTTACGACAGTACCGGGACCAACGGTGGATGTTGTGCCCCATGAGGAACCGGCGGTGGCGTCGGAGATGGAAGAGGACGAGGCAGACGCCCCGTCTGTAGCGAATGAGAAAGTGACGCCGGCCAAGGGGACGGAGAAGCCGAAGGTTGTGGCCAAGCCGGCGCGTGAGATTCGCTATTACAACGGTAAGAAGTATGAGTATGTGCGCACGCTGCGGATGCGCGTGACGGCGTATGCACCGGACTATCGCTGCACCAAGCCGTACCCGGGAACGCACACGGCCAGCGGGCTGAGCGTGAAGACGAATGGGGGACGGCTGGTGGCGACGGACCCGCACGTGGTGCCGACACATTGGCTGGTGGCTGTGCCGGGCTATGCCGGCGGGCAGGCGGTGCCGGCGCTGGATACGGGTGGGCGGATCAAGGGACACAGCGTGGATGTGCTGCTGCCGACGTTTGACCAAGCGCAGGACTGGGGGGCGCAGTTGTTGGAAGTGAAGGTTTATCGTCCGGTGAAGTGAGTGCCCCACTCAGATACAAAAAGAAGAGCCCAGCCGGTATGGCTGGGCTTTTTTGTTTTTGCAGTTGGTTGTGGGATTAGAGGCCGAGGACGTCGCGCATGGTGTAGCGGCCGGGCTTTTTGCCGGCGAGGAATTGCGCGGCGCGGAGGGCGCCGCGGGCAAAAGTGTCGCGGTTGGTGGCGACGTGACGGATCTCGACGCGTTCGCCCTGGGTGGCGTAGTAGATGGTGTGATCGCCGACGACGTCGCCCATGCGAACGGCGTGCATGCCGATGCTGCCGGGGGTGCGCTTGGCATCATGGCCGGCGCGGCCGTGGACGAGGTCTTTGTCGATGGTTTTGCCGGTGGCTTTGCAGATGGACTCAGCGAGCGAGAGCGCGGTGCCGGAGGGGGCATCTTTCTTCTGATTGTGGTGGGCTTCGACAATTTCGATGTCGTAGGCTTCGCCAAGTTGCTTGGCGACTTGGGCGGCGATGCTGAGGAGCACGTTGACGCCGAGGCTGGTGTTGGTGGCCTGGAGGATGGCGATCTTCTGCGCGGCCTGGTCGATGATCGCTTGGTCGGCGGCGGTGAGGCCGGTGGTGCCGATGACCATGGCGACATTTTTGTTCACGCAGAAGGGGATGAGGGCGCGGGTGGCGACGGGGGCGGAGAAGTCGATGATGACCTGCGGGGCAGCAGAGAGGCTGTCGGTGAGTTTCACGCCGTTGGGAGCGATGCCGGCGAGCGTGCCGGCGTCTTGGCCGAGCGCGGGGGAGCCGGGGGCATCGATGGCGGCGACGAGTTGGAAGACGTCGGGTTGTTCAGCCGCGAGCGCGACGAGGCGGCGGCCCATGCGGCCGGCGGCGCCAGTGATTGCGAGTGCGATAGCCATGATTCACCTTTAATCGTTGAAGAGGAAGTGGGCGATGTCGCCCTCTTGCATGACGTAGGTTTTGCCTTCGGAGCGCATCTTGCCGGCGGCCTTGATGGCGGCTTCGCTCTTGTGTTCGAGGAGGTCCTTGAAGTTGTAGATCTCAGCGCGGATGAAGCCTTTTTCGAAGTCGGTGTGGATGACGCCGGCGGCCTGCGGGGCAGTGGCGCCGACGGGAATGGTCCAAGCGCGGATTTCTTTGGGGCCGGCGGTGAAATAGCTTTGCAGGCCGAGAAGCTTGTAGGCTTCGCGGGCGAGCGTGGCGAGGGCGGGCTCTTTGAGGCCGTAGTCGGCGAGCATGACCGCGCGGTCCTCGGCGGGGAGTTCGGCGAGTTCGGACTCAAGTTTGCCGCAGACGGGGACGACGACGGAGCCTTCAGCCTTGGCGCGCTCGCGGACTTTTTGCGTGAGGGGGCCTTCGCCGCGGGGATCGGACTCATCGACGTTGGCGACGTAGAGGACTTTCTTGGAGGTCATGAGGCCGAGGGGTTTGAGGAGTTTGGCGTCGTCGGCCTTGATCTGGCTGCCGATGACGGCGCGGGCGGGCCGTCCTTTCTGCATTTCGGCGATGAGGAGTTCGACCAGGGGGACCTGGGCGATGGCTTCTTTGTCGCCGGCGCGGGCGAGCTTTTTGAGTTTGTCGACGCTTTTCTCGAGGGTTTCGAGATCGGCGAAGATCAACTCGGTGTCGATGGTGTCGATGTCGCGGAGCGGATCGACGTTGCCTTCGACGTGGGTGATGTCGGCGTTCTCAAAGCAGCGGACGACGTGCAGGACGGCGTCAACCTCGCGGATGTGCGAGAGGAATTTGTTGCCGAGGCCCTCGCCCTTGGAGGCGCCGCGGACGATGCCGGCGATGTCGACGACGCGGAGGAGGGCGTAGATGAGTTTTTCGGTCGGTTGGAATTCGCGGATTTTTTCGAGGCGTTCATCAGGGACGGGGACGACACCGACGTTGGGCTCGATCGTGGCGAAGGGGTAGTTCGCAGCGAGGGCGCCAGCGTTGGTGAGCGCGTTAAAAAGCGTTGATTTGCCTACGTTGGGGAGACCAACGATTCCGACTTCCATCATGCACCGGGGGTTAGTTGAGTGGTCAAATAGTTAAGTTGTTAAGTCGATGGAGCGATTCGAGCCGAGCATTTTAAGTTGGCTCAGCGGCTAATACCAGCGACTCGACTGGTGCGACGGCGACGAAGCCGGTGTGGGCGTACAACTTCTCGGCAGGTTCATCGAGGCGGGCGCAGAAAAGCAGGACGTTGCGCACGCGGCTGCGGGCGGCGAGGTCGAGGGCGTGGGCGAGGAGCGTGGTGGCGACTTTTTTTCGCTGCTGTTGGGGGTGGACAAATACGTGGGCGATGAAGCCGGTCTCGCCGGCGGTGACGAAATCGAGCAGGCCAACGGGTGAGGTGCCGTCGAGGGCGAGGAGGCCCTCGGTACGGGGATCGTCGTAACGGCGGAGGCAGCTCTCGGCGAATTGCTGAACGTAGGCGGCGTTGGTGCGGCCGGTTTCGGTGCTGGCGCAGTAGGCTTCGGCGAGCTCGCGCGCTTTGGTGAAGCTGGCGCGGGCGGGGATGACGGAAAGGTCAGCGCGGGGGAGGATGTTCTGGGGTTGTTTCATGGACCAGAGCTGGCCGGGCCAGCCGACGAAGTTGTGCTGGGCGAACTGGGCGCGGAGCGACTCGGGGATGCGGGCGTTCTCGAAAACGATCTGGCGGCAGGTGAGGCCGCGGGGATCGTAGATGCTTCTGATGTTGGCGATGAGTTGGGGGACGGGGAGTTGCAGGTCGGCGGGCAGGCCGCGGACGTGGTTGGCGTCCTGCATCAGGGGGAGGTCGTTGGCGATGATGGCTTTGAATTCTTCGGTGGAGGCGGCGTCGCCGAGGACGGCGCTGTAGATTTCTTCGGCGTGGAGGGCGCGGGCGATGAGCTGGTCAACGCTGGCGGGCGCGGAGGCTTTGAAGACCGGTAGATTGAAGCGGGACATAGCGGACCAATTCAGGCGCAGACGGGCGGGCGTTTGCTGGACCAGTCGTGGGCTTTTTCGTACTGGCGGGCGACGCGGAGGAGTTTGGCTTCGCCGAAGGTTGGGCCGAGGAGTTGCATGCCGATGGGGAGATTCTGGTCGAAGCCGACGGGGAGTGAGAGGCCCGCGATGCCAGCGATGTTGCAGGTGACGGTGAAGACGTCGCAGAGGTACATCTGCAGGGGGTTGTCGGTTTTGCTGCCGAACTCAAAGGCGACGGTCGGCGAGGTTGGGCCGGCGATGACATCGCATTTTTCGAAGGCGAGATCGAAGTCGCGTTTGATGAGGGCGCGGACCTTGAGGGCCTGGAGGTAGAACTTGTCGGCGTAACCGGCGCTGAGGGCGTAGGTGCCGAGCATGATGCGGCGTTTAACTTCAGCACCGAAGCCTTCGCCGCGGCTGGCGGCGTAGAGGTCGATGAGGTCTTCGGGCTTGGCGGTGCGGTGGCCGTAGTGAACGCCGTCGTAGCGGGCGAGGTTGGAGGAGGCTTCGGCCGGGGCGATGATGTAGTAGGCGGCGATGCCGTACTTGGTGTGGGGCAGGGAGACATCGACGAGCGTGGCGCCCTGGGCTTTGTACCAGTCGATGGCTTTGAGGACCGCGGCCTTCACGGCGGGGTCGGTGCCTTCGACATCGAAGAATTCTTTGGGCAGACCGATGCGGAGGCCGGCGAGGGGCTTGTCGAGATCGGTGAGGTAATCGGCGGAGAGTTCGGGCCAGCTGGTGGAGTCGCGGTCGTCGTGGCCGGCGATCACTTGGAGGAAGAGGGCGGCGTCTTCGACGGTGAGGGTCATGGGGCCGATTTGATCGAGGGAAGACGCGAAGGCGACGAGGCCGTAGCGGGAGACGAGGCCGTAGGTGGGTTTGAGGCCGACGATGCCGCAGAGGGCGGCGGGCTGGCGGATGGAGCCGCCGGTATCGGAACCGAGGCCGCCGAAGCCGAGGCGTGCGGCGCACGCCGCAGCCGCCCCACCGGAGGAGCCACCGGGGACGCAGTTGGTTTTCCAGGGGTTTTTGGAGGGGCCGAAGGCGGAGTTTTCCGTGGAGGAGCCCATGGCGAATTCGTCGAGGTTGGTTTTGCCGAGGATGACAGCGCCGGCGGCTTCGAGTTTTTCGACCACGGTGGCGTTGTAAGGCGCGTGGAAGTTTTGGAGCATTTTGCTGGAGCAGGTGGTGGTGCCGTAGGTAGTGCACATGTTGTCTTTGATGGAGATGGGCACGCCGTGGAGGAGGCCGAGGGGTTTGCCGGCGGCCTTGGCGGCGTCGGCAGCTTCGGCCTGTTTGAGGGCGCGCTCCGCGAAGACACTGTTGTAAGCGTGCAGCGCGGGGTTGTGTTTTTCGATGGCGGCAAGGGTGGCCTGGGTGACTTCGCGGCTGGTGAATTTGCCGGCGGCGATGGCGTCGCGCACGCCTTTGGCGGTCATTTCAGCAAACATTCAGAACCTGAAAAAAGGGGACGAGGTTGATTAACGGGCCTGCCACTTGATGCTGGCGAGGATGTCGAGGGCGACCTTGCGTTCTTCGGCGGTCTTGGCGACCGCGAGGGCGTGCAAGGCGTCGCCTTCAGCGCGGGTGATGAGCAGTTCAGCAAAGGCTTCGCCGGTGGGCGTGTAGCCGGTGTATTCCTGCGCGGGCAGGCCGTTGAGCAGATACGTACGGCTGCCGACCTGGCGGTAACCCGCAGCATCGGTGGTGCGTGCGAACTTGGGGCCGACGCTGATGGTGACGATCGGCTTGTCGGTGGGCTTAGGGCGGCCCATGTAGAAGGTGTAGATCGCGACGTCGCCATTCTTCTGGCTGAGGCGCGTGGTGGTGTCGGGCGCGGTGAACTCATAGGTGCCGCCGATTTGCTGTTCAACGAGGACGTTGGCGGGCGGCGCTTCCTTGATGTCGATGGGACGCTCGGCGGTGAGGGCGCGTTCGCCCAGCTTGGCGCGGTCGATTTCCTGCTGCTCTTCGAGCATGGAATAGGTGCGGCAAGCGCCAAGGGGCAGGATGAACAGCCCGAGGACCAGAATTGATACAAGTTTCATAAATCTCTCCGAAGTCATCAGCCACCGCCCATGCCGGTGTCGAGTACTTTAGGCACAGTGAAAAAGGGCCCATCTTTGCTGGGGGCATTGGACAACACGACGTCGGTTGCGAGGGATGGTTTGACGACATCCTCGCGCAACACGTTTTTGAGGGGCAAGGGGTGGGCCATGGGCTCAACGCCTTCGACATTGGCTTCTTTGAGCTGATCGACATAGCCGAGGACGCTGGTGAGCTGGGTGGAGAAGCGTGCGACGTCAGCATCGCTGATCTTGAGGCGGCTGAGCTTCGCAACCTTGCGAACATCTTCTTCACTGAGGCGGGCGGTTTCAGACATTTCTAACCCTGCGCTGAGCGCATGAAAAAACGAGGCTCACTGAGAGCCTCGTTTTGTACGACTAATTCACGCTTAGGTCAACTCTTAAGCGGCGGCCTTGGCAGCCTTGTAGGTCTGGCTGCGCTTGAGGCGCTTGACGACGAGGCCGCTGCGGATGGCCTTGGCCGAGGCCCAGACGCGGGCGGGCTTGCCATCGATGAGGACGCGGACCTTCTGCAGGTTCGGCTTGAACTTGCGGGCGGAGCGGCCGGTGATCTTGATACCGACGCCGCCGAGGTATTTGGCCTTACCGCGGTAGGTGCACTGACGGCCGATCTTGGTGCGACGGCCGGTATAGACGCATTCGTGAGGCATGATTTTGCTCCCGTGAGAATTTCGAGCCGAGCAGTGTAGCAGCGTTCGGCTGCAATTTCAACCAAAGAAGAGAGCCGCCTATAAAAAGGCGGCTCAAAGGGTGATGTACGGGACTCGAACCCGCGACCCTCGGGACCACAACCCGATGCTCTACCAACTGAGCTAACACCACCATCATGAGGCTTCGCACGCTTTGGCGGCGGGCGAAACCAGATCAATAAGTTACGGTGAAACGGGGGGCGATGTCAAATGACGAACGACGAATGAAGAATGACGAATGCGGTCGTCGGGTCAGGCTACGGTTGCGCCGATGGCGGTCTTGATGCGGTTGATGACATCGGGCGTGGTCATGGTCGATTTGCCGAAGCCGGGGAGGGCGCCGTTCTCAACGGCGGCGCGCTGGGCGTCGCTGTAATCGCTGACGAGCATCATGGGCGTGGGGTGGCCGGCGCGTTTGGCCGAGGCGATGAAATCGACGCCGGAATCGCCGTCGCCATCGAACACGCGATTGACGAGGACGAGCGCGTACTGCTTCTCCCCCATCATCTGTTGGGCGTCGGCGGCGGTGTGGGCGCGGTCGAGAAGCGCGCCGACATTTTCACGCAGCATGCGGCTGAGGCGTGAATCATCGAAGCCGCAACTGCCGACGCTCAGGATTACCGTAGCCATGAATCACCTCCGCGGGTGGGTAGTTCAACTTTTGTGCCAGAACGGGAGTTCGACGACTTTTGCTTTCGTGCGGGCGCCTTCGGCGAGCAGTTCGACCTCGCGGCCGGGCTGAGCGAAGGGTTTCTTCACGTAGCCGAGCACAACCGGAGAGAGCCCGAGCATGGGGCTGAGGCAGCTGCTGGTGACCATACCGACCTGGCTGGCGGGGTTGGCGGCGTCGAAAATGTCGGTGCCGGCAACGGGCAATTTGTCGCCGGTGACGCGCAGGCCGACGAGCAGCCGCGCGGCGGTGTTGTGCACGTGCATGCGGGCGACAATTTCCTGGCCGAGGTAGCAGCCCTTGGTGGAGCTGACCGCACGGGTGTACCAGTGCGAGGTCTCGAGTGGCAGGTAGTGATCGGTGATGTCGATGCCGTAGAGGGGTGTGCCGGCCTCGATGCGGGCGGTGTTGAAGGCGGACCAACCGATGGCGCGCAGGCCCATCAGTGATTCGCCATTTTCGTGGCCGTTGCCGACTTCGTGGATCTGCTGCCAGAGGGGCGTGAGGCGGTCGCGCGGCACGATGAGTTCGTAGCCGGGCTCGCCGCAGAGGTCCTGGCGAAAAATGGTGGCCGTGGTGGTGCCGATCTGGCGTTTGGTGTGGCGGAAGTTTTCGGTGAGGTTGTCGAGGGGGGCGTTCGTGATCTTGGCGAGAAGTTCCGCGGCACGCGGACCGGTGAGCAGCAGGCGGCCGAGGCTGTCGGCGGCGTCGAGGACTTTGACATCTTCCGTGAAGATGTACTTGTTCATCTGGTCGACGAAGCCTTTCACAAGGCGCGTGTCGAGATCGATGAGGGTGGCGTCTTCACCGTTGAGCACGATCAGATCGGAGATGATGCGGCCCTTGAGGTTGAGCATGTAGGCGTAGCAACCGCTGCCGACGCCGGGCTTGGCGATGTCGTTGGTGAGTTTGTTCTGGAGGAAGCCGGTGCGGTCTTTGCCGGTGAGGACGACGACGCTGCGGTGCGGGCAATCGAAGAGGGCGACGGCCTTGCGGATGGCGGCGTATTCGGCTTCGACTTCGCCGTAGCTCTCGACGATCTGGACGTTTTCGCCGTAGGGCAGGAAAGTTGCCTCGGCTTGCTCGTGCAGGGGTTGTAACGGGTTTGCGGGCATTGAATCTCCGTACCTTGTCGGATCATTATAGGGCGCGGCAGTCGCTACACGTGGGCGCGGTTCGCGCATAGAATAGCAGAACAGTTTTACGAGGTGCATGGTGAGTGAATCGAGCGCGAAAAAAGCTGCCAAGTGGGATGTGATCGAACCCGTGGGCAAGCGGGTGGTCATACGCAAGGACGACAACAAGCGTGAGACGAAGAGCGGCATCGTGTTGCCGGGCAATCACGAGATACCGACGCTGACGGGCCGGGTGATCGCGATTTCGAAGCAGATTGAGCGGGACGAGGACTTTCCTATCAAGCAGTATGACAAGGTGCTGTTCGACCCTCGCGAGGCGATACCGGTGGAGTTTGAGGCGGACAACAAGTTGTTTGTAGTGCCGCTGGAACGGGTGTTAGCGATTTTTAAGAAGGCCGGCGCTGACGCCGCCGACGGGGAATGAGCGGGGGCCGTTGGCGAGGATTCGCTTCAGCCGGACCTGCCGGCGGCGCAACTTGATAACGACGAGCAAGCGCCAGAGGGCCATTGAGGCGAAGTAACAGATGACGCCCATGATGGCCGAGAGAATGACGGAGCCGATGGCGTAGGGGATGATGACGTCCATGTTGCTGCCGCACCAGGCGAAGAACTCGGACCAGCTCTTTTGCCAGGCGGCGGTCATGTCGGAGACGACATTTTCTTTGGGTCCGCGCAGCATGGCGAAGAGTCCGAGGCGGTAGGCGATGTAAGCCGCCGGGGCCATGGTGAGGGGGTTGCTGATCCAGGTGGCGGCGATGGCGAGGCCGATGTTGCCGCGCATTTTGATGGCGGTAATGGTGGCGAGGACAGTTTGGCCGGGGATGGGGATAAACGCCCAGAAGCCGCCGGCACCGATGCCGCGCGCGACGGAGTCGCGGTTGAGATGCCAGAAGTTCGGCTGGTGCAGAAGCCAGGCGAGCCGGCCTTTGAACCAGCGGTCTTTCTTGAGCTTCTCGCGGTTGGGCAGAAAGCGTTTAAAGAATCGACGAGCCATCGTGCTATTCAGAAGAACAGGTTTAACCGCCGCTGTGGCGGAGCAACGTATTGTATCGACTGAAATCGGCAAAAGCCTCAGTAGGTACAAGATTTCTCATTGGGTGAGCAGCCACGCACAGAGATCGGCCTGGGTTTGGCCGGACATGGAGTGCCCGACGCCCGGGGCGATGTCGCAGCGGACGGCACAGCCGTTGGCACGGAGCATAGCGGCGACTTTTTCGGGCGTGGTGGCGGGGCAAAGGGCGTCGACCTCGCCGTGCCAGAGCGAGACGGGCAAACTGATCTGTGCGATCTGGATGGCGTCGGCGAGGTTATGGGCCGGCAAACTGGCAATGGCCAGCGCGCGGAAAACATTTGGACGCTGCGCGGCAAGGCGAAGCGTGCCGGAGGCCCCCATCGAATGGCCGCCGAGATAGAGGCGTGCCGTATCAATCGGGAAGGTGCGGCGTAGGTCGTCGATGGCATCAAACACATCGGTGCCGGCGGCATCCTTGTACCACGCGTTGCCGCGGGCCCATGGCTCAATGATGAAGGCGTCCTCGCAACAGGCGAGGGTCTCGGGTGCAAGCATGCCGTGGTTCAGAAAGTGCAGGGCGCTGGGGTTGCCGGAGCCATGCAGCCAGACGATTACGGGGCGCGGTGTGGCGTCATCCATGCGGTAGTTGCGGGGCACGGTGAGTCGGTAAGGCTGGCGCGAGCGGTCGACGCTCGATGTAGCGGCGAGGATCAGTGCGGCCTCACGCGAAGCGTGCGTGTGCCAGCCGTAGGTGTTGGCCTCGCGCCAGGCGTGGTCGCGGCGGTAGCGCGGGTCGAGGCTGATGGTGATGTTCTCGGCGACACGGGCGGAGATGTCGGCGATCTGGGTGATTTGTTCTTCGATGCCGCGGCGGGCGGTGATAGCGGCTTCGAGCGTGGCCTCGACCACGGCGGTGAGATCCTTAAGGTGGCGATGGAAGACCGGGGGTAGATCGAGGTCGCCGTAGAGGTATTGCATTTCTTCTTTCATGACGCGGAACATGTTGCGGGGGTTTGTTGTGGGGAGATGGTTGGCCATCAGCCCCTGCAAACCGGGGCAGTGCACGCTGATGTGCAAGGCATCTTCAGCACGCGGCAGCCAACCGGCCTGCCAGATCAATGCGATGCGGTTTAAGCGATCGGAGCCGGGCAGCGTGTGCTCGAGGCGCAGCGTGCGCACATCATGGACGCCGGCGATCAGGCGGACTTTTTTGCTGCTGCGGCTTGCGACGATCTTGAGCGCTTCGTCGTCGACCTTGCCGAGCCAATGTTTGATGGTGGCCACGTGGATGAACTCACAATCAGCGGGTGGCGGTCCGATGTTGAGCAGCGCGAACTGCCGCGGACGCAACTGCGCACCGATGCCTTTGCCGAAACTGAGGCGGACTTCGCCTTTGTCGGTGCGGTCGTTCACCTGCACGGCGAGGGCGAGGGTAGGCGAGATGCCGGCAGCGGTCTGGAGTTCGGCCCAGGGGATGGCGAGGGTGTAAGCGGTGATGTTCTTGTCGCGCGTGATGGTGCAGAGGCCGTCGCTGATGAGATCGGTACGTTGGCCGCGCTTGCGGGGGTTGCCGTGCAGGTGGGCGAAGGCTTGCGGACCGTCGCTGGTGAGGGCGAATGCGAACTGGGCGGTGAAGGGAGTGACGGCGGCCTCATCGGCTTCGAGCGAAGCGGAGGCGAGCGGGCAAGCGTCGAAGCCAATCTGGAGGGCGTCGCCGTCCCAGATGTCGCCGCCGGTCCGGGTGTTGACATGCGTAGGTTTGCGGACGCGCACAGAGATGAGGATGTGTTGGACAGTAGCGGCGGCGTGCAGCGTTGCGCGCGTGGTCGTTGCCGGGTCGGTGAGGGTGGCCAGCGCCTCGCCCTTGGCCACGTGCGCTGTGAATGCAGCGGCATCAGCGAGCCATGGGATTGTTGGTCCATCGACAGGCGTGTCGGGAATAGGTTCGAAGCGCAGCATAACGGGTCCGCGGCGTTAACTCGGCATCAGAAGAATCGTACCGAGCGAAAAATACGTGGTGAGCGTCAGAATGTCCACCATCGCAAGTGTGAGCGGGCCGCTGGCCACACGCGGGTTCAGTTTGAGCATGTAGATAAACTTCGGAATCAAGCGGCCGAGGGTCGCCGCCATGAGCATGGTTGCGAAGATCGACCCGCCGATGACCAACGGGGCGAAGACGCTGCCGCCCCAGAAGACGGACATCACGCCGACAATCAGACCGGATGTGGTGCCGAGCAGCAGGGCCGTGGCGACCTCGCGTAGCAGTTGGCGCGTGTAAGGCATCTTTGAGCCGACGGATTCGATGGCGAGGGTCATCGACTGCATGCTTACAGATTCTGCCAGCGCCAGGACCAGCGGCACGAACAGGGCGAGCATGACGACATGTTCGAGCGTGGCGGAGAAGAGGCTGCCAAGCGCGGCACAGATGAGGCCGCCGGCAATGTTGGCCAGCAGCCATGGCATGCGTACTTTGAAGCCCTTGAACGGCGAGCCATGCTTGCTGACTTCAAGCCGCATACCAATCAGCTGGAAAACCTCATTGAGCTGGGTTTGTTGGGCGAGGTCGAAGACTTCGTCGGTGTAGAGCCCGACGTCGAGGATACCTTGAAAGACGTTGTCCTTATCAACCACGGGGATGGCCAGCAGGCGATACATGGCGAAGAGTTCGAGTGCATCGAACAGGGTTTCATCCTGGCGGATGGTCACAACGTTGCGGGTCATCACATCGCGCAGGAGCGTCTGGCCGTCGGAGAGCAGCAGTTTGCGTGACGGCAGCACGCCAGTGAGCCGGCCTTCGTGATCGATCACGTAGAAGTAGACGATGTCGAATTCTGAGGCGGGCCGGGTTGCGCGCAGGAAGCCGACGGCCTGGTCGATCGTCAGGGCTTCGCTGAGGGTGACCGCTTTCTTCGAGATGAAGTCGGCGACCGGGCGTTTGAGTTCGTTCGGGTCATTCATGCGGCAGATTTTAGCGGTGAATTACGATTAGTGAACTGAATCCCAGAGTTTGCGGAGGATTTCGCGGGAGTGCGCAAGGTAGTATTGGTCCTTGGTAAAGACTTCGAGGGTGATGGTGCCATCGTAGCCGCTTTTTTTCAGGGCGCGCAGATGGCGCTGGATGTCGATTGTGCCTGCACCCAGAGGGAGATGCAGGTCGGCATGGCCGCCGGTGTTGTCGTGCAGGTGGACGTGGTAGATCCGGCGGGGCCAGCGGGCGATGAGTTCGTCGGCCGTGTTGTAGGGAACCTGCAGATTGGAGTGGCCAATATCGAGATGCAGGCCGAGGTCGGGGACTTCATCGAGCAGTTCGGCAAGTTCTTTTACGGTGTTAAAGCAGCCGGGAAGGTTTTCGATCATCAGCGCGACGCCGAGTTGCTTGGACGCATCGTGCAATTCGTGCAGGCTGACGAGGTTGCGTTCAACCCAAAACTTGCGTGAATGCATCGGGATGAAGCGATCGGGATGGAGGTTCATGTACTTGGCGCCGAGCACGGCGAAGGCCTCGAGACAGTCGATGGCTTCGGCGACGGCGGCCTTGCGGATGGACTCAAACGGACTGGCGAACGGCAGGTAGAACGCCGTGTGGCCAACGCAGGTCATGCCGACGTCGTCGAGCGCTGCGCGCATCTCGTGCGGATCGATGCGCCAACTAGCGGCCAGGGGCGGTTCAAGCGAGATGTCGATGAAATCGAGGTTCAGCTTCTTCATCCAGGCGATCTCGCTGAGCAGATCATTCTGGGGGTGATTCATGGCACCGATCAGCATGTGCAACGTCCATCACTTATCGTGGCCAAACCAGGGGCGCGTATCGAGCAGACGTACGCGGTCTTCATGAACGGCAGGCCCAACGGCGGGCCGCGCCATGCCCAGGTATTCGTAGAGTGCTGGCGAAAGCTGTGCCGCACCGCCCGGGCAAAGCCAGGCATAGACGTTAATCAGGCCGGCGAAGAGCTGGCGGTCTTCGCCGACGCGGGTCAGCAGATGAGCCCAGTCGAGCGCGGGGCCACACTCGTGGATCACATTGAGCAGATCGCCCCAGTCGCTGCGATCACGCTGCAGGACATAGAGTTTGGTCCAGATGAGTTCTTCTGCGGCCATGACACGCATGGTGATGCCGCGGACATTCACAACGTCGCCCCGGTTGAGCCACTGCTCGTCTACAACGCTGCGGCCATTGGCCATCTGCCAGATGATGTCGACGATCATGTGGGAGGAACCATCACTCGCCACCGGGTCGTAGGTGCGATGGATCCAGGAGCGGTCGTAATCGTGCACGGGGAAGTAATCGGTGAGGCCGCAACGCGCGGTGATGTCGATCATGTGGGCGCGGTCTTTGGGCTGGATGTACAGATCGATGTCCTTGGTGTTACGCCAGCGGTGGGAGTAGTGGGAGAAGGCGAGCCCGCCACCGAGTGCAAAGGGCAGACGCTCCTGCTGAGCCAGCGTGAGCACCCGGGCGTAGACGTCCCATTGGTTCTGCGGGATGCGGTCGGCCCACCAGGCGGTTTCGGTCACTTTCTTCGCGCGCAAAGCTGCTGCCATGACATGCTCCGGACATAGTGCCGGAGATGCTTCTCAGCAAAACGGGTGCGCCGCGTTTGGTTGATTTGGATTATCACGGAGCGATGTGCGCTTTTACCGAGGCCGCACTTGTCCGCCGGTCTGCATATACCCGCCAAAGCGGAAATCGTGACCATCAATGTACGTTGATTTGTCCACGGGGTGATCACTCTTGGCGGGCGCGGAAGCGCAAGCGGAGAGCGCCAGAACGGTCAATAACATCAGCAGCCGAAGTATCATGCGGCACCTCACAGGGAACGTCGGCAGGCCTCGCGCATCTTGTCAGCCAGTGCCACGGCCTCGTCGCGCGAGTTCGCCGTCAGTTCGATCACCATTCTACTGTTTTTCGGGAAGTGTTGCGGCCAGGTTTCGGACGGGCCGTCGCCATTCCAGCAATGAATCTGGGCGGACGAAACGGCAAAGTACGAACGTGCAGCGGTGATCATCTCGCGGTTATGCACGATGTTCAGCATCTTCAGGTTGTTGATTTGTTTGAAGCCCCCCCACTGGTGCCGGGCGTTGGCGCAGCAATGCATGCCCAGGCCGCCGTAGCGAGCGGACAGCGTCTGCAGTTCCGGCAGGAAGTATTCGGCGAATTGGTCGGTGCTGACGCATCCGACTTCGTCTTCGGACAGCGTGATGCCGTCGCGCATGAGATAGAGGGGATAGTGGGCGATGCGTTCGCTGCCATAGCGTCGGAACCATTCATCATGAAAGGCCACCAGTAGCTCGTGAACCTTGGCCGCCAGGGTAGTGACGGCTTCGGGCGTTTCCATCAGAGCGATATAGAACTCGGTTTTGTCCCAGATGAGTGCGGAGATATCCATGGGCGACTGGACGTCGATCATGCGCAGCAGCGCTTTGTGGCCGAGTCGCTTGTGCATCTCGTCGATCATGTCAAAGAGATAGGCCAGCGAAGAGTTGGAGAGTTCGGGCGTCTTGAGTCTGTCGGCCTCTTGCGCGGTGGTTACCAGTGGACGAGCGGAGGGCATGTCGTTGAGGGGCTTGTGCAGGCTGCAGCCAAAGGCTTCGGCGAAGATCTCGGTGCCGGTGAGCATGTCGAGAAACGGCACCGAATCATCGTCGAGCCAGGCGGTTCGCGCCAGTGCTTGCTCGTACTTGCGGATCATCCAGTCGATGCGTGCCTGATAGTTCTCACGCCACAGCAGCGGTCTCGGCTCGTCCTCAAATGGGCAGTTGATCCAGAAGAGATGGCGTGGCGCAGCGCCGCCGTTCACGAAGTCGTGCCAGCGGGCCTTTCGTGCGGCGATGAGGGATTCAGTTGTCATGACGCATCCAGGTTCTGCACCGCCTGAAGCGTATTGAGACGTTAGTAACTGCCGCCAGTCTGCCAGGGAATCTGGCCGCTGACCAGCCAGGCATCGGCCGAGCGCACCATCGGAGTCGGTTCGGGCTCACTCGGGCGTTTGTAGCTCGACATGGCGTCGGCATATTCCATGAAGAACGCCCGCCGGGGCTTGTTGGAGTAGTTGAGTTTCGAGCGGTGGAGCGTCAAGCCGGTGAAGGCCACGGCTTCGCCCGCCTTCAACACGGCGGGAATGCCATCGCCCTGCACGGGCACTTCGAGATGCCAGTTGTCGGCCGACTTTTGCTTGTGATCGAGAAGTCCGAGTTTGTGCGAGCCGGGCTGAACCCACACGCAACCGTTATTGGTATCGACATCGTCCAGCGGCACCCAAATGGTGACATTGGTGGCGGGGAGCACGGCAGCGTAGCCATTGTCCTGATGCCACGGAAACTCCGACTTGCCGGAGTTGCCATCGGGCATTTTCGTCACGAACTGGTTGAACCAAAGCGAGAGGTTCTTTGTGCCGACGAGTTGCTGGGCCAAGGGAATCTGCGGGCCGCGCATGAGGTATTCACGGATGATCTCGGAGTAATTGCACAATTGACTGCGGAAGATGGTGAGGTCCTTGTTGTTCTCACCACGGAAACGCCGTTCCTCGCTGCGAAATGCTTCGAGGGTCGCGTCATCCATGATTTTGCCGACGATGCACCAACCGTCGTTCTTGTATTGTTCGAGTTGCTGCGGGGACAGAGACAAGGCCATAGCGAGATTCCTTCTTTAAGCACCGGGAGCATTATGACAGGTGGCGATTGGCGAGGCTTCTCGCTTGTTGCCAAAGAGTTCTCATTTTTTGTCGCGTGGGCGATCGCACCACAGTTGGCGGGATGACAGCAACCGCTAAGCTACCTGCGCCAACAATGCCTTGCGCGAATTCGACCAAAGATTTGCGCAGAAATGCCCGCATTTCTACACCACCGCCGTGTTATAAACTTGCCGCCTTGGCGTTAAGACTCTATCGCGGTTTCATTTCTACTAGCAGAGGGCGCTATGACGATGCGTACGACTTTCAAAACACACATCATGCTTGCCGTGGCAGCAGTTTCCGTTCTGGCGGGGGGCGCAACCGCAGCGTTCGCACAGAACAAGGGGCCCGGCGACGTCGCCATCAAGGGATATGTCGCCCCCAAGCAAGGCGAGTTTCCGCGACTGCTGTTCCGGGAGTCCGATCTGCCGCGGCTGAAGGCCCGCGCCCAGACGCCCGAAGGCAAGGCCATCATCGCGCGGCTGAAGGAAACGCTGGGCGGTGGCGACATGATGCCCGAGAACTTCTCCAAGGATGCGCCGGTGAACAATGCCGACGACAAGGCCGTGGCCAAACATCCCATGGGCACGTACACGCTGTCGCACGGCGCGGGTTTCGCGTTCCTTTATCAACTGACGGGTGAGAAACGCTACGCCGACCTCGCCCGGGAATGTCTCGACAAGCTTTTTGAAGGCCAGGTTGACCGCGACTCGCGCTACAACTGGCCAACGCCTGGCACCGGGTTTCGTCTTGGTTTCGTGCTGCAGAGCATCTGCCTGACGTATGACCTGGCCGCCGATGCGTGGCCGGCTGACTACAAGAAGTCCGTCGTCGAGCGCGTGATGAACATGCGTGTGAAGAAGGTCGATAAGGACCAGTTCTTCACGCTAGAGGATCTGGCGAAGGCCGGTGGCTATCCGCCGGGCAGCAACCACTACGGTGCGTACCTGAGCGGGCCCGGCTTGGCGGCACTCACGTTCATGGGTGAGCCTGGGGCCGATGACAAGCGGCTCAAGGGGTTGCTCGATCAGGTTGAGAAGAACCTCGTCAATCTGTGTGGCAATGGTTTTGGTGATCATGGTTGGTTTGCAGAGGGCACGAGTTGCGGCCGCATTTCATCAAACCACGGCGTGCTGCCGCTGCTGCAGAGCCTGAAGGTTGCGGGCGGCAAAGACTACATCAGCACGTGGCCTAACGCCCGGTTCACGGTGCTGCGGATCATGCACGAGATCGTGCCGATGGGCGGCCGCGCGCAGTTTCCACATCGTGGCGACTATGGGAACGACAACTTCTATGAACGTCCGATGATTTCGAACATGGGCGATTTCTCGCAGGGCATGGGCGCGGTGCTGCCGCGCGAGGCCGAGGCAATGGCGTGGATCTACGACAAGTTTGTTGAGCCCAACAACAAGACGTACAACTCGTATCAGTACCCGCACTTGGCGATCTATGCATACGTGAACTGGCCGGAGAAGCGTACCGACCCCGATGACGTTTTCACGAAGACCTTGGTCGACGACACGCACGGCTACTACCTCACGCGCAACGGCTGGAACGACGGCAACGATATTCTTGTTTCCACGCTGCTCAAACGCGGGCCGGGCGGCTACAAGAGCGGCGCGGTTCGTGCGGGCACGATGGTCTGGGGCTTTGGCGAAAAGCTCAACTTCGGCGGACTCGGCGGGAAGACGGCGCACTATCGCGCCAGCGCCGATGGTTCGATGGAACTCGCCGATGAAAAGGGCAACGCGCTGGTCGTGGACTTCAGCAAGGCCAGCGGCGCTGCTGCGGTGATTGCCGCGAAGGGCGAAGTTAAGGCTGGCGCCCCGAAGAAGGGCGCGATTACGGTTGTCGATGCCGGCGGAGAGAAGGTGAGCGTTTTGGTGTTGAATGATGCCGCACCGGCAGTGCCGACGGCCAACGGCAAAGACATAACCATCGGCGGTCAGACGATCACCGTTGACGGCAACGTGCTGAAACTGACCAAGTTTTCGGAGAAGAAGTGAGTAGTTTGATACAGTACAGAAAGTCTACGGCACTCATGGCGCTGGCTGCGATCATGCTGGCCGCGTCTCCCACACTTGGCTTGATCAACAAAACCATCACGCCGCGCGATCTCTCGGCGGCGGCAGGCCACATCGCGCTGCTGCAGGCGGAGAAGCCCAAGGACAAGCGTCTTGGCTTTACGGTCAGCGAGATGATCAAGGGACAGAAACTGCCTGACGACGCGGGCACGATCGACCTCTCTGATACGCCGGACACGGTGCTGGAAGACCTCGCGGCCATTTTTGAGAGCAAGGCGAAGGTGCCTGCCGTGCTGATGACCAACCGCGAGATTGGTGAGGCCGGCGACAAGGAACCGACGGCATATCTGCTCGTGGGTACGACGTGGTTTGCGTTGTATCCGGAGAAGGGCAAATGGCGGCTTGATAAGGACCCGCAGGACTACAGCGCGGTGTGGGCTGGCGGGGCGGAGACTTTCGCTCTGGCGGCCAAGGCGCTCAAGGCCAACCGCACGCTCGACTTTCCGGTGGAGGCCAATTTGCATTGGTCTGGCGAGGCAAACCTCGGCGCTGCCAAGGGCGTGAATGGTGCGATGGCCGTGGACCTTGGCGATAAGGCGGGTCGCGGCGTGCTCGTGCTGGCCGACGGGGGCGATCACTTCATCAAGCGCGGGACAAAGGCGAACCCGACGGATGCGACAAATGCTGTTCGTCTGGAAACAACATCGAAGCTCGTGACATTTGGCAACTTTGCAGGCAACAGCAGAATAGACATCGTCAGTTGGAATGGAAAAGAACTGGCACTGGCGGAGCAGCAGGCAGGTGGCACATTCGTGAGCAAACCGATGGGCATCGCGGCCACCAACATTGCTTCCCTGGCTGCAATCGATGTTGGGAATGGAAAGCGTTCTGGCATCATTGTTGGTGGGAATCGCGGCTTTCGAATCTTCCAGGCAGACGACAAGGGCGTATGGGCGCAATCGGATTTGGCGGAGGTCGACGAAGATATGGGAGGTGGCGGGGCCCTGGTGCTTGGCGACTTCCTGGGCAACGGCTCACCCGACGCGGTGCAAGTCTTCAGCAAGATGGTGCTCGTCTACAAGAATGTTCAGAACGAGAGGCAAGGAAACTTCAAACTGATCAAACTCGACGCGAAGGCGGGGATTGAGAGCCCCGCACATGCACTTGCTGGCGACTTCGACAACAACGGCCAACTGGATGTTCTCGTTTCGGGCAAGGGCGGCACAATAGCGTTGCTTGGTAACGGAACGGACACGTTCGCCGATCGCACGGTGGAGACCGGAGAACTGGCCTATCACGGCAACCAGAACTCGCCGAAGGTCGTCGCCAGCGTGTTGTGGGATGTGAACAACGATGGGCGGCAGGGGCTGATGAATTTCTATGAAGGGACGCCGCCGGCGGCATTTTTTAACCGTGGGTTCGCCTGTTTCGGCTTTGCGCGCGAACTCGTGTTTGAGGATGACTTGAAGAACGCCAGGGATCAACTTGTCCAAGGCGTGAGGGCCGGCACCATAGACGACCTGAACGGCGATGGCTTGCCGGATATGTTCTCCGTCGACAAGAACGGCACGATGTGGCTGGTCACCTCTAAGGCAGGCCAAGGCCGTCCATCGCACAGCATTGAACTGGCTCTGCCGGCGAGCGCCCTTGGACCGATCACGGTGACGGCCACAGCAGTGAATGAGAAGCGGTCGCTGGGCATGTGGGTGGTGCAGCCGGGCCAACCCGTGACGATCGGCCGTCGCATCAAAGGTTCCGTGAAGCTCGAGTGGTTCGACGCCAAGGCCAAACAGCGTGTGGCTACCGACGCCAACGCCGAGAAGGGCGAGCGGTTTGAGTTGGTGGCAAAGTGAGTGATCTGAACGTAAAGGACAGCGAGCCGCGCGATCTGCTCGCGGGCAAACGATTGGTCATCTTCGACCTCGACGACACGCTGATCAAGTATTCGCCGGCGATCAACGACGTGTGGCCGAATGTGTTCGCAATGACCGGCGCGGCGGGCCTTCCGCCGGCACAGGTGGGCAAGGCCTTCAGCGATGTGTTTCGTCCAATCTGGGCGAATGCCGATCGCCAGCGTGCGGAACGCGTGAACATGCGCAAGGTTTGGATGCACGTGATGGGCGAGGCCTGCGCCACACTTGGCGTGGCGGTCACACCTGCGAAGCTTCGTGAGATGGCTGAAGCCTTTGCGGCGGGCTACTGCGGCGCGGCGATCTGTCTGCCCGACACGCGTGATACGCTGCAAGCACTCAGATCGCGCGGGCTGACGTTGGCACTCTTGACCAATGGCGACGGACTGATCCAGCGAGGCAAACTCCGGGTCACGGGCCTTGCGGAGATGTTCGACTACATACAGATCGAAGGCGAGTTCGGCCGTGGCAAGCCTGACGTGGAAGCGTACGCCAATGTCTTGAAAGGCACTGCTGGCACACCTGACACAACCGTGATGGTTGGTGATAATCTGCACGCCGATGTGCTGGCGGCCATGCAGGCCGGCATCGACGCCATCTGGTTCTCGCGCCACGGCAAACCGTTGCCCGACAACTGCCACCCGCGTCCCATGGCCGTGATCAAGACACTTTCGCAATTGCTAGCGCCGATCGCGGCGTACTGATTTGGGTTCACTATGCTCACATATGACCTCGCTGTGGTGCCGATCATCACTAATGCCGGCGTGGCGGTCCTGCCCGCGATTCTCGCCGCATTGGGCAGCGTCGTCGCGCTGATCTTCAAGCCGCGGCAACTTATGGCGTTGTGCATCCGGAAGCCCTACGTGCCGGCGTTAACGCTATTGCTCCTCGCTGGCGCGGGCGCTGGTGCGTGGTGGCTCATGCAACCACCCGCTGAGTCCACCGAGTTAGAAGCGGTCACCGCAGGTGGAGGCAAAACGGACTGGACGAAGGTCGCACTGGAGTTGATTCGCCAGGAAAAACTTGCCGGGCAAGGTATCGCGACATCGCAGCCTGCCAACACCCAAAGCACGCCGACAACTTCCAGCACGCACTTCAACCGGCGCGGCAACTTCGCACGCACGGGCCACCTCGGCGGGCCATCGCCTCGCAACCTGCAACCGCTGTTTGAGTATTCCGCGGGTGAAGGCACATACTACTTTTCTGATCCGGCGATCCACGGCGAGCGTATCTTCGCCGCCGGTTGGTTTCAGGATGTCACCGGCATGTATGGCGTGTTCACGTGCATGGACAAGACCGGTAAGAAAATCTGGGAAGTGAAGCGATTCGAAGACAACCGCGAGCGGCTGAAGGGATTCTTCAGTTCACCTGTGGTGACCGGTGATGGCAAGTATGTCCTCATCGGGCAGGGGCTGCACCTCGACAAGAACTGCGACTTCGCCTGCTTTGACGCCGCCACGGGCAAACTGCTGTGGCGGCATCGCACGCCGCACAATCATATTGAAAGCAGTCCCGCGATCTTCGGCGACCTTGCCGTGATTGGGGCGGGCGCGATCGAGAAGAATGACGGCTCGCCGCCCGACGAGGGACCCGGCGTCGTGCTCGCCGTGCAGATCTCCACCGGCAAGATGCTGTGGACGTTCAACATGGTTGATCCCGAAAGCTCGCCGGCGATTGGCGACGACGGGGTCGTGTACATCGGCAGCGGTCTCAACGGGAAAGCAGTCTTCGCGCTTCGTTCTGAAACCGATGACGAGCTCAAGGCCAAGGGCCTCAGTCGCGTGCTCTGGCAACGCCCGGTTGACCACCCCGCCACCGGCGTGGTCACGCTGTACGGCGACAAGTTGCTCATCGGCATAGGCAATGGCGATTTCGTCAATGCTGATCCCAACCCCGCCGGCGCAGTGATCTGTCTGCACCGCAAGACAGGCGAAGTGCTCTGGCAAACACCGGTCGGCGACTCGGTCCTCGGCGCGATTGCCGTGGTCGGCGACACAGCCTATGCCGGCGTGCGTAACGGCGCCGTCAAGGCCCTGCGACTCACGGATGGCTATGAACTGTGGTCGCAGAACGTGTCGACCACCGCCCCGCTGCTGGCCAGCGTTGCCGTGACCGATGACAGCCTTTACGCCGTTGCCAACGACGGCACGCTCGCGGTCCTCAACAGGGCTGACGGGAAGATTCTGCAGACCGTGCAGGTCAACTCCGCCACGACGCCCGGCGTTGAGAACCTGTCGATCAGTTCGCCAATCATTGCCGATGGACGCGTCTATGTGGGCTCCGAGACCGGCGGCCTGCGCTGCTTCATCGGCAGCAAGGTGGCGCCATGAGCAGCACCACGCCGTTTGTACTCCCCCTCATGGAAGCTGCTGACATTGCCGTCGTTGGCGGCAAAGCGCTCAATCTCGGCATTCTTCTGCGTGCCGGTTTGCCGGCACCCAATGGCTTTGTCGTTACCACGCACACTTACCGCGCCGCACAGGCGGACGGTGCGCTGTCCGAAGCGGCCAAGCAGGCGATCATTGATGCCTATGCACGTTTGGGCCGCCCCAGCGTTGCGGTGCGTTCATCCGCCACGGCCGAAGACCTCGCCGAAGCGTCGATGGCCGGCCAATACGGATCGCATCTGCGCATCGAAGGCGATGCCGCACTGCTGCACGCGATCGAACTTTGCTGGCAGAGCATGAAGCGTGAGGGGCTGCTCGCATACCTCACGCGGCACGGCCTCGATCCCAACAGCGTAGCCATGGCCGTCGTCGTGCAGCGAATGGTCCCGTCAGATGTGGCAGGCGTAGCTTTTTCCATCGACCCTGGCACCGGCACGGCCAGCGGTGTTGTGGTCGAGTCTGCCTGGGGCCTTGGCGAAGCCGTCGTCTCCGGGCAGGTTCAACCCGACACGTTCCGCCTCGATGCCCACACCGGCGCGGTCGTGGATGCGCGCATTTCTGACAAGGCCGAGTGGTATCCCCCGCGCGGCGAACCCGGTCGCCAACCGGCGCCGCCAGCGCAACGCCGTGCCCCAAGCCTCACCCACGCACAACTGCGCGACATCTGGTCGCTCACACAAAAGGTCGCCGCCCACTTCGGCTCGCCGCAAGATATTGAGTGGGGCATCGCTGCGGGCAAGCTCTACCTGCTGCAGTCACGTCCGATCACCACGGTCAACGCCGTCGAGAATCCCGCCGCGGTGCTCAGCGCGATCAAGCACGATCTGGCCGAGGCCGCCGGGCGCGGAAGCGGTCCGTGGGTTCTGCATAATCTCGGTGAAACTGTTCCGCGGCCCACACCGCTCACGTGGTCTGTCCTTAAGCAGTTCATGTCCGGCAGCGGTGGCTTCGGCGCCATGTATCGCGCGGCCGGCTACAGCCCAGGCCCGAAAGTGCTGCATGATGGATTTCTCGAACTCATCGGTGGCCGCATCTACATGGATGTAACGCGGGCCCCAGAGATGTTCGCGGCTGACTATCCCTACGCCTATGACGTCGAGAAGTTGCGCAGCGACCCGCAAGCCGCGCAGGACCCACCCACCGTGTCGGTGCGTTCAACAGTTTCCGCCGCAAAGCAAAGCCGCGCTGTCTATGCCAAGCTGGGCGAACTTGCCCAGACGCTGGACCGCGACCTGCGCGAGCGCGAGTGCCCCGCCTTCGAACGCTGGTGCGACGAGCAAAAGCGAATTGACCTAGGCGCGCTCGACCGTGATTCACTCGCCGCGCTCTGGTCGCAGCGCAAACAGAAAGTTCTGGACGAATTTGCCCCGCGGTCACTGCTGCCGAGCCTCGTCGCGGGCTATGCGTTGGCCGAGTTGAAGGCATTTCTGATTGAGCATTGCTGGCAGGACGACGCCGACATGCTGCTCAACGAGTTGTCCGCAGGCACGCCGCCGGACCTCACCTTCGCTGCGAATGCCGCGCTTTACCAGGTGGGCATTGGCCGGATGGCGCTCAGCCAATGGCTGGCGCGTTTCGGCCATCGCGGTCCGGGCGAGTTTGATCTTGCCGCCAAACGCTGGGCGGAACAGCCCGACCAGGTCCAAGAGCTTGCCGCCCAACTGGCCAAAGGCGCTGACCCGCAGAAACGCCACGACGAACTACACACCAAGGCAAATGCGCGTCGGGCCGCGATTGTGCAGTCGCTGAAGCCCGCCGCCCGCGCAGCATTCACACACAAGCTTGACCTCATCGATCGCTACCTTCCCTTCCGTGAGGATGGCAAGTTCTACCTCATCCGTGGGTACAGCCTGCTGCGCGATGTTGCCGCCGAAATCGGCCGGCGTCTCAACCTTGGCGACAATGTGTTCTACCTCGACGAAAATGAGATGCTCGCCGCGCTCAAGCATGGCTTCGCCCCCGATGCGCCGATTGCCAGCCGCCAGCGTCGCGCTCGCGCTCACAACCTGCTCGACCTGCCGCGCCTCATCACACCCGATGCACTCGAAACGCTTGGTGAATCGCAAACACCCGCGAACGCCGATCGCCTGCCGGCATTCTCGCTCTCGCATGGCTTCGCCACCGGTCCCGTGAAGATCTGCCACAGCCCGACCGGCAATGGCGATCTCGGCCGCGGCTACGTCCTCGTTGCTCCCTCCACCGATCCCGCGTGGACGCCCCTGTTCATCAATGCCGGAGCGCTGGTCCTTGAGTGCGGCGGCGCCCTCTCGCACGGTGCCGTCGTGGCTCGCGAAATGGGCCTGCCCGCCATCGTGATTCCCAATGCAACCAAGCTGCTGCAAAACGATGAGACGGTCCTCGTCGATGGCAACAACGGCGTCCTGATTCGTCACCTCAACAGCGCGGCGCCAACGCCTTCGGCCGACGAAGACCCCGCCAACACACGCATCGCCGCCACACAGATTCCACCGGCAGCGGGCGCTTTTGAACGCAACATGGCCAACATCCGGAACGTCGCGATCCTCCTCTGGACCATCTACATGGCCGCTGCGTTCCTGCTACCACCGCCGTGGCTCTACGATCCGACGATGGCCGCGTTCGATGCCCTGCTTTGGCCGCTCGTGGTATCCATAGGCAAACCGGGAGCTGTCGCCGTCATTGCCGCCGGCTTAGCCGTCCTCACCATGGTCATGCAGCGGTTGCTCACCGATCACGAGCGCCTCACCGTCGCCAAGCAGCGGCAACAAGCGCTGCAAAAGTCTGCCGCCAATTTGCCTGAAGATTCGCCACGTCGGGCCGCACTGCTCACGGCAGCGTCGCCGGTGGCCGGACGCCTCACGGGTGCAGCCTTCGTCCCGCTGGGCCTGCTCCTTGGCCCCATGATCATGCTCTTCTTCTGGCTTCCGGCACGAGTCGATCGCGCGGCCATGAATCCCGTGCCCGGCACGCGCGTGGGCATCAGCGCCCAGGTCAATCCTGATTGGCAGAAGCTCGTGACGCTCACGCTGCAGCAAGTGAATGGCTTGGCTGTCCGCCCCGACACACCCGCCGCGCAAACGGCGCCGCCCATCCGCGCTGCCCTTGAGAAGTTCCGCGTTACCGCCCTTGCCGCGACCGATCTCTCCACGCAGCCCTGGGAAGTACGCGCCGCCGCCCAACGCACACGCGACGACATGCTCGCCGACCTCAACGCGTTTCTCCAAGCCCCGCTGCCGTCCGTTCCGCTCGCCTGGCAACTTGCCACCCCCACCGTCAGCGGTCGCTACAGCGTCACGCTCACTACGCCTGACGCCGCCCCTATCACAGCATACATCGCCCTCGGTCCAAACGTCCCGCCCGAGCCCGTCGAGATCCTCACCCCCGCCGGTCACCCGCTGCGCTCGGTCAAAATCATGTATCCGAAGTTCGCGGAACCGCCCCCATTCTTCAAACCCGCGTGGCTGCCGTTCGAACTTAGCTGGTTCTGGGTTTACCTGCTCGTCTATCTCCCCACCATGCTGATCGCCCGCATCGCCCTGCGTGTGCCGTGAGTGGCCCCATCGACCGTACCTGCAAAAACGAAAAGAGCCCTCGCACGCCGGCGAGGGCTCTTCTATTTCATGGGCGATACAGAACGCGAACGCCCCACAAAATCCCCTGTAAATCAGCCTGTTTCGCGTGAAGGCGACGCATTTTCCGACGCAACCGACGCGCCGACGGCCGCGCCCAGCCCCACGCCGGCCCCAATCCTGCCGGCGGACCTGGCCGAAGTGGTGAACACTTGGCCGGCCCTGCCCCCGGCGATTCGCGCTGGCATCCTGGCCATGATCCAAGCCGCGAAGGGGGGCGTGTGATGTTCGCCCCGCCTACAGCGCCAACGTCTACAGAACCCCTTGGCGGTAGCGCCACGCGCGGTTTCGTTGGCGCGGGGGTGGGCTGGGGCGGGGGTTTCGTAGACGCCTGCCCCTGCCCCCCCCTTCATGGGTCCTACCGAAGTGGGCTTTCTTCCCGATGCCAGAGGGAACAGTCGCGGTATGCAGTTGAGTTTCTTTCTTAACAATGCGAGGTGACGCGATGAAGTTGAACCCGAAGGAAAAGGCGGTGCTGGCCGGCGTGCTGCTGGACGCCGAAGACCTGGCCGGAACCGACCCGGCAACGCTGGGGCTGCCCTACGGGCCGAAGCTGGGGGCGGTGAAGATGAAGATTGCCGACGCCAAGGCCGGCTACGTCCCGATGAACCTGGCGGGCTGGATCGGCCACGCCCCCAGCCCCAGCGAATCCGTCATGTTCCATCGCGCCTACAAGCGGCTGGAAGCGCTGGGGCTGGTGGATCGGGCGAACCTGTACGGCTGCGGCGAGCGCACGAGCCATCTTCGATTGACCGATGCCGGCGAACGTATCGCCCGGCAGCTTGTGCAAATGGAGGCAACGCGATGAAGACCCCCGAAAAGCGGATCGTGAACCTTGAGGATCGGCCCGACCTGGCCGGGCTGGTGGAGCATGTCGGCTACTCCTACCTGCGCCATAGCGTGGAAATCCGGCGGGACGGGCAAACTGTGGCGGTGCTGCTGGACCCGGAGGCGGCCCGCTGCGCCCTGGCCGTTGCCGAGCGCTTCCGCGAGCGCCGGCCGCCCTTTACTCAAGACGCGCTCAACAAGTGGCTGGATGAAGTCTTGGAAGGGCTGGACGTGAGCGCGTTTATGGCCGCGCGACCGTAGGCGCAGCCCCGCGTCCGGTGTGCCGTGTGCTGGTGAAACGGGCGTGAGCGGATTAGACTTACGGTATGGCCAGAGCATCGCGGAATGGTTCGCGCCCGAAGCCGGGGAGCAACGGGCATCCTGTCGGCGTCCCCAATGGGGGCGGCGAGCCGCGCTTGTTCCATCGGACCAAGCTGGGGCGCATCTACCACGGCGATTCTCTTCGCATCTTCGCGGACCTGATCGCGCCGGCATCGGTTGACCTTGTGATGACCAGCCCCCCGTTTGGCCTGGTGCGCAAGAAAGATTACGGCAATGCCGACGCCCACGAATACCTTGATTGGTTCCGCCCGTTCGGCGAAGCCTTCCGCAAGGCGATCAAGCCGAGCGGTTCACTTGTCATCGACATCGGCGGGGCATGGATTCCGGGGCAACCCACGCGCAGCTTGTACCATTACGAGCTGCTTATCATGCTGTGCCGTGAGTACGGCTTCCACCTGGCCCAAGATTTCTTCTGGTGGAGTCCATCGAAGCTGCCCACGCCGGCAGAGTGGGTGAACATTCGGCGCGTGCGCGTCAAAGATGCCGTGAATTGCGTCTGGTGGTTGTCCCCGACACCTTGGCCCAAGGCGAGCAACCGGCGCGTGTTGTCGCCTTACAGCGAATCCATGCAAAGCCTGTTGAAGAACGGCTACAAGGCAAAGCTGCGCCCCAGCGGACACGACATAAGCGAGAAGTTTTCCCGCGACAATGGCGCTTCAATCCCCCCGAACCTAATCGCCTTGCCCAACACCGAAAGCAATTCGTATTACATGCGGTACTGCAAGGACCACGGCATAACGCCCCATCCGGCGCGGTATCCGGCGGCCCTTCCAGAGTTTTTCATGCGCATGGTGACGGACCCCGGCGACTTGGTTGTTGATCCATTCGGCGGCAGTTGTGTAACCGGCGAAGTGGCGGAGCGGCTGGGCCGGCGTTGGGTGTGCGGGGAACTGGTTGAGGACTATTTGCACGGGGCGATTGGGCGATTTGAGCGCCCGGCCACGGAATCAAGGCAAGCCCAGTTGTTCAATGGCGTCGCCTCTTCTGAAACATCTTACAGAATTTCGCATCCCGCCTGCCTATGGACCGACGAAACCGAATCGCGGCTTCCGCCTGACGGTGGGCGGGCGAGGCCGAAGCCGGCGACTACAAGGCAAAAAGCGCCGGGCACAAAACCTGAAACGGGGGAGCCATGCCCGCAATAAGCCCGCGCACGTTGGTTGAGGCGGTGCTGTCGGCGATACAGGCATCCGGCTTTTCGGCTGTTCTGCTGTCGCCTGTTCGTGACCATCCGCGCAAGTTTGCCCTGACCCTTCCGGGCGGCGAATCTGTGGAATTGTGGGTCTATGCGTGGACCTTGACGCATGGCGGGCGGCCCAGCTTGCCCGACGAATACCGAATCCAGATGACCACGGTTGCTTCGCCGCTGCCACTAAACCCGCGTGGCCCTACGGTACTGATTGGGTATGAGCCTGATTTGCAGCTGTTCGCGGGCTTTGACCTTGAGCGACACCACACCTTCACAACGGGTTCGCCATCGGTGCAAATCGACATTCGCACAGTGCGGGCGGCATTGCAGGACGGTTTGACGTTTGACCGGAAATCGAATCAGGAAATCGCCGTCGGCATCCGGCCGGACCAGCTGGCGAATTACGCATTGAACGCGAGCGCATTACACCGCTTGGGCCGGCATGCGCCGACATTTGACCTGATGAGCCGGGCTTCCGGGCTGCAAACAATTCCCGCTGCGGACTTGGCGCAGTTGAGCGAACCGCGAAGGCGGATCGTACAGCAAGTAAGCCGGCTGTCGCGTGATGCCAATTTCCGCCAACAAGTGTTGCTCGCCTATGACCATCGGTGCGCGGTGACGCGCGCCCAGCTGCGGCTTGTCGATGCGGCCCATATCTTGCCCGTCGGAGCGCCTGACAGTACGGATGGGGTGACAAACGGGCTGGCACTATCACCGACCTACCATCGCGCTTTCGATAGTGGCTTGATCTACCTGACTGATTCCTACGAAATGAAGGTGAACCCGGCGAAGGAAGCGGAGCTACGGGCGCTGAATCTGGCCGGGGGCATCGACGGCTTCAAAGCGCCGTTGGGCCGAATCCTGCTGCCCCCGGACCAGCGCCAGCGGCCAAGGGCGGACTTGATCCGCCTGGCGAATCGCTTTCGCCTGATTGCGGCGTGAGGAAGCGACGCTACTGTCTCATTCACGGCGAACATAGACGGATATAGCGGGATTCGGCGGGACGGCGCGGGATTGGGCGAGCCAATCGCGCGGCGGTAGAATTGTTCGCACGGGCATCGGGAGTAGCTACCCGATGAACGATCCCGCGAACCGGGCCGGCCTATCACCGTCCGCTTGCCCGGTTCGCGGATCGGCCCGGATTGGACGGTGAAGCATGGACGCGCCCCCCGCGCCCCCGGATACATCATTGCGCCTGCCCCGATCCTGGCTGAATACCGGCCGGGACGGGGAAGCCTATTGGTCCACGGCGGCGGACTACCTGGCCGAGCTTCGCGCCCGCACGGGCGAGTATGAGCGGAAGGCCCGACGCCGGCAGCGATTGACCTTCGATGAAGCGCGGAACCTGCGCCGGCTGCTGGCGTGCCTGGCGGACGCGGAAGCCGGCCGCGAAGGGCTTTCGACGGCGGATCGGAACGCCCTTGAAGACGCCGGCGGGCGCTTGCGGCAAGCCCTGGCGGACCTGGCGAAGCTGGAAGGGCTGGATCCGGTCCCGCTGCTGGGGGAGGCCGGCAAACGCCTTAGCGTCGCGTGGGCGGGCTTCCTGGCGCTGTGCGCCAAGGGCATAGACCAACAGGAATACGCCAGCATCATTGAAGACGCCCACTACTACACGGCCAAGGCGAAGGCCAAGGCCCGATTGACCCCGGATGAAGTGGACACGATTCGGGGGACGCTATTTCGACGGATGTCTTGGGAAGTGCGGGCCGGCCGCCCCGACGGCGACGGGCGCACGCCGGACATGATGCGCGACATGGACTATTGCCACGGCCGGCTTGAACGCGCTTTGCCCCTGCTGGCGTCGCGTTTCGGCTTGAGTAGCAAGGGCTGGGCGGCGGACGCCTTCAACGGCGGCGGGTTTTGGTATGAGTTTCACCAGCGCGCAGAGGAAGCCATGAAGAAAAGCAATGAGCAACCCGGCGAAGACACTTTGGAGCAAGCAATCCGCACGCTGTTGCGGAGCGTGCCGGAAGCGTGGGCCGAGTATGACCCGGCGGTAATGACCGAACCACGCGAACGGGCGCTGTTTTTGCTGGTGGCCGCCGGGATGGTGGAGCGGCGAAGTAGTTTCCGCCTGCGCATGTTCGGGCATCCGGTGGCGGTGGAAGCGACCTTCACGGTGACGGGCGAGTATGGCGGGGTGGAAGCCCTGGAGCGCGTGGCCGCCGGCGTGTGGGACCAGTGGCGCGACGCCTGGCAAGAGCGAACGACGGGACCGGCAAAGGACGCCCCGGCGTTTCACTGTGAACGGATTGGCCGGGAACAGTGGCGATTGACGGCCGACGGCATCCAAGCGCGGGCGAACCTGGAAACCGAAGCGGCGGTGGTCTTCGATTTTGTCTTGAAGCGGGGATTCTTCGATGGGCGGCCCCGCCAAATGCCCGACGGCCGGATAAGCCAACGGCTGCCGGTGCGCGGCAAGGGGGCGCTGGAGAAAATGGAACTGGTGAAGGCTGACGCGCCCGGGGCTGGCCCCGCCGGCGTGAGCATCGCCAATTGGGCCGACGGGGGCAAAGCCTTCGCCGATGCCTTCGCGGCGGCGTTTGCGTCGATACAAGCCAAGGGCAATCCGCCGGCCATCGCCCACGCGCCAACGTCTACGAAACCCACGGCGACGTACACCGTTGCGGCGGTGCTGGAAATGGCCGGCGTGAGCGATACCACATTGAACCGCTACGCGAAGCTGGCCGGCATCAAGACGCCCCAGCGCGGCAAGCGGAATCACCGATACAGCGCCGATGAAGTGCGGGCGATGCTGCAAGCGATCATCGACAACACCAGCGACCGCGCCATGAAAGAGCGCTGCGCGGCGGCGCTGGCCAAGCTGTAGAAATCACGCGGAAAT
>Ga0209172_10001417_pt1 | contig 51335 bp, 29 predicted proteins | sample LarsenN4metaG_FD_184113 | JGI IMG/M metagenome (GOLD analysis project Ga0209172, IMG submission 184113) | Hot spring sediment bacterial and archeal communities from British Columbia, Canada, to study Microbial Dark Matter (Phase II) - Larsen... ...
CCGCCGTGGGCTTACCACTATGGGCTGGAAAATGCGAAAAAGCATTTGCAGGAGTTGGGCGCGCCGTCTCCTGAAATGACTTCGCAAGAGGGCTGAGGTTGTTTGAAATTGTTTGATGTTGTTTGAAATTGTTTGATGTTGTTTGAAGTGGTTCGATATTGTTTGAGTTGTAATTTTTCTCCTCAAACACTTCAAACTTCTCAAACCATCTCAAACAATTTCAAACGACCTCAAACAACTTCAAACCATCTCAAACTCTTCAAACGACTTCAAACCACCTTGAGATAACTCACCCCACAGGGTAAGCAAAGTCATTGGGCGCGGCGGGTAGCGGCGGCATTTTTGCGGCATCGCACGATAATTGACAGTTATGAGACACACAATTGCCGCACTTTTCTTACTGATTTTTGGACTTCTGCTCGGAGCTTGTTCGCCTTTCACGAAGGTGTATTCGGAGGTAGAGCCCGGGGTGAATTTTTACAAATATCGCACTTTCGACTGGCTCGAAACGAAGTACATCAAGCAGGGCGACGGCGGCCCGGAATGGCTGAACGAACGCGCGGAAAACAAAATCCGGGCGTCGGTGGAAGGCCAGATGGGGCGCTACGGTTTTCAGCCCTGCGACGAAAATCCCGACCTGATGCTGCATTTTCATGTCGTGATAAAAAACGAAATATTCTACATCCAGGACTGGTGGTGCGACGAGGGCACGGGCGTCCATTTCGGTCGTTGCCAGCGCCTGCGCCCAATGAATTACCAGGAAGGGACGCTCATCATTGATTTTATTGACGCCAAAACCGGCAATCAGGTGTGGCGCGGCGCGGCAACCGGTGTGCTCGAAAACGTGACGCCCGAACAAGCCGACGCCCGCATTGAAGAGGCTGTCCGGCTGATTTTCAAAAAATTCCCGGAAAAGCCGAAGCCGGGCGCGTGAGATTCTTTTAGACTTTTCCCGCTGATTTACGCAGAAAAATATCGCTGATTTCGCTGAAAATGTCCGGGAAAATCCGCGTCATTTTTCTGCGCGTATCTGCGGGAAATTTCGTCATTCAAAAACAGCAAAACATGAAAAACATACTCGTCACGACCGATTTTTCCACACATTCCAAAGCGGGCATGCGATTCGCCATCCAATTGGCAGCGCAGAAAAATGCCGAATTAACCTTTTTTTACTGCTTTCAGGCGCTTATTCCGACGACGATTCACCGCTCGGAAATTGAAAACTCCGTGCAGCAACAGACCCGCACCAATCTTCAGAAATTGGAAAAATTTGTCGCCGGCGTGTACAAGGCCATGAAAGCGACGCCGGGGCCTTACAAATGCGTAGTGGTGGAAGAGTTGAGCCCCGAAAGTGCCATCCTCGACTATGCGCATAAAAATCCGGTTCACTACATCTGCATCGGCACACGCGGCGCCGGGAAAGTGCGCAAACTCATCGGCACCAACACGAGCAGTGTGATTCTGAAATCGTCGGTGCCGGTGCTGGCCGTGCCGCACACCTATCGTGTGCGCCCCGTCAAAAAAATCCTCTACGCTTCCGACCTGGAAAATCTGGACGAGGAAATGCACCTCGTGGCGGGTTTTGCCAAATCAGCGGGTGTGAAATCCGACCTCGCGCATTTTTACTACCCCGCCGAGCTCAAACTCGATCACGAGACTTTGACCAAAATGTGGCAGGAAAAATACCCGCAACTCGACCGGGTTTTTCTCGAACAATTCGACGTAGACGCGGGCTTTGCCAAACAATTGGACCGGCTGATTCAAAAAGTGAAACCGGGCATCGTGGTGTTTTTTACCCACACCAACAAAACCTGGTTCGACAAAATATTCAGCACCAGCCGCTCGGAAGCCTTCTCTTTTATCACGAAAGCGCCGATGCTGGTGTATCGGAAAAAATAACGCGCCATCATGCTCATACTGATTTCCGGATTGCCGGGTTCCGGTAAAACGACGCTGGCCAAAGCTTACGCGGCGGCAACCGGTGCGGCGCATTTCAACAGCGATTTGCTGCGCCGGGAATTGGGCTTGATGGGGCAATATCGCCCGGAAGATAAAAAAAAGGTGTACGACACCTTGCTCGAACGCGCGCGCGCAGCGTTGTTGGCAGGTCGCGAGGTGGTGGTGGACAGCACTTTTTACAAGGAAGCCGTGCGGGAACCGTTTCGTCGTTTGGCTGCCGAATGTGCCGCGCCGCTGTTGTGGGTGGAAGTGAAGGCGCAGGAACGCACGATTCGGCAGCGATTGCAGACGCCCAGACCCGACAGCGAAGCGGATTTTGCTGTTTTTGAAAAAATAAAAAATGAGTACGAACCCATCGCCGAACCCCACCTCGCAATTTGGTCGGATGAAAAAACGCTGGAAGAAATGTTGGCAACCATGCGGGAATATGTGGCGATACGGCAAATGCACTGATTTATCAATCTGCTCGATATGACCTCCGAACAAATACGAACCATTGCTGCCGAGGGCAGGTTTCCGGGACCAAAAACGCCGGTGGAGGTAGTGGAAACGCATATTTCGTGGGTCATTCTGACGCCGGCTTTCGCTTTTAAAATCAAAAAATCCGTGCGGTTTCCTTTCCTGGATTTCAGCACCCTCGAATTGCGAAAACACTATTGCCAAGAAGAATTGCGCCTCAATCGCCGGCTTGCGCCCGACATGTACCTCGACGTGTTGCCCGTCAGTTTGGGGAACGACGGCTTGCCGGAAATCTGTCGTGCCGACGGCGGCGATGCCGCGCTCGATTACGCCGTTTCCATGAAACGCTTGGACAACAACTACCAGATGGACAGACTGTTGCATCAAAATGCTGTAACTGCGGAAGCCCTGCAATCGCTGGCGCAAATGCTCGTCCGCTTCCATCGTTCGGCTATTTTGAAGGGCAGCGAGGCCGGTTACGAGCCTGGCGGCAATCGAGCCGATTTTGAAGATTTGTTTCGCCTGCAACCGGTAGCGGTGCAGATTTTGGGAGCGTATGCCGCGTCGGATTTCGCGTCGTGGCGCGGGCAAATCGGGCAGTTTTTGGATGCTCATGAGCCGCGTTTGCGCCAGCGGGCCGAATCGGGTTTTTGGGTGGACGGACATGGCGATTTGCATGCGCGCAATATTTTTCTGTTGCCGGCTGGGCCGGTTGTATTCGACTGCATCGAGTTCAACGCGCATTTCCGGCGACTCGACGTGCTCAACGAACTGGCTTTTTTGTGCATGGACCTCGACGCAGGCGGTCACCACGAGTTGTCGGCAGTTTTTATGGCTTCCTATTGCCGCGAGTGGGCTTGCATCGAAAATGAGGAGGATGAGCGTTTGTTTCTTTATTTCAAGGCTTACCGTGCCAATGTCCGCCTGAAAGTGGCGCTAACGGAATGGCAACAGCACGTGTCCGTCGCGTTGGAGGAAAGGGTCAGGGACTATCGGGATTTGCTCGAATACTATCTTGACAAATTGAAAATTTAACCCCTCGCCACGACACAATTCAGGTTTTCACTTCAAAAAAATATCCGCCATGCTTTGTCCGCTTTGTAAAGAACCGCTGCAAGCCGCCGAACGCTTCGACATCGAAATTGACTTTTGTCTCAAATGCCGGGGCGTGTGGCTCGATCGCGGCGAACTGGATAAAATCATCGCCCGCGCCGCACAATCCCACACTTCGACGGCTTTTTACGATGGAGATTTTCCGCAAAATGATGCCGCCAATACACATCATTCGGGAGGTCACGCAGCCCATCGTTACCCTGAAGGAAAGAAAAAATCTTACTTGGAAGAGTTGTTCGACTTCGACGATTGATGTCTGGAAAAAACAGATTTGGGAAAAACTACTGCTTTTTGGCAGCCTCTTTTTCGGCCTTCTTTTTTTCCTGTTCCAGTTTTTTAAAATAGCGTTTGAAGAGAAAATTGTGGCGCATGGCTTCCATGTTTTCCGTGAAAGCCGCCGTTCCTTTTTCCACATTTTCAATCGTCTGGCGCAGTTGATCTGCCATGATGGAATCCTTCAACAGGGCATTCACCGTTCCCTGTCCCTGGTTAAAATCCCGGTCAACGGAGGCGACCATTTGGTCGAGGTTGTTGGCGAGACGCTGGGCGCTGGCTTCCACTTGTTTGATTTGCTGCACGGCCTGCCGGAATTCCTGTGCCATCGTGGTGTCGGTAAGCAAGGTGGCGAGCGTGCCTTTTCCCTCGGAGGCGAGCGCGAGGGTAGAAGTGGCCTCGGTCATCAGCGCCGACGCTTTTTGGGTGGCTTCGTGCAAGTGAATGAGCGATGCTTTCAGGTTGGCAGAAATGGTGCGGTCGTCGAGCAGTTCGGCAAGTTGTGCGCTGGTGTTGATGCGGTGGATGGTGCTGCGCAATTCTTCCGTGATGACGGCGATGTTGTCGTTGGTGCGGCGGAGCGTTTGAAGCATCGCCTGCGTGTTCACGTCTTCTTTGGAGGGGAGTAATTCGCCGCCTTCGACGAAAGGCGCGTCGCCGCCAGCCGGCGAAATATTGATGACGCGATTGCCGATAAGCCCGTCCGTACCGAGCGTGGCGATAGCATTCCGGCGGATAAAACCTTTCATTTTTTTGTCAACACTTATCGTCACCTCTATCACCGTGTCGTTGAGAATGAGCACGTCCGCGACGCTGCCCACATCTATTCCCGAAAAACGCACGTTGTTGCCCGACACGAGGCCGTTCACATCTCTGAAATGCGTTTTGAGATCGAAACGATTGCCGAACATGCTCCGGTTTTTTCCCAGTACGTAAAGGGAAAAAATGAGCAAGACGATGCCGGTGAGTACGAAAATGCCGAGCTTTATCGAGTTAATGACTTGATTCTTCATGGAATGGAGGGTTAATGAAAAAACTGCCTGATTTTCTCATCTTCAGAAGCGCTGAGTTCGTCATAGGTGCCGCTGGCGTAACATTTCCCGTCAATCAGCATGACAATGCGGTGCGCGATCAGCCGGACACATTTCATGTCGTGCGTGATGATGAGTGATGAGGTTCGGTATTTTTCTCCGACGGATTTTATCAGGGAAATAATTTCGAGGCTGGTGATGGGGTCGAGGCCGGTGGTGGGTTCGTCGTACAGGATAATTTCGGGTTTGAGAATCAGCGTGCGGGCCAGCGCGATGCGTTTCCGCATGCCGCCGGAAAGTTCGCTCGGCATCATGTCCACCGTGTGTTCGAGGCCGACGTTGCGCAGCGCTTCCAGCACCATGTCGTTCACCTGGTTTTGCGTCAGGTCGAAAGAGTGGCGGCGCAGCGGGAATTCGAGATTTTCGCGCACCGTCATGGAGTCGTACAAGGCATTGCTTTGAAACAAAAAGCCCACTTTTACCCGGATTTCGTCCAGTTCGGCTTGGTTGAGTCGCAGCACGTTTTGGCCGAGCACCTCGATGCTTCCCCGTTCAGGTTGTATAAGGCCGATGATACATTTTATGAGCACAGATTTGCCCGAACCCGACTTGCCGAGTACGACCAGGTTTTCGCCCTGGTAGAGGGAAACATTGAAATGCTCCAGCACTTTGTTGGTTCCAAAAGATTTGCCAAGGTCTTCGATGACGATGACGGCTTCTTTCGGAACGGCCTCTTGTGTCATGGTTTTGCTCAATCGTAAAGATTCATCAAATCAGTTATTTGCACGGCGATAAGATCTAGTATGAATACCACCACCGACGATACCACTACCGCCGAATTGGCCGCCCGCCCCACGCCCTCCGTGCCTTTTTCCGTGTAATAGCCTTTGTAACAGCCGATGATGCCGATGGCGAATCCGAAAAAGAAGGTTTTAACAACCGCCGGTACGATGTCGGCAAAAATAAGACTGTCGAATATTTGCTTGAAAAAAAGGTAAAAAGTGGTCTTTTCGTAGATATTGTTGCCCAAATAAGAGCCATAAAGCGAAATGGTATCGGAAATAATCACCAGAATCGGCAGCATGCAGGTGGCGGCAAGGGTGCGGGTGACGACGAGGTATTTGAACGGGTTGGTACCCGAGACTTCCATCGCGTCTATTTGTTCCGTGACTTTCATCGAGCCCAGTTCGGCGCCGATGCTGGAGCCGATTTTTCCGGCAAAAATGAGCGAGGTCAGCACGGGTCCAATTTCCCGCACAATGGCGATACCTACCATGGACGGAATCAGCGACTCCACGCCGTAATAGACCATCGAAGGGTGCAGTTGCATCGTCAGCACCAGCCCCATGATGAAAGCCGTGAGCCCGGCGAGTGGCAGCGATTTGTACCCGATGACGAAACATTGCCGGACGAATTCGCGCACTTCATAGCGAGGCTTCAGACCTTCCGCAAAAAAACGGGCGGCAAAACGGCTCATTTCGCCGGCATCGTGCAGGAATCGCCGCGTATTTTCAGGAAGTATCCAATCGAGTTTCATTTTTATCAAAACGAGCCGTTTTTACAAAAAAAATATCAATGTCCCTGCCGCTAAAGTCATCAGAATCAGGGCAGTGAAGCCGAAAATATTTGACCATCGCCCGTTGACAAAAGTACCCATAATTCCGGGATTGTTGGAAATATGTAGCACCATCGCAATCAGAATGGGAGCCGTGAGGCCGTACAAAACAGCAGCCAAAAGCAAGGCATCTATCGGATTGATGTCCGCGTAATCGAACAGCAAACCGAGAACGAGCGAAAAAGCCATAACGGCGTAAAAACCCCGGGCTTCGTAGTATTTTTTATTGAGGCCCTCTTTCCAGCCAAATGTTTCCGCCAAAATATAAGACACCGCACCGGCCAGCACCGGAATAGCCAACATGCCCGTGCCGATAACGCCCAAGGCAAAAAGCCAGTAGGCTTGTTCGCCGGCGAGCGGGCGCAGCGCCATTGCTGCGTCTTGCACAGTGTTGATGTCATGTACGCCCTCATTGAACAAAACAGTCCCCGTCGTCAGAATGATGAAAAAAAAGACGAGACAGGTGAGCAACATGCCCAGGTCCACATCCTGACGCATGTCGGTGATGAGTTTTTTGTCCACCACGACCGTGTTGCGGCGTTTGCCGATTTCCTCGACTTCCATGCTCGTTTGCCAAAAAAACAGGTAGGGGGAAATGGTGGTGCCGAGTATGCCCACCAGTACAAGGAGGTAATTTTTTTCAAAACGGATAGTGGGCACGAGGGTATGAAAAATGACTTTTCCAAAATCGGGTTTTACCAAAAACGGCACCACGAGGTAGAGCAGCAGTGATAAACAAAGATATTTGAGCATTGCGGCAAAAGGCCGGTAGGGCAAAAACACAATGGCCGTCAGCAACAAAATCGTGAAAAAAATACTCGCCCAATGCGACTCTATCTGTGGAAAAAGCATGTTGGTGACGGCGCCCATTGCCTGAATGTCGGCGCCGATATTGATGACGATAGCCGGTACACTGAGCACAATCATCAGGTATAAAAGCGGCTTAGGGTAATGTTTTTTCAGTACGCCGGTAAGCCCTTGCCGCGTCACGATGCCGATGCGGGCGCACATTTCCTGGATGGCTACCATCAGCGGATAGGTCACAACCGCCGTCCAGAGGGTAGCCAGACCGAACATCGCGCCGGCCTGCGAATAAGTGGCAATGCCCGAAGGATCGTCGTCGCTGGCGCCGGTGACGAGTCCGGGACCGAGTTTGGACCACCAGCGTTTGGCGGGTTTAGCGTGATTTTTTGTGTTTGTCACAAATTGGAATTTAGGCAAAGATTAAAAACCTCACTGCTCAAAAGACCGGAAAGCCCGGGAATTTTTCCTACCGCGCCGTCAGCCCGCCGTCAATCACCAACTCGCTGCCGGTGACGTAGGAGGATTCGTCGGAGGCGAGAAACAAAGCCCCGTAAGCAATTTCGATGGCCTCGCCGATGCGACCGAGCGGGCACATGGCTTTCATCATCGCGCTGCGCTCCAGCGCGTCGGCGGGCAAAATGTGTTCGGTCATAGGCGTCAGCACGCCACCGGGGTGAATCGAATTGACCCGAATGTTGAACTGCGCGAACTCGACGGCTTGGTCTTTTGTCAAAAGCAACATTCCGGCCTTCGACGAAGAGTACGCCGCGCCGTTGCCGCCGACTAAACCCGCGATGGATGAAATGTTGACGATGGAGCCGTTGCCCGATGTTTTGAGGTAGGGCAGAGCGGCTTTGGCGCCGAGAAAAGCACTCGTCAGGTTGATGGCGAGGATTTGATTCCAGCGCTGGAGCGAAGTCAGTTCGGTCGTTTCCATCGGCTGATAAACGCCCGCATTGTTGACCAAAATATCAATTTTACCGTAGAGGTGCACGGCTTTTTCAACGACTTTTTGCCAGTCGGATTCGGAAGTCACGTCGTGGCGGATGCACTCCACAGGCAGGCTGTGCTTGCGGGCTTCCTGTACCCAGGTATTCATTTTTTCAAATTGAATATCGGTGGCCAGTACAAGTCCGCCCTCTTTGGCGAACAATCGGGCGATGGATTCGCCCATGCCTCCGGCAGCTCCGGTGACGATGGCGACTTTGTTGTGTAAGCGGCTCATATTGTGCGAAAAAGTTGAATTTTATGAAGAAATTTTTCAAACGGAAGCTAACGCAAACAGGGCCATGCAGGCCAGGCAATTTAGCACAATTCCAACAATGGCCAGCCCCCGGATAACCCCGTTTCTTTCCCACGAACTGGCTTTTATCAGGCCTATGACGCTCAAAATAAGCCCGGCTATGCCCCCCAGAATGATTGGTGTTAATCCGATGTAGAAAACGAAAATCCAGCCTGCTCCGCTCAGCAAACCAAGTATCAGACCCGAAATGACGAACCATTTTCCGTAGCCTGCGCCGGATGTCCCCAAAGATTTTTCCGCTTTCGCGAGGCGTTTGAGCAGGCGTTTTTCGATGAATTTTTTCAAAAACCCGCGTTTTTCACCCCCTCGTTTTTCCAAAAAAGAAGACCGGGAAACGAAGACCGAATCAGGCGTTGAGCGCGTCGTTGCTTCCGTCAAAAAGGGGAGACTGAGCAGAAAAATGATGTAGAAATAGCGCATGGCTTCAAATTGTGTTGGCAGTTTATTTGAAAATTTCTCCGCCGTCGCCTTCCGGGTTCCACTCCCAATTGGTGACAGGGGCGGGGGTAACGTAGGTATTGTCGCGAGCGGGCGAAGTCGTTTCGCCTATGGGCGGCAGTTCTTCAATGCCGGTTCTGGATTCTTTCGATTCGGCGGCGTTCATGTTCTCGATGCCTTTCAGCAGCGCGTCGGCGTTGAAAGAAATGCTGTCAATGCCTTCGTTGACAAGGAATTGGGCGAACTCCGGCATATCGCTCGGCGCTTGTCCGCACAGGCCGATTTTGATATTTTTTTGGCGGGCGGTGCGAATGGCAGAGGCGATGAGCCGCATCACAGCCCGGTTTTTTTCGCTGAAAAGATTGCTCACGAGGGCAGAGTCGCGGTCGAGGCCGAGCGTGAGTTGAGTGAGGTCGTTGGAGCCGATGGAAAAGCCGTCGAACACTTCGGCGAATTCTTCGGCCATCAGCACGTTGCTCGGAATTTCGACCATGACGTAGATTTCGAGGCCGTTTTGGCCTTGTTCGAGGCCGAATTCTTTCATCGTTTCCACCACTTGTTTGCCTTCTTCGACAGTGCGGCAAAAGGGAATCATCAGTTTCACGTTCGTGAATCCCATCTCTTCGCGTACTCGTTTCATGGCCTTGCACTCGAGGGCAAAACCGTCTTTGTACAGCGGCGAATAGTAGCGCGACGCGCCCCGAAAACCTATCATCGGGTTTTCTTCCAAGGGTTCAAATTGTTGGCCGCCAACGAGATTCGCGTATTCGTTGCTTTTGAAATCGCTCATGCGAACGATGACGTCGTGCGGGTGAAATGCCGCCGCGATGGTCGCCACACCTTGCGCGAGTTTGTCCACGAAATAATCTTTTTTATCGCGGTAATGGCGGGTCAGGTGCGCGATGCCTTCCTTGATGCCGGGGTTGGTGATTTGCTCGAAACGGGTGAGCGCGAGCGGGTGCACCTTGATGTGGTGCGTGATGAGAAATTCCATGCGCAACAAACCCACGCCGCGATTGGGCAAAAACGACTGCTGGAATGCCAGCGAAGGGTCGCCGAGGATGAGCATGGGCGCCGTTTTCGGCATTTTCAGGTTGGAAATGTCTTTTTCCTCTACCTCCCAATCGGCTTTTCCGGCGTAGATAAAACCCGTTTTTCCTTCGGCGCAACTGACCGTAACTTCTTCGCCGTCATGGATTTTGTCGGTCGCGTTGCCGCAGCCGACGATGGCGGTAGTGCCGAGTTCGCGGGCGACGATGGCTGCGTGACTGGTGCGACCACCTTTATTGGTGACGATGGCGGCGGCGCGTTTCATAATCGGGTCCCAGTCGGGGTTGGTGATGTCGGTCACGAGCACTTCGCCTTCCTGCAAGAGGTCGGCTTCCTGCGGCGAGCGCAAGAGCCTGGCTTTCCCAAAAGAAATTTTTTCACCGAGCGCGATGCCTTCGGCGAGTTTTTGACCTTTCGATTTTATGGTAAAAGTGCGGACGACCGCGTGGCTTTTTTTGCCTGCATGGACGGTTTCCGGTCGTGCTTGCACGATGTAAAGTTTTCCGGTCAGACCGTCTTTCGCCCACTCGATGTCCATCGGTTTTTGGTAGTGCTGTTCGATTTGAACGCACCATTTTCCCAGCGTCGCAATGTCAGCATCGGAAAGGGAAAAAACGTCGCGCTTTTTGTCGGGAGTGGCCTGGTTATCAACAGTTTTGGAAGAGTTATTTGGTTCGGCATAAACCATCGTCCACTCTTTTTCGCCGAGTTTTTTCTGAATAACAGGGTTGAAATGCGAGCCGATATGGGGTTTGAACAATACAAATTCGTCGGGGGTGGAGCGGCCTTGCACGATGTTTTCGCCGAGACCGTAAATGCTGTCGATGACGACCACTTTATCAAAACCTGTGTCGGGGTCGAGCGTGAAAGCCACACCTGAAGAGGCCAAATCGGAGCGCACCATCGTCTGCACGCCGACGGAAAGCGCCACGTCAATGTTGCCGAAGCCCTGGTCTTCGCGGTATTTGATGGCGCGGTTGGTGAAGAGTGACATGAAGCAGCGATGCACCGTCTTGACCAGTTCATCCTCGCCCTTTACGTTGAGAAAACTCTCCAATTGGCCTGCAAAACTGGCCGAAGGCAAATCCTCGGCAGTGGCGCTGCTGCGCACGGCGAGCGAAATGTCGGCGCCTTCGCGTTGGCGCAAATCGGTGTAAGCCTGCTTGATAGCGGCCTCGACCGCTTTCGGCATGGCGGCTTTTTTGATGAAATCCCGCGCTTTGGAGCCGATGTCGTCGAGGTTGGAAAAGTTGGTTTTGTCCAACTTGCCAAGCAAATCTTCGAGCGGTTTTTGCAAATTATTTTCCTTTAAAAACAGGCGGTAAGCGTCGGAAGTGACGGCAAAACCGTCGGGCACGAGGATGCCTTTGCGCACAAGTTGGGAGAACATTTCGCCCAAAGAGGCATTTTTCCCGCCGACGAGCGCGAGTTCGTTAATCGAGATTTCTGAAAAATTTTTGATGAAAGAAGGCATGGCACTACGGGTTTTTGTTTCTCCAAAGGTGGCTCAAGCGACAACTGCGGGCGAATGACGGAAGTCAAGGAAGGGAGTGATTTTAGGGAGAAATTCGGCTTTGCTACCATCCGGTACATTCCTGCTGTACGGCCGGGCGATGACGAAAATACGCAGGTAGATGCATTTTGTCATCGGCAGATTGATGTAAATCACATAAACTGAGTGTCGCAAGTCATCTCCCGGAGCAGATGGCCAGCCGACTTTTGCAGGAGCATAAGTTAAGGTATATTATGTCAACAACAGAGGCTACCATCGGTGAAATCGTGACGGCAGACTACCGCGCAGCGGGCATTCTGGACGCTTACGGTATTGATTTTTGTTATTGGAGCAAAAAAACGCTGCAAGAAGTGTCGGAAGCGCAGCATTTGAACAAGGCAACCATCGAGCAGGCGTTGGCCAAGCTGACGACACAGCCTAACGGCAGCTCTGTTCACTGGAATTTTTCGGAGTGGGACACCCGGTTTTTGGTCGAGTACATCGTTCACACGCATCATGCGCACGCCCGCGAGGCCTTGCCGAAATTGCTCGAACTCGGTGCGCGTGTGAGCGCATCGGCAGCTGAGAAGTATCCTGAAACAATGGCAATTTACCAGGCTTTACTCGACCTGAATGGCTTCGCCAAACATCATCTCACAAGTGAAGAGTACGCGCTTTTCCCGTATATTTTGGAGATGGAGAATGTGCGCGACAGTCGTTTGCCATTTGTAGCGCCAGAGTTTGGGCGGGTAGAGACGCCTATTCATGCCATTGAAGATGAGCACTTGGCATGTATTGCTCTTTTGAACAAAATCCGCGAATTGTCGGGGCACTTTAGCGCAGCGGTCGCTGCCTCGCCTGAACACCGCTCGTGGTATTCCATGCTGAAGGAATTCGACGCTGACATGCATTTGCACGTTCATTTGGAGAACAATATCCTTTTTCCGCGCGCCATTGCTTTGGAAGCAGAACTGCTGACACAGAAAGGTTTCACGTCCATTTGGTTTGGGTAACCAAATGTTTATTTCATTTGAAAGGGTACACATTTTCTTTTTGTGAAACGGAGCGTGGTAACAGGTTTGCGATTTTGACCTTTCGGCTGCACTTTTACTCCAAGTGCCAGACATTCCATGTTTTCAAAACATGGAATGTCTCCTCCGCAAATGACCCAAAAGAAAATGTGTACCCTTTCAAATTATTTCAGAGTAAGTTTCAGCATAGCGTTTAATGAGTAGTTTTTTTTTCGTAGATTTGCTTCTCAAGCAAACAAAATGAAAAAAATACTTGTCATTGAAGACGACGAAACCATCAGAGAAAACCTGTCAGAGATTCTGAATCTGAGTGGCTACAACACCATTACTGCCCAAAATGGGAAAGCAGGCGTCGAGAAAACCTTGAGCGAACAACCCGATCTTATTCTTTGCGATGTGAAAATGCCCGATCTGGACGGCTACGGGACGCTGGCAATTCTCAGCAAGCACCCGAAGGCCGCGAGTATCCCTTTTATTTACCTGACGGCCAAAGCCGAAAAAGAGGACTTCAGAAAAGGCATGTCGCTGGGCGCTGATGACTACATCACCAAACCTTTCGACGATGCTACGTTGCTCAGCACCATAGAGGCGCGTTTGCAAAAACACGAAAAATTAGTAAAGTCTTCTACTGCTTCGTCGGGCTCGCTGGAGTTTTTCATCAATGAAGCCCGTGCATTAGAGGCATTGAGCCACTTGCCCGATAACTGCGAGACACGTTATTATGCCCCAAAAGATATTCTTTTTAAGGAAGGCGAACATCCGCGCTGGCTTTTTTACATCGAAAAAGGCAAAGTGAAAAAATACAAAACTGCCGACGATGGCAAGGATTTTATTACCGAGATCTCAATTCCGGGTGATTTTCTGGGGCACATGGCGCTTTTTCAGGATTGTGCCTATGCCGAAAGTGCGGCTGCGCTGGAAGATGTTACAGTCAGATTGATTCCCAGGTCGGACTTTCTTTCCTTAGTGTACAGCGACCGCGATGTGTCTGCTATTTTTATCAAAATGCTCGCAAAGCATGTGACGGAGCAGGAAGAACAACTGCTCCATTTGGCCTACCATTCCGTGCGCAAGCGGGTTGCGAAGGCATTGGTGACAATTGCCGGTGATGCCAACGAGCCTATCAAAATGTTTCGCGACGACCTTGCGTCCATCGTCGGTACGGCGAAAGAAACGCTCGTACGCACCCTGGCTGACTTTAAAACAGAAGGCCTTATCGCCATCAGTGACGGGTTCATTACGCTCCTGAAGCCTGAAAGACTCAGGACAATGCCTAATTGACACGGCTCGCCCGCTATGTTTTGTACCCGATCCCTTCGGTTTTTGTCACCTCGCCGCTTGACGAGAGTCGTCGTTTTCCCTGATTTTACTCATCATTTTGGCTGCTTTCTCCTGCTGACCTTTGACACATCGAAGGCAGGGTGATGACAATGTTGGTTGTGTCGGATCGCTGCCGGGATGCCGGGATAAATGTTGTTTCGGCCAATTTCTGTACACAACTAACCCTTTCAAGTATGAAAAAATTTGCTCTTCTCCTGTTGTTCGCAGCAGTGCTGCATGTGGGAACTTTCGCGCAGTTGCTGGATCGCGGCAATTTCATGGTGGGTTCTACGGTCGGCTTTTCTACGGCCAATTCCAAAGTCACTGTGGGTGATGTGGAAAATGAGGGACTCACTGCCCAACAGATTAACGTAGCGCCTGCCATTGGGTACTTTGTGCTCGACAACTTCGCGCTGGGGCTTGGCGCCGACTTCACCCTGAACTCCGTGACCGAACCGGGTCAGGACAAAACGACTGACTCCGATTTGCTATTTGGCCCATTTGCCCGCTACTATTTCCCGGTGGGCGACAATGTGGCGCTTTTCTTCGTCACCAATTTCGGCTTCGGCAATTCGACGGACGAACAAATCATCGGCGAGAACAAACAAAGCATCGAAACCAACGTCTTCGCCATTGGAGCCGGGCCGGGCCTCACGGTGTATTCCAAAGGCGGCTTCGCCATCGAAACGGTATTCAAGTACAACTATGCCAACAGCAAATTCGATGCAACGAATGCAGGCGTGACAACTACCACCAAAACACGGACAAACCAATTTGCACTCGCCTTGGGTTTGCAATATTACTTTGGCGGTTTCCGACGTGTGCGGGGATAAGTCTTTTGAAGATTAAAAAAATGAACAGACTAAGGGATGCCGGGCTGACATTTGTCGTCCGGCATTTTTATTTTTTAATAAAAATGGCTTTGTGGTTAACTCAAAACGATTGGAAACATGCTACGTTTATCCCAAATTGACCAGATCGCATGAACCACGTTGATTCCTCCCTGCAAGGTCTTTCGCTCGAAGAAGTTACCCGAAGTCGCGCCCAACACGGCAGCAACCAACTCTATGTGCGCCCCAAACGACACCTGCTCATCCTGCTGAAAGAAGTCGCCATAGAACCGATGTTCATCATGCTGGTGTTGGCTTGCGGGCTTTATTTCGCCATCGGCGACCAATCGGACGCATGGCTGATGGCGGGCGCGATTGTGTTCGTCATCCTGATTGAAATTGTGCAGGAATTTCGCAGCGAAAAAGCCTTGTCGGCCTTGCAACAACTTTCCCAACCGCATGCCGTCGTCATCCGCGAAGGCAAGCGCCAGGAAGTGCCGGTTGAGGAAATCGTGGTGGGCGACTTGATGGCTTTTTCAGAAGGCCAACGAATCCCGGCAGATGGCATCTTATTGCAACACAACGACTTGAGCGTGGATGAGTCCATCCTGACCGGTGAATCTTTACCCGTCAATAAAAACATTTCCGAAGTGCTTTATCAGGGAGCAGTCGTGGCCTCCGGCCTCGGCATGGCACAAGTGCGGGCAGTGGGAGCGCAGACGGAATTAGGCAAGTTGGGCAAATCCATCGAATCCATCGAATCCGAACCGACACCCTTGCAGCACCAGATTGACCGTTTTGTCCGGCAAATGCTGTTAGCCGGGCTTGTCGCTTTTCTCGTCGTTTTTGCCATCAATTATGCCTACGCCAGTTCAATCCTGACCGCGCTCCTGTTTTCGCTGGCCTTCGCAATGGCGCTGGTGCCGGAGGAAATCCCGGTGGCGTTTTCCACTTTCATGGCGCTCGGCGCTTATCGCATGACGCGACAAAAAGTTTTGGTGAAACAGCCCAAAACCGTCGAGAGCCTCGGCGCGGCCACCGTGATTTGCCTCGATAAAACCGGCACTATCACGGAAAACAAAATGAGCGTCGCGGAGGTATTCGATTTTTCAGGCAAAAAAAGAACCCTCGAGTACGCGATGTGGGCGAGCGAGCCGATGCCTTTCGATTCGATGGAAAAAGCCATCCACGCGGCCTACGAAAAAGCCGCCGCCCGCGACCGCCGCCCCGATTTTAAAATGGTGCACGAATACCCGCTCGGCGGTGTGCCCCCGATGATGACACACGTTTTTGAAAATGAAAAAAACGAACGCATCATAGCGGGAAAAGGAGCCGTTGAACGGATTTTGAAAATCTGCAAAATCGGCGAGGAACAAGCGCAACTGATTTTGGAAAAAACGAAAGAAATGGCGCGCAAAGGTCATCGCGTGTTGGGCGTGGCCAGCGCCGACTGGGCAAACGGCGAATTCCCGAAAGAACAAGACGATTTTCAATGGGCGTTCGAAGGTCTGGTGGCGCTGTACGACCCGCCCAAAGCAAATATCCGGCAGGTGATAAACAGTTTTTACGAAGCCGGTATCGCGGTAAAAATGATAACCGGCGACTATCCCGAAACAGCTATGAACATTGCAAAAGAGAGCGGCATCCGGGCAGATGGGGCGGTATTGACAGGCGAGGAAGTGATGCAAATGACTGAAAATCAATTGAGAGAAATAGCGCCCCGTACCGTTGTGTTTGCCCGGATGTTTCCCGATGCCAAACTCCGTGTGGTGGAAGCCCTCAAATCCAATGGCGAGGTGGTGGCTATGACCGGCGACGGCGTGAACGACGGCCCGGCGCTGAAATCGGCGCAAGTCGGTGTGGCGATGGGGCGGCGCGGCACGGAAGTCGCCAAAGGCGCGGCCTCTATGGTCTTGCTCGACGACAACCTTGCCCACATGATTGAGGCCGTCAAAACCGGGCGGCGCATCTATCAGAATCTGCGCAAAGCCATTCGCTACATCATTTCCATTCACCTGCCCATTATTTTGGCGGTGTTGCTGCCGCTCCTTTTTGGCTGGCCCTACCTACACATCCTGATGCCGGTGCACGTCATCTTCCTCGAACTCATCATGGGGCCTACTTGCTCCATTGCCTACGAGAGCGAACCTGCCGAGCCAAATGCACTCCGTCAACCGCCCCGCGCCAATACCGCCAACCTATTCTCTTGGCCCGAACTGTCGCTAAGCCTCCTACAAGGGCTGGCTATCACCGCAGGCATTTTTGTCATGTACCATTTCGCCATCTCATTGGGCAAAGACGAAACGACCACCCGCTCGTTTGTGTTCATGACCATGCTGTTCTCCAACATTTTTCTCACACTGGCCAACCGTTCGTTTGAATACACGATCGTCAAAACCATTTTTTACCGAAATCACCTGCTGTGGGTGATGATAGGCATATCGGCGGCATTGGCGCTCGCGGTATTGCTGGTGCCGTTCCTGCGCGAAGTGTTCCAGTTGGGGCCGCTTCGTCTGGGAGAAGTTGGCTTTTGCCTTTTGGCCGCCATCGTGTCAGTCGGCTGGTTTGAGATATGGAAATGGCTGCAGATGAAAAAATAAAAAAGTCGGAAACGACAAAAAGCGGCTGCCCGGACGATCCCGGCAGCCGCTTTCAAAAATGTGAAGGGCGAAATTAATTTTCGCTCGTCGTCGTCATTTTCAATTCTTTGATACGCGCTTTTTTACCTACCAAACCGCGCAGGTAGTAGATACGTGAACGGCGTACACGGCCGCGCTTGACTACTGAAATAGCGGCAATATTCGGGTTGGAGAAAGAAAAAATACGCTCTACCCCCACACCGTGCGACATTTTGCGGACGGTGAAGGATTTGGTGAGGCCGTGACCTTTGATTTGAATCACATCGCCGCGATAGTCTTGTTCGCGGGTTTTGTCGCCTTCCACGATTTTATAGGTGACAATAACAGTGTCGCCGGGCTTGAAATCCGGGAATTTAGGCTTCGCCAGCAGCTGTTCTTGTACAAATTGTATGGCTTCCAACTCTTTCATTGTTCGAGTATTTACTGTCGTCAAAATTTAAGAGGCGCAAAGGTAAAAAGTCAGCCCGGAAAAAAAAATTATGTTTTGAATTTTTCCGAAAAACTACGTTCGTACAGGTTTCGCATCTTTGATTGCCTGTTTCATCTACACCTTATTTATTCAATGCCGGCTTGATGTTCCTTTGCATCCCGAATTCTTTTTTTTCACTGCCGGAGGGCGAATTGAAATTCTTGAAAAAAAAATTGAACCGGCTTTAAACACTCATTAACTTTAGATGTTACAACACCTTGTTTTAAGACACGTACCTTTGTGCCGGTTTTAAAATTTCAGTTTCTGATTCCTTCACCATCCTAATTTCTTTGAAAAAATGAAAAAACTGCTTTTTCTCCCGCTGCTGGCTCTTTTGGTAATAGCCGCTCAAAACACTACCAACTACAACGTAGATGTCACTTCCAGTTCGATTGCCTGGACTGGCTACAAAGTAACCGGCAAACACACCGGCTATGTTAAAGTAAAAAGTGGCAACCTCACCTGGACCGACGGCAAACTTACCGGTGGTACCTTCGACATTGACATGAACTCCATCACGTGCACCGACCTCGAGGGCGAATATGCCGGCAAATTGGTTGGTCACCTCAAAAGCGACGACTTTTTCGGCACTGCCAAGTACCCAACTTCCAAGTTTGTGATCACCAAAGCAATTCCGCAAGACACGAAAGGAAACTACAAAATCGTCGGCAACCTGACCATCAAGGAAAAAACCAACGAAGTGAAGTTCCAGGCTGCTGTGAACGAAAGCAACGGCACCATCAATGCCACCGGCAAAATCACCGTTGACCGCTCGGAATATGATGTGAAATTTGGCTCCGGCTCGTTCTTCGATAACCTCGGCGACAAAACAATTTACGACGAATTTGACCTGCAAGTGTCGCTCGTAGCGAAGAAGTAAGAAAAAATGACAGGCTTTTAAGGTAATTTTGAAAAACCGAAAATAGCCTGAATGATGTCTAATCGCTTTAATGACAGATAATTGTCTAAAACTGTCCGGAGGTTGAAGCAACCTCCGGACAGTTTGTTTTGTCTGAAATATGGCATTACCTTTGCCGCCTTGTTTTCACCGAAAATAACGAAAACTGCCGCCGCTTGTACGATAAGTACCGTTTCCGGCGTTTTTCGGCAAAATCATTTTCGCACATAGTCCAAACACATACACTCCCTCATGCTTCGAGTCGCTACACCTTTCGCACTGGCGTTCGGATTTTTGTGTCTGACGGCATTCCGGGCGGAGAACCCCAAGTGCAACGACCGGCTATCCTCTCCCGACCGAGCCGCAGGGCTCATCTATTCAAAACCCGGATTTACACTGCTGAATCAAGCCGATTTTGAGTATCTGCCTGATACCGACACCGTCACGGCACTGCGCATTTTGATGCTCGATTACAACACCTACGACAGCGCGTATGCTACAAAAATGCGGCAGCTCGTCAAGGCGCAATTGCCCGCATCCGTAGTGACAGAATTCTGGGAAGGTTCGGTGTACGACTTGAGTTCCGCTCTTGCCACGCATGATGCAGTCATTATCGCTTATCCGTCGGGCAACAATCCCGATGTCAACAAGACCTATGGCAAATTACTCGAACAATACATCCGGCAGGGTGGGGTAGTGGTCTTCACGGGAACCGATGATTATCGGGTTTTGCAACAAATCGGATTGTTTGGTGTGGATTTTGGCTATTTCTGTCAGGACCCTGTTGTGCACGAAATTGTACCCGAACATCCTGTTTTGGAAGGTACGACCGGGCAGTTTCCCCTTAATGATTACGCCTACCCGCTCGATATTTCCGACCCTGACTTCGTGACCCTGGTAGATGTTTTAGGCTATGATGATGAAAACACGCCCACGCGCTGCTGGTCGGAATCAGATGAAATTGCGCCCGGCGAATTGCGCAATTTCCCGGTCATCGGTTACAAAAATCTCGGCGCCGGGAAGGTCATTTATTTGGGCATGGAGTACTACTACGACCAGGCCGAACCGACGCGGATTCTTGTCAACACGCTCCGTTGGGCGACAAAATCCCAAACCGCTTCCTCTTCGAGCCTGACTGCCAAAGATGTTCGATTTGAGCGCCCGGTAAAACGCAGCGAAGAGGTACTCCAGGCTGGCACCGGCCCCAAACAAGAGATTTTCGACCTGAAAATTTATCCTAACCCCTACTACGAAAAGGCCACGCTCGACATCGAACTGAAAAAAGCCACCACCGTCGCCGTAGAAATGACCGACGAAAGCGGTCGCATCGTGGCGGTCATCTTGCCACAAAAAAACCTGAATACCGGCCTCTACCGGCTTGAATTGCCCAATCTTCCTGCGGGCATTTATTTCGTCCAGTGCAAAACGGGTGAAAAAACGACCGCCCGGAAAGTCGTGAAAGCGCAGGCGAACTGATTTTTCGCACAACACTATTTGAACGATAAAACCAGAACGGGACAACAGCAATGTTGTCCCGTTTTTTATGTTTGTCCCTGAAATTCAACTCGTTTTACAAAACTTTACAAAAAATGAAAAACAAATTCCTCTTCCCGATGGCCATGTGCCTCTTCCTCTTCGCTTGCAACCAATCTGAAAAACCGGCTGCTCCGACTGCTGAAAAACCTGCCGAACCGGCTGCTCCCGCTGTGCCGAAAGCCAAATTTGCCGTCAACTGCTTCGAGCAGCGCTTTCCCGACGGCTCGGTGCTGAGCTTTCAATACACCGAATATTTTGAGGATGTGGTGGGCATTCTTGACTATTCTTTCGCCGAAAAAGACGGCGCACACGGCACTTTTAAAGGCAAGAAAAACGGCGACACCATCACAGCCACTTGGTCATACGTAGTGGAGGGCTCCAACCAAACGGAAGAAATTATGGTCAAAATTGAAGGCGATAAAGCCACTAAAGCCTCCGGCGAACTGGTGGAAGGAAAAGACAAAGTGTTGCGGCTTAAAGATATTGCCAAAGCGACTTGGGCGGAAACCTTTACCCGCGTTCAATGTGATTGATGGGCTTTCAGCAGAAAAGGAGAATTTTCATTGGGGCGACCGCATGGTTGCCCCAATTTTTTTGGTTTACCTTTGTGCGTCCTATCCTTATTCACTCGTCGGAATTTCTGCAAGACGGGTTGCGCCAAGTTTTTAATCTTGCTATTCCTCGTTCAAATTTCCCCTTGCCGATTCAATTAATCGGGCAGTGACACCTTTTCATAAAGTGTCGCCGCTCCACACAATACCTTCATTTTCAAAACAAAAAACGTATGGCACCTTCGGTTATTCACAGATTCTCCGCCAAAATCCTTCTTTTCTTCCTGCTTCTTTCTTGCTCCTCTTCCAAGGCTCAGGACGTCATCATGCAGGGCTTCTACTGGAACACCCACCCCGGCGACGTGACGAACACGACCACCGGCGGCATCTGGTGGGACACGCTTACGACAGTAGCGCCCCAACTCGCCGCCGCCGGGTTCAGCACCGTGTGGACGCCCCCGCCGACCAAGAGTTTCGCGGGCGTTTGGGACATGGGCTACGGCACTTACGACTACTTCGACCTCGGCAACATCCTGAGTAAAGGCACGACCCGCACCCGGCACGGCAGTCGCTCGGAATTGGACGCGATGATAGCCGCCATGCACTCGAACAACATCAAAGTCATGGCCGACGTGGTGCTCAACCACCGGGGCGGCGCAGATGCCATCGCGCCTTATCAAGTCAGCGGCTTTGGCAGCGGCTACAACGTGTTCACGCCGCCGAGCAACCGCATCCCCAGCGGCCCGGAGGATGTGCACCCCACCAACCAGCACCCTGACCTCAACCCCGACTACCACAACCGTATTTTTTTTGAAGACATCTGCCATTTCAACGAAAATGACGCGACTTCGCCCACCAATCCCGACGGCTCGCCCGGAAGTTGGTTTTTCGGAAATCCCGTCATCGTCGGCTCTATGGGCGATTCGCTCATCATGTGGGGGCGCTGGCTCGTGAACGACGTGGGCTACGACGAACTTCGCCTCGACGCGGTGAAGCACGTTGACCCCTGGTATATCGCCAAATTTTTGGTGGAAACAAAAAACGGAACCCAGCCCTACGCCATCGGCGAATCTTTCGAGTACGGCTTGAGCAACCTGACCAACTACCACAACGCCGTGGAAACCAGCCCCAACAGCGGCTCGAAATTCGCCAAAATGTCCCTTTTCGACTTCCCCCTGCGGGCTGCGCTGAAATCGGTTTTGAACAATACTTCCGGCACAACGGATCTGTACAACACGCTCGGTAACGCAGGTCTTGTGTGGGGTACCGCGATGGACGGCGACGACGTGGCGACCTGGATTGAAAGCCACGACACCGACCGCACAGGCTACATCGGCGACGGCGATGGCTGCGCGATTCCTTACGGCGGCGCCTGCCTCGAACTGCACACCGAACCCGACCACGACCCTGTCACTGCCGACAAAGAAGACTTGGGCTACCCCCTGCTTATGGCCGCCGAAGGCCGCCCTGTCGTGTTTTGGAAAGACTGGTACTGGTATGGCCTCGACGATGACATCAAGTGGCAAATGGCCTTGCGCAACACTTTCGCCAAAGGCAGTTCCGACCATATCCAAAACATGGGCGGTTTTTGGCCGACGACCCCGCCTTACGACGGCGACAACAACGGCGGCAATATGTTCGCCATGCGGCGCAACGGCCTCACCAGCGGCGCAAGCGATGGCCTTGTGTTGGGTTTGAACGACGACGACGATAAAGAACACGCAGTTTTTGTCAACACGCCTTTCTCCAACAAGTATTTGAAAGATTACTCCGACAGTTATTTGTTTCAAACGACTCAGGCCTTTGGCGATAGCCGCGCTTTGATAAAAGCCCAAAAACGCGACTACTCCTGGTGGTCGGTCACAGGACTTTACCCGAAACCTGCCGGAACGGCGGCAAGCCATTTCAATATGAACGCAACGCCCGGCGGCTGCCCGCATTTCATCGCCGTGTGTGTCGCTGATGCTGCGAATTTGATTGTCAATGGCGCACCCATCGCCGTCGGCGACGAAATCGCGGTGAAAAACGCCGCTGGCCAAGTCGTCGGCATCGGGCGCATCGGGCAGGGTTTCAAGTGGAACGGCACAAAAGACATGATTATCGAGGTCTTGGGCGCACCATCGTCGAACGGCATGGGCGCAGGCGAGAATTTCCGCGTGTTCGTGTGGGACGCGAGCGCCAGTTCGGAAGTGGAAATCGGCACGGTGCAATACGCGGCGAGCGGCTCGAACTTCAGTTTTTCGCCCGAACGCCCCAACTCGCCGAACCGCAACGGGAATTTTTCCACTTTCTCCGTGACGACCAATGCGACGGGCGCTTTTGCTTGTCAAGGCATTTCCCGCATCATCGCTTTCAACACACAATTAGCAGTAAATCAGCCATTTTGCGCCAATGACCAAGCCGACAACACAACCTACAACAGCGGCTGGACGAACGGCTCGAATGGCGGCAGCGGCCTCAATGCCTGGATTTTGTCGCCTGCTTCCAACACGGGCAACGCAGGTTTTTTCATCGGCAGCAGCAATATCAACACAGGTGGCGAATCGTGGGGTACTTACGCCAACAGCGGCCAAACGGCCAGTGCGGTACGACCTTTCAGCGCAGATTTGCCCGTAGGTGGCACAGTTTCGTTCAGCATGGACAACGGCAGTATTCAGACGGGCGGCACAGTCGGTTGGGGTCTGCAAAACAGCAGCGGCAACAACCTGCTCGAATTTTATTTTGTTGGCGGCCAAACGGAGTACAAAATCAACAACAACGCAGGTGAACAAGGCACAGGTATCGGCTTCACTAACGGAGGCCTGACGATGCAATTCACACTGCAAACAGCCACGACTTACCAGTTGGTCGTCACACCGCTCGGCGGCTCATCCGCCACGTTTTCAGGCAGTTTGAAAAATCCGGCGGGCGGTCAGGTCATTTCCCGGCTCCGGCTTTTCAACGCCAACGCAGGCAGCGGCTCGGCGAACGACGCTTTTTTCAACAGCCTCAGCGTGTGTTACCCGGCTACTTTGGTTATCAACGAGGTGGACTACGACCAGAACGGCACCGACACGCAGGAGTTTATTGAACTCAAAAACGCGAGCAGCGCGCCGGTGAATTTGGACAACTACAAAATCGAACTTGTGAACGGCGCAGGCGGAGCCGTTTATACAACGGTTGATTTGCCAAACGTCAACCTCGCGGCGGGCGATTATTACGTCATTTGCAACAGTGGTTCGAGTGTGCCAAATTGCGATTTGAATTTTGCTGGTTCAAGCGACCAAATCCAAAACGGCGAGCCCGACGCGATTCGTTTGATTTTCAATAATACCCTCACGGTGGACGCGCTCAGTTATGAAGGTTCTACAACCGGCGCGACAGAAGGCTCCGGTACGGGTTTGAACGACGACGGCGCCACCGCCGCGCAACCGCTCGGCCTCTCCCGCAAACCCGACGGCAACGACACCAACTCGAACAACGCCGATTTTGTGCTGACTTGCCTCACCCCGGGCACGGCCAATACGACCAATACCGATACCGACAGCGATGGTCGCCCCGACGCTTGCGACAACTGCCCCAATACCGCCAACGCCAACCAGGCCGACAGCGACGGCGACGGCGTAGGCGATGTGTGCGACCCTGATATCAACGTGAAAGGCAATGGCGTTTCGATTGCCGACGGCGACAACACACCAGGCGCGGCGGACGACACGCATTTCGGCACTCCCTGCAAGCTGAGCACGCCGATAACACGCACATTTACAATAGAAAATACCGGTCCGGTCGCGCTTACGGTGAACAGTATTTCTTCTTCCAATCCAGCGATTTTCACCACAGGCGGCGTGGCCTCGTTCCCGCTCAACATTCCAGCCACTACCGGCACGGCGACTTTCACTGTGACCTACACGACGGCATCTGCCGGCACGGCGACGATTACTCTGAACAACAGCGATTTGGATGAAAATCCTTACACTTTCGACGTACAGGGCGCCGGTGTGAATTGTATCAGCGGGACGCTTATTTGGGAACACGACGATGCGAGCGGCGTAGGCAGCGCAACGGTTGCGCTCATGGGCGACCAGACCAATTCTGTGACAACTCCAGCCGCCGGAACCTACTCATTCACCGTGGCTTCCGGCTCTAACTTCACCGTGACGCCGACCAAAAACATCAACAAACTGAACGGCGTGACGACGGCCGACGCTACCCGTGTTCAGCAGCACATAGCGGGCTCCAACCCGCTCACCGACCCCTACAAACAGGTGGCAGCGGACGTGAACAAAAGCAACTCCATCACTACTGCCGATGCCACAGTCATCAACCAGGCACTGCTGGGGAACCCTTCGGCATTGGCTCAGTTTAAAACTTCCTGGCGTTTCACACCGACCTCGCACACGATGACGATACCGCCGTGGGGTTTCCCGGAAAAAATCACCTTGACAGGCCTGACGAACAGCGCCATAAACCAAAATTTCTTTGGCATCAAAACGGGCGACGTGGTGACGGCTTTTGCGAATCCGGCCAATTTCGGCATCCCGACCATGTCGCGACTGGTTTTGAACGTGCAAGACCAAATTTTGGAAAGCGGCTCGGAAGTGACGGCGGAGTTCAAAGCCGAACAATTGGATGATTTGACCTCCTTCCAGTTTGCGTTGCGTTTTGATGTCGAAAAATTGGAATTGACAGACATTCAGCCGCTTTCCGGCCTGCCGCTCACGGCTGAAAATTTTGGTACTTACAATCTTTCCGAAGGCGAAATCCGCGCCGTGTGGTCAGAGGGGGAAGGTGTGTTTTTGGAAGAAGGAGCGCCGGTTTTCCGTTTGAAATTCAGTGTTGTGCAAGGCGGCGGCAAACTGAGTGAAGCCCTTTACCTGAGCGAGGAGTCCTTGCCCGGACTTGTGTACAACAGCGCTTTTGCCGAATCGGGCGTGGAGTTGAAGTTTTTGGCTTCGACGAGCGCAGGCGACCCGGTGGCTTCAAGCGCTTTACGGCTGCTCCAAAATCGCCCCAACCCGTTCACCGGTCAAACCGTGATAGGTTTCGTTTTGCCCGAAGCCTGCGAAGCGCAGTTGCGGGTTTTTGATGTTTCAGGCAGAGTTTTGGCAGAAAGAAAAGCCCAGTATCCGGCGGGCCGGAGCGAAGAGACGATAAAATTAGATGGCGTGAGCGGGGTGTTGTGGTATGAGTTGACGACGCCGTTCGGGATTTTGACGAAGAAAATGGTGGCAGTCGGGAGGTAAATTCCTGAAGCGAACATTTGCAGAGAGTTGAAAATGCGAATCCTCCCGTCCCGATGCATCCGGGCGGGAGGATTCATGTTTTGTTTTGAATGGAAGAGAAAATTATTTTTTACTGGCATTGATGGGGTTCAAGAAAGTAAATTATGGAAATATTTGCACTTGCAATTTAGAAAGGTAACCCCCACATCGTCTGATGGCGAGCGCGTAAACCTTGTTTTCATCGCACCCGATCGCATCTGTCTTTCTCATCGTGTCAACCTTTGTTTAACAACAATTGCATCCTGTATCATGGCTAAGTTCCGTTTGTTTTCCCTGTTCACGCTGGTATTGTATTGCTGCGCGGGCCTGCCTACCCAATACCTCGAAAATTTTACCGGTCAAAACGGCAAAGGCCTTGTTTTTGCCATTTTGCGCCGCCGCGCTGTTTCTTACCTCTTTCAGTTTTGCGCATTTATTTTCATTTCGGCTTTGCCCCAAAAGGGCTTGAGCCAGATTGTCATCGGCGGTTGGGATGTGAGCACTTTGCCTGGGGGGGGTGAACAACTTCGGCCCCAGCCCTTATGCTGCGACCGTAACTGCTGCCAATGTCACCGTGGGCGGTTTGACGCGAGGTGCAGGTATTTCAACGTCCGGCACAGCTGCTGCAAGAGGTTGGGGAGGCACGAGCTGGGGTACATCATTTAACAATGCTGACTCCAGTGTATTGTTCAATGACTTTTTCACCTTCACTGTCAAAGCGAATGCCGGGTTTGCCCTGTCGCTAAGTTCCATTAGCCCGTTTGATTACCGGCGTTCCGCTAGTGGGCCGTCTTTAGGTGAGATTCAATATCAAATTAATGGAGGTGCCTACACGACGATTGCCACGGTGAGTTTCCCAAGCACCTCGACCAGCGGCGCTTCTGTTGGCTCAACGGACCTGTCGGGCATTTCTGCTTTGCAAAATTTGCCTTCGTCGAGCACTGTGACTTTCCGCATTGTACCCTATCGCTCTTCAAGCTCAACAGGCACCTTTTATATTTTTGATACGGGCAATTCCACTGCGAACGATTTTGCTGTGAACGGGTCGGTTTGTGCCCTGCCCAGCTGCAGCATCACCGGCCCGGATTTCGTCTGCAACAATACCTCTGATATCACCTACACAGCCCCGGCAGGTATGGCTTTCTACAATTGGAGTATCAGTGGCAATGGCTCAATATCCGGCGCCACTAACGGCCAGTCGGTATCGGTGACATCGGGAAATTTTTTGAACAACTACACCCTTGCTGTGACCATCACCAATGCCAATGGCTGCACCAGCACTTGTTCGAAGCAAAGCGATATCTTCCTGCTCAAGCCTCCTGCCGACATCACCGTTTCACCCGGTAATACGGTCTGCCTGGGTGCGACTTTAGACCTTTCCATTGCTGCCGCAGCCAGCAGCACCGTCGCCTGGACGGGCGAAGGCGTCAGCGACCCCGACGGCGCTTTTATCCCCAATCCTTTTGCCTTTTATGGGTTCGACAACGTAACCACTGCGATACCCACTACTACGGGTCCGCATATTTATGGCGTAACTGTAACGACCGATTATGGCTGCTCCAATACCGGCTCGGTCAATGTGACGGTGAATCCCTTGCCGGCGGCACCGACTTGTCCGGGTAGTTCCTCCGCGTGCCTGAATACGCCCCCATACTCGCTCTCCGGCGCCAGTCCGGGCGGCGGCACCTACAGCGGTCGGGGGGTGAGTGCGGGGAATTTCAATCCGGCTGCGGCGGGGCTGGGGGCCCATACCATCACGTACACGGTCACGGACGGCAACGGATGTTCGAATAGTTGCACATTTACGATCACAGTCAATTCGCCGCCAAATGTTACTTGTCCCTCCTATTCCAATGTTTGTTCCACCGCCTCACCCTTTGCGCTTTCGGGCGGTAGCCCGGGTGGCGGCACTTACAGCGGTCCGGGAGTAAGCGCGGGTACCTTCAACCCGGCCGCGGCAGGAACGGGGATGCATACCATCCAATATACGGTCACCGACGGGAACGGCTGCACCGGTGCCTGCACTTTCACCATCACGGTAGAAACCTGCAGCAGCAACATAGACTTCAGCGGCAAAATCATTTTTTCAAACAACAACGCACTCGGCGTAAACAACGCTACCGTGACCCTTGCCGGCTCGGCCAATGGCAGCGACCTGACCGATGCGAACGGGGATTTCTATATTAACACAGCCCTCAGTTCGGGAAGTTTTACGCTGACACCTGCCAAAACGGCCAACAAACTCAACGGCGTGACTGCAGCCGACGCCACTGCCATTCAGCAACACGTCGCTAACAGCGTGCTCATCACGGATTTGTACAAACAGGTGGCTGCCGACGTGAACAAAAGCAATTCGATCAATACCCTCGATGCGTCTATCGTTACGCAGTCGCTGCTGGGCAACCCCTCAGCGCTGGCGCAGTTTAAAACCTCCTGGCGGTTCGTGCCCACGAGCCACGTTATGACCAATCCGCCCTGGCTCTTCCCTGAAAAACGGACGTACACCAACATCAACTCACCCCAAAGCGGTCAGGATTTTTACGGCATTAAAACAGGCGATGTAGTGTCGGCTTTTGCCAACCCGGCAAACTTTGGCGCCGGCCAACCCCCGGTATTGCAGGATAAAGACCGGCAGTTGCAGGCGGGTGAAACCTTTATGGTGGAGTTCGGTGCCGGTCAGATGGATGGTCTGGCTGCTTTCCAGTGTGCGTTGCGCTTCGATCCCGAACAGTTGCAATTTATTGAGGTACAGCCCTCGACCGGCTTGCCGCTGACGATGGATAACTTCGGAACCTTCAACATTGCTGAAGGAGAGATTCGCCTCGTGTGGGCACAGGCGACGGAGGTAGCGGTAGCAGAAACAACTCCGATTTTCCGTTTGCAATTCACGGCTTTGCAAAGCGGGTACAAACTCAGCGAAGTGTTGCAATTAGACGAATCGGAATTGCCGGCCCTGGCCTATAATAGCGCGCTGGCAGAGTCAAAAATAGAATTGGTATTCAGCGAGTTGACCGGCACAGGCAATCTGGCAGGCGCCGCGGGCGTACAGTTGTTCCAAAATCGCCCCAACCCCTTCAACGGCACCACGGCCATTGCTTTTGTGTTGCCGGAAAGTTGCGAGGCGCAGTTGCGGATTTTCGATGTTTCGGGCAAAATGTTAGCAGAAAAGAAAGCGCAATACCCGGCGGGCCGGAATGAAGAAACATTTGATTTGGAAGGCGCATCGGGCGTGTTATGGTACGAATTGACCACACCGTTCGGGATTTTGACGAAGAAAATGGTGGCGTTGCAGAAATAGTTGTACTGTTATTGGCAGCACTGCGTTCACGCTGTTTTGTTCGAGGCCATTTAGCCGCCCCCGAACAAGGCGGTGTGAACGCAGTTGTATTTCCCGTTCCCCTGAAAAGCCATAAATTGCGCCCCTGTTTTAACTGACGACCAAATGTCCAAGACATTCGTTCTACTGTTCATCCTTTGCTTTCATCGCCTTCTTGCACAGACTTCATCTGAATTTACCTTGCTCTCCACCGACCAGGGCTTGTCGCAGGGCATGGTGTTCGATATTCTCCAGGGGCACGACGGCTTTTTGTGGTTTGCCACCAAAGACGGTTTGAACCGGTACGACGGTTACAATTTCAAAATTTTCGCCCACGACCCTTTCGACCGTTTTTCAATTTCCAATAATGAAGTCCGTCAACTTTTTGAGGATAAAAAGGGCAGGATTTGGGTAAATTGCCTTCAAGGATTAGACCTATTTATCCCTGCCAGCGGCCGTTTTTTTCATTTGTCATCCGAACATCTGCCGATTTATACCGGTTCTGCGAGTGTAGTAAGCCTCCTTACTTTTGCCGACACCCCCGATGGCGCCGTATGGATTGCAGACGGGGGCAAACTCCGGCGCATCGAGGTGCCGGAACATTTGCTGAATACAGCGGCAAAAAAGGGCAATGCCTCGCTCCGCTTGCCGTACACGACCCTCTCCATGCCGCAACCCGAAGGTTTGGATGGCACAGTGAAACCCATCAGCGTGTTTTACAGTAAACGCTATCAACTCCTCGTCGGGACTACGCACGGGCTTTACCGGCTGGATACTGCTACTCAAACGTTGCTGCCGTTTGCATTGCCCGGACTGCCCGTAATTATTGCGGGAGAAGATGAAGCCGGAAGCATCTATTTGCAGTTGAGCGAGTCTTACAGCAGGCTCCCTAAACCCGCCGATGCAACCGAAGTTTTTCAAATCGGGTCTCAATTCGATCTATATACCTGGGATGGCCGGTCAGTGACACCGATTAATGCCTCCTTCAGGCGGATAAACAAATGCCGGTTCGACTATCAGGGCAATGTGTGGACGTTTTATAATAACACGCTGCGCAAATGGCGACCGGAGGCTTTGAAAAGCGGCAGAATGCCTGAATTCGAATGGAGCAGTGCCAACCCTGTCATGCGGATACCCTATTTTTGCCCCTCCCTTGCCATTGACCGCTCCGGCATCGCATGGGTGGGTACAAGTGGCTACGGAGTGCTGAAAATCAACCCGCAAAAACCCAAATTTGCCAGTTTTCTGTCGCAATATTCCCAGCGCCTTGTGCTGGAAGACCCGCAAGGAAACCTGTTTACTATAATGAATCCCAAACAGTTGTTCACCGACAAAAGCTTTGGAACAAGCATCCCGAATCCATGGTTCTTTGAGAATGAGAGTGCGTCGGTAATTGTCACGGTCTTCGATACGGCGGGCAATGGTTGGGGGGGCAACGGTTCGACGCTTAACGGACAAAATCGCCTATTTCGCATCACTGCTAATACCGGAGCATTGCGGTATTTCCCATGGAAAGGGCTGGGGTTGGTGTTGGACAGAAATCAAAAACTGATAAGCGTGAGCGAGGAAGGTCTCCTTCAATTTGACCCGGCAACCGAAAAAAGCAGACTTATCCCTTTTGACAAGCCTCAGAAACTGATTCCTACCTACACTTATTCTCAATTGCTGTATGAAGACCCGACCGGCGACCTGTGGGTTTTTGCATTTGAGGGTTTGCTCAAAGCTGCTCCCGAAAACGGCGGATACCGGTTCACACATTTCAAAAATAACCCCAACGAACGAACCTCCTTATCCAACAACGCGGTATTTTGCGTTGTTGCAGACCCCCTCGATCCCGCGCGTTACCTCTGGGTAGGGACAAAAGGCGGCGGACTGAACCGCTTGGATAAACAAACCGGCAAGTTCCAACACTTCAAAACAGAGCAAGGACTTCCTGACAATGTCGTGTATGGAATTCTTCCCGCCGGAAACTATCTCTGGCTGAGCACCAACAGGGGTTTGTGCCGTTTTCATGTGCGGGATGAAACAGTGAAAAATTTCACCGTGGCCGACGGACTTCAAGGCAACGAATTCAACCAGTCCAGCTACCTAAAAATGAAGGATGGCACGCTGATATTCGGCGGCGTCAACGGACTCACGGTCTTTCACCCCGATAGTCTCCGGTTCAACGAATTTGTTCCGCAAACCCGAATCGTCCAGGTGACGGTTAATAATATTCCGTTGGATGCTGCCGAACAGAATGTCATAAAATTGGCGCACGACCAAAATTTTCTCCGTTTTGAATTCGCAGCCCTTGAATTCAGCAACCCTGACCAGAACCGTTACCGCTACCAGTTGATTTGCCACAATACGTTTCAAGCCGATACGGAAATGCCCTGGCAAGACCTCGGGGAAAAACATTCCGTGCAATTCGCCAATTTGCAACCGGGCGATTACACATTCCGGGTATTGGGCAGCAACAACGACGGTGTGTGGAGCCAGACTCCCGACGAATTCCGATTCGTCATCCGGCCTCCCTGGTGGGCCGGCTGGTGGGCCCTGCTGCTCTATCTCGTTGCCATTGCCGCCCTCGTCGTGCTGTTCTACCGCTACCAACTCCGGCGGCGCCTCGAATATCAGGAAACCCGCCGCTTGCGCGAATTAGACAATTTCAAAAGCCGCTTTTTTACCAACATCACCCACGAGTTCCGCACGCCGCTGACGGTAATCCTCGGCGTCAGCGAACAGTGGCTGAAAGACGAGCCGGACGCGCCAAAACGCAGTAAAATCGAATTGATCAAACGCAATGGCGAAAACCTGCTTCGACTGATCAATCAGATTATGGATTTGGCGAAATTGGAATCAAGTTCGTTGAAAATCAATTATGTACATGGCGACGTGTCGGCTTATCTGCGCTACATCGTGGAAAGCCTGCATTCCTTTGCCAACGCGCAAAATGTGATGTTGAGAATGGAAATTCCGGGGTCTCAGGGCCAGATTATGATGGACTACGACCCGGAGCGGCTCCTGCAAATTGTGTACAACCTGCTCTCGAACGCGATAAAATTCACGCCTTCCGGCGGTCAGGTGATTTTGACCGCTCTGCCATCGGACACTGAACTTCAGCTCAGTGTCGCCGATACCGGTGTGGGTATTTCGCCCGAAGAATTGCCCTTTATTTTTGACCGGTTTTACCAGGCCAACAATTTGGAAAAAGCCAAAGCGGGCGGCACGGGAATTGGTCTGGCGCTCACCAAAGAACTCGTCAAAGCCATGGGCGGTGAAATCTCGGTAAAAAGCGAATTAGGCAAGGGAACAGTATTCACGGTGCAGCTGCCTGTCAACCACAAGGCTGCCCATACGGCGGTCCGGGGATTGAAAAATGGGAATACTGTTTCGGCCTATTCTTTTGCCCCTCAAATCACCCAATCGCCGGTTCAACACCCCCCCGGCGTTTCCCAAATCCTCCTCATCGAAGACAACCCGGATGTGGTGGAATACCTCGTCGCCTGTTTGCAAAAAAACTATACCCTCGACTTTGCCTACAATGGTCGAGCCGGGATTGAAAAGGCGCTGGAAACCATCCCCGACTTGATTATCAGCGATGTGATGATGCCCGAAAAAGACGGGTTTGAAGTGTGCGAAACGCTAAAAAACGACGAACGCACAAGCCATATCCCTATCGTTTTGCTCACGGCCAAGGCAGGCGTGGAAAACCGCATCGCCGGTCTGCGCCGCGGTGCAGACGCTTATCTTTCAAAACCCTTCCATCAGGAGGAACTGATAGTGACGCTGGCGAACTTGCTCGAAATGCGTCGCAAGTTGCAGACCCGCTATTTGACGGCGAATTTCGTCGCAGACGGCCAACCAGAAAACAGGTACTTTCAGGCAGACAAAACAACTGATATTGAAGATGCCTTCCTTCAAAAAATCGTCGCGCAGCTGGAACAACATCTCGACGACCCGGATTTCGGTGTGCCGCAACTGAGCCGAAAAATGGGCCTCAGCCAATCGCAACTGTACCGCAAAATCAAAGCCCTTACCGGCCTCTCGACCGCCGCTTTCATCCGGCGGGTACGCCTGCAAAAAGGCAAACTCCTGCTCGAATCCACTGGTCTTACCATGGCGGAAATCGCTTATCAGGTCGGTTTTTCCACACCCAATTATTTTTCCGACGCATTCTTCGAGGAATTTGGCACTCGCCCAAATGCAATGCGCAACTAATTGATTTTTAAAAACTTGCCAACAATATTTTCCGCTATCGTGCAAGATAGTCGGTGCTGATTTTTTGCCCTTGCAAGATGTTCGGTGAAGTTTGAACGATGGTTGGCGGTCGTCCGGGAAGCGTTCCCGGCACTTTTGCCGCATTCGGAAGGGAGTGTCAACCGCATCCTTTCCTGTTCAAAAAAATTCTTCTCACGCATTACCACGACTGAAATGAACAAGCCTTCTTTCTCCAGCATCGCGCACCCCGCCAAATTCCTTGTGTTTTTCTTTTTCGCGCTATTCGGGGCCGATTTGTCTGCCCAAAGCGCCACCCTCTCCGTGCAGGGTGTACTGACCAAATCGGACGGTACCGCTGTGGACGACGGCCAATACCCCATTACCTTCCGCCTGTGGACTGCCGAAAGCGGCGGCACGATGGTGCACGAAGAGACTATCCAGCAGGTGGAGACCACCGGCGGCGTGTACAGTGTGCTGCTGGGCCAAAATGGCTTTCAGGGAACCGCTACCTTCAACCAGGTCTATTACCTCGGCGTGAGCGTCAACGGCGGCGCCGAACTTGCCCCGCGCCCGCGCCTCACCCACGCGCCCTACACCTTGTCGGTGATCGGGCAGAACAATAAATTCACCAGCACGGGACCGGTCGAGGCCGATGGTTACAAGGTAAACGGCGGTATGCCTAATGCTGTCGTAGCTGGTACCGGCTATTCCTTTCGTGGAAACGGCTCGAACAGCGACCAGGACGGCGGCCTGTTTTCATACGCTGACGACCATGTCGGACTTTTCACCAATAACCAGGAACGCATCAAAGTGACGGGCGGGCTGATCGAACTGAAAAGTACGAACACGAACACCAACAACCTTTTCACCTACGGTCGGGCGAGCAGCAACGACGGCTTTGGCTATCACTCCAATGGTGCTGCGTTTTCGACGGGACTGTTTTTCAACAACAGTGCGACGGCCTCGATTTGGACAAATGGTGTGGAAAGATTTAACGCATGGAACAACGGCAGCAACTACTACAAAGCGCCAAACGGTGGGCACATCTTCGAAACAGGCTATGTGCAGGTGGACAATACCCTGAGTGTCAGCGGCACGACCAACCTCAATGGCACGAACAACCTCAACGGCACGAGCAATCTCAACAGTACTACCAATCTCAACGGCACCGTCTCAACCACCGGTTCGAAGATTACTGTCAATAAACCTATCGAAATTACTACGGGAAATGAGGTCAATTTTCTAAACAATAATAATCCTCCATTGGCTGGTTTTTTTTCTTCATCTGGCGTAATAGCACCTGTGGTTATTCAACAAATTCCGGCCTTGCTTAATATCAATGGCATTACGATGGGCAACTTTTTTTACGCAGTTTCTGACAGGCGCATCAAAAAAGACTTTACCCGCGTCAGCCTGGCCGAATCGCTTGCTAAACTTCAAAAATTGCAGGTAACCAGCTACCGCTATATTGATGAAATCGCCAAAGGACGCGGCCTGAAAAAAGGTTTCATTGCTCAGGAAGTGGAGCAAATCGAACCAGAAGCTATCAACCTTTCCGTAGGCTTCATCCCAAGTGTTTATATGCCTGCCGAAAAAGTCCATATTGCTGGGCAGCACGCTGTCGTCAGCATGTCAAAACCGCACGGGCTGCAAAAAGGCGAAAAAGTCCGCATCTACGACGGTTCGCAACAGCACGATTTAGAAGTGTTGACTGCCACCGAAACCGAGTTCACGGTATCGAAATGGAGCGAAACCGCCGAAAAAGGAGCCTTCGTCTATGGTAAGGAAGTCAACGATTTCCGGGCCGTTGAGTACGACTACATCTTCACCATGAACGTCGCCGCCACGCAGGAACTGGCCCGCCAGGTCGAGGAATTGAAAAACGAAAACGCTGCCCTGCGTTCGAAGTTGGAAAACCAATCGGCAACCATCGGTGAATTGGCGCGGCGTATGACTGCGCTGGAAAACGCCGGCTCGACAACCGGTACGAGGAAATGAGCAGGGCGGGTTCAGGTTTTTTTTCCGCCGCCCGCTTCTCTGGTTGCAAATCACAGGTTCCTCACAAATTCATTTTTCGAACATGAAAAACATTCGTAAAAGCATCCCGCGCCTCGCGGGATTGCTCATACTCTCGCTTTGGTCTTTGCCAACGCTCTTCGCCCAGCAAAGCCAGGCCGCCGACAAAGGTTGTTTCCCGGCTTCGCAGGGGGGGATCGTGCCGACCCAGGCCTTTTTCAACTACGGCAACTCCAACAAAATGAAAAACTCGACACGCCGGATGCGCCTGACCATCGGCCAGACGGTTGTCGGGTACGCTGCTGGTGACAATTTCAACAGCCTGTTCGGGTTCTGGTCGGGGCTGAACGTCGCCCCGCTGCCGCCTGTTGTCACCGCCACGCAGGGCGAACTGCTCGACCGCATCCAGATCTCCTGGTCGCCCAACCCGTTGGGTTCCTTCCCGACCAATGGTTTTAAAATCTACCGCGACGGCGTTTTTCTGGCGGCGGTGGACAAAAACACCCGCAACTACAACGATTTCAACATCATCGCCGGCAAAAACTACACCTACGAGGTGCGCGCCATCAACCTGTACGGCGAGGGTTCGGCGGGCGAGGCCCTCGGCTTCCAGGTACCCAATGGCGTGGTCACCGGCTGGGTGCGCACCCTGAACGGCAACCCCGTACCCGGCGCGCAGGTCACGCTCTCGCCTATGCAGGGCTATTCTGCCAAGTTCAACCAATTCGATGGCGCGGTGACTCGCGCGGGCGCCGGAAACCATTTTTTGCCCACGTCGGCAAATACCGACTGGACAATGACTTTCTGGATGAAAACGACTGCCCTGACACAGCCCGTCGTGGACGTGTTCCGCCTCTCGAACAATAACATGGCCCTGCGGACGAGTAATGCTTTTTTCGTCGCCGACTTACCGGGCGCGAGTTTGGGTGCCGGTTACCCGGGTAGTTTGCCGACCGATTGGCTGCACGTCGCCCTCACATTTAGCGGGGGGCAATACCGCCTGTACCTCAACGGCGAGTTGAAAGACCTCAAGTCCGGCACGGCCATCACAGATTCACCCGAATTGGTTTTCGGCGCGAACACGCCATTCCCGGGTTGGGTCGGCGGCTTGGACGAACTGCGCATTTACCATCGCCGCCTCGACGAACTCGAATTGCAGGAAACGATGACGGGCACGGCCTCGTCGCTCACGCCGGCGCTGAAATACTATTGGAAAATGGACGAGGGCGCGGGCAGCAAATCGTTCGACATCCTGAACCGCCACCCGCTGTTTTTCTGCGGCGCCATTTTCGACTCGAACCGCCCGGCGGTGGCCACTTCGGGCGTGACCAACGACGACGGCTACTACCGCATTGAAGGCGCGAACTACGGCACCGGCACCACTTTCCTGGCGACGCCGAAAAAAGATTTTTACAAACACCGCGCCCTGAAATTTTTGAAAAATGAAGGCGACTACGCTACGCTGCCCGATTTCAGCCTGACCGAAAAAGCGACCATCGAAGTCTGGGCCAACGAGTCGGAGACAAACAACGACGGCGTGCTTTTACAAAAAGCCTGGGGGCCGGGCGGCAGCAATTTCTTTGTGCTGCAAAACTATTTAGGCACAATCCGGGTCATCGTGAACGGCGACATTTTCGATTTCGGCCCCCTGGGAATCGGTTACCAGCACCTGGCCCTGACGATAGATCGCTCGCCAACCGCTACCGCTATTTCGGTGTATAAAAACGGTACGCTGCTCGGTAGCCACAATTTTCCGGCAACGACGGGCGACTGGTCGGAACCGGGTTACCTCTGGAATGTCGGCGCGCTTTCCGGGTTGTACGGGGTGCCAGCAGGCCAATTTGGCTTCTTTTTCGGCGGCCTGATCGACGAGGTAGCCGTGTACGACACCACGTTATCGCAGGCCAAAATCCAGGAACACGCCCAAAACGAGCGCGACCCGCAGGAGAAAGGGCTGCGCATTTACTTCCCTCTCGACGAGGGTTCGGGCTTCAAGTTGAGCAATGCCGGCTCGCAATTGGTGGACGGTTTCGGCCAGTTGCCCACACCCACCGGTACGCCGGAATGGACCACACTGGCAAAATTTCAGCAAACCACGCCCCACGAGTTCGCTCCTGCCACTCGTCAGGTCACGCTCAACCCTTCGGTTACTTCGGTGGATCAGGTAGATTTTATAGATCGCTCCACAGTGGCGGTGTCGGGTTTCATCCGCTATGCCAACACGGATTGTTTTGCCAACCAGTTCGAGGTTTTGGTGAATGGTGAGTCCTACAAACCCATCGTGCTGACTGATTCTACAGGCAAATTTATCATTGACCTCGAACCCGGTGTCTCGGTGACGCTGCGCCCGGTATACAAAGACCACGAGTTCATGCCCGAAGAAATAGAGTTGAACAACGTCGTGGCGCCCATCGCCGGCCTCGTATTCAACGACCTGACCACCCGCACCGTAAGCGGGCGGGTAGCCGGCGGCGATTGCAAAAAATCCATCATCTCCAACCCTGGCACGCCGACCGGCACGGTCTGTATTGTGAAGGTGCGCACGACGGACGGCTGTTTTGAAAAACAAGTCACGCTCGACAACCCGGAAGGGGAGTATGAATTGGCCGACTTGCCGCCGCTGGAATTCACTGTGGCGGTGACGGAGCACTCCGACCCGCTCGTCAAAACCGCCTTTCAGGTGCAGGGCGGGGTGCAGGTGGATTTGACTGAAAAACAGGACACAGTGGTGGACTTCACCTACTATGCGCCGCCGGAAGTGGAAGTGGTGAGCGGTCTGGACCCCTTCAGCCCCACTTGCGACATCATCAGGCTGGAACAAGGCGAACTCCGCACCATCGGCATCAAGGTTAAAGAGACGTATTATAACAACGAAGTGTGCTATTTGGACACCGCTGCGCTGCAAATCATCAACGGCTTTGCCGACACGGTGATCAACACGACGCTGAGCCAGGGCATCCGCAACTACAAGTTCAAAGTAGGTCAGCCCAACCCTACGCCGCCGCACGAAAAAACACTGCAAATCATCGCTACTAATCTGGAAGGTAACGAGTCCAGTTTCATTACCCAGGGGGTGGTGACGGGCATCCGTAACAAGCATAGCACTTTTACCTCGAAAACCCCGCAGACCCCCCTGCTCGTCTTGCACGACCCGCCGGGTGACGGCAGTTATTCGTTCCTGGAGAAAGACCAGACGGTGTGCAAAAGGACGACGATGGATTTTGAATTTGAAACGGGGGGCGGCTTTGGGCTGGATGTTTGGCTGGGGCCTGAAATCACCCTTTCCTTTGGCCTTGGGCTAGAACTGGAAAGCACCACAGGAGTAATTCTGTCGGGTGGTTTTGAAGGACAGGCGACTTATCATAAAATTGATTCTAAAACCTTCGAGACCTGCACCACTTTCTCGGAGCGCGTCTCGACAGGTGACAACCAACTAATCGTCGGCGATCAGGGCGGCGATGTCTTTGTGGGGCAGGCCATGAACTTCGAATTTGGTTTTGCTGACCGCGTGTTCGTGGACGACAGCACCTGCACCGCCGGCACGAAGACGGTGCTCAACGTGGAGCCGGATAGTTTCCAGACCATGTTCTACTATTCCGAATGGGGCATCCGCAACAACGTCATTCGCTACCTAGACTCGCTGCGGACCAACCCTGCCACTCCGCCTGCGGACACTTTGACTTATGCCAATTCGATCAAGCAGTGGGAAAAAATCCTGAAAGACAATCAGAAATACAAAGACAGCATTGCAATTTACACCCAGAACATCTCCTTTGACGCCGGTGCTACCTACGAATACGCTGTGACCAGCACGGTGGACACGACTACCTCAAGCGGCTCCGGGGTCAACTCGGAGGGCGAGGTTTACACGACATTGGGCTATCAATTTAATGCAGTAGGCCTGCAGGGCACAGCCAAATTCATCTATTCGACGAGTAAGACCACGACCAACGGGACCAGCGAAGCGGTTTCCACCAAAACGGGCTATGTCTTGGCCGACGACGATATCCTCGATGCTTTTACCCTGGATGTGGGCATTGATAAACGCTACGGAACGCCCATATTTAATACCGTAGCCGGGCAGTCGTCCTGCCCCTGGGAACCCAAAACAGCCCACCGCGAGGGCAATACGATGGAATTCCGCGACGGTTCCGGCCCCGACGCCATCGACGTGCCGTCGAACGAGCCAGCGGTGTTCTTGTTCAACCTGGGCAACCAGTCCGAAACAAACGAAACCTGGACCTATGCCCTGACCGCAGGGCCGGAAAGCAACCCGCACGGCGCGAAAATCTCCGTTAACGGCGCGCCGCTTGATCAGCCGCTTTTCTATGCCGTGCCTTGGGGAACTTCCATTCCTATAACTGTGACCGTCGAACGCGGGCCAGTCGAGTACGATTACGACAGTCTGGAGGTAGTCTTTTATTCGCTCTGTGAAGACATCCGCGCCAACGCGCTCGGTATCCTGCCCGATGCCGACTCGATCTTGTACTCGGCACAATACCTCTCCGTGCATTTCATCAAGCCATGCTCGGAAGTGGACATCACCGTGCCGGAACAAAACTGGGTCATTTTCCCGGGGGCCGTCAACGGTGGCAACAACATTCTGCGCATCACCGCATCCGGCTACGACAAATCGAACACCGACTTTGAACGCATCCGGGTGCAGTACCGGCGAAGCGACGGCGATGGCGCCTGGATCAACATCCCCGGCCCGGCTGTCGGCGGCAATCCCGACCAGAACCCGGACGGCTCCATTTTGCGCGACAACCTCGGCAATGTTTTCACCCAATTTTACTGGGACACGGAAGGCCTGGGCGACGGCGATTACGAGATTCGTGCCGTTTCCGTCTGCTCCGGCGACGTGGCCGACCGGCCCGGCTACTCGGACATCATCAAAGGCAGGATTCAGCGGCAGCCGCCGAGTCTGATTGGTACGCCCGAACCTTCGGACGGCGTGTATAACGTGGGCGACGAGATTTCCTTCTCATTTAACAAAGATGTCAATTGCAACAAAATCAATGCTTTGGACAATGTTTTGCTGTTCGACGCGACGACGGGCCTGCCCATTGACATTGATATCACTTGCCACGAAAACAAAATTTTTCTCAACCCGAATTTTCAAAACGAGTTTTTTGAAAACCGCATCCTGCGGGCCGAACTGCACGACATCGAAGACCTGACGGGCAACGCGCTCGTGTACGAACAATGGGAATTCTACGTGGACCGCAACGAACTGGCCTGGCTCACCGACAGCATCGGCACGGTGAAATACGACGACGAAAGCAAGGTATTGACTGCCAACATCCACAACAGAGGCGGCTATCCTGTGCCGTTCAGCATTCAAAGTGTGCCGGCCTGGGTGCGTGTGGTGCCTGATGTGGGAACTTTGGTGCCGAACGAAGTGCGCGAAATTCGTTTTGAAATAGATTCTTTGCTCGGCATCGGGCATTGGACGGACAGCATCGTGCTGCATACTGAAACGGGGCAAAATCCATTTTTCATGGGCGGCGACGAAGGCTTGCCCATCGGGGTGCGCGTTCTTTGCCGGCCCCCGCAGTGGCAGGTCAACACCGGCCTCTACCCGAATACGATGAATTTCGCCGTCCAACTCGATATCGAAGGGACGCTCTCCGCCGACGGCGAGGACATGGTGGCCGCCTACATTGACAATGAGTTGCGCGGTGCGGCCAAAGTGCAGTATGTGCCGCAATTCAACACATGGATGGCTTTCCTCACCGTCTATGGCGAGCCGGACGATGCCGACGCGCCGATTGATTTGGAAATTTGGGACGCTTCGGCCTGCCTGCGCTACGGCGACATCGTGGAACAATACGTTTTCCAGCCCGACAATCTCGTCGGCTCGGCAAACAACCCGGTGGTGCTGCATACCAGCGGCCAGGTGCTGCGCGAAATACCGCTGGCGCAGGGCTGGAACTGGATTTCGCTGAACCTGGAAATAGCGAATCCGGCCATCAACCCGGTTTTGAGCACGCTCAAATACCCGGAAGATGATTACATAAAAAGCCAGGCGCAATTCAGCGAATACTTCAGCGGTGCTTGGTTCGGTTCGCTTGCCACACTCGGCAACCTGAGTATGTACCAGTACCGCGCCAACCAGCCCGACACCCTTAAACTCATCGGCCAATTGCTCGATCCGGCCACAACGCCCATCCCGTTGGTGCAAGGCTGGAACTGGATAAGTTACCTGCCCAATAAGTCGCTGCCCGTGAACGACGCGCTCGGTTCGCTCAACCCGGCGACTGGCGATTTGGTGAAAGGCCAGTTCGGATTCGCGCAATTTGTCAACGGTTTTGGCTGGGTTGGCAACCTGACCCACCTGCGTCCGCCGCAAGGCTATCAACTGCGCATGAGCAATGCGGGCACGCTGACTTACCCGGCAAATAATTTTAAGACGGAACAATCAGCGGAATCGCGCGATGGTCAAACCAATAAACTCTCGAATCAACAAATCACCAGTTATTGGCAGGTGGACCCGGCGCAGTACGAACACTCCATGACGCTTATCGGAATGTTCAACGCCAATGGGGAGAACGCTACTTCTGCCGGACAGGAGCTCGGCGCATTTGTTGGCGGGGAATTGCGCGGCTCAGCGCAAGCCATCTTTATTGAACCGCTGCAAGCGCACTTGTTTTTCCTGACGACCTACGCCAACCAGTCGGGCGAGCAGGTCAGTTTCAAACTGTATAACAGCTCCGATGGCCAGGTCAGCAACCTCCACGAGACCATGTGGTTTGCCGCCGATTTGCATCAGGGCAGCATAGAAACGCCCGTGCCGTTCACCCTGCAAAGCACCGGCACAGCCGACCTGAATCCGGATTTGTATCTGCAAGTGCAGCCCAATCCTTTCCGCGAAGAGGCGACTGTTTGGTTCAGCCGACCGAATACTGAGGAAGTGACTTTGTCGGTCACAGACGCGCAGGGGCGCACAATGTTGCAACAACAGATAACGGCTGCGCAGGGCATGAACGCCTTTACCTGGCGGGCAGGTGCGAGCGTGGCAGCAGGGGTTTATTTCGTCCGCCTGGAAACGGCAGACGGCGTAGCGGTGCGTAAAGTAGTGCGGGAGTGATGCTCCGCTCGCGACGAGATTTTTTCTCCGACAGAACTGCGGGATAAACGGGTTTGGTCAAAGTACCAATCCTGTTTATCCTGTAATTCTGTCAAAAAACCTTCAGCCATGCAACATTCACTTTTTCATAAAATATGGCTGTTGTGCGGCCTCTTTTGCCTGCTCGCGGGCAAAATGGCCGCCCAGCCCAACTGGTCGCTCAACCCCGCCGAATACCAGTTCAGCATGCTCATCACCGCCCAACTGAACATCGGCGGCACACCCGACCACGCGCCCGGCAACATCGTCGCCGTGTACGTGGGCGATGAACTCCGGGGCGTCGCTCTGCCGGTTGTAGTCAGCGGACAGGCATTTTATTTCCTTACAGTGTATGCCCACACTTATGCGACTGACACGTTGACTTTCAAAGCCTATATTGCGGCGGCCAACGCGATTTACACCTCGCCGGATTCGGTCGCTTTCAAACACAATACCCATTTGGGGAAAATATCCGCACCGCGCCAACTTCATTTCGGGCCGAGCGAAGCGCCCCAGATTTATTCTTCCAATCAAATTTTTTTTCAGGAAAACACCTGTCTCGAACTCCACGACGTGCAATCGCTCGACAATGAGGACAGCGAAGGTAACGGCCTCATTTACAGCCTGAACGGCGGGGCGGATGCCGGGAAGTTCAGTATTCATTCCGTGACAGGTAAACTGGAATGGTTCAATTTTGCTCCTGACTTCGAAGCGCCTGCCGATACCAACGGTGACAGCGTGTACGAGGTAAAAATCAAAGTCACAGACCAAGAGGGGTATTTTTCCGAGCAAAACCTGCGCGTCGCCGTGACCGACAACGCCGCTGAAAATTTCGACCCGCAAATCTCCGGCAACCTCGTCCTTTGCTCTGGCGAGTTCTCCACCTTGCAGGTCAGCGAAGGCGTCCAGTTTCTTTGGAATACCGGGGCGACGAGTGCTGTGCTGACCGATGTGACTCCGGGAGCGTACAGCGTCACCGTGACCAACGCGGGCGCCTGCACCGCCGCCCGCTCGGCCAATGTGCAAAGCAACGAAGTGAACGGGGGCAACGTCGGCTCAAATCAAGTGCTTTGCCCGGGTAGCAATGACCCCGCACCCTTCACCAGCGTGATTGCAGGAACTGGCACGGGTGAGCTGACTTATCGCTGGGAATTGGGCTCGGGCGGTTGCGGCGGCGGGTTTTCGCCTATCGCCAATGCCGTTGACGAGGCTTACGATGCGCCGCCAGGTTTGGTTCAAACGACTTATTTCCGCCGAGTCGCCGTTTCAACTTTGAACGGATATGTCTGCGAAACTCCATCCAACTGTTTGACCGTTGGTGTGTTGGAGGTTGACAACGAACCTCCTGTCGCGCTTTGCAAGAACATTTCCATCTCGCTCGACGCTTCCGGCAACGCGAGTATCACCGCATCCCAAATTGACAACGGCTCTTCGGACAACTGCGCGTTGGGCGTCCTGACGGTGACTCCCAATACTTTCAATACCAGTAATTTAGGGTCGAACACGGTCACATTGAATGTGTCGGACTTGGGCGGCAATGCAAGCACTTGTACTGCTACCGTGACGGTGACTCCTTACAGCTTCAGTATTAGCGGCACTATTTTTTGGGAGCATGACGACGTGACTGGCGTAGGCAATGCGACGGTGGCACTTATGGGCAATCAAAGTGGCTCTGTAATCACGCCCGCCGCCGGAACCTACTCCTTTACACTCAATTCCGGCTCTAATTTCACCGTCACGCCCACCAAAACCATCAATAAACTCAACGGCGTGACCACCGCCGACGCTACCCGAATCCAACAACACGTGGCCAACAACCTGCCGCTCAGCGACCCCTACAAAATCGTGGCCGCCGACGTAAACAAGAGTAACTCTGTGACATCGCAGGACGCTTCCATTGTCAATCAGGCTCTGCTCGGCAACCCGGCGGCCCTGGCGCAGTTCAAAACCTCGTGGCGTTTCGTGCCCACCTCGCACACGATGGCTAACCCGCCTTGGGGTTTCCCTGAAAACATCGCGCTGAACAATGTGCAGGGCAACGTGCCGGGACAAAATTTCTTTGGCATAAAAACAGGCGACGTGCTCACGCCTTTCACCAACCCGGCGAATTTTAACAATCCCGAAGCGTCAGCATTTGTCTTAAATGTGCCTGACCAGTCGCTGCAATTGGGCGAACAAGTGAGCATAGCGTTCTCAGCCAATCAATTTTCCGACCTCGCGGCCTTGCAGTTTGCTTTGAAATTTGACACGGAAAAACTGGCTTTGACAGAAATAACGCCGCTTGCGGGCTTGCCTTTTTCGGAGGAAAATTTTGGCGTTTACAACGTTTCCGAAGGAGAAATCCGAATCGTGTGGTCGCAAGCGGAGGGCGTGTTTGTGGAGGAAGCCGCGCTGGCTTTCCAGTTGACATTCAATGTGTTGAAAACGGGCGGCACGTTCAGCCAAGCCCTGCAACTGGCAGAGGAAGTGCTGGAAAACCACGCCTACACGAGCGCACTGGAGGATATTGAAGTGAAACTCCATTTTTTCAGTGCGACGGGCGCCAACGTCCCGACGGCCACCAACGGTTTGTATTTGTTCCAAAATCGCCCCAATCCCTTCAACGGACAAACATCAATCGGCTTCGTGCTGCCGGAAAGTTGCGAAGCGCAATTGCGGGTGTTTGATGTTTCTGGAAGAGTGTTGGCAGAGAAAAAGGCGCAGTACCCGGCGGGCTGGAATGAGGAGACGTTCGATTGGCAGGGCGCGTCGGGCGTGTTGTGGTACGAACTGACCACACCGTTCGGGGTGTTGGCGAAAAAGATGGTGGCAGTGAAAAAATGACCGCAACTGCATTTGTGCCGAATAAACCAGACGAATTGGACGGGAGCAATCCCGTCTAATTCGTTTTTTCGACGAAAAATAAAAAACAAATGCGTTCACAACCTGTCTTGGGCATTTCTACCCAAAAACAGGCAGGATATTTGTGTTAAAAATATCATCCGATGAAAACTTAATCTTCAAAACGTCGCAGATAATATCCTTTTCGCAGTATGTTTGCACAAAGTTTAATCCCGTAATCCTAATCTCATGAGTGAAGCGGGTATCTGAACGACTGCCCATGTTCGCCCCGGCATTTATCGAATGACCGGATTTGGCTTTCCTTCCTCGATTTTTTCCATCCTTTTTTTCCGATTGGCATTTGACCGTAAATGCTGATGACGTGCTCTTTTTGTCTGCCCCGAAGCAAAAAGTTGATGAGGGTTGATATGGGCTTATGAGGTTGATAATGTAGCGTGCGCTGCGACTTATTAACTTTCCTTAACCTCATAAACTCTTCTCAACCTTTCTCAACCTTATTTTAATCTCATCTTTTGAAAAGTTTAATTCGGTTTCTCGCATGGTAACACATTTACTCCAGTGTGTGCACCTTTTTGTTTTTGGTCGCGTTGTTTTCCCGTCAGCGCGAGTTTCTGCCCTCGAGTGTTCGCGGGTGAGCGACATTGTCTTTTGTAAATTTTCATTTTCCATTTTCATATTCAAACCGCTCTCCGGCCTTTGCGTGCCGGGGCGCGGTTTTTTGTTTTTTGGCCTTCAACCATTTTGCTCGATAACCAGGAAAAGTTGTTGATTATGCAGATACCTGTACTTACCCCTAATTTTTTATACACTTTGTTGGCTGCGTCGCGGCCCTTTTCTTTCAGCCTGACCCAACTTTTAACGCTGGCCGTACTTTTTTTTAGTGTGGAGGGCAAGGGGCAAACGAATACTTGGACAGGGAATACCAGTGCAAACTGGGGCACTGCCTCAAACTGGTCGCTCAATTTGGTGCCGACAGCCGCGCACGATGTTGTCATTCCCGATAACGCTGCAGGTGCAAACGACAATCCTTCTGTAAACGTAGCAGCTGTTTGCGCTACCTTGACAATGAGTTCGGGTACTAGTCCTCGTACTCTTTCAATAAGCGGTTCAAACAGTTTGACCGTTTCAGGTTCTGTGACAATAAATTCAGGAACGGGATCCGGCGATGACAAAGTAATAGCTGTTGGTAGCGGCACTTTATCTTGCGCATCTCTATCCATGGCAACAACAGGTGACGATAACAGGACAAATCAACTTACGCTCTCAACAGGTACCGTAACTGTTTCGGGGAATCTTACGATGAATGATACTGATGCCGACAGAAATCAAATCGTTTTTTCGGGGGCAGGAACGCTCAATATTGGAGGTTCAATAAGTGGAGGAACGATTGTCGCCAGCACAGGTACTGTCAATTACAACGGCGCCGCCGCTCAGGTTGTGGCAAACTACGCATACTTCAACCTGACACTGAGCGGTGCTGGCGCAAAAACGCTTGGCGGTGACAGAACGATAACCGGAAATCTTCTGATTGAATCCGGGGCCACTTTGACGCTTGGCGGAAATGATCTGACAATAAATGTCAACGCTGACCGGAGCGCAACAATTAATGGGCAACTCAATATTAACGGAGATGGGCGCCTGCAAGAAAACAATGGCGGTACAAAGACGCTTGTAATTGGTTCAGGTGGCTATTTGAACATCACAGACAATGGCGGCACGGGTTTGCCCGTCCTTAATGCTTACAACTTTAATGCAAACAGCACAGTCGAGTTTGGCTCTACGGACAATCAGACGGTTTCAAATGTCACAAGTTACGGGAATCTTCTCTTGAGCGGTTCAGGAACTAAGACTTTTGCGGGCGCAACGACCATTCTTGGGAGTTTGTCTATAAATAGTTCTGCCGTAGCCAATCTCGGCACTTTTACTCACACGGCCACTAATTTGCTTTTTAATGGAGTAGGTCAAGCCACAGGCTCTTGGGGGCACACGGCTTCTCCGGCTGACAACGAAAACAATACTTTTTTTGCAAATGCGACTGGCATTGTGAATGTTGGTTCGGGAGCTCAAACATTTACAACTTCTGGTACTTTCACCGTCCCTGCTGGTGTAACTGAAATCACCGTGCAGGCATGGGGCGGCGGCGGTGGCGGCGCTAATAGCGGAGGAGGTGAAGCTGGCGGCGGTGGCGGTGGCGCGTACGCAAGTAGAACAATTACCCCTGTTACACCTGGTGATTCTTACACAGTTGTTGTGGGCACAGGTGGTTTCATAGGCAACCCCGGTGCTATTTCGTATTTTAACACCAACAGTCTTGTGAGTACGACATCGGTTGTAGCGGCAGGAGGTTCAGGTGGCTCTAGTGCAACAGGAGGCGCAGGAGGTACTACGGCTGCCAGTAATGGCTCGACCGAATTTGCTGGCGGAGCAGGGGGTAACGGTACGAACAACGGGGGTGGCGGTGGCGGTGGCGGTTCTGCTTTTACAAATGCAGATGGCAATCCAGGAGCACCCGGAACCACCAGTTCTACTGTAGGAGCCTCCGGCGGAACAGGTACTGGCAATGGAGGTAATGGTGCGGCTTCCGATGGTAGTCCTAATGCTACATCAGGTGGTTTGCCTGGCGGTGGCGGTGGCGGCAAAGGGGACGATGGCGGCACTTCTGCTTCCGGCGCAGCAGGCCAAGTTATCATTTCATGGATAGCAACCCCTGCTTGCACCAACCCCGATATCCCTACCATCGGTATCGCAGAAACTTCCGGTACTGCGAACAATGATGGCACGACTTGTTCAGGTGCGAGTGTCACCCTCAGCATCGCCTCTGGCACTCTAAATGATGCTACCAACTGGCAATGGTACACCGTCTCTTGCGGCGGCACGTCGGCGGGCAGCGGCACTTCGATTGTCGTTTCCCCTACTGCTACAACCACTTATTATGTGCGTGGTGAAGGCGGCTGCGTGACACTCGGCGCTTGCGCACAGGTAACGATTACGGTGAATACGCCGCCGGTTTGTAACATCACCGGCCCTGACCCCGTGTGCGCGAACACATTGGCTCATGCATATTCCGCTCCTGGCGGCATGACGACCTATGCCTGGAATATTTCCGGCAACGGTACATTCGCTGGCGGCCCTCCGGGGAACGTTCAGAATGTGAGCGTCAACGCTGGCGCTGCAGGCAGTTACACCGTATCGGTGACGATCACTGATGCGAACGGCTGCACGGCTACCTGTTCCAAAATAGTGACGGTGAATGCCAATCCGACCTGTGACATCACCGGCTCGAACGCGGTGTGCGCAGGCAGTTTGAACAACGCCCACGGCGCCCCTGCGGGCATGACTACCTACGCTTGGAGCATTTCGGGCAACGGTACATTCGCTGGCGGCGCTCCCGGAAACGTTCAGAACGTGAGCGTCAATGCCGGGGCAGCGGGCAGTTACACTGTATCGGTGACGATAACAGACGGCAACGGCTGCGTATCTTCTTGTTCCAAAATAGTGACGGTGAACGCCAACCCGGTTTGCAACATCACCGGCCCTGACCCTGTGTGCGCGAACACATTGGGTTATGCATATTCCGCCCCCGGTGGCATGGCGACCTATTCCTGGAATATTTCCGGCAACGGCACATTCGCTGGCGGCGCTCCCGGAAACGTTCAGAACGTGAGCGTTAATGCCGGCGCGGCGGGCAGTTACACCGTTTCGGTGACGATAACGGACGCCAACGGCTGCGTATCTTCTTGCTCCAAAATAGTGACGGTTAATGCTAACCCGGTTTGCGACATCACTGGCTTGGATGTCGTTTGCACCAATTCTGCTGACAACCTCTACGAAGCCCCGTCCGGCATGACATCCTACCAGTGGAGTATCACCGGCAATGGCATGATTGACGGTCCGGACGACGAGGAATCTGTGCTGATAGATGCTACTACGGCAGGTTCGTTCACGCTGACCTTAGTTGTCACCGGCGCGAATGGCTGCACTTCGACTTGCTCGAAAATAGTGACGGTAGCCCCCTTGCCTACGCTCACGTTGACCGCGATGGCGCCTGCGAATGCGACCTGCGGCGACATGATCAGCATCCCGATCAAAGTGAGCAACAGTTTCACTGACTTGTCTTCCCTGCAATTCAGCATAGAGTGGGACGAGACGAAACTGATGTACGTTAGCTACACCGCTCTTGAAATCGGTGGCCCCAACGACGTGCCAATTGGCCCGGGCGATCCGGTTGTTGGTGACCTTGATGCGTTGACAGACGGCGAACTGACCTATTCCTGGTTTGACCCCACAGGTATAGACGGCGAAGACTTAGCCGACAACACTGTTATTTTGACTCTGATGATGAAAGTCATCGGCAGCACAGGCAGCGCGACAGTATCTATTACGGACAATCCGACACCAAGAGAGATTGTAGATGCTAATTTTTGTTCCAACACAGTTACACCGGCCAATGTGAGTATCTCGCTCAGCCCGATTACAGTGACCTGCCCCGCCGATCTCACGGTGTGTAGCACAGATGCGGCGTTCATACTCAGTGGAACGCCGTCAGGCGGCACGTTCAGCGGCCCCGGCGTGACGGGCGGCAATACCTTTACACCGGCAGCGGGTCTGGCGGGCGTGAACCTGATAACCTACTCTTACACCGACCCGGTCACTAATTGTTCCAATACTTGCACTTTCAATATCACGGTCATTCACATCAATATCGGTTTCATCACTGGCAACCAGTCGGTATGTTCCGGTGGCGACCCTGATCCAATTCATGGCGACGGCACGCACAACAGCCAGGCGGCCACCAGCAACGGAACGTTGACGTATCAATGGCAAAGCAGCACGACAGCCGGTTGTTCTACGGGATTCGCCAACATCCCCGGCGCGATGAGTTCGACTTACGACCCGCCCGCCGGAATCACTCAAACTACTTATTACCGCTTGGTCGTGACGGCCACCATCGGCGCAGTTTCTTGTTCTAAAACAACCAATTGCGCAACGGTAACCGTCGTAGCCGACCCGACGATTTCGATCACAGCGGGCCCGCAGACGGTATGTGTCGGCGGCGACGCTACGTTGACGGCGACACCTGCAGGCGGCACCGGCACCTGCACGATCCAGTGGCAGTCGAGCCCGGATGGCAACGCGCCGTGGACAAACGTAGGCACAGACAATACGACCTATGTGCCGAGCACGGCGACGCCCGGCACGACCTATTACCGCGCGACCTACACCTGCACGGGCGGCGGTTGTGACGCTGCGACATCAAATACAACCATCGTCACAGTAGTAGCCGACCCGACGATTTCGATCACAGCGGGCCCGCAGACGGTATGTGTCGGCGGCGACGCGACGTTGACGGCGACACCTGCAGGCGGCACCGGCACCTGCACGATCCAGTGGCAATCGAGCCCGGATGGCAACGCGCCGTGGACAAACGTAGGCACAGACAATACGACCTATGTGCCGAGCACGGCGACGCCCGGCACGACCTATTACCGCGCGACCTACACCTGCACGGGCGGCGGTTGCGACGCTGCGACATCAAATACAACCATCGTCACAGTAGTAGCCGACCCGACGATTTCGATCACAGCGGGCCCGCAGACGGTATGTGTCGGCGGCGACGCTACGTTGACGGCGACACCTGCAGGCGGCACCGGCACCTGCACGATCCAGTGGCAGTCGAGCCCGGATGGCAACGCGCCGTGGACAAACGTAGGCACAGACAATACGACCTATGTGCCGAGCACGGCGACGCCCGGCACGACCTATTACCGCGCGACCTACACCTGCACGGGCGGCGGTTGCG
>Ga0209172_10001422_pt1 | contig 51080 bp, 64 predicted proteins | sample LarsenN4metaG_FD_184113 | JGI IMG/M metagenome (GOLD analysis project Ga0209172, IMG submission 184113) | Hot spring sediment bacterial and archeal communities from British Columbia, Canada, to study Microbial Dark Matter (Phase II) - Larsen... ...
GAAGGCGACAGCTACCGCCGCCGGGTCGCCGAGGCCAAGCGCAAGCCGCCCCGGCCGGCGGCCGACAGCTGACCGGCCGGCGGCCGCCGGTCGCAATTTCCGCGCTTCCTCATGTCGCGCAACACCGGGTAAGACACGATCCTTAGACGCGGTAGGTTTGCCCTGCTTCAGGGCTGCCGATATACTGTCCACGTGCGTAGCGGGCGTCGCGTTTCTCGACATATGCCGTGGATCATCGTGCTCGTGATCGCGGTACTCTTCACGGGTCTCCCGGGAGTAGAGCGCGTCTGCGACGTCAATGCTGGGCCCGGCTGCCATGGCAGCCACGGGCACGGATGTCCGGCGATGCCTGTCCAAGCTTTCGCGCTTCTCTTCGTGCAACAGGCACCACTCACCATTCTAGCGTTCGCTACGGATGCCCTGCCGACTGCGACCTACGCGATCTTCGTTCCTCCTCGCCTCTAACAACTCGACTGCAGTCTCCTGAGGTCTCGTTCGTCAGCCTCCCGCCGATCGGGACGCTGACACTTGCAATGGACTATCGAAGCCGCCGGAGAGCGACAAACGTCTACCATCAACAGGCCGGCACATCACCACGGTGCACTCGCGGGCACGGCCACGGGCCGCCACACGCGGGCGCTGATGTGGACGTTCGCGCTCACGCTGACGTTCCTCGTCATGGAGGTGATCGCTGCGGTCTGGACGGGCAGTCTGGCGCTCTTCGCCGATGCCGGCCATATGCTCACCGACGTCGGCGGTCTTGCTCTGGCACTGATCGCAGCTTGGTTCGCCACGAAGCCGCCGACACCTGCCAAGACGTACGGTTACTATCGCGTCGAGATTCTGGCCGCGCTCGCCAACGCCGTCCTGCTACTCGTCGTTTCCGGATTCATCCTCTGGGAAGCCTATCGGCGGCTGCTGTCTCCACCCGAAGTCCTGGCCGGTCCGATGCTCGCCGTCGGCGCCGTTGGCCTCGTCGTCAACTTGATTGGGATCCGGCTCCTCAAACAGGGCGCTGCCGAAAGTCTGAACATCAAGGGTGCGTATCTGGAAGTTGTCAGCGACGCCCTAGGTTCCGTCGGCGCGATCGTCGCTGGCGCCGTCATCCTGACTACGGGATGGCGGCTCGTGGACCCGCTGATCGGCGCCGCAATCGGATTGTTCATCCTGCCCCGGACGTGGAACCTCTTGCGCCGGGCCGTCAACATTCTCCTCGAAGGCACGCCGCCGCATCTCGACGCGCAAGCCGTCGAGGCCGTGATACGGCAAGTGGAAGGGGTGCGGGGGGTGCACGACTTGCACATCTGGACCGTGACATCGGGAAGGTACGCGATGAGTGCGCACGTGCTCGTCGATGACCTTACCCAGAGCAATCGCGTGCTGCGGGAACTCCATGCGCTCCTCCACGAGCGCTTTGCGATCGATCACACGACTATTCAGATCGAGGCGCCGTCGTTGCTGGACATTTCCTGGCCGCGCAATGCGGCGCGGCCGTCCAATAGTGCACCGACCGCGGCAGCGCCGCCTGAATCCTCATGATGACCGCTGGAGCGAGAGGATTGATCGCAGCACTCACTGCGGCGGTCGGCTTCAGCCTCTCATCGTCGGCGTCCGAGCAGGCGGCGCCCGATTGGTCACGGTACCAACCGGGAACGATTGCGTCTGTCGTCGTTCAGTATCCCGTCCAGACCGGCATCGCAGTCAGCCCGGACGTCCCCCTTCGGCTGCGCGTGCGGTATTCCGGTGAATTCCGTGAACTGTCCGACGATAGCCGCCGCCTGCTCACAGCGTGGGGTCAGGCCATGAGCGTCTCCGGACTGCTGCAGGCCTTCCGACAAGAGGTGAAAGTGTCCGAGGCGGGAGCCGAACACTGGCTCGTCGTTCAGGAGCGCCTAGTTCCTGACATGACTGCCGAGCTCCGCCGGGATGAAGCGTTCGAGGTGTACGCAATCTACATCGGTCAGGTCGATGGCCGGCACATCTTGCTGATCAACGCCTTCGACCACGCTACCAAGACAAAGCACCGACGATGACGGCGCCGGTCTGGCCCTGGACGACATGGACGGTGCCGCCGGAGATCGCCGCGGCACTCGCTGTCCTTCTCCTGGCGTATCTGGCGGCGCTTGGTCCACTGCGGCCGCGAGAAGCCGAGCATGAGGCCATCAAGCGGGGCCAGATCATCGCCTTTGTCAGTGTGCTCGCGATGCTCATCCTCGTACTGACCGGGCCACTCGGAGAGCTGGCGGACACCTTTCTCTTCAGCGCACACATGGTGCAGCATCTGGTACTAACACTCGGCGTAGCTCCGCTGCTGCTTTACAGCGCCGCGCCGTGGATGCTGCGGCCGTTCGTCCGGCCACGGCCGGTATTGTGGGCGGCACGATTTCTCACGCGACCAGGCATCGCCCTGGCGACGTTCACCATCGTTCTCGGCGTCTGGCACATACCCGTCGTCTACAACCTCGCGCTGGAGTCTCGGACCGTGCATGCAGTGATGCACTTCACCATGGTCGCCGCCGCGATCGTGAACTGGTGGCCGCTCCTGAGCCCGCTGCCCGAGGTGCCAGGACTTGCCCCTCCCCTCCAGATTCTCTATGTGACGGTGGCTGGTTTTCCGATGGTCTTCGTCTCTGCCCTGGTGACCCTGTCGCCCGAGGCACTGTATCCGCACTACGCGGCGGCCCCGCGCATCTGGGGTATCAGCGCGCTCGAGGATCAGCGGACCGGCGGGGTTCTCATGTGGGTTCCCGCCCATTTCGTCCTCGTCATTCCATTCACGATTGCGTTCTTCCGGTGGGCGCGGCTCGAGCTCGGCGATGAGGGAAGGCGTCGACGGACCCGAGCCGCTGCCAGGAAAGGAAGCCGGCCAATGAAGCGACCTGACCCACCGGTTCCTCTGTGGCGTCGCCGGCACCTACGTCTCCTAGCCGCTGCAGTGATTGTATTCGGCATCGTAGTCGGTACGGTATACCAGCTCGGTAACTATGGCGACACTCGCCGGGCGTACGGACTCGCGCCAGAGTCGGCGCTGTCTCCAAGAATTCAACGCGCATCCTCGGAGATTCGCCAAGCCTATCGCTTCGCTCTCGCCAACCGTGAGGTACTGAGCCGCATCCCCTGCTTCTGCGGCTGCGGCGCCGACGGCCATACGAGCAACGCATCCTGCTACATCCGAAGTGTGCGGGCGGATGGCAGTGTCGAATTCGACAACATGAGCCTCGGCTGAAACATCTGTATCGACATCACGCGTGACGTGATGCGAATGCTCGACGAAGGCAAGGCGCTGAAGGACATTCGGGTGTACGTCGACCGGACGTACAGCCGGTTCGGCCCACCAACGCCGACGCCTCCGGTGGAATAGCGTGCAGCTTGGCCGGCGTGATGCGACTCGCGATCTCCAAGCTGATCTTCGGGAACGGGCTCGCGTCACGCGCGCCTCGGCGACCCGCACGCTGCGATTCGGCGTCTTGTGTATCGGCGCGGGCCTGATCCTTGCGCTGTCGTTTCCCCGTCCGGCGTGGTCGGCCGGTGCTTGGATCGCCCTGGCACCGCTGATCGTGGTCGCGCTCCACGAACGGCCACGCGCCGCGCTGCGCTGGGGAGGGATCGCAGGAATCATCTTCTTCCTCGTCCTATTGCGCTGGATCGAGTTCACGTTTCGCGTTTACAGTGCGATCCCCTGGCCGCTCACGTGGCTCCCTGCGTTGCTACTGGCGGCGTACTGTGCGCTCTATATCGGGGTCTTCACCGCCACGATTTCTTTGATCGGGCACCGCCGCGGTCCGACCTTGGCACTTCTCACGGCGCCGTTCGTATGGGTTGCGACCGAGTGGGCGCGTGGCGTTGTCATGGGCGGCTTCCCCTGGGGCAGTCTCGGATATTCGCAGTCCGGGCAGCTGACTGTCATCCAGATCGCCGAGTTCGGCGGCGTCCACGCCGTGTCGTTCGTGGTACTCGCGGTCAACGCCGCCATCGCCGGCTTTACCGTCCTGCCAAGGCGCCTCGCCGGCGCCGGTTCGGCCGCGGCAGGCCTTCTCCTCCTCAGCACTCTCACGTTCGGCATGTGGCGTCTCGCCGCCACGCCGGCCGAGGACGACATCGCGATCTCGATAGTGCAGCCATCGATCGAGCAGCCTCTGAAGTGGGACCAGCGGCACACCGCGCAGACACTCAGCATCTACGGCGATCTGACCCGGCGGGTCACGCACTCCCGGCCAGACCTCATCGTGTGGCCTGAGACGGCGTCGCCGACGTTCCTGCGTCAGGACCGCGAATTGCTACGAGCGATTCAGGACCTCTCGCGTACCTCGTCGATTCCGCTCCTCATCGGCTCGATGGACCCCGACGGCGAAGGCCGCCTTCGGAACACCGCATTCCTGGTCACGGAACGCGGAATCGTCGGCCGCTACGACAAAATGCACCTGGTCCCCTTCGGGGAGTACATCCCTCTGGCGAGCGCCCTGGGCTTCATCAAGCAATGGGCTGAGTTCGTCTCCGAGCTCGAACCCGGCACCCGTCCCGAGGTGTTCATCGGCCCGCCCGCGCCCTTCGCTGCCGTGATTTGCTACGAGGGGATCTTCCCCGGCCTGGTCCGCTCCTTCATCACTCGCGGCGCGAGGCTTGTGATCAACCTCTCTAACGATGCATGGTTCGGGCGGACTAGCGGGCCTCTTCAACACCTCGCGATGTACCCGTTCCGCGCTGTGGAACACCGCGTCGCCGTGGTCCGGGCCGCAAATACGGGGATCTCGGCATTCATCTCACCCGCGGGACAGATCGTGCAGTCGATGGGTCTCTTCGAGCGAGGGGTGCTCACCGGCCACGTGCCGCTTCGAAAGCAGACGACGGTGTACAGCCGTTTCGGCGATTGGTTCGCGTACGTCGGCCTCCTCGTTTCCGGCGTGGGCATTGCTGCTAGCGTTCTGAGTCCGCGGCGCGGCCCTGGGCGCGCCAAGGCAGCGTAGCCGCTCAATGAAGGTCATTGGTCTGTCGCTACTCTTCGGAATTGTCGGCGTGTTCTTGACACGCGCCAGCGTCAATCGCCTGGCGCGGGGCGAATCACCGCCCGACGCGCACGGCTGCTGGGCCCTCGGACTCGTCAGCCTCGTGCCTTCTTGGCTGATCGCCTCCTTCGGCCTGCTCGGGACGACACCAGGCCTACGCCCCCAATACGTGGGTGCCGCCGCGTGGATTCTCTCGGGTGCCGCCGGACTGGCCGGAGCCATTTTCACAGAGCGACGCGTGAGAGAAACGGAGACACCGGGGGGCCCGATGCAATCGTGGCGCCTCGGCTTGCTGGGGTTCGCCGTGGCGTGGGGTATCGCCGTGGTCGCTCACCTGGTGCGTTTCGCATGGACGTGACTTTTCAGGACTTGCTTCTCACGTGGCGCTGGCGCCCGGACGTCATCGCGGTACTCGGAATCTCCGCGACGGCGTACGTTGTCGGCTGGCAACGGCTGCGCCGGCGCGACGCTCGGGCGGCGCCGGGATGGCGCCTGGCGGCCTACCTTGGCGGCATCGGGGCGCTTGCTCTCGCGCTGCTGTCAGCAATCGACTGGCTTGGGTCACTGCTCTTCTTCGTCCACATGATCCAGCACGAGTTGTTGATGATGGCGGCGCCACCGCTCTTGCTGCTCGGCGATCCGCTGCCCGTCGTCCTGTGGGCGCTTCCGGCGAACTGGCGCCGGTCTGTCGCGCAGTTCCTCACGCCCGGCGCGCGCCTCCGCCGGGTGCTCCGCGGCATCACATGGATGCCCGTCACCTGGCCGCTCTTTGTTGTCGCGCTGTGGGGCTGGCATGCCCCGGCCGCCTACGAGGCGTCACTCGCGTCGGAGCTCGTACACAACGTGCAGCATCTGTCGTTCTTCATGGCGGCGCTGCTCTTCTGGTGGCCGCTCATCAGCCCGGCGCCGCGGCTTCATGGACACATCCATCACGCCATACGCGTGGTCTACGCGCTACCCGCCGCGTTTCAGAGTCAGCTGCTCGGATTGATCTTCGCGTTCTTCACGACACGCGCCCTCTACCCGCACTACGAAGCGGTGCCGCGGCTCTGGGGCTTCTCGGTGCTGCAGGATCAGAGCACCGCCGGTCTTCTTATGATGCAGGTCGAAGGCATGATCTACCTCGCGGTTGTACTCCTTCAGGTCGCGGCACTGTTGCGCCGGGAGGAGCGGATCACACATCAACGCGAGGAACTCGGGCTCGAGCCGTGAAGGCGGCCCCCGCCGGCTTGCTTCTGTGTCTCGCCGTACTCTCCGGCACGTTCGCCGCCGCGAATGGCGGCACCCTTCGACTGGCCAATGCCGTCGCCGGCCCCTACCTGGTCTCAGTGTGGACCGAGGCGGCTCCGCAGCCCGGTCCCGTCGATACGAGTGTGGCGGTGATGCAGCCAGAGAGTCGCGAAGCGGTCCTCGACGCTCGGGTGAACATCGTCGCCGAGTTGGTCGGGGGCTCCGGCTCTCCGATCACGACGACCGCGATCCGCGGCGCCGGCGGAAACCTCCTTCTCTATCATGCCGAGCTGCACCTGCCGGCAGCGGGTCGCTGGCGGATCAAGATTATCGGTGCAGGCTCGAACGGAACGGGAACGACGCAGTTCGACCTCGTGGTAGCCACGCCTCGGGTGCCGGCGCTGGCTTTCGTCGTTGCCGCCGCAGCGGCGAGTGTCGCCGGTTGGCTGTTCTGGCGCGCCAAGACAAGGCGGCGCCAAAACCTCCCGTCTTCTCCATCGGTTCACCGATAGTGGCGCTGCTCGCCGGCTTCCTCGACGTCGTCCTGCGCGGCGTTGGCCTCGTGGCCTTCTCCGTATGCATCGGCGGCGTCGCCTTCGTTGCGCTCGTGCTCAATCCACACTCAAGGGAGCCACTGCCGCCGCGTCGTGCTCGAACTCGTGCACTCCGCCTGATCTCTCTCGGCGCTGTGACGCTCGCCCTCACGCAATTCGTGGTCGTCGCCATGAAGCTCACGACGCTGGCCGGGCCCGACGGAGCATGGCCTCTCACGGACTTCCTCAGAACGCAGTTCGGCACCGCGAGCGCGGTGAGGATTGGTTCGAGCCTTGCGCTCGCCGCGATCGCTGCGCGTTTCGGCTCAGGGTACGAGCTGTCGCCTCGAGTGCGGCTCGCTCTGTTGATTCCGGCGCTGGCGCTGGTGGTCAACGGCGCATGGCTATCTCACGCGGCCGGGCGTGTCGAGACCGATACTGTACTAGTGCTCGCGGACGTCGTGCATCGGGCCGCCGCGGCAACATGGGCCGGCGGTCTCGTCCACTTGCTAGCCTTCTGGACGACTTGGCGCGGACATGCCCACAGCTCTCGGGTGCTGTCGCGGTTCTCGCGGTTGGCGATGGTCGCCGTGCCCACTTTCATCGCCGCCGGCGTCGCCCTCGTTCTGCGCTACGTGGATTCGTTCGGCGGTCTGGTCGGAACGGCCTTCGGCGTCATGGTCCTGAGCAAAATAGTGCTCGTCGGCCTCGGGCTCGCGCTCGGGGCGCTGAGCTTCTCGATGGTGCGGCGGGCCCGGGCGCTGTCGATGGCGCCGCCGGGGCGCGTGCAATGGCTCATCGAAGCGGAGATCGGCGTCGGCATCACGATTCTTCTCGCTGCCGCCTCGCTCTCCTCGGTACCGCCCACGGTTGACGTCATCGCGGACCGAGTCGAACCCAGTATGGTGGCGACGCGGTTCGTGCCGCGGATCCCACGCCTAACCTCGCCACCGATCGAGGAGCTTCTCGCGATCGCCACACCGATCAGCAAGCCAGACGCGCCACGACAGCCGGTCGAGTATGCCTGGTCCGAGTACAACCACCACACTGCCGGTGCGTATGTGGTCACGATGGGCGCTCTCGCGTTTGCGGCGCGAGCAGGTGTCCGCTCGGCGCGGCACTGGCCGCTGTTGCTGCTGGGCCTCGGGGCATTCATGTTCGTGCGCAACGACCCCGAGGCATGGCCGCTTGGGCCGGTGGGGTTCTGGGAGACGTTCTTGTTTCCGGACGTCCTTCAGCACCGGGCGTCGGTGCTGATCGTTGTCGGACTCGGGATTTTCGAGTGGCTCGTGCGGACGGACCGAGTTCGGTCCCCGCGGTGGAAGCTGATGTTCCCGCTCCTTTGCGCCGCCGGCGCTGCGCTGTTGATCACGCATTCGCATGGCACGGCGAACGTCAAGGCATCGTTTTTGATCGAGGTCTCCCATACGCCGCTCGGGATCCTCGGCGTGCTGGTCGCCTGGGGACGATGGCTCGAGGTACGGCTTCCCGAGCCGGACTGTCGCATTCCCGGTCGGGTGTGGCCCGCCGCGATGACGTTACTCGGCGTATTCCTAATGTTCTACCGCGAGGAACCGCCATCGTAAGTGCGGGCGCGTCACCCCGGAGGACAGTGGATATCCGTGAAGGCGTCGAATGGATAGCCCAGCGACTCCCAGCCGTCAGTCATCCGCCGGAACGTCCAAGCGACGGCGGTCTTGAGATCATGCTTGCAAAGAAAATCCGCCTCGCGCAGGTCGTCGTCGGTGACCGTAGCGCGGTCGAAGAACACGACCTCGGCCCATCGTGTGCCGTCAGCGTCCACGGCGATGCTTCGGACGCGAATCTCCAGCGGTCGCGCGGCGATGAAGATTCGTCGGACGACTCTGAACAGATAACTCTCGAGCTCCGGCTGCATGGCCTGCAATGCGGCCGGATCTCGAAGATCTCGTCTGCCGTGGGCGACGAGCCAGTTCAGATCCTGATTCACAACAGCTGTGACCGCGTCGGTGGCGAGCCGGCGGAGCTCGGCGCGTTCCGTCGCGGAGAGGTCTTCCGTCGGCGGACGGACAGATGCACGGGCGCAGCCCCATGCCGCTGCCGCGATTATGACGACCACCGCCCACCGGATGACTCTGGGTAACTCAGAGACCCGGACGGGATTGCACATGACGATCTTGACCTCAAGGAATGATGGTACGCCGCTGACGGAAGAGGCGCAGTCGGTCACTCTACTGCGCCGCGCGAAAGGGGTACTCAGGCGAACGTTGTGGAGAGATGCTGTTCGCATTCGAAGAATACTGACGAGGGAGGACGCTATGCCACGACCGACGCATCGCTCATGGCCGTCTCTGGTCGCTCTTGCACTCGCGGTCTTGCTGGCGGCGCCCGGATCCGCGGCAGCTGACGGCGAAGAGGGAGTAACGTTCATCGGCGTCGATGAGCTGCGCGTGATGCAGTCCTCACCGCGCCGGATCACGATCGTGGACGTGCGGAGCGCCGAAGAGTTTCGCGATGGGCGGATCAAGGCGGCAGTGAACGTGCCTCTGACGGAACTGGAACGCCGATTCAGAGAGATCCCGCGCCAAGGGCTTGTCGTCCTTTATTGAGCTTGTCCAACTCATCAGGCCAGTTTGGCCTACAAGTTCCTCGAACGGCAGGGCTACTCCAACATGAAGGTACTGCGCGAGGGGATCCCGGGTTGGGCGCAGCGGAAGTATCCCATGGAGGGACGCCGGCTCGGCGCCATGGAGCACCGGCCCTACTCGCTCGCCGTGCGGGAGTTCGAGCGGCGGCTCCTTGGCACGGCGATTCGAGAACAGGTTGCCACACCATCGAATGCGCTGCCCAAACCAACCGTTGCCCCGTGAAATCATGACGATGGACGCCAGCACGGGCAGGCCGTTCTTGATAGGCACAGTGTCGGTCCTCATGGGTTTCGTGGGGATCATCACGACGTGGGTGTGGATGCGGCGCCTCTACAGCGCGGCGCCGAACCAGCACAACGCCTACTTTTCTTGGTCGCTCGGCATCCTCGCGGTTTTACCAGCATGGCTCTTGGTCTTCGTCCACCTGATTCCGGCGAGGTTCGACGGCCACAGTGAGAATACCGGTGCCGTAGTTTGGCTATGCTCGATCGCGCTAGGGCTCTCTGGTGCCATCATGAGCCAGGCACGCCTTCGCCATCTCCGCGACTCTGCTGCGGGCCTTTCGCCGAGCCGGGCTTGGTCACTGGGAGTGTGGACGATGATTCCGGCCTGGGCGGCGATGTTACTGGCATTGCTGACCGTCCTCGCGGCGGCCTGATGTCGCGTCGGCAACCGTTGCCAGTAAACGCTCCGCGCGGGACCTTCTTCGTCTCGCTCGCGCTGATCGCCGGGCTCTTCGCTGCTGAATGAGCTCGGCGATCCTTGCCGTCTTGCCCGCAGTCAACGCAATTCTCAACGGGACGAGCGCCGTACTGCTCGTTATCGGCTGGGTTTTGATCCGTCGCCGCCGGATCGTTGGCCACCGGGCGTCCATGCTGCTCGCGTTTCTCGTGTCAGTTGTGTTTCTATCGAGCTACCTGACGCTCAGGTATTTCGCGGGCTTCACACGCTTCACAGGTCAGGGGTGGGCTCGATCGATCTATTTTGCAATTCTGATCTCGCACACCGCGCTGGCCGCGATAGTTCCGCCGCTCGCGATCACTCTGCTCTATCTCGCGTTCCGGAGTCGGTTCACGGCTCACAGACGGCTCGCCCGTTGGGCATTCCCAATCTGGCTGTATGTCTCCGTTACCGGTGTGATCGTGTACCTCATGCTCTATCAACTTTACCCGTCGCCCTGAGGTCGAACTCTGATCGCCGCAGGACTAGCGCGGCGGCGCTGCCTCACCGCCGGCGTCGCTTCCAACATCCTCGGCGAGCATGGCGAGGAGGCGCCGCGAAAACTCCGCCTCGCGGGACGTTGGATTCAGCAGAACGACGCGGCGGTAGTGCTGTGCGGCGTCGGCCGCGCGCCCAGCGCGACGATAACTCTGCGCGAGGTGGAAGTGCGCCAGGTAGTTATCGCGGTCGGTCTCGAGCCCCCGCAGGAAGAAGGGAATCGCCTCAACGGCGTGCCCCCGTTGCAACAGCTCGAAGCCATAGGAGAAGAGTTGCAGTGGCGGAGCGTTGTCCGGCGGCGGAGGTCTCAAAAAGTCGGCGCCATGGGCCACGTGCACCGGGCCGAGAGTTACCGCAAGAAGGAGGGAGAAGCCTTGCATCCACGGCCGCGCGTACATGGCTACGACTGTCATGGCTCATTCTGCCGCGGCGACCAGAGGGTCGCAAGTTGAAGGCGGGCGTCAGTGCACGTGCTCGTCGGGCAGCGACGCGACGGTACGCTCCTCGTTCAGGGCGCGGATGTCAGCGAGGAGGAGGTTCACGTCGCGGGTCGTGGCGCCTCGGGTAGCCCATCGGGCTCGGATGTAACCCTGGCGGTCGATGAGGAACTCGGCGTGCGGTGCGGCCGTGAAGCCGCCGTACACGCTCACGATGTCCGCGGACCCGTCCAGCACGACTGGCAGAACGGCTCCCGGAGAGCCAAACTTGATGGGGTCCGGAACGGCATCGCGGGGAACGGCCACCACCTCGGCTCCGAGCGTAGCGAGGGTCGGATAAAGATCGGCGAGCTGTGCAATCCGCGATTCGGAGTTCGGCATTGTGTAGAGGACGAGGAGTACGTGGCGCTGCCTGCGAAAATCGCGAAGCGCGCGGTAGGAGCCCGGCGCCAGAGTATAGGTAAAGTCAGGCGCTACCAGCGATGCCTGACTTGGATCCACGATGGGCCCGAGCAATCCCGCCGCGTCCACGGCAGCGAGGAACCGCACATAGTTGATTACGTCCCAGCGCTGGTCCTCGCCGAGGCGATCGGCGAACGCAGGCATGCCGCCTCGCGGAATACCATGACTCACCCACCAGAAAATGTCGCCAGCGGTGTGATGTGCGGCATGCGCGGCCCTCAGGTCCGCCGGGCGACGAGGCAGACCGGCGGCGGCGGGGCCGTCGCCGCCGCCGTTCCGACCGTGACATACCGCACAATTCTCCTGATACAGGGCGGCTCCCGCCGCTATGGAGCTCGCGTGGTAGCGCACGGTCGGGCGGTAGTACGTCGTGGGATACGCGTCGATGGCGAGCGGCACGGCGCCGAAGTACGCCGCCGTGGCCAGAAGGACGAGCGCGCCCCCAAGCAGCGGAATGCGGATTTTTCGGACCAGCAGCGCGGAAAGCACGAGCACGACACCAACCACGGCTAACTGGCCGCTCATGAAAACCTGCGAGCGCAACTCTGGGACGGTATCGAGAACAGAGAGGCTTAGTCGGACTGAAAGCGGCCATATCGGCTGTTCATGGCGCGCGGGCGGCGTGACGTTGAGCGTCGCGACGACCCCAGCCAGCGCCAAAGCGAGCGCCGCTTCCACGGTTACAAATCGCGCTAGCCGCCTCATGGCCGCCCGGCTCTCAACCGCAGCGCCGCATGCCAGGAGACGTACGAGACGCCGGTTGAACGCGGCGACGACGAGAAGCGAAGCGAAGAGGCCCACCTTCGCGAGAAGAACCTTCCCATACGCGGTGCCGACGAGCGCTGCAATGTTCGGCACGTACAAGACGGCCGTCGCCACGCCCGAAACGACGAGCACAATCACTGCGGTTAGGGCGGCCTGTGAAAACCTCCGCGCTGCGATTACCGCGTACGGCATTGCATCCGCACCGTCACTGCGACTTGTCATGCCAAGAAGCAGCGCGAGCGCAGGAAGCGCGCCGACCCAGATGCCGGCGGCGACGAGGTGCACGCCGTCGACGATGATCGCCCGCAACGTGTCAGGCTCCACCGCGGCGGCGTGTCCGGCGGCGGCTAACCCGGCGAGCGCAAGGAGGGCGACGCCCGCCATCCCTCCATGCGGTGCGGACCAGTCGAACCGCTGCTTACCGTGCAGGCAGAGGAAGAGGAAGCCAGTGAGGATCAGCAGGAGGGCATGCCGCACAAGCCAGACGCGGCCACCCTGTGTCGAGATCGCGACCCGCGCCAGTGCCTGGAGATCAAAGGCTGCCGCCGCGCGCGCTTCGAGCAGCGCCGTCTGAGTAGCCAAGACGCCAAGCCCAGTTACGAGGGCGAGTAGCGCGAGCGCGCAGCTCGTGAAGACCACCCGGCGTCGCCACGCGGTGGCGATCGAGTGGTCCGACGCCCCGGCGAGAAGCAGGATGCAGGCACCACCCACAAGACCGAGTGACGCGGCGATGTGCAGCCAGCGCGCGATGAAACCGAGCGTGGCCATTCGCCTCGATCCTCAGCAGCCCGCGCCGGGGCGTCGTCTGCTCGTTAGAGTTTCTCCGCCAGCAGCATCGCCTCCTCGGCGTACCCCTGCGCTTCGCGGGCCTCCCGCAGCGCCTCCGCCTGCTTCCGCACGTCCTTCTCGGTCTTGCACTCGGCCTCCGCGTGCAACAAGCCCTTCTTCGCCTTGGCCAGTGGCGTCTTGGCGGCACTCTTTCCGCTTTCCTTGGCTTTGTTCACCACCGCTTCAGCCTGTTTGATCGATTCACGAGCCTCATCGACCCGCTTGCCACAGTCAGCGACCGCCTCCGTAGCGACGGCTAGGAATAGCGTCAACGTCGCGCCCACCACTACTCGTTTCATGGCTCCTCCTTATTTAGAGATTTGTGCGTTTAGATGGCCGCCGGCCCATCTTCGCCAGTACGGATGCGTACTGCGCGCTGGAGGGCGGTGACGTAGATCTTTCCGTCGCCCTTTCTTCCCGTGCGCGCCGCTTCCCGGATCGTCCGGACCACGGTATCTTCCAGGGCGGCCGGGACCATCACTTCGAAGCGCACCTTCTTGATCGCGCCGAGGATCTCTTCGTGCCGGGAGGCGCCAGGTTCGTCGCCGCGCCCTCGTCCAAAGCCGTGAACCTGCCCAAAGCTTGCTCCAGACAATCCCTGCACGTCATGCAATGCCTGGACGACCTTCTCCGTCATGAACGGCTGCACGAACGCGACGATCATTCTCATGCCATGACCTCCGTCTCGCTATCCCTCGGTTCGCGTTCGAAGAGGAAATACAGCACTGGCAATACCAGCAGCGTAAGGATCGTGCTCGAAACGAGTCCACCAATCACTACCGTCGCGAGCGGCCGCTGCACCTCGGCGCCAGCGCCGTGAGATAGCGCCATGGGAATGAACCCGAGACTGGCCACCAGCGCGGTCGTCATCACGGGACGGAGCCTAACGAGAGCGCCTTCACGAACCGCGTCCATGACTGTCCGGCCTTCCTGGCGCAGGGAGTTGATGTAGGAGACCATCACGACGCCGTTGAGCACGGCGACACCGAACAGCGCAATGAAGCCGATTCCGGCCGAGATGCTGAAGGGCATGCCGCGTAGCAGCAATGCGAACACGCCGCCGACGGCGCCCAGCGGAATACCGGTAAAGACCAGGAGTGCCTGCTTGAGCGAATTGAACGTCGAGAACAGCAGCAGGAAGATCAGGAACAGCGAGAGCGGAACCACGATGAAGAGACGATTGCGCGCGCGCTCGAGATTCTCGAACTGACCACCGAATTCCACGCGATAGCCGGTCGGCAGCTGAATCGCGTTGCCGTCGAAGAGCGCTCGAACGTCGTTTACGAAACTCGCGATATCACGGCCCCGCACGTTCCCTTCGACGATGATCAGTCGCGAGCCATTCTCGTGACTGATCTCGGCCGGCCCCTCGTTCTCTTCGATACGCGTGATGGAGGATAGGGGGACTCTCTCGCCTCCGGGCGCGGTGACGAGCAGCCTGGCGATGGTGTCCTTGTCCGCCCGCACGGACTCCGGAAACTTCAGAACGAGCGGAAAGCGGCGTTGACCTTCCAGGATCTGCGTCGCCTCGACGCCGCCGAGCGTCTCGACCACCGTCATGACGTCGGCGGAATTGATGCCGTAGCGCGCAACCCGGTCGGGATCGACAACAACCTGGAGTACGGGCAGGCCACTCACCTGCTGGGCCTTGAACTCAGAGGCCCCAGATATGCGCGACACGGCCGCCACGACCTCGTCAGCCTTCCTCTTGAGCACGTCAAGGTCGTCGCCGAAGATCTTGATCGCGAGGTCCGAGCGGACCCCAGCGATGAGTTCGTTGACTCTCAGCTCGATCGGCTGGCTGAACCCGTACGCTAGGCCGGGCAGACGTTGCGCGACACGTGTCATCTGCGCTTCGAGGTCGGCCTTCGTCTGCGCCCGTTTCCACTTCTCGGGCGGTTTGAGCATCACGATCACATCGCTGATATTGACACCCATCGGGTCCGTTGCGATCTCCGGCCGTCCGGTCTTGGACACCACGGTCTCGATCTCGTCTGGAAACGCTTCGCGCAGCCGCCGCTCGACGAGCATCGCCTCCTGGATCGACTCTTCCAACGAGACGCTCGGCAGCCGAAGCACCTGGATCGCAAGCGCCCCCTCGTCGAGTCGCGGGATGAACTCGCCGCCCAGAAGCGGCACTACAGCCGCCCCCGCGAGCACTGCGCACGCGGCGCCGGCGAGCACAACGCTGCGGCGCCGCAGGCACCATGCCAACGCAGGCGTGTAGAGTCGCTTGAACCAGCGCATCAGGAACACCTCGTGCTCGCGGATGCGCCCGCGCAACAAGATCGCGCACAGCACGGGAGTGACCGTGAACGTCAAGAGCAGGGAGCCGATGAGCGCGACTACGACGGTCGCTGCCATCGGCGTGAAGAGCTTACCCTCGATGCCCTGGAGTGTGAGGATCGGCAGATACACCACGATGATGATTCCGATGCCGAAGAGGATGGGCCGTCCGACCTCGGAACACGCCTCCAAGATCGTGTGGACGAGACTGGCGCCACGGGACCGTTCCGCCAACCGCCGCAACGTGTTCTCCACCATCACGACAGAGCCGTCGACGACCAGACCAAAATCGATGGCGCCCAGACTCATGAGGCTCCCGGCGATTCCGAGCTTGACCATGAGACTGACGGCAAACAGCATCGACAGCGGGATCGACAGCGCGACGATAATCGCCGCCCTGATGTTGCCGAGCAGCAGGAAGAGCACCGCGATCACCAAGGCGGCGCCTTCGAGGAGATTGGTCTCGACGGTCCGGATCGTTCGATTCACGAGGTCCGTCCGATCGTAGAACGGCCGCAGCGTGACCCCCTGCGGCAGGCTCTTGGCGACCTGGGCGAATCGTGCCTTGACGTCGTTGACGACGACGCGCGAGTTGGCGCCCACAAGCATCATGACGATGCCGGTGACCGCCTCCCCCTCTCCGTCCATGGTGACGGCGCCCTGGCGGATCGCGCCGCCGATCGTCACCTCCGCCACGTCACGGATCTTCACCGGGGTTCCGTCGGCGCTGGCAACGACGATGTTCTGGATCTGGCCGATGCTTTGGACCTGCCCGACACCGCGGATAACGAACTGCTCCGCCGCCTTGACGATATAGCCGCCACCCTTGTTGACGTTGTTCGCGGCCAGCGCCTCGAAGACCTGGCGGAGCGAGATGTTGTACTTCAGCAAAGCTTCGGGACGGACGAGCACGTGGTACTGCTTCTCGTGGCCGCCGAAGGAGTTGACCTCGGCGACTCCAGGCACCGAGCGCAGCTGCGGCTTCACCACCCAGTCCTGCAGCGTGCGAAGCTCTGTGAGGTTGCCGCCCGGCGCGTTGATGCTGTACTGGAAGATCTCGCCGAGGCCGGACGAGATCGGCCCCATCTCCGGCGTGCCGACACCAGGAGGGATCTGCTCGCGGGCCTCTTGGAGCCGCTCCTGCACGAGCTGCCGGGCAAAGTAGATATTGACGTGCTCGCGGAAGACGACCGTCACCTGCGACAGCCCGAACTTCGAAAGCGATCGGACCTGCTCGACATCCGGCAAGCCGGACATCGCCACCTCGACCGGCAGGGTGATCTGCCGTTCGGCCTCGAGCGGCGACAGTGCCGGCGCGTTCGTGTTGATCTGAACCTGGACGTTTGTCACGTCCGGCACCGCGTCGATCGGGAGCCGGAGCGCCGACCAGACCCCAACGGCGACCAGTAGACCGGCGAGCGCCAGGATCAGCAGCCGCTGTTCGAGGACGAATGCGAGAAGACGTCTCATCGTTCGCCGTCCTCAGTGCGCGTGGCCATGGCTGATCTTGGAGCGCTCAAACTCGCTCTTGAGGAGATACGCGTTAGCGATGACGACGCGCTCACCCGCCTGAAGGCCCTCGACGATCTCGACGACCTTGCTGTCGCGCGCACCCAGGACCACCGGACGACGCTGGAACGCCGCGCCCTCGCTCAACAGAGTTTCGACGAAGACAACGGACTGGCCGGCAACCGTCTGGATCGCGGACGTGGGCACCACGACAGCCCCCGCCCTGCGCGCCGTCTCCAGATCGACGGTCGCAAACATCCCGGGACGCAGGGCGTAACCTTCGCCAGTCCCGGAAAGTGGACGGTTCTTGACGACGATTCTCACCGGCAACGTGCGCGTCTTCTCGTCCACCTGGGGTGCGAGCTGCTTGACCTGGCCCTGGAACGTCGCCTCCGGCAGGCCCTGAACGGTAATCGTGGCTCGCATGCCGGTACGGACCGCAGCGAGATCCTTGTCAAACAAAGCGGCCTTGACCCACACCTCGGAAAGGTCGGCGACCGCGAAAATCTTCGCCGTAGACTCCACCGTCTCGCCGACGGTGAGATGGCGTTCGGCGACCGTGCCGGCGATCGGGCTCCGGATGACGGACCGGCTCGTGACGTCGCCGGGATTGGATTCGAGCGCCGCAAGTTCCGCGCGGTCGACGCTGAACGCGCGGAGCTTGCTGAGCGCGGCGTCACGCCGCTGGCGGGCGCGGTTCATCTCCGCTTGAGCGAGCGCGCCCAGCACGGCGAGGCGGCGCCGCGAAGACTCCACTCGCGCCGCCGCGCGCTGCTCATCGGCCTCCGCGGCGAGCAGCTCGGTGCGGCTGCGCAAACCCCGTTCGTGCAACTCTCGGAGCCGCTCGAGACTCCGGCCGGCAAGCATGTGGTCGGTACGGGCTGAAGCCTCCTCCCCTACGGCCTGATCCAGTTCTACCCAGCTACCTGCACCGCCAGATTCACCGGCCGCAGCCTTCGCTTGCTGATGGCGCTGCCAGGCCGCGACATTCGCCTCAGCGATGCGCAGGTCAGTGAGAGCCGCCACGTATGCCGCCTTGGCCTCGCCCAAATCCGTCGACTCGATCACGGCGAGAGACCCGCCGACGGCAACCGGCTCGCCGCGCGCCTTGTGAACTTCGCGGACGACGCCGTTCACGCGCGGTGTGATGTGCGCAACCCGATCGTCGGGAACCTGCACCTCACCCGTCACCTGCAAGAGCACTCCTACCGACCCCTTCTCCGCCGGCGCGCTCTTGAGCGCGGACGCCTTCAGCGACTCGGTATCGAAGATGGCCTTGTCGCCGCTGACCCGACTCTCCTCCTCCTCTCCTTCCTTCCCCTTCTCGCCGTCGTGCGAGTGGGCATCTGCGGAGGCGCGATTCTCCGGCCGCCAGTGGAATTGAAGCCGACCCGTGACGAACAGCACCGTTACGACAGCGACGAGCAGGACCAGCGCTCCGATACCCCAATTGCCTCGCACTCGCATGATGCCTTTCATTCCTTTCGCTCCTCGACGTCCTCGACGCGCGCGCCCAGCGCACGTTCCAAATCGAAAACCGCTTTCCAGTATTCAAGTTGGGTTCGCAGGAACTCATCGCGGCTTTTGAGAACCTTGTCCTGGGCCGTCACGAACTGCAGCACGTTCACGTCGCCGAGCTCGAGCGCCGCATTCGTGAGCCGGGCGTTCTCCTCCAGTGCCGGTCGGACGATTTCGTCGTGAAGCCGAACGAGGCGCTCCTGGCCCTGAAGCGCTTGCAAGGCTTCGTTGACCTCGGCACGCGCCGCATAAACACGCGCAACGAACGACTCCCGTACTTTTTCGCGGGCCGCTTCCAGCCGCGCGATCTCCCCTTGGTTCAGATTCGCGATCGGCAGGTCGATGCCCACACCGATCCCGAACTTGTTGATCGATCCCTCGTCCTTACTGCCCTCGCGCTCGTAGGCGGGACCAAACCGAAACCAGGGAATCCGCTGGATGTAAGCGAGTCGGAGTTCCTGCTGTGTTTGCTCGTACTCGAATCGCGCGGCGGCGACATCCGGGCGCCGCTCGACCATGAGCGGCTCCAGTCGCTCAAGAGTCACCGCGATCGGGCGATACGCCAACGGGTCCGTAGCCTGGAGGACGACAATCGCCTGCGGCGGTACGCCGAGAACTCGGTTGAACTCCAGCCGCGCCCGCTGGTGGTCGTTGACAACCGCCTCACGTTCCCGGCGTCGTTCGACGTACTCAAGCTCAAGAAGATTGACTTCGAGCCGGCTCGCGTCGCCAAGCTCACGCTTGTCACGCAGGAAGCGTCGCAACCGCTCCTGCAGCGTGACCGCTGCCTCGGCAAGTCGCAGCCGCTCCTGCGCGGCCCACAGGCCCACATACGCCTTGCGGGCGTCCGTGGCCAACCGCCATTCCTCGTGAGCGATCTGCGCGCGAACGTTTTCAATTCGGGCTCGCGCACGCTCCGTCTTGGCGGCCCGCTCACCCGGTCGCGGCGGCGCCCAGTTGAGGCTGACCCCGAGCCCGCTCGTGGCCAGGCTTCGCGTGAAGTTCTCGATGTGCATCCACGTCAGCTGCAGTTCCGGATTCGGCAGTAGCCGTGCGGCGATCAGTTCGCCTTCTGCAACGCCACGCTCTTTTCGAAACGCCCGAACATCCGGGTTCAGAAAGAGTGCGACGGCGACTGCCTCGTCCGCGCTGACGCCGTCTGTCGGATCAAAAAGTCCCGGCGCCGATCCAGGTGTGGATGGAGGCACATCGATCGGACGCAGGGCGTCCAGCCGGATCTGCTGCAGATCCCGCAGCACGTCGCGCACAGCCAACGGCTTCGCTTGAAACGTGGCGCACCCGCTGGCGGCAATCGCCAGCACAGTCGCCAGCAGCACTCTCGAACCTCCGACCATTACACGCTCCCACGTCGGGTGACCTCCGCGCAACGGCGCGGGGATGAGGAACTTGAAAGAGGACGAGTGAGAGGGAGGGAGTGGCTTAGATGCGAAGGACGGTACTACTGAGGGCGGCGAACGACCCATCAAGGCCCGGGACAACGGCGGGCAATGCTCCAATGGACATCGGACCCCGCGCCGTGAACCAAGCGGGCGCCGACATAAGGACTTCCGGAAGAACGAGATCCGTCTGGGCAAGGTGATCGCCGGGTTTCGAGTCAGTGGCGAGGCCGAGGCGAACGTCCATGCAGGGCGCATGGTCGGCTAGGGCGCCATCCGCGAGGCGCTGCCCCCCGGCATCGTGATCAAGCGCTACACGTCCTATTGGGTGATGGTCGGCCGACTCGGGTTCTGCACGGATATGACCGTCACTACCAAAGCACAGGACGGTCGACCCCGCGGCCACAGTGGCGGCGAGCGTCAGCAACATCGCGATGGCGACTACCTTGGTGAGGAGCATTCCGAAGCGATCTCGAAGATCACACATACCATGGTGTGTCGCGGCCGTCAAAATCTGGCCCAAGACGTCTAGGGAGACGGTTCTCGAGACGCGCCTTCGGTTCGTGTCCCGCCTTCGGTTCGGGTCCTATGAGTCCTCATTCGAGGTCGGGGCTGTCCTGAACTCAGTGACGGGTCCGAGAGTGCCACCATGCAAGAATCGTGAATGTCACCAACAGAAGCAGGATCGCCTGGAGGCAGGCCGCCAGCGTGTCGGTGAGACACGCTGGCGGCTCCCGAGCTCTATCTATTTCGGGGCCGCAAGATCGCCGTCCGACCCGGTCACGCCGGCGACAGCACGCGTTCGATCTGCCGCTGCACGGCCGTCGTGTCCGACGGCTGCCCGATGGGGAAAATGAACTCGGTGCATCCATACACCATCGTCCCGTCCCCTCGACGGACGCGGTCAACCGTATGGGTCAAGAGCCGCACGCGGTCGCGTTCGACCTTGTGCTCGAGGACAGCGAGGCGCGTGCCGCGAGGCAAGGCAAACTCCCCGCGACCTTCCGGAGCCGACCCGTCTGGACGAACGACCACCGGTGCATACGTATACAGATGCCGAGCGGGAGTACGCGGCTTCGCCGAGTGCAGGGTCGCGGGCATGACCCGGAGTGCATTCGCGGGAACGTTGTCTGCGTTGAGCGTCAGGATTGCCCCCCGCCGAACAACGTAGCCCTGGCGGCCGGCATCCTCCAACCGGATGTCTGACTCGCGATATTGTCTGCGCACAAAATCCTTGAGATCGCCGGATTGCGTCGCCACGGCGCACCCGATCATGAGGCCGGACACGAAGAGACCCAGTACGAACGTTTTTACGTGAAATGCCTTCATGGCTCACCCTCCCGTTCTGTCGTCGCTGCAGCGCGTTAGACACGGCCCGAACGGCGCACGGTTCGCCGACAGAACTTCACATTCTGTTCATTGCCGCTGAAGCGGCACGGACTTCAGCTCACAGCAGGCGAACGTCTAGGCAGCGAGGAAACGGAACCGCGGAGGAGGGTCGAGAATGCGAACCGGCGCGGGCGGCCTTTGTAGAACGACATAAGGCACTGATGAGACGAGGCTCTGCGCGCCTTCAAGGATGAGCGGCTCGCCGACGGCTCCCTGGCTGGTACCGCATGGCCCGTCGCAGTCAGCGCCCATGCCGGCACAGTTGTTCGCCGCTAGCGCCAACGCCGGCGCCAGCACCGTCATGAAGACCAGCATCATGAGCAAGACGAGTCGCTTAGCCATCTGTGCTGATTGTGACACCTCACGCAATGAAAACGATTCCGGAGCAAAGCTCAGTTGCGAGCCTGACAGGTCTGAGCATCCGCACCGCTTCGAGAAGCCGGAGTGTCCAATCGGTCAGTCTTAAACGTCACACGTCGATCCCCAAGGAGGACAGGATGCATCGAAACGGCTGGACCCGAATCGTTCGCGCGCTCGTCGTTGCTGTGATCATCAGCGTCGGCATTCCCGCAGTCACTCTCGGCGCTGACGTCAGTTCCACGTTCTCTGGCCACCACGTCAATGCCGGTACGGTGAGCCACGAGGTCAAGAGCGGCAAGCACGTCTTGACCCTGTCGAAGGACTTCCCGATTCCTGACGCCCCCGATCCACACTGGCGGCTGGTCGACTCGAAGGGCAACGCATTTTTGCTCGATCGCGTGAAGATCAAGGACGACAGGATCAACACTTCGATCACGGTGCCCGGCTACGTCAGTGACATCGCGAAGGTGGAGATCTGGTATATGCCTTCGTGGAGGTCGTCCTCGGGGAGGCGTCGTTCGCCAAGCCGATCGCGCTCCGAGCTGCGAAGTACGCGACAAAGTAGCGTCGCGGCTGGGGCAGCCCGAGACGTCACGCTTCTATGGCGCGGGAGAGCCGGCGATCGAGAGCCGCCTCTCCCGCGCCGGTGGTACTCGAGACCGCCGTAGGCCGGATAGGTCAGCGCTTCCCGTGCGCTCCGCCGCGATTAGGATCGCGTTGTGGAGTCTGAAGACTTCGGGCCCGCCGGGCTAAGGCTATGGAAGCTTGCGATTGCGTGCGAAGCCGCGTAACCTAACGACGGATGGCACTGAACATGGCGCGCGTCATCGATAGATGGGGCACGATCGTCAGTATCCTCGTGCTCACCATCACGTGCCTCGCCGGGCCGGCGGTGGCGATGATGCCATCGGCGGACGGGCAGTGCACCGCCCTGGAATGCCAGGCGGGCTTCCGCTGTCCGGATACCTTGCCATCCAGCGCGTCAACACCGGTACCAGTACGTGCGGACTTCCCAGCAGGATTGCTCTTCACGGTGGACGGCGTTCCCCGACCGGGCATCATCTCCGGCGTCGCGGAATCCGACGCTCCGACACTGGCTTACCGCTCCTCGGGTCCGCTCGCCTCTCGTTCGCCTCCCTCGCTTCTCTAGCTTTCCAGATCAGAACGCAGCCATAGCTTTTCGAGGCGCCACTCCGGCGTCCGGGAGACGTTTCTTCCTTCGACAAACCGTGGCAATCGTGAATAGCGAAGGAGACTTGAGATGTTTCGAATGGGTCGTACTGCATTCACTGCCCTGATTCTCGGCAGCGGGCTGCTCGTCGGCACCGTCGCGATGGCGGCCGCGCCCAAGGGCGACTCCGTCGACCGCTCCATGGCCGACACGTGCGCCGACATGATGGGTGGCACCATCACCGAAGAAGGCCGAAAGACGATACAGGAGTTCATGACCTCGGACCGCGCGCCGCAGGCGATGGCGAACATGATGGACATGGCGCGTCGCATGGGCAACGGCGACGCCATGCTCGGCATGACGCGAATGATGGAGATGATGGGCGGCACGGGCGGCGGCATGATGGGGAACTCCGGTGCCGGGATGGACGGTTCCGGGTCATCCCGCCAGCCGCAGCCGCAGGCGCCTACCAAGTGACGGGAGGGAGGAATACGCGATGAAAATCGATGAGACAGCCGCGACTCCCATGGCCGGATTCTGCGCGTATTGCGGCCACCCGGTACCAGAAAACCAACCGCGCATCGAGAGGTTCGGCCAGCCGTTCTGCTCGGAAGGGCATGCCGAAGACTTCACCGCCGGCGTGCGCAACGCTCGAATGGCCGAGGCGGCCGCGAAGCCACCGGCCGCCTCGATTTGCACCATGCCGCCGGCCGGCCAGCGCACGTGGACCGATTACCTCAAGCGGGGCGCCTGCTGGGGCGCGCCACTGCTGCTGTTGCTCGCCCTTCCGCTCTTGTGGAGCGGCAACAACATCGCCGCGGCCGGCGGCTCGTTGCTGAGCCTCGCGGCGCTCCTCGCGTGCCCGCTCGGCATGTTCTTCATGATGCGCGCGATGACGAATATGAACCGATCGCAGCAGGCGCCCAGCGATGGCGACACCGGCCAGAAAGCTACACGAATGAAGGAGAAGCGCTGATGGCTACGGAGGCGACCCAGCATTATTGCCCGATGTGCGGCAAGCCTGTGAACGATGATGCGTTCAATCGCTTCGGCGAATGGTGCTGCTCGGAGGCGCACGCCGAGGCGTACGTCGGCGACGTGCGGAAGGAAAAGCAGCAGTCCGTTGTGACGGCGGAACAACCGCCCGTCAGGCGGCGTGGGTGCTGCTGAACGACCAACTGATGGAATCTAACGAGTCACGACGATGACAAAGGAGCGTCCGATGATGACACCGCTGCGCTGGGCCGCAGCGTTCGCGAGCATCGTCATGGCCCTCAGCCTCGGGCCGGCGGCGACGGCGGCGGAGAAGGACGTTTTCGAGCACGTGCATGCTCTCGCCTTCGACGCCGACGCGCGAGCTCTGTGGCTCGGAGCGCACTCCGGTTTGTTCCGAAGCGAAGACGGCGGTCGCTCGTGGCAGCGTCAGACGCTGCCCGGCGGGCACGGACACGTCGACGTGATGGCGATCACGCCGCATCCCGAAGAGGCGAAGACGGTGTATGTGGCGACCCACGAGGCCGGCGTACTGAAGACCACGGATGGGGGCCGGACGTGGCGCGCTGCCAATGCCGGCCTCGGCGGCCTGGACGTCCACGGCCTGGCGCTCGATCCTCGAGATCCGAAGAAGCTGCACGCCATGGTGCGGGACAACGGCGAGGGCCTCTACCGTTCGACCGATGGCGGCGACAAATGGGTCCGTGTCGACGACGGCCCCGGTGGCGAGGTCAAGGCGCTGAGTTCTGTCAACGTCCCAACGGGCATGGGCGGCATCTTTCTGTACGCGGCGACAGCGGCCGGACTGCAGCGCAATCCAGACTGCTTCTGAGGCTGGCAGACAGTGGGCGGTCTGCCCACAACAACGGTGAACGGCTTCGCGGTAAGTCCCGCCGATCCGAAGGTGATGTACGTGGCGATGCGTGACGGCGTCTTCCGCAGCCAGGGCGCGGGCGGAACCTGGAACCGTACGACCGGGCCAAAGAACGCCGTGGCTATCGCGATCAATCCAAAGAAGCCGGCCGAGCTGTATGCCGCAACGGCTGACGGCAAGCTGTTCCGGAGTAGCGATGGAGGCGAACAATGGGACGGCGCCCGCTGATCGTCGGGCTGCTCGCCGCAACCATCTTGACGGCCGCATCCCGGACGCACGCCGACAGCACCGGTGATCCGTATGAGGCGATGATGGTTCGCCGGCCGCCGACGCTGGAAGCCGCGCCGGACGTGGCGTTCACAACCCTCGAGGGCCAACCGGCCGGCTTGAAGGACTTCCGCGGACAGGTGGTCCTCCTCGGGTTCTTCACGACGTGGTGACCGAACTGCCGGCGGGAGGCTCCCGCCAAAGCGGCCCTGCACGAGACATTCAAGGGCAAGGGATTACAGGTCGTGTCGGTGGCGTTACGCGAAAAGCTCGACGCGGTTCAGCGGTTCGCCGACGAGTTCAACATCCGGTTTCCGCTCTGGATCGACGCCGACGAAAACGGGCCCCCTGCCTTCGGCGTGCGGGCACATCCGAACACGATCCTCATCGATCGGGAGGGTAGGATCGTGGGCCGGGTCCTGGGCGAGCGCCAGTGGAACAGCCGCGATGCCCACCGCTTGGTGGAAGCGTTGCTCGGCGGAGGGCGGTAGCGTGAATGTCCAAGCGCGTCGGCGCTTCATCATCGCGGGCGTTCTGGCGATCGCCGTCGTCGCTGCCGGCGTGACGCTCGTGTCGGCGCTGCTCGGGTCTGCTAGCACTGCCGAGACCAGCCTTGATCGTCTGGGCGACTACGGCCAAGTGCCGGCCTTCACCCTGGTGGAGCGCAGCGGCCGGCCCGTCACGCGCGAGGATCTCCGCGGGTCGGTGTGGGTGGTGAACTTCATCTACACCGAATGCAAGGAGACCTGTCCGACACAGAGTTTGCAGCTCGAACGCCTGCAGAAAGACTTCGTGACCTCGTCCGATCTACGTTTGGTCTCGATTACCGTCGATCCGGAGCACGACACCCCGGAGGTCCTGTCGCGCTATGCGGAGCGGTATGGCGCTGATCCTCAGCGTTGGCTGTTCCTGACAGGCGCCAAGCGGGCAATCTACTGCCTGGCTACGAAGGGCTTCCGGATGAGCGTCGTCGACCCAGCCGATCCGAACCCGCCGTTATGCGGTAGTGCCACCGCGCTTCCCGATCTGCTGCGCCGAGGCCTCGCGGCCGCGCCTGCCTTCGCTAGTCACGGATCTGGAGGGCTCCTGATGCACAGCGCACGCCTCGTCCTGGTTGATGGTGCCGGACGCATCCGCGCCTACCATCTGGCAACGGACGAGGAGTCCCTGACGCGGCTCCGCCCCAACATCAAGTCCCTGCTCGGCGAGCGCCGTACGGGATAGCCGTGTACCCAATCCAGCTGGGCGCTCCTCGTCGGGGCACTGACCAGCCTCGTCATCCTTCGGCGCGCGACTGGCGGGGTTCGGCAGACCGCTGTCCGGTGAGGCGCTCCATCGCGCGACTCCCCGCTCTCGCGATCCTCTGTGGCTTACCGCTCCTGCTGCTGGCGGCCCTCGTGGCAACAGCGACACTCGACGTACTCACCGTTCCCGCGTCTTCCGTGCGTGGCGGTCCCGCCGCGGAACTCGGGATCGGGGAGCTCGAAATGGGACGCGACTTTGGCAAACCGGCTGTTCCACCAGAACGAGGCCCTGTCGCCACCGCCATCCTCTACGGGGTGCTTCTGCTGTGCCCGGCCAAGTTCGTCCTGCTGTGGGCGCTGCAACGACGGGAATCGAGGCAGATGCGCGCGCCGGATGACGCGCCGTCGTTCGGTGACGCATGACACGTGCCGAAATCGGCGGGGTCGAGCAAGTCGAAACACCGACGACGGCAGGGGCGCGGCGCGTCGGGCGGAGGCGTCTCTTCGTCGCCGTCGCGATCTTCGGGCCAGCGCTCTTGATCCTGGGGCTACTCGCCTACGGGTTCACGATCGAGCCGAAGTACATCGAGACGCCGTTCATCGGGAAGCCGGCACAGCCGTTCACACTGACGCTGTTCGACGGCTCGACGCTGCGCTTGGAAGATCTCCGCGGCACGGTCGTCTTCCTCAACTTCTGGGCGTCGTGGTGCCCGCCGTGCCGCGCCGAGGCGCGAGCGCTAGAGGCGGCGTGGCGGCAGTACAAAGACCGCGGCGTCGTCTTCGTCGGCCTCAACATCCAGGACAAGGAGCCGGACGCGCGTGCCTTCGTCGAGGAGTTCGGCATCACCTACCCGACTGGCATCGACATCGGCGCCCGCATCGCGGTGGACTACGGCGTCTGGGGCCTCCCCGAGGCCTTCTTCATTGACCGCGACGGGCGCATCACGTACAAGCACGTCGGCGCGCTCGGGGTGGCGACGGTCACCGCCAAGCTCGACGAAGCGCTTCGCGGCATCGTGAGCGTGTCGGAAGGCAGCGGCGAATATCAATCGACGAGATGAGCGCGCGCCCTATATCCGCGATGCTCGCAGCACACGATTCGACACAGCAAGAGCATCAGCCGTGCCATACCCAGCATGGAGGAGCCAGGTGTGGCAAAGTGCAACGGAGCCACACGGAACATCGACCCCTCGTCCGCGGATTGAGGAGGCAGACGATGGGTCGATCGACGAAGACCTCGCTGCTTCCCCGGAGCTGACATGGATGCCGTCGTCGTGGCCTGGTACGGCTGGCTGAGCAGCCTCAGTCAAGGCGGCGTGATGACGCTCCAGCAGTGGGCCGAGACGATCCACTTACCCGTCATCACCGCGATGGTCCTCGGGCTGATCGGCGCGGCATCGCCGTGCCAGCTCACGACGAATCTCGGGGCGCTCGCCTACGCCTCGGCCGAGCCGGGGCGGCGTGGTCCGATGGCGCTGACGGTTGCCTACGTTGCCGGGAAGATAACAGTGTACAGCCTCGCCGGCGCTGCGGTCATCATTGCCGGAGTGCAGCTGCAGAGCGCGTCGCTGCCCATGTTCATGGTGGTGCGCAAGGCGCTGGGGCCCCTCATGATCCTTGTCGGGGCGGCGATGCTCGGCGCGTGGCGACCCCGGGTGGCGATCGGGCAACGGCTGGCGGAGCGGCTTCGCCACCGCCTTCCTAGGCGCGGTCTGACAGGTGCCTACCTGCTGGGGGTCGCGTTCTCTTTCGCGTTCTGCCCGACTCTGTTCTGGCTGTTCTTCGGCCTCACGATCCCGCTGGCGTTGCGCAGCGCCGGCGGCTGGGCATTCCCGGGCCTGTTTGCGCTTGGCGCGTCGGTTCCCCTGCTGCTCGCGACAGGAGTCGTCGCGGCTGGCGTGGCCGCCATTCACCAGGTCACTGGCAATCTCGCGCGCATCGGGCGGCCGGTGCGCGTCGCGGCGGCGGTCGTACTCCTCGTCGCGGGTCTCCATGACACGTTGATTTACTGGCTCCTGTAGAGTCGAGGATAAGAATATGAATCTGTCACGTCGGCGATGGCTCGCGGCGGCAACGACGTTTGGCATCGGCGCGGGCTTCGGCACGCGATTTGGGACTGGGAGCCGCGTCAGCGATGCGGTTGCGGCGGAGTCCGTGCGCACGATCGAGCTCGAAGCACGCGAGTCGCGCTGGGAACTGGCCCCGGGCCGGACCGTACGCGCGTTGACTTACAACGGGCAGGTACCCGGTCCCGAGATCCGTGCGCGCGAAGGCGAACGGCTGCGCATCGTTCTCAAGAACGCTCTGAGCGAGCCGACCACCATTCACTGGCACGGTGTCGATGTGCCGAACGCGATGGACGGTGTGCCCGATGTCACGCAGAAGGCGGTTCCGCCCGGCGGCACGTTCATCTACGAGTTCGATGCGCGTCCGGCCGGCACTCGGTGGTATCATACGCACTTTCAGGAACACCGGCAGATGGACCTCGGCCTCGTCGCTCCGCTCATCATCGAGCCATCGACGAAGGACCGTGTTCCCTACGACCGCGAGGTCACCCTCGTACTTGACGACTGGGCCACCGGCGTGGCGAAGCCGCTTCCGCTCACCAGTGAAGGGACGGCCGGAGGCCGCGGCAGCATGGGTGGGATGATGGGCGGCATGATGGGCCGCGGCGGCATGATGGGAGGCCGCGGCATGGGTGGGATGATGGGCGGCGGGATGATGGGCCGGTCCAGCGACCACACGCCGGCCTACGATACGTTGACGATCAACGGCAAGGCGTATCCGGCAACCACCCCGCTCCGCGTCGAAAAGGGCGAGCGGGTGCGCCTCCGACTGATCAATGCGAGCGCCGAGCACACGCACGTCATCCGTCTCGCGGGTCATCGGCTCGCGGTTACGCACACCGATGGCAACGCCCTGACGGAGCCGGTCGAGGTCGATGCTCTGCCGATGGCGCCGAGCGAACGTTACGACGTTGTCGTGACTGCGGAGCGTCCGGGGGCCTGGTTCCTCTACTGCGCACAGCCTGGTCACGCGGCAGCCGGAGAACAGCTGCTCGTTCAGTACGTCGGCCACGAGGCGAAGAGGCCCGAACCGCCTGAACCCGGCATCGCGAACCTCATCCTCTGGCAGTACGGCCAAGGCGCTGGTCGCGACGTCCTGGCGGCCGCGACGGGCATGACTCACACCTTCGACCTGACGCTGAGCGGAGGCATGATGGGCAGCGACCGCTGGACCATCAACGGGAAGGTCTATCCCGACACGGACCGACTCCGCGTCGCCAACGGTGACCGCGTCATGATCAGGCTTAGGAACATGAGCATGGAAGCGCACCCGATGCATCTCCATGGGCAGTCGTTCCGGGTGCTCGCTGTCAACGGCGCGCGCCTGGCGGCGCCGATCGTTAAGGACAGCGTGGATGTGGAAGGGCACATGGGCTCCGTCGTCCTGGACTTTACCGCCAGCAATTCCGGGGATTGGTTCTTCCACTGCCACAAGCCAATGCACATGGAAGGCGGCATGATCGCGCTCGTCGCGATCCGCTGACAACGGCATGCAACGCTCGGCGACCACAGGCTTGCGCAGCCGCCCGGCTTTGGGATACTGAACGCGACATGCCGTGGCGCCTCATCGTGATAATGGTGCTGGTCGGCCTCGTTGGAGCGCCGTTGGCGATGGCTGTTGACGGCTGCTCCGGTATGGGCACGACGTGTGAGGGGTTGTGTTCCGCCTCCTCCCTTTTTGTAACCGCGCCTGCGGCCGTTCCTTCCCTACTCTGGGCGGGTAATACGGCGTTGGGTACGCCTCTTCGTGTCTCTGACGCCGCGCTCGCGACGCCCGATGCCCCTCCGAAGTCGCCTTTCTTCGCGTAGTTCATAGTCGTCAGCGTCACCGAAGTCGCTCGTGGTTCTCGAGTCGATACGTTCGTACTCGAGGTCATGACTGGTCTATTACGCGGAGCTAATGAGTCTCTCACGCGAAATCGCGAGCCTATGGAGACGAGGGTCATGATGGCTGTGGTGAAGGTCGGGTAGTGCGCGGCGTCGAGCAGATTCCCTGGCTCTACGAGATCATCTGCTCGCTCTACGAGCGGAGCGGTCTCGCAGAATGGCGGCGCTGGCTCGTCGCAGGGGCGCGCGGCCGGGTGCTCGACCTTGGCTCGGGCACAGGGCGCAACTTGCCGCTACTGCCGCACGGCGCCGTAGCTGTTGCCATCGATCCGTCGCTAGATGCGCTGCGCCGGGCGCGTCGCCGGGCCCACGGTGTTCCCCTCGTCGCTGGCCGTGCCGAGGCATTGCCGTTTCGGAACAGTACCTTCGACACGGTCCTGAGTGGTCTGGTCTTCTGCAGTGTCAGTGATCCGGCTGGCGGTCTCGCCGAGGTAAAACGGGTGCTGCGGCCCGCCGGGCAGCTGCGAATGCTGGAACATGTCCGCTCGCGGGTTCCCTGGCGCGCACGGCTACAGGACGTCATCCAGCCCTCTGGACGTGGGCAGCCGGCGGTTGCCACCCTAACCGCGACACCGAGGCGACCGTTGAGCGAGCCGGATTCCGGATTGAACCTGAAGGGCGCTTAGCGAAGGGCACCAATCGCCGGTTCGCCGCCCGCGTCGCCAGCGTACCGTCATGAAGGCTAAGGCGAAGAAAAAGCTTAGCGCCCGCGAACGGGCGAAGCTGCGCTCGCATTCGTTCGGGTCGCCAGCCCGCAGGTGTGCGGTCGGCGCGGTCATTGTGGTCATGCTCATCGTCGGTACTGCAGCGCTGGCCTGGGTCCTTGGCAGAATGCCGTCCCGACCCGAAACGGCCCCCAAGTTCAACCTGCCTTCGTCAACCGGCCGTGCGGTCAGTCTTGATGAGTTCGTCCTGTTCTACATGGTCCATAGCTGAGGGAGCTGCCGAACCCAACTCGGCGAGCTGGCGAAGAATGTTGATCAGATCACTCGGGCGGGCGCGACCGTGCTCGAAATCAGTATCGACACACCGCCCCAGGCTGCCCGTCTTGCTGCGGATCTCAGTCTTCCTTTCCCGGTCCTCTCGGATTCGAGAATGAAGACCATTCGCGCTTACGGAACGCAGGGCGCAGGCATGCAGATGGGCGAGATGGGCTATGTCGTGATCGACAAGCAGGGGCACATCCGAACGCGACGAACCGACCGGCGTTTCGGCGACAACGTCGGCATGATCGAGCGTGCAGTGCGCGAGGCATCGACCGGAGCTGTATGACCGTGCGCAAACGAGACAAAGCGATCCAATGGCGTGTCACATTCATTGACCCCGTGACCGCAGGCCGGATCGAGGTCGACGTTTACGCTCCAGACATCGTCGCCGCACGCGAGAGAGGATGGGCCGCCCTGCGAGCCACGCGGCCGCCGGGGCTCGTCGTCGTCGAGCTAATCGATGCCCGCCGGGCCGAGGCGAGGGGATCCCGTCCTTCCGAAGGAGGCCGATGACATCCGTCAGGGCGAGATCAATGACGTCGTGGAAGGCCTGCAACGCGCAGGGGCGCCCTGCGTCTCCGTCATCGCGATTCATCCCGTGGGCTGTGGGTATGAAGCGAATCCGTTCGAGCCCCACGCGGCCCGGCTCGTCGACCGCTACCGGCACCTCTCGATCGTCAAGCTGGAAATCATGTGCGCCGACAACCAACTGGACTCCCTGCTCAAGGTGATTCAGGCGAGCTGCTGCACTGCCAATCCGGGCGACGGGATGGTCTTCGTATCGGAGGTCGTCGACGCAGTGCGGATCCGTGACGGTGCGCGTGGAGAGCTCGCGCTAAGGTCGACTTCGGGCACTGAACGGCTGAGATGTGCGTCGTGAGCGGACCGCCAACATCGCGGCAATCGGCATAGCCGCTGGCACGAGCGATGCTCAAACACTAGGATCCGGCCGCGGCGGACCGGGACTACGATGAAGGAGGCTAACATGGCGAAAGATCCGGTGTGCGGAATGCAGGTAAGCGAGCAGCAAGCCAAGGCGACGGCCGAGCACCCATGATGCAGGAGGCGGGCATGGACATGATGTGGGGGATGTCCGGAATGATGGCCTTCATGATTCTCGCCTGGGTTGTCGTCATTGCTGCGATCGTTGCTGCCGTCTGGTGGGCGGTCCGGTACATCAGATCGAATCCTCGGAACGCGGCGCTCGATATCTTGCGTGAGCGTTACGCGCGCGGCGAGATCTCCCGGGAAGAATACGAGTCGCGGCGTCGCGATCTGGCCGCCTGAGTCGTACGCAATGTCGGAGATTCGCGCCTCGTGTTGCGCGTTCGTCATCGGAAGTTTGACGTCGGCCTCCCGACTGAGAGCGGCTAGCTGGAGAATCAAGCTCGGGAGGACTTTGAACCCCTCGGCCAACGCCATGCCGTGACGCGCGTCGGTGCGTTCCTCCCCGAATGCCTTCAGCCGAACTGTTTGGGTTGAGGGCCGTTGTATGCTCGCCCGTGTGAGACGATGAACTGTCTGAGATGCTGGCCACTACAACGAGCGGCGAGACGAAACGCAGTGCAGGACTTTCATGTGTCCGTCCGCGGCTGATATCCGCAAGCTGGACACCTCACCAACCAAGTCACCGCGGTGAGATTCAAGCCGCTCGCCGACTCGTGAGCAGCATCCTCATCGACGACTGTCAGCGATGATCATGCCGCCAGCCCTACGGAAGTTCGCGCTCACCGCGCACGTCACGATCACGGTCGGCTGGCTCGGAGCTGTCGTCGTGTTCCTGGCTCTCGCGATCATCGGCTTGACCAGCCACGATGCTCAGATCGTGCGCGGCGCCTATCTCGTGATGGAGCCGGCCGCCTGGTTCGTGCTCGTCCCGTTGGCCTTCGCTTCGCTGCTCACCGGGATCGCCCAGTCCCTGGGTACCAACTGGGGATTGTTCCAGCACTATTGGGTTCTATTCAAGCTCCTGATAGCGGTCTTCGCGACCATCGTCTTGCTGACTTACATGGAGACGTTTAGTTTCATGGCGCGAGCCGCGGCAGATCCGAATGTCGATCTCGGAGTGGTGCGAAATGCATCCCCGAGGCTTCACGCGGTGCTTGCACTGGTGCTCTTGCTCGTCGCTACGGTGCTTGGAGTGTACAAGCCGCGCGGCGTGACCCCATACGGGCGGCGCAAGCAGCAACAGCGAGCGGCGTTACAGCCGTACACCGGCGAGGAGGGCCGACCGCGGACCGACGACGGGCACACCACGCTGGGCGAAGGTGCTCGGTACCATTGCCGCCGTCATCGCTTTCCTGTTTGTCGTCTTGCTCCTCGCCCGTGGCCCAGGCGGCCACGGTCCTGGTCGCCATATCGGCCTTGGTGGCGCTGGTAACCAAGGAGTGGCGTCCTCCACTGTCATAGAAGACGCCACAGTCGCCCGGTGACGCGACGTGTTCTCCGCCACAAGTGGGCCGCGGGGGGCGACCGATGACGATGATGTCGGAAATCCTCGGCCTATCGGTTCGGGCTTATTAAGAGCGTCGCGCCCGCCCAGCGGATCGCGGTCATGAAGCTGTCGACGGCGCCTGGAACGCGGGCGTGAGAATCCGTCGGACGCTATCCGAGATGAAGCCGCACGTGGAACAGGTCACATGCCGAAAGCCGACGGCGACGGAAGCGGAGGAACGGGACGAAAAAAGTCCGCGCCAACCCGATCTAGTGGCCATTTTGCCTTACGTGTCGCCGCGCGGACTCTCCGTAGCCTGATCCGCGTCGTCGGACTGCTTGATGGGACGTCTCTGGCTCTCGGGCTTCGGCGCACTACTCCTACCTCGCGCAGTGGTTTGTGGTACGTCCGTCGTTGGATGCCGACGACTCGACGCTTGCGTGCCAGGATCAGCTCCTGCCTTAGCCGGCTCGACAGGCGCCAAGGCGCGCGCTGCCTCAGCTGTTCCGCTATGGAGCGACGTGTGGTGACGCAGCTTGTCGAGGCCCCATCGGACACCTCCGCCCGCTGCTGCGCCCACAGCACCCGCGGTGACGAGACCGGTCCCGACGGCACGGCTGCCCAGGATAGCGGGATAGACCGCGTCACCGAGAGAAAGGCTTACGGCGCCGGCCATCATCGAACCAGCAACGGCCGGGATGTGCCAGGTCAGGAAGACAAAAACCAGGGAGCCGCCCATCACGTAGAAGAACGGGATCGGACTGAAGCCGCCTCGCTCCAGGATAGGCATCCATCTGGCAGCGATGCCCATGCCTACGCCCATGATGAGGTAGAGCACGAAGAGCTTGACCCCCACGCTGGCGAGGTAGCTCAGATACCGCTCGGTGAAAAACTTCGTCCACCGGCTGCCAGCGAAGCCGAGGAACAGGATGCCGGCGCCAATCACGATGAAGCTCTCAACCAGGACGACGAGAAGCTGGGCGGCGATGATGGCGAAGGCGACGACGACAACGAGCGCACTGACCCCGGCAATGAGGCTTGCGAAGAAGCCATCGAGAAGGCCTAGATCAGCGGTCGCATTCAGGATTTTGTTGGCCAGCGCTAACCCCTGGTCGAAGACGCCGGTCGGGCTGAGGTTGGTGATCCCTGCGGCGGCTGCCCCCGCCTGTGAGAAGCCCTGGATGACCGCAGGGATCCAGCTCCCGCCATTCAGCAACAGCGCGTAGAAAAAGCCGATAGCAACGACCTGGCGGAGGAGACTGGAGATGACGGCGAGTCCATCTTCCCTGTCCAGCACCCACCAGATCGCCGACCAGGTGAGTTGTATTGCCACGAGCACCCAGAAGATCCGATGCGCAATGGGACCTAGTGAACTGAACCACGACGTGCTGATGGCCTCGTAGTCCCGGACGATGTCGTTCAGGATTGTCGAGCTCACGATTCAGTTCCTGCCGACGGTCACGAAGTGCCTCAGGGCCCGACCGGCGCGGCACCGGCTGGCACGACCGGAGCTTCCCGGTTCCCGTTCTTCACCCATTCATGCTGCGTCGCTACCCGTTGCGCGTCTCGGTTGGTAGCGTTCGCCATGTAGACGTTCTGGGCGTTGATCTGGGCCATCATGAGCTGGCGAAGCTTGGTGAGCTGTTGGAGCTGCTCGGCGGCGAGCATGTTGCCAGCCTGAATGGCTTGCATGCGCCCTTCGGCACTGTCGCTCAGCGCTGTTAACGTCCGGATACGTCTCTGCTCGTCGGTGAAGTCCTCGGCGTGCAGACGCACCGCGGCCAATGATCCCCGAAGCGTGTCGAGCGTCGTCCGAGTCCACTTGTCGTAGGCGGTCGCCCAATCCGTGATGGGCCGGTAGCCTGGATAGCGCTCACGAAAGACGCGATCCATTCCGGCCATTGCGTACGCAATCGCCTGTTCTTGATCGATGATCTGCCCCAGACGATTGAGACGTGGCAGCGCGTCGCCGTCCCAGACGCCGCCGTAGGTCGCAGTGTTCTGCACCATGTTCTCGATCTGCTTGATCTGATTTGCGATCATCTGGACTTCGTTGATCACCGACTCGACCGCCTTGAGAGCGCTGAGCGTGTTTTGGATTAGATTAGTCGGATCCAGCACGACCATCGCGCCGGCGCCGGCGCTCGAGGGAAGCAGGAGAAGCCCGATCAGTAGTACCGCGATCAGCTGCCTCCACGACCGGGCAACCGCGTGCGCCGAGCGATCGATTACCAAGACGGTCGATCTCACGATCCTTATTAGCGATCGCACGAGCGCATAGACAGTACAGCCGGTACCCCAGAGCGCCTCGGCGACTCGGACAATGGCCCCGAGCGCCACGAGCCCGACCGCCACCCAGGCAAGCCAGCCGGCGAGATCCATCGCCCGGGATCGACCTGCCACCAGCGGGCCCCAGACGAGGATTACCCCTGCAATGACAAGGACCCCGATACCGAGCCTCCCAAGAAGCCATCCACGGCTCTCGACGTACACGAGATCGATCCTGGCGGGAATGAAGGTTCGGGTCATGGCTGGTTACCTCCCTCTTCTGCGTGCCTCATCCAGGTCTTCGCCGCGGCGTCCAGTCCGCGGGTACTCAGCCAGGCGGCGGGCCAGTGCCGACCGTGGGCAGTCATCTGCTCTTTGACTTGGACGGTTGACTCCCTCCCGGCTATTCCAACAAAGCTCAGTGCTATCGGGCCGAGCCCAAGACTAATGAGCCGGCGTCCCAAAGGAGACAGCACGTAGTACTGACGCTTGGGAAGCGCCGTCGCGAGAATCTGGGTCTGTCGGCGGTTGAGACCGATGCTCTCGTACAGGCGGCGAACGTGGTCGCTCTCGGCTTCGGGATTGGGGAGCAGGATCTTGGTCGGACAGGACTCCAGGATGATGTCGCGCCTCGGCGAGTTCACGACGTCCGCCACGCTCTGACTGACGAAGACGACCGCAGCGTTCTTCTTCCTTAGGGTCCGGAGCCAGCTCTCGAGCGTGGCCCCGAAGAGCGAATGGAGCGCCGTGACCCATGCCTCCTCGACGATGAGCAGCGATGGCGACCCTTCCTCTAACCGCTGTTCTACGCGGTGAAACAGGTAAAGGAGGATCGGCACGAGATGCTTCTGTCCGAGCGCCATGAGGTGCGACATCTCGAAGACCTGCAGCCGACGCTGGCCCCAGTCTTCGGCCTGAGCGTCGAGCAGACGCCCGAGCGGGCCGCTCAACGTGTAGTGGGCAAGGGCGTCCCGCAGCTCCTGATCCTGAAGGGTATGCACCAGATCCGTCATGGTGCGGCTGGGGCTCTCGGCGAGCAGCTCGAGCGCCCGCCACACGGCGGCGCGTTGCGCGGGCGTCGGAGTAATGCCCTGCAAATCCAGGAGAGCCTCGATCCACTCCTGCGCCCAGCGACGCTCGCCGGGCCTATCTATGCCCGCCAGCGGGGTGAAGGCCAGTCCCCCCGCGTCGTCCCCCGCGATGTCGTAGTACTCGGCCCCGCAGGCGTGGGCGATGACGTAGGCCGAGTAGTCCTTGTCGAAGAGGAACACCTGGGCGCTCGGGTATCGGAAGAACTGCGCGACCAGCAGGCCGACCAACGTCGACTTCCCGGATCCGGTCGGCCCGAGGATGAGCGTGTGGCCGACGTCGCTGACGTGGAGGTTGAGGCGAAATGGTGTCGCGCCCGCGGTCGCTGCGTAGCACAGAGAGGGGCTGCCCGCCGGATAGTAGGGACAGGGCTGCTGTTCCAGGCCCGGCCACATGCTCGTAAGTGGTAGCAGGTCCGCGAGGTTCAGGGTGTGCATGAGCGGCTTCCGAACGTTCTGGTAGCCGTGGCCGGGGAGAGAACCGAGGTAGGCCTCCAGAGCATTCACGTCTTCCGCCCGCGCACCGAAACCGTGATGCTGAAGCTGCTTGGCGACCTCCCGCGCCGTCGCGTCGAGCCGCTCGCGGTCGGGGTCGAGTAGCAAGACGTTGCAGGTGAAGTAGCCGAAACGGACGGCGTTGGCACTAGCCTCGCCCACAGCGTCGTCCGCGTCCTGGGCCATGGCCACGGCATCCTTGTTTGCGAAGGTGACGGTGCCGAAGTTGAAGGATTCTTTGAGGAGGCCCAGTAGTCCATGCCGCTTCTGGAACCAGTTCCTTCGGTAGACGCGTAGAGCCCGCTCAGCGCTGGCCGGATCAAGAAAGATGAACCGTGTGGACCAGCGATACTCCACCGGAAGGCGGTTCAGGAATCCCAAAATCTCCGGCACGGAATCCATCGGGAAACCCATGACGGCGATGACACGAAAATACTGGTCGCCGATTCTAGGCCGGAACCCGCCGATAAGATCATGGGTCGCGATCACCGCATCCAGGTACATCGGAATGGTAGGAACCCGCACCTCGTGTCGCAGTCCGGTAATGCACGTGTGGAGATATGTGAGGAGCGCCGTCGAGTCGAGCCGCACGAGCGTGAGCCGAGAGGAGAGTGCATCCTCGACATCCGCGACAGTTCTCCTGAAGATGTCGAGGATCTGGTTCCATCCCTGGCGGCGCTTGTCTTCGCCTTCGAGGAAGAATGCCGACACGCGACTTTCGATCTCCGCGGGCGGACGATAGGTCAGCGAAAGATAGTAGGCGCTCTCGAAGTGGGTGCCCTCCGCGGTATACCGCTCGCGGCGTTCATCATCAATGAGACGACTCGTTGGATCTGGGAACGCGCCCACTCCCGGATAACCAACGCTTGGCCGGCGGATCGCGTCGACATGCAGCATCCAGCCGTTTCCAAGACGAACGAGAGCCGCGTTCACTTGGCTGGCAAGAACGGCGAGCTCGTCGTCGCTGGCCGACTCGAGGTCGGGTCCGGTATAGGTCCAGGTGGTCAGGAACCCTCCGTCCTTGAGGAGGCATATGCCCTCGTCGACGAGAGCCGCATAGCTCACTAGATCGGCGAGACCCTTAGGCTTCGGCGTCAATGTCGTCAGCATCAGTCCTCCACGCATGGGTAGATCCACGCCGGCGGCGCAGCAGTCAGCGGCCGTGCTGGGTAGTACGACTGATAGCGGACGTGACGAACGTAGATGCGGCTGAGTCGCGCATCGTACTTTGCCGCCCGGGTCAGCGCCCAGTGCCCAACGGTGGCGAGCAGACCGGCGATGGTCAAACTCACCCAATGGAACCCCACGCCGAAGATCAGCGCCGCGATGATCGTGCCATTCACCAGCACGAGCTCGCGTTCGGCGCCGGCCAGTAGAAGTGGTCGAATCAGCGACGGATGGATTGGCGCACGACGTGGCTCATCCATCAGAAGGTTGCTCCGGCCCATCCGACCGCAGTCATGAAACTCAACGCCCCAAGCGCAATCGCTCCGCCGAAGGCGACTCCGAAGAGACGTCGAGCGCCCGACCCGTGCTCGGTGAATGCGAAGACGAGACCGGTCACGATGACGGCGACGGTGATGAGCACGTGAGCCACCGTACCGCTCAGACTGCCCAGGATAGTGTTGAGCGGCCCATCCCAAGGCATCGCAGGGCCAATGGGTGCAGCCTCTGCGGCTGACGTGACGCTTCCCAGCAGGAGAAGGACCCAAAACATGCGGCGAAGCACTCCAGCTCGTTCCTCATGCATGTTCGACCTCCATGGCGGCAGGGCACATCGGCTCCAGCAGGTAGTTGCCTTGCGCGGCGTCATAAGCACTCACGCGTGCAAGCTCTCGTATGCGGCGTCCTTCGGGTGTGCGAACGATGAATGCAACAAGATCCACTGTCTCAGCGACCAGGCGTGGCTGTGGCGGCGCGCCAGACTCCTGGATGAGGCTCTCCAGACGTAAGAGTGCCGCCGCCGCACTGTTGGCGTGGACGGTAGTAATCCCGCCGGGATGTCCCGTATTCCACGCCTTCAGAAGAGCCAGCGCCTCTCCGCCCCTCACCTCACCGACGATGATCCGGTCCGGGCGCAAGCGCATCGTCACTCGCACCAGCCGCGTCAGGTCTGCTACGTCGCCGGTATGGAGCTGAACGGCGTTCCGCGCCTCGCATTGGAGCTCGCGGGTGTCCTCGAGAATAACGATTCTCTCGGCTGGGTCGCCCACCGCGACGATTTCGCGCATCAGCGCGTTCGCCAGTGTGGTCTTGCCCGACGCGGTTCCACCGGCGATCAAAATGTTTCGACGCTCGCGCACGCTATGGCGAAACACCTCCAGCTGTGCGGTCGTCATGATCCCGGCGTGTGCGTAGTCCTCCAGCGTGTAGACCCGGCTCGCGCTCTTCCGGATTACGAACGTCGGCGCGGTGGAGACAGGCGGCAGGATCCCCTCGAAACGATACCCATTAATAGGCAGCTCTCCCTCGACGATGGGCGCACGGCCGTGCACGACCGTGCCAAGGAGCGCGGCGACCGTGCCGATGAGGCTTTCGATCTGAATCTCAGTGAGGCGGTCGCCCGTCTCCCGCATCCCCTGCGCGTGTGACTCGACCCACAGGGATCCGTCCGGGTTGCACATCACCTCTGTCACATTCGGATCAGACAACGCTGCGAGCGTGGAAGGGCCGAGCTCGCGGCAAAGCTTTGCGTAGAGACGTTGCTGTTGCTCGGGGTGCGCGGCCCTCATGCGTCCACTCCAATCTCGAGGCTTAGCTGCACGGCGGCCTCTCCGTTAACGCCGCCGGCTCGCACCACGCGCTCGACCGCCCTTCGCCAGTTTCGATACCGCCGCGTGGCGCTGGCCATAGCGCCGGCCTGCAGTTCCGGTGCTACCTCCGGCGTGTGGAGGAAGTAGCTCACGATTTGGCGGTCGATCATGCTCTGGAGCAGGATCACGTCGCCGACGAGGTCTCTGAATCGCGCATCGACTGTCGCCGCGAGACGCGACTCCGTTCGTGTGAGGAGCGCCTGAATGGGGCCCCCGCGGTGCGGCGCGCCCGGTTGGCCAGGACTGTCTATCGCTGCGGCCATCTCCTCCCGCCATGCGAAGTACTCCCGAAGGCAGTCCGTGACGCACTGGGAGACGGACACTCCGCGCGCGGCCGCCTCGCGCTGCAGACGCTGCTTCTCCGGGCGCTCGACGTACGCTTGGACGTGGTTTCGCATCGCCGGCATCGTTCAAAAGGCCTCGCCCGGGCGGATCGTTTCGGCATCGTCTGCAGTAGGTTCGTCCTCAGGCATCAGCGACGGCTGCGCGTCATCAGGTGGCGTCGCCGGCAAAACCTTCGCGACGGCGCGGGAGGTCCAGTGGGACCAGTCGTGCTCTAGGCGATCGGATGCCTCGGGTGCTGGAATCTCAGCTCGCGCCCGAAACTCGGGATCGTCGTAGTACCGAATCTTCCGCGAGTAAATCGCGGGGTGGCCGGCCACGAATATCAGGGCGCCGTCATCAGGAAGGCGCATGACCTCGTCCGGTGTCAGAAGGGGGCGGGACGTCTCCTGCTCGCTTGCCATCACGTGCATCAGCACGGGGTTGAGACGGCTGCCCGTGTAGGTTCGGGCCTCCTTGTGAACGGTCATCGTGCCGACCATGTCGGAGATCAACTTCGCCGTCTCGACCTTGTTGGCGGCGAAGGCGACGCGCACGTGGCAATTCGAGATGATGGCCTCGTACCGCCCGTAGGCGTGGGCGAGCTGGGTGAGGTCCTGAACGATCAGATACGCCCGGATGCCATAGCCCGGTAAATACGCGAGCGCGGTCTGCAGCACGTCCATTCGCCCCAGAGTCGGAAACTCATCGAGCATCAGCAGCACCGGGTTGCGGTATGGACGGCCCTCTCGTCCCTCTCCGAAATCCATCGTTTCGGTTAGCCGGCTTACGATCTGCTGGAGGAGAAGTCTTAGAAGTGGCCGAGTCCGATAGATGTCGGAGGGAGGGATCGTGAGGTAAAGACTTACCCGCCGATCGTGGTGCATAAGGTCCCTCACCGCGAAGTCTGAAGTCGCTGTGTTTCTGGCAACAACGGGATCGCGGTACAGGTTCAGAAACTTCACCGCGGACGATACGACGCTCGAGCGCTCGTTTTCGGATTTGTTCAGGAGAGCCCGGGCCGCGCCGGATACTGCGGGATGAGTGCGAGTCGGATGCCCGACGCCGTCGACCCATCCGTACTGGCGCCGCGGATCGTGCACCGTCTTAAGCATGGTCGTGAGCGTGCTCTCGATGGTGCGCGTGGGGTCGGAAAGCAGCGCGAGGCAACCGTGGAGGTTTTTGTGACGCTCGGCGTAGAGGACGTGGATGATCGCCCCCACCAGCAGGTCGTGCGCCGTGAGATCCCAGTGGTCTCGGCTGCCCTGCCCATCGGGGTCGATGAGCATGTCGGCGATGAGTTGCGCGTCCCGCACGTCGTCCGGCCACGGCCGGACTTCGAGCAGCGGGTTGTAGCGAGCCGAGGAGCCGTCGGCGGCAGTAGGGTGGAACTTTAAACAGACACTCCCGAGACGGTCACGGCGCCAACCGGCCGTCAGCGCCCAGTTCTCTCCCTTGATGTCGTTCACCACCACGCTCGCCGGCCAACTGAGGAGGGTCGGGAGCACGAGGCCCACACCTTTGCCTGAGCGCGACGGGGCGAACGCCAGGACGTGCTGGGGGCCGTCATGGCGTAGGTAGATCGTTTCCCGCTTGTCAGGCCACGCGCCCACGTAGACGCCGCAATGCCGGTCCACAAGGCCGGCCGCCTCGAGATCGGCGCGCGTCGCCCAGCGAGCGGATCCGTGTGTATCCGTGGGACCCCCTAGCCGTCGCGCGCGCCGGACGGCGACAACTATGGCCACGAACACTGCCGCATGGCTGGGGACGGACACCAGCCAGGCGCCGTGACGCCAGATCTCTTCTGTGCCTCGACCGTCGCCGAACCGCCACCACCAGATGAAGAAGTTGAACGGCGCGTATAGCGGCCCGACACGCAGGGCCAGGAGCCCGGCTGCGAGCACAAAGAACACCACCGCCGTACTTCGCCAGGTCGGCATCGTTAGACCACCAACTGCAACGGCAGCGGCCAGGACGATCGCGGGCCCAAGTAGCTCGCGGTAGGGGGATCCAACGGTGAGCAGCGGAGTTCCAAGCGAGGGATGAAAGTGGAGCCGGTAGGCGGTTAGTTGTGTGGTGAACCAGATGCTCATCAGCATGATACCGGCGACTGCGCCAACGGCGCCGACATAGATGCCGGCGGCTGTGTTTCCCCGCGCGACGGGCAATCTGTACAGTGTCGGCGTACTCATCGAGCTCGTCCCTGCTCCTGCTCACGCTCGTCTTCGCCCAACCGCCACACAAGCACCGTCCGCTTATGGTCCTCTTCGTGCTGGCGGCTTCGCACCGTGACTTGGCGCCCGGGCACCGCGCCGGGGTCCTCAGTGCGGAAGGCTGTGAGCTCTCGGCCGGTGTCCACCACGGCATGTCGGCGACCGGCGCGATCCCGGCCGTAGCCGACGAGGCGCCCTCGGTAGATCGCGCCGATGATCGGCTCCGCGACGTTCACCGGGCGGCCCTCGCTGCGGGAGAGCGCAGTGAGCGTCGCCAATCGCGCCGGCTCGGGGACACGCTCGGGTCGTGATCCGTCTCTGCCGCTTGTGCCCTGAGCGGGTTGGAGCACCTGGACGCGGGTCTCGACCATGACTCGGCCCCCCTTTTCGACTGCAGCGCCCCTGAGGGTGACAACGTCACCGATGCGCAGCAGGCCCAAACCACGGGCCCGCTCCACGGCGCGCGGCTGCGGTATGTAGTGGAGGCGATCGGGGCTCTCGACGAGCAAGTAGCGTTTGTCCCGGAGCTCGTCGGCGAGGCCGGTGCCGACAACCCGGCCCGCGATGACGGTCCCCGGTTCAATCTTCGTCATCGCGACTGGCAGCCGAGGATCCGAGATGTGCGCCTGGTGTTGCGCGCGCGCCTTGATGATGTCCCCGCTGAGCTGCGCTTGACGGAGCGCGGTTTCCAGCTGCGGCGAAAGCCGCCACGTGCGAGTCCAGACCTTCTCGGCCAGGCCCAGATCCTCGAGTACCTGAAGCCGGCGCAGCTCCTGCTGTCTGAACGCGCGCGCGGCGGCAGCCTTCGGGGCGGGGCCATCGATCGTCACGAGCCCCCGGGTGCCTCCGTGGCGAAGAAGCGCCCGGTCGAGATCGGTAAACCTGAGTCGCTCGACGGCGCGTCCTCGCGACTCGACGATCTCGCGCTCAGAGCGATACCCGAGCACCTGGGTGGCGAGGTCCTGGCTGCGGCGCCGGATCCCCTGCTTCAAATAGTCGGGATGGATCTGGAGCGCCTGGCCTCGGGCGTCGCGCCCGCGCACCAGCAGGTGCACATGCGGGTTGTCGGTGTTGTGATGATCGATAGCGACCCACTCGAGGCGCGTCCCCAGATCACGCTCCATGTGTGACACCAAAGCGCGCGTGTGTGCCTTGAGGTCGAGGCGCTCGGCGTGCTCGGGCGACACGATGAATTTCCAGAGACGCGCATCGCCCTCGCGTTGCCACCCGCGGAGGGTCGTGGTGAGGTTGACTCCCTCCTGCTCGGTGGTAAAGCCACGGCCCTTCCCGCCTTCACGCTGGGCGCCTTCGCGCGCCAAGTAGGTCCCGTGTGCGGCCCATGAGGCACTCCGGCCGTTCCGGGAGTAAGAAGCCTTGACTGTGCTCCGCTGCCATCGCACGTCCACGCCCGTCAGGAAGGCGCGGCCCCGTCTGCGGCGGCCCGTGAGCGAGCGCGCGCCCCAACGCGGGCGGCGTAGTCGGCGCGGCAACGGAGCATGTCGCCGACGGTGGCGTGAAGACAGTCGGGCGGACAGCTCGAGGTTGTCGCTTCTGACGATAGTCATCGGGGCGGGCTCTGTGGCTCCGTATGACCGGGGCGAATCGAATCCAACGTCCATACCGGGCGGGCGACCGCGCGGACCTGTGAGATGGAGAACGGCCCCAGGTATCGACTGTCCCAGCTGTTCGGCACGCCTGTACTGATCAGCCAGACCTCGTCAGCAGCAACCACATGGCGGCCCCAAATCGCGTGCGGCAGAGGACGCCCGCTGCGGTCGAGAGAGGCCGAGGCACTTCCCGGAAGGCTATCTCCGTTGACAACGACGGCCTGCGGGCCAAGCTCCACGACGTCGCCGGAAACGGCGACGATGGGCTTGAGGACCGGCTCGGCTCCGCCGGCGCACGGTCCTGGTCCAAGGTAACCACGCGCACGTCCGAGAGCCGCCGCGTCGGCACTGACACATGCCGCCACCCAGGTTCCGCGGACTGGAGCTGCCGACACCGCACGATAGAGCCCGCGCGGCGCACTCGCGGAGAGATTAACGCGGATGCCGGAAGCAATGACCGAGGTCAGGATGATGCTGCCCAGTCCCAGGGTGACGAGAGCCCGGCGGCATGCAAGGCGATGCAGGACGCGCGCTGCCGCGTGGCGAGGAACACGAAGCACCCTGTGACTGGCGTACTTCACGACTCTGCCTGGACGGGCGCGGACTTCCGTCGTGTGTGAAGTGAAGCTTTATCTTGCCTTACCATCCCCTTCTTCCTCCCTGCCTCTCTCTCCTCGATCGCTTCCCTAGCCCGTTGTCGAGCCTGCCGCCGGCCCGTCTTGTGACCGCCGCCGCCAGACCTGGAAGTCACGGTCCGTGTCCACGAACTGCTGGAGCATCTGCAGAACCAGAGGCCACACTTCGATCCCCTGGCCCGTGGTTTGCCGGTAGTACGCCGCATATGCCGTCAGCGCAGTGTGGAGCTCTCCAGGTACGCGTCCCTTGAGCACGCTCGGCCGGTACGCCCGGACTGGCTTTAGCCTCACGGCCGTGCCGCGTCGTCGTATGAACCGGGGAAGACGAGATCCTGCGTGACCATGACGTTGAACGCGTAGCCCGGCCGCACCTCGATCGTCGGAGCGACGCTCATACCGCGGCGGATTAGCTCGGACGAGGTCTGGCCCAGTTGCTGTCCCACCGAAGCACCGAGAACATTGCCCGCACTAGGCCCAGTGAAGCCGCGACCAAACTCCGGGATCTGACTGAGCTGGACACCGGCGCTGATGACAGAGAGCAGCAGAGCACTGCCGAACACGCGGACCAGGTGATGGTTCACTTCGTCACTGAAACCGGCGGCACCGGTTGCGTCGGTACCAGGCATTCCGTCCTTCAAACTCAGACTCGTGCCGTTCGGGAAGATCACACGCTTCCACGTGACCAACACACGTTCCTGGCCGTAGACGACTTGATGGTCATAGAGGCCGATCAACCGAGCACCCTGAGGAATGAGGAGATGTTGGCCAGTGCCCGTATCGAACACCGACTCGCGGACCTGCCCGATTAGCTGTCCTGGGAGATCCGAGTTGATGCCAGTCAGAAGCACGGCCGGGATGATGGTGCCGGCCTTCACTTCATAGGGGCTCACAGGCGCGCGGAGGGTCGAGGACAGTACCTCCGGGCGCTCGCCCAGCGGTCCGGCTGGACGTGACGTCGGCGACAGGCCGGCCGCGGCCGATGACGACGCCGCGAGTGTGGTAGCCGGCACGATCGCGCCCCCGGACGCCGCGCTGGCGTCCATGGGGGCCGACGACCGCTGAAGAGCGTAGCCGCGGGTCGCCGAGGCGCGCGATTCAAAGGCCACCGCCGCGATGGGCGCCGCCATGGCGGCGCGCAGCGCCCGCTCCTGCCGCTGCGCCTCGAGCTCGGCGTCAGCGACTGTCTTGGCGGGCGCCGGTGTCGACACATGAACCGTCGGCGTCGGCATCTGTGCGGGCGCCGGCGCCGGCGCTGCGGCGATCGTCAGCGGCGTGCTGGGCTCACGATCCGGGACCTTGTCGAACCACCGCTGGCTTGACGGCGGGAGGTGCGAGGCTCGAGCGGAGTTGCTGTCCTGTGGGAGCCGCGCTCCCTGGGCCCGCAGCGCGACGAGTGCGGCGACAACCACGACGACCAGAACGGTCCCGACGACGTAGAGGAGGCGACGATTCAGACGGACCACCGGAACGCGCGGCGGCGACAGCCGAGCGGGCCCACGGAGGTCGTCGTCGCCCCGCGGAGGGATCACTGTCCGTCCGCCTTCCGATGGATCGTCACGCGGTCCTGACGGCGACCCACGCCGACGACCAGGACCGCCGTGTCGAAAAGCCGGTCCACCACGTAGTACGGAAGCCGCACGCGATAGTTCACGAGAGCTGATTCACCGCCGCGGCTCTGGACCAGCAGGGCCGGTGCCTCGCTCGCCTGCAGCGTTGACGGCATCTGGATATATACGTGCTGCCCATCGTCGAAGACGCGCACAGGCCGCCAGGCCAAGCCTTGCCCGCCGACCACTTCGTAGTTGAACGAAAGGCGATCCGCCAAAAGCCGTGGACCCCGCGCGACGGCAGGATCTGGAACCCGTCGCGCGAGAGCAGCTTTCGCCTGAAATATGCCGTTCGCCTGCTCGACCAAATCGTGGGGGTAGTAGAACTTCACGCGCCGCACGTATCCCGGATCCCCCTTTGCCTTCGAGACGAGCCCGAGATAGTACGTACGGCGATTCGTGGTGATGATCGCGTTGGTCACGATCCCGTACTCGCTTGGCTTGACCATCACATGCGGAGTAAGGGTCTCGCGGGCGCCGCTGAAGGCCGGATGCACCAGCCAGCGAGTGGAGTCTCCGATGGAGACGTTCTGTATCTCCTCGCCGGCGTCGAGCTCGACGTCGCACACGCGGAGCGGCTCACACGTGACCACGGCCTCGGTCAGCCCGTATGGATACTGGATGAACTCGACTGTCCGGATGATCGGCGCTGACTCGCCGGACTTCCACGCGCGCATCGCCGCCTGGACCTCCGGATCGTCCGGCGCGACCAGCTCCGCAGCTGAAGGGACGGGCTGCGGCTCGGCCTTCTCTGGTACCGGCGTTGCCCGGACAAGGTCCTCGTCGATTGGCGCGGGCGGCACTCCGTGCGTGGCGCAGCCAGCGAGCACCGCGAGGGCGGCCCCGAGGGCCGCCCGAGCGGCCGCGGCGAAACTAATCCGGCTCAGAGCTGTTTGGTCCATCGGATCTCCGTCACGTACAGCCCGAAGGGATTGACCTGGACAGCCTCGGCCGTGCTGGGCGGCACCGTTTCCACCGCCAGCACGGCTTCCCATGTGCTCTTGCCGATCAGAGTTCCATCGAGCCCGCGCTGCTCCTCGCTCCATCGGACCTGCCAGGAATGCTCGGAGAGCTGAAGGAGACTGACGACCGCAGGAAGAACCGTGTACGTTTTTGCGAGTTCGAACGGGTTGTTCGCTCGGTAGTGATCATCGAGGAACGTCCGCGCCGGGCCGCGCGCATACGCATAGACCTGATCAAGGCCCCGCTTCATGGCCGTGCGATCCGTCATCACAGCCCGCACCCCGCGAACGAACGCAGCGAGCTGGTAGCGCACGATGCGTTCATCCGTCGCGCGTCCCGCGGCTTCGGCGGGCTTCACGGCGATTGCCGCGCCGAGCGCATCGACCTCGACAACGTACGGCACAGTTTTGTGCTGCAGGCTCAGGGCGACGAGACCTCCGCCGAGACCGCCGATCAGAGCGAGCTCTGCCAGCGCGGCGAGCTGCCACCAGCGCCGCGCGCGGACGAGATCTAGGTAGCGATCGTTCCATTCGCGTCGCGCTTCCACGTACGGGTTCAAGTCTTTCGTCATGCGACTCACTTCAAGCCCGGCGCATTCCAAATCCAGTGCCACGGCTCGAAGTGGTAGCTAAGTGCGGACTGGCTCAGTCGGCGCCGCGCAGCGGCTCGAGAAGCGGCCGGCGAAGAGCGTCGCAAGGTGCAACGGCGAGTTGCGACTTGCAGCGAGCGCAGACGGTAACCGTTGCGAGCGGACCGTCGCCCGGGTTCAAGGCTACGAAGGTATGCCCGGCCGGGGGCGTTGCCCCCGGCCGGGCGGCCGCCGGCGGCTACATGAGACCACGCTGGGCGAGCGATACCCAGGCTCCTGTGCCGTTCCCAATGATGACGTGATCGTGCACATTGAGATCCAGAAGTCTCGCCGCGTCGGCGAGTTGCCGCGTTAAGCGGAGGTCCTCGCGCGACGGAGTTGGATCGCCGCTTGGATGGTTGTGAACGAGGATCAGACTGGCGGCGCCCTCCCGGAGTGCGGGTCCCAAAACCTCGCGGGGGTGGACGAGCGACGCCGATTGGGTTCCGACCGAAACCAGGGTGTGCAAGAGGTAGTGGTTCTGAGCATTGAGCAGGATCGCCCAAAAGTGCTCCTTGTCGTCGTCGTGCTCGCCGAGAAGATCCCGTGCAAGCTCCGCCACTGCGGCGGGATCACCGAGGGCCCGGGGCGAAGGCGCCCCGGGCTCCCGGACTACGGTCCACGTTGCCAGCTTGAGCCGATACCGTCGCGTCGTCATGACCGTGCGGTCGCACCCACCGAACGGTCGCCTTCGCCGTGGGCAGTGTCGTCGTTGGGCGTGTCTCGTTCCGTGTTTCGGCGGCCAAGGAACACAATGCGCTCAGCGCGAACCTCTGCGGCGATGTGCTTGGTTCCCCGCGCGTCGGCCCACACCCGGGTTTGCAGCCGGCCTTCGACAAGAACACTCCTGCCCTTGCGCAGGTGTTTGGCGGCGCGTTCGCCAAGGGCGGCCCATGCGACCACTTGATGCCATTCCGTTTGCCGCTCTCGTTCCCCGGTTCGCTTCGTGACGACCTCGTGGGTCGCCACCGACAGTCGCGTGACCCTCTGTTGATCGCCGAATTCTCTGACTTCCGGATCGCTACCCAGATTCCCAACGAGCACCACGTGATTGACCATTGCCGATCCTCTGGCGAGGGCGTTCCCGAAGGGCAGCCTCGCCGCTGCGCGCATCCATCTGGGCACCGACCATGACCGGCGACACGCCGCCGCCGACCCGCTGCCCCGCGCCCAGGCAGAGCAGCCCCAGCGAACTTTTCTGGCTGGCCCTCTCACCCATGCCGGAGGGTCCAGCCAGAAAAGTCCGAGGTCCGTAGAGCGCGCAGCGCGACGTGAGCGTGTGTTCGGGCCGCAGGGCCCTGCCGTCAAACCCGTGACAGGTGCGGCGGTATGCGCCTGGCGCGGCGTTTGGGCCCTGCGGCTGTCGCGGTTCGCCGCTGATACGAGCGACGAGCGACGCAGTGATTGAGCGGCACGGAGCCTCACGGCGTTTGCTCCCCGGTGGTGCCGGCGGCTACGGACTCGAGGTCGGGCTGTAGGCCGCGAAGGTAGTCCACCGCGCGCTGGGCGTGCGCCGTCGCGGCGAAGATTGCGCGCTTGTCCTCGCGCAGGGCCTCTAGCCAGTGCGCAACGTAGGAGGCGTGGTCTGCACGCGGTTCAACCGTGATTCCGAGATCTGCGCACAGGAAGGCAGCGCCCATCTCGGCGACCAGTTCCTCGCGCGCGTAGCCCGTGTCGCCGAATCGCTTGCCGCCGAAATCGCGTGCGAGACGCTGTGGGTGGGACGTCCAGTGCGTCAGCTCGTGGGCCTTGGTGGCGGCGTAGCTCTCGGCATCGCGGAACGCCTGCGGCACCGGAAGCTGGATGACGTCGGGCCCAGGCGCGTAGTATGCGGTGTCGCCGCCGTGACGAATGACGGCCCCAACAGCGGCAAAGAACCGCTCGGCGGCTTCGATCAGTTGCAGCTTGTCGGCGCTGTGCTCCGGCTGAGCGTAGTAGTGCGGTGGCAGACCATCGATCTGCGCGACGTTGAACACGCTGTAAGCCTTGAGGAATGGAATCGCACGCTCAACGTCGTTGCCATCGGCATTCGTAGCTGTCTTGATAAAGCGGTCGGCGTAGACGACCATCGAGGCGTGTTCGCCTCTTCGGACGGATGCGCCGAGGGCGAGCGCTTGCCGGAAGGTCATCCAGATTGCGGAGCTGTAGCCCTTGTCGAGCGCCTCGCCCCAGAGGATGAGGATGTTGATGCCGCGGTACGGCACACCGTTGTGCCTTAGCGGAAGCGAGATGCTGCCGGCGGAGTTAGCAGCATTCCAAGGCTTCAGCCACGGCCGGACACCTCGCTCGAGGTCGGCGATGACGCGCTCGGTGATGCGCGTGTAAAGGTCTGCTCGCGGCGCTGCGGTGGAGGTTCTCATCATCTGTCTCCTTTCGTTGCGGTCACTTCGCGGAGACAGCGAGCCGTCACGCCGCTCGTTCACCCGAAGGGAAAACGGCCACACGGGAGCCCTGCGGAGCCGCGCGGGCTTTACAGGCGGAGCAGGGCGAATGGAGCGGGCCAGCCGTTGAACGCGCGGCGTGGAGCTCTTAGGCGAGCAGCGACAGTGACCCGGCGAAAGGAGGGGATGAAAACCGGAGCCGCAGAAGGGCGGGGGCGGCGGGTTACCTACTACTAATGCGGCAGCGTGCGTGAGAGGAGAGTCCCAACCGGGAACCGGCCCCCCAGCAGGGACGACGGCGCATCTGGATGATGAATCGGCGTACCCCTACGAACGTGTATGCCGGTTCGCCGCGAGAGCATCCCACGGTACGGCGTGGATCGAGATGTCCGGTGAAGCTAGATGACGAACAGCGGGCTGGGATTGTCGCGTGAGAGGACCAGCATCAGGTGTTGACGATCACCAGAAAACGCGGAATTCACGACCGGCCGACCCGTACGGCGAGGGTTGCCCCGGCCTCGGGAGTTGAGGTAGAGCGGATCCGCTGACGGCGCTGAGGGTGAGGGTCCGGAGTCTT
>Ga0209172_10001423_pt1 | contig 51072 bp, 35 predicted proteins | sample LarsenN4metaG_FD_184113 | JGI IMG/M metagenome (GOLD analysis project Ga0209172, IMG submission 184113) | Hot spring sediment bacterial and archeal communities from British Columbia, Canada, to study Microbial Dark Matter (Phase II) - Larsen... ...
TGATGAGGCTGATGACTTTGGCGGCGGAGACGGCGTCTCTGGTGACGGGCCGGCGGACGCCCTGAAGCTCGAGCATGATGGGCTGGTCGCTCTCGAGCACCAGGGCGGTGCCCTGTTTCTCGAACATCAGGGCGACGAAACGATCGATGGTGGCCATGGTGCCAGAGTCGGAATTGGGTTAGCGAACCTCGTTAGCAATCAGCAGTCGGCATTCAGACCGCGAGTGCCGGTTGCGGAGTGCTGAACGCCCAGTGCCGCGATGCGACCGGAGGGAATCGAACCCCCACGGGTTGCCCCACAGGATCCTAAGTCCTGCGCGTCTGCCAGTTCCGCCACGGTCGCTGGTCAGAGGAAAGTAGCTATTGGTATCCGACTCGCCAGCGGCTGGCTTCATAATCAACTGGAATTCTCGCTGGAGAATATCCAGCACTTTCGCAACACCCGGCTGGCCGAACGGCCCCAGCCCCGTGGAAAGCAAGATGGCACATTCCCCGGCGGTTTATGAGGTCTGTACGGTACATGGAATTGCTGGCCTCCAGGAAGGGGCCGCCCCGCTGATGACAGGTCAAGTCCCTAAGTCAGCGGATAGTTGACCTTCCATGGCAGTCGGAGGAGGTCGGAGGGCCAGTACGTAGGTGCCGTCCACCTCGCCAAGGACTTCGCAGGCCGCAGGGAAGCGCTACCCAGTGCTCCCGACGGGATTCTGGCCAAGGCAAGATCCAACAAGCACGAGTTCCACCGCGCGAGGGCGGCTCCCGCCGTCGGCCCTCCCAGCCGGAGAGCCGACGGTCGTGAAGTAGATGGCTCAGTGAATCTTGTAGGGAATGCCCCAGATGTTGGCGCGGTAGTCGTCATCGGTCGGCGTCACAAACGACTGGGCGTCTAAGGCCTCGACGATCACGCGCTCGTTGCCTCGCTGGCGCACAACCCAGCGCAGGCTGAACGTCCCTTCGCCTAGGTCTTCCATCCGCATGCGCCGCCACCCCAGGCCGTTGGGATCGGCGTGGAATGAACTCAAGAAGGCGAACGTGGGTGGCGTGTTGTTGGTCCCGGTGGTATGAGTCACCTTGACCACCACCTTCACCGTGTCGCCCTTGTTGAACGCGGGCACCTCACCGCTGTGCTTCGCCAGGTTCCGGGTCACCTGGGCGAACGCCGTAGGATCGGTCACGTCGATCTTCACCACGCCGTTCACGCTCACCGTGACCTGGGTGATCTTCACCGTGCGCCGGGCCGGGTCGGTAGCGACGTACTGCTGCGGGGTGATGCCCACCAGGACCCAATGGGGCCGAGTGCTCTCGGCGTTGGCGACCTTGTGGAAGCGAGCCTGCTGAATGAGGCTCTCCACCAGCGGCTTGGACGTGACGGTGAGCCGGTTGTCGCCCGGCGTGAGATCGAGCAGGAAGGCGCCGTTGTAGTCCACCCTGATCGAGACCCACGCGGTGTCGCCCTGCTCCGTCACCGTGTGCACCTTGGAGACCGGCTCGCCACGCAGACGTCCCCAGAACTCCGGCACCGACACCGTGGCCGCGGGGGCGCCATAATAGCCCGCTCCCACCAAGCCGTCGTTCTGGAATTCGCTGCTGGCGCCGATGGCGCCGAAGTCCAACCCCGACCAACCGGACTGGTCCAGGATCGCCAACACGGCCGTCGCGGTCTCCCTGCTGGCCGGTTGTCCCGGAGTGCTGGGCGCCGACTCCGTGGCGATGGGTCCGAGCCCTTCGCTACAGGCCGCCAGGGCCAGCGCGCCCACCGCGGCGACCATTCTGAGCTGCTTCATGCGTTCCTCCTTGCGAACGTCAGGGGTTCCAGTGTTCAAGCACTAGGACACGCGAGCGCCCATCTCCCCCTGACGTCGCTGTTCGGGGCGCGACGGTGATGCACGTCACAAAGCGCGTGCTCCACTGGGGCCCGCTACGGGACTGGTGCAGAGCTTCCTTAGAACACCCTGCGGAGTGCGAGCACGACGGTCCGGCCGGGGAGGACGGTGACGTTATCGGGCTCGCCGGTCTGCCGGTCGAGCAGGTTCTCCCCCGCCAGTGAGAGCGAGAAATCGTACACGAGGTCGAAGGCCAGCGCCGCCCGGAGGTGGGTGATGCCGGGATACGTGAGCCAGTAGCTCCGGAGCTTTGGCCCCGTCAAGTTGCGATTCCCGGCCGCGTACAGCGCGGCCAGCATCCAGCGGTCATAGTAGACCCAGTCCTCGGCTCGGGAGGCGCCCACCGTGGCGGACCAGTGCGCCGCGGACCACGCGGCGCTGAGCCTGAGCGTGCGCGCAGGCACTCCCAGCATTCGATCTCCCGCCTTGAGATCACCGGTATACGTCGGGGCCACGTTGCCGACGCGGCTGTCTACCAGCGATAGCGTGCCGGCGAGCGCCACCGGACCCTGGCGGGCCACGCCGTGGAGCTCCCAGCCACGGTTGGTGATCTCTCCCACGTTCTCCAGGCGGTAGCCGATCCGGCGCTTCACCTCGCCGTTGGCGAGCACGGTGTCGTATTGGAAGCCGACCCGCTGAATCAAGCCTTCCGCCAGCTGGTCGAAACGGGTGACCTGTACGGTGAGCACCCGAGCGACTATCAGGTCCAGGCCGCCTTCGACCCCGGACTGCTGTTCCGGCGCGAGGGAATCGGTGTTCATCGCGTGGTTCAACTCGCGGAGCGTTTCCCGCACGGCGGTCTGGGGCCAGCGGATTCCTTTCCCATAGGCGCTGCGGAGCTTGAGCGTCACCGGGCCGGATCCCACGACCCAGGCGGCGCCAAGCATGGGAAGCTGCGAGAGTCGCAGCGCGTCGGTGGCCCGCTCGAACCGCAGGCCTCCGGTCAAGAACACCTGGCCGAACAGGGCAGCGCTCAGCTGTCCGCCGAAGCCGCTGTTGTTTCTCCAGGTCCCGGGCTGCGCCGCGGCCGCCACGGTTCGCGTGTTGCCGCTGGAGGCGGCGGCCGACCACTGGTAGAGTAGCGAGTGCTCGGCCAGCAGGGTGAGATCGCCTGACACCGTCCCGCGGCCCAGTCGGAACACACTGCTCCAGCGGGCCATGCCGCGATTGGCCCCTCCACGGGCGGCGATCAGCGCGGCGTCCGCGGCCGAGGGGATGGGGGTCCGCTCGTCGGGCACGCCATCCAGTGCGTAGCCGTCCACGCCGAGCACCAGGGACTGGGTCCACCAATGGGTCGGCAGGGCCTTGACGGTCAAGCCCACCGTATGTTGCTCGATGGACTGGGTTGGGGAGGGCGCTCTGGCAGCCAGCTCGGGGGGCAGCGGGGGCAACAAGGGACTCGCGGGGGTCCGGGCCTCCGCGCGCGCCAACCGCAGCGTACCCGTGACCATGGCCCGGGCACCCACCCCCCGCGCGCTCCCGCTGGCGTTGATCTGGCGGGCCATCGCTTGCGGCACGAATGCGCCGGTGGCTCCATAGTCCGCGTCCAGCCCGAACGACGCAGTGTTGGAGCCGAGCCGGAGGCTGACTCCGTGTTCGTGTCCGAGCGTCGGGCTCGAAGCGTAGCGGCTGGCGGCGAGACCGAGCCCGGTGCGCAAGCGAGCACGCCGGGCGCCCTCGTCGGGGCTTTCGTGGCGCAGCACGATGTTGGTGACGCCGCTGATCGCATCCGCCCCGTACAGAGCGGCACCCTGCGGGCCGCTGATGGCTTCGATCCGGTCAACGGCCTCGGGGTTCACCTGGGTGACCAGCAGCGGATTGGCCACTTCGATTCCATCCACGTAGACCTTGGGATAGGAGAGTCCGAACGAGCTGGCGCCGCGGACGCTGCCGTACTGGGCCAGGAACGAGGTCGGCGATTGGTTCCACATCCAGAGGCCGGGGACGGTGCCGCTCACCGCCTCCGACAGGGTGCCGACCGATCCTCGAGCGAGTTCCCGGCCATCCACGACGCTCAGCGCTACTGACAGCGGTCTCTGGGCCGCGCCCCCGGCGCTCCCGGTGACGACGATGCGGTCCAGGGCGATCGGCGGCCTCGAGGTCGTGGCCACGCGAGGTACCAGCACGATGTGCTCGGGGCCGGCCGCCACCGGATGCGCCGCGTCTTCAAGTAGCGCTCCCAGCACGGCCTGAAGCGACGCCGAATCGAGGGAGACGCACACCTGCTTGTCCAGGGGGAGCACTTCCGCACTGTAGGTGAGCCGTACCCGGGTTGCGGCCGCCAATCGATCGAGGGCTTCTTTGAGGGAGATCTGGCTGACGTGGAAGGAGATCAGCCGGTCAAGCGGCGGGGGAGGATCGATCCCCTGCGAGGCTGGACGAGGCGACTGGGAGCGGCAGCTCGCCGGGCCCGTGGCCCAGACGGCCCTCAGGGGTCCGCAGCATGCCAAAATCACGATGCAGCACCAACCGAGACGCACGGCTGGACTTCCCTTCGAGACTACCTGGACCGCACCACCGCCGTGTCGCCGCGGCGCTCGATCTCGGCGCCCAGCGCCAGGCCGATGATGCGGAGCACCTCGGCAACCGGTTCGCCCGCGAACGAGGCGGTCAGGTGCCGGCCCGCCAGGTTCGGGTCCGGGATCCGAACCTCGACCCCGTACCACCGCCTGAGTTCGGCCGCCACGCTCGGTAGCGGGGCCTGGTTGAACACCAGGCGCCCGGTGGTCCAGGCCAGGTCGTCCGCGGTGGCGGCTGCGGGTTCGACCAGGGCTTCACCCTGGGGACCCAGCGTGCCGCGGTCCCCGGCTCGCAGAACCAGACCTTGCCCGAGAGTCTCCGCCCCTTCGCGCAGGGTGTCCCGCAACGTCACCGACCCCGACGTGACTACGACTTGCACCAGGCCTCCGTCGTCTCGGACGGCGAAGATCGTCCCCAAATCCTGAATCAGCGCTCGCCCGGCCCGAACGGCAAACGGGCGCACCGGATCGTGGACCACATCGAACAGGGCCTGGCCGACGAGCCGGGCGTCGCGGCGGGTACGCCCGTAATCCGCCGAAAGGGTGAGTCGGCTCGCCGGGCCGAGCACCACGCGGCTTCCGTCCGGCAGCCGCACGGAATCGGTCTCACCTACGGGTGTGACGTAGGTCCGCGGTGCGGCCGCCGAGATGGGCCCGACCGAATCTACCTGGGTCCGTCGCCAGAGCACTGTGGCGCCCAACACAATTGCCACCGCCGCGGCGACACGTAACCCCATGACCAGCCATTGCTTGCGTTGGATCGCTCGCACCTCGGGCTGCTGCAAGCGAGCCGAGACGCGCCGCCAGGCGGCTTCCACGTCGAGGTCTGCCGGCGCCTGCAACCGCAGGCTCTGGAGAGATCGCTCGAGCGCGCTCACCAGCTGGTGGCGGCGGGGATCTTCCGCCAGCCAGCGGCGCACGGCCGCCGCTTCCTCGGGTGGGCTCTCCTTCGAGAGGTACCGAGCCAGGACCTCCCAGATCTCCTCACCGAAGGGCGATTCGAGCGATTCAGGTTCCCCGGTCATACCTATTAGACACGCTGGGCGGCTAATGCCCTTATCGGCGCGTTGCTGGTGCCACGGCCCCGGGGTAGGTTAGGGCGTCCCGCGACAGGTCGCCACCCGCCATTGCCCGATCCGGCCTCTCCCCTGCGGCCCACGGTTCCCAGCGACCGCGAGCTGCTCGAGCGCGTTCGCGCCGGTGAGCAGGCAGCGTTCGAGATCATCTTCCGCACGCACTACCCGCAGCTGGTGGGGCTCGCCGAGGCGATGCTCCGGGCCCGAGCCGCAGCGGAGGATGTGGTGCAGGACGTGATGCTGGAGCTCTGGCGGCGGCGGCAGGACCTCGTGCTGGAAACATCGCTTCGGGCCTACTTGCTGCGCGCCACGCGCAACCGCGCGTTGAACCAGATCCGCCACCGCCGGGTGGCGGAACGGGCTCGCCCGGAGGCGCTGGCCCCGGCGGCCGCACCGAGCGCCGATCAAGACCTCGAGGAGCGGGAATTGGGTAGGGCGGTGGCGCGCGCGGTGAGCGAGTTGCCCGAGCGCTGCCGGGAAGTGTTCGAACTGAGTCGGGTGCACGGCCTCAAGTATGCCGAGATCGCGCAGGTGCTGGGCATCTCGATCAAGACGGTCGAGACCCAAATGGGCAAGGCCATTCGGGTGCTGCGCGACCGCCTGGCTCCGTGGGTTTCCAGGGGGACGGACCCAAGCTAGCGGTTTCGGAGGTCGGCCGCCATGTTGTGCGGCGTTCGCGAAGCCTGCGCTTCCACAAGGAGATCGGCATGGGCGGCATCCTGGACTTGTTTACCATGCTCTACGACCCGCAGGCCGTGTTCGCGCGGGTCAAGGAGAAGCCGCGTTTTTGGGGCCCGTTCCTCGGGCTGGTGGTGATGCAGGTGGCGATCGCGGCCCTGATGCTGCCGTACACACGCGCCGTCATGCAGGCGATGGCCCAGGCCCGCGGCGCCGGCGCCCCACCGCCATCCTGGGCGGCCATGATCGGCGTAATCGGGGCTCCTATCGGCCTGGCCCTCAGTCTGCTGGTGGCCGCGGCGATTCTGTGGATGCTGGTCAGCATCCTGGTGGGCGAAGGGAGTTTCCGCCATCTGCTGAGCGTCGCGGCCTACGCGGCGATCACCGGGATCCTGCTCGGCGTAGCGTCGCTGGCCGTGCTGATGCTGGGCGGCGGGCGGGTGGAGACCATGGCGGACCTGCGCCCCGGGTTCGGGCTGGATCTGCTGGCGCCGGAGTCCACCGGGTTCGTGAAGACGTTGCTCTGGATGGTGAACCCGTTCACGCTCTGGGGACTGGTGCTCACCGGCTTCGGCATCGCGGGGACCCACAACGCGTCCAAAGGGACGGCGTTCACTATCGCCACGATCGCCTTCGTGATCAACGCGCTGATCGGCGCGGCCTTCGCGGCGATCGGCGGTGGGGGCTGATTCCCCGTGGGCTCCGGCGTGAGGGCCGAGCGCATCGGCCTACTCGGCTTGGGCGTGTACCTCCCCTCGCGGATCATGACCAACGACGAGTGGGCGCAGTACGTGGACACGTCGGACGAATGGATTACCGAGCGCACCGGCATCAAGCGCCGCCGCCTCGCCGCGAACGAGGAGAGCACGGCCGACCTCGCTCTCAAGGCGGCTCACGCCGCCCTGGAAGACGCCGGGCTCACCGCGAGCGACCTGGACGAGATCGTGGTCACCACCGACACGCCCGAGGTCTACCTGCCGGACACGGCCCCCTTCGTGCAGGAACGGCTGGGGGCGCGCCAGGTTCCTTCGTACGACCTGGCCGGCAGCGGCTGCGCCGGGTTCCTGCTGGCGCTCGACATCGGACGCTCGCGGGTGAAGGAGCGCGACCGCCGGATCCTGGTGGTGGCGGTCGAGTTGATCACCCGCCTCATGAATTGGCGCGACCGGAACACCTGCGTGCTGTTCGGCGACGCCGCGGCCGCGGCCATCGTGGGCCGCGGTCCCAACGCCATGGAGATCGTGGCTGCCACGGCGGGCACGGACGGCAGCAAGAGCGACATCCTGGCGGTGGAGATCGGCGGGACCCGGACCCCGTTCTCCCTGGAAGGCGGGCGCCAGGAGCTGGTAATGAAGGGCCGGGAGGTGTTCAAGGAGGCCGTCGAGCACATGAGCGCGGCGGCCCACGAGGTGCTGGCGCAGGCAGGCATGAGTATGCAGGACATCGCCCTCCTGGTTCCGCACCAGGCGAACCTCCGGATTCTGGAGGCGGTGCGAGGCGCGCTGGGACTTCCGCCCGAGAAGGTGGTCGTCAACGTGCAGGAGTACGGCAACACCGGCTCGGCGTCGGTGCCGCTGGCGCTGTGGGAGGCGAGGCAGCAGGGACGTATCAAGCCCGGCGATCTGGTGCTGCTGGTCTCGTTCGGGGCCGGGTTTCACTGGGCGGGCATGCTGTTGCGGTGCTAGCATCGGTACCGGCCCAACGAGCGCTCTCGCTTTGCAGTCTCTGCGACCTCTGCGGTGGGTCGGTCCACGATGACAGGTCGGAGGTCGGATGAGGGTTCCCAAGCTTGAAGCCACGTGCCTGGTCCTGGTGCTGCTGGTGCCGGCAGCGCAGGCGCAAACCTTTCGCTCGGATGATCCGGTGATCCGGGCGATGTGGACCGAGGGCATGGAGCGGTCGCAGACCGAGCGCCTGGCACAGGTGCTACTGGATTCCATCGGCCCGAGGCTCTCCGGCACGCCGAACTACCAGGCCGCGGTGGACTGGTTGCTCGCGACCTACCGATCCTGGGGCATCGAGGCGCGCAAAGAGCAGTACGGCACCTGGCGGGGATGGCGGCGCGGCCCGGTCCACGCCGACCTGGTGGCGCCGCGGGCCCACACCCTGGAGGCGCGGCTCCTCGCGTGGAGCCCGGGCACCGGCGGCCAGCCGGTGGAAGGCGAGGTGATCGCCATTCCTGATTTGGCCTCTGCGGAGCAGGCCAGCGCGTGGCTGCAGACGGCGCGGGGGAAGATCGTCCTGGGGTCCATGCCGGAGCCGATGTGCCGTGAGCCCCAGGCGTTCCAGCGGCTGGCGCGGCCCGAAACGTTCCGGCGTTGGCAGGAGGAACGGGCCCGGCTGGAGCTATCCTGGCGCCGGCGGTTGGCGCTGTTGGGGGAAGAGCCGTATCGGCGGATCGAAGCGGCGGGTGCGCTCGCGGTGTTCAGGCTCCGCTGGTCGGAGGGCTGGGGCGTGAGCAAGGTGTTCGATTCCGAGACCGAGCGGGTGCCGTCGCTGGACCTTTCGTGCGAAGACTATGGTCTGCTGTATCGCCTGAGCCTGCACCGCCAGGGGCCCCGGGTCCGCTTCCTGGCCGAGACGGAGCTCCCCGGCCCGGTGCCGATGTTCAACGTCATCGGCGAAATCCGCGGAGCCGTTCTGCCGAACGAGTACGTGCTGCTCTCGGCCCATCTGGACTCGGAGCACGCCGCCCAGGGCGCCACCGACAACGGCACCGGCACGCTCACCATGCTGGAGGCGATGCGGATCCTCAAGGCCACCTATCCGCGCCCCCGTCGCACGATTCTGGCGGGTCATTGGGGAGGCGAGGAGCAAGGCTTGATCGGGTCCCGGGCCTTTTCCGAGGACCATCCGGAGGTGGTCGAGAACCTCCAGGTGCTGTTCAACCAGGACAACGGGACCTGGCGAGTCGAGTACCTGGAGACCCAGGGACTGGCCAAGGCCGGCGCCAACGTGGCGCGGTGGATCGCGGAGGTTCCGGCGGAGATCGCGGCGGACATCGAGCTGGACTTCCCCGGTCCGCAGGACAATCGCGGCAGTGACCACGTCGCGTTCCTGTGTCGCGGGGCACCGGGTTTGCGGCTCCAGTCCAACTATCCGGACTATCGCCAGTACACCTGGCACACCAACCGGGACACGTACGACAAGATCGTGTTCGACGATCTCAAGAACAACGCGACCCTCGCGGCCATGCTGGCCTATGGCGCGTCCGAGGATCCGGAGCGCGTGCCGCGGGATCGGGCGCTGCTGCCGCTGGACCCGCAGACGGGGGAGCCGCGGCCCTGGGTGGGGTGCGCCGGAGCGAGGCGGAGCTACCAACCGCCACGCTGACCGCGGACCGCGGATAGCTGATCGCCGACTCGTCGCCCGGCCGGCGGTCCCCGGGGTATATTGCTACCAGGTTGAGGCCGGCGCACCCTGGGCCGGCCGGGAGTCGGCAACCCGTGGCTGCCGTGGCCGAGTCCGCGTATCCCACCAAGTACTGGCACCGCCTCGAGGACGGGCGGGTGCAGTGCGACATCTGTCCGCGGGCGTGCCGGCTGCACGAGGGCCAGCGCGGGATGTGCTTCGTGCGCATGCGCCAAAGTGGGGAGGTGGTGCTCACCACCTACGGGCGCTCCAGCGGCTTCTGCGTCGATCCCATCGAGAAGAAACCCCTGAATCACTTCCTGCCGGGGAGTTCGATCCTCTCCTTCGGCACCGCGGGCTGCAATCTCGCCTGCAAGTTTTGCCAGAACTGGGACATCAGCAAGTCGCGCGAAATCGACACGCTGGCCGACTCGGCGTCGCCCGAGATGGTGGCCCGGGCCGCCGCCGAGCTGGGGTGCAAGAGCGTGGCCTTCACCTACAACGATCCCGTGATCTTCCACGAGTATGCGATCGACGTGGCGCAGGCATGCCACGAGCGGGGGATCAAGGCGGTGGCGGTGACGGCGGGCTACCAGTGCGCCGAGCCGCGGGCCGAGTTCTATCGGTACATGGACGCGGCCAACGTGGATCTCAAGGCGTTCACGGAGGAGTTCTACCACAAGATCTGCGTGGGGCATCTCCAGGCGGTGCTGGAGACGCTGGAGTACCTCAAGCACGAGACCAGCGTCTGGTTCGAGATCACCACGCTGTTGATCCCCGGAGCAAACGATTCGGATGCCGAGCTGCACGCCGAGTCGCAGTGGATCCTGGAGCACCTGGGGCCGGACGTGCCGCTCCATTTCACGGCGTTCCATCCGGACTGGAAGATGCTGGACAAGCCGCCCACGCCCCCGAAGACGCTGACGCGGGCCCGGGAGATCGCGCTGGAGCACGGGTTGCGGTACGTGTACACCGGCAACGTGCACGACGTGAAGGGTGGGACGACCTACTGCCACGTGTGCCGCGCGCCGCTGATCGAGCGGGACTGGTACCTGCTCAAGGGGTGGGACCTCACCGGCGACGGCAAATGTGAGGAGTGCGGCACGCCCTGCGCCGGGGTGTTCGAGGGGCCCCCCGGGGACTGGGGGCCTCGGCGGATGCCGGTCAGGCTGGCGGACTACCGGTAGCCGTTGCCGGGCGGGCGCGCGACCGTTCGTAGCGCTGAGCGTGTTTCCGGTGGTAGTTCAGTCCCCGGCAAAGTGTAGCGTGTTACCGGCCGGACGGAGAGGTGGTCATGCCGGTAACGGCCAACCTTGCCGCGGTCGAGGTGCGCCTCATCCGCTGGATGTTCCTATTCTGGATTGGGAGCCTGGGCACCACGATCGCGCTGATCAAGCTCTGACCGCGGAGCCGTAACGTTTGGCCCGAAGCTAGTCGGCCACGCCTTCCGAGACCACCTTGAAGACCTTGTCGTGCGGCCGCACCCGCGCCAACACCTGGACACCGATCTCGTCGCCCGGGCCGGCACGAGCGACCTTCTGGTGCTCTACTTCCATGGACGTCACGTCCTCTTCGAAATCGGTAGTGTGGCCCAGGAAGTGCACATGATCGCCCACCGATAGCTCACCGTCGCTGAGCTTCACGACCGCCACGTTGGGCCCCGGGAAGTAGTGGGTCACGATCCCCACCAGTCGCTCGGCCATAGTATCCTCCTGCGGCAGACAACCTAACAATAGGAAGACCGTCGCCGGCCGACCAGGTCACCCCGTGCTGTACACCGTCCTCCCGCCCACCACCGTCCGGACGATCTCGATGTCCTTGAGTCCACCGGGGTCTACCTCGTGCGGATCGGCGCCGAGCATGGTGAAGTCGGCCAGCTTGCCGGCCGTGATCGAGCCCTTCAGGTGCTCTTCCTTTGAGGCGTAGGCGGCGTTGATGGTACAGACACGCAGCGCCTCGTCTACGGTGATCTTCTGGTTGGGACCCCACTCTCGGCCTCGGAAATCACGCCGGGTCACCAGGCTCTGGAGCGCCATCATGGGCTCGTAAGGGCCCGGCATGTAGTCGGACGCCGCCGCCACCGGAATGCCATAGTCCAGGAATGACCGGTGGCAGAACATCCAGCGCATCTTCTCGGCGCCGTACTCGGCCCATTTGTCGCCGTGGTAGTAGACGTAGGTGTAGAACGGCGTCGGGATCGCGCCCACGGCCTTGATCCGGCGGAGGAGATCGGGGTTGACCAGCGAGCAATGCTCAATCCGGTGGCGCATGTCGGCCTTGGGCCACTGTTGCTGCACCCGCTCGTAGGCCTTGAGCACCATGTCAATCGCGACGTCGCCGTTGGCGTGGATGCCGATGCGCCAATCATTACGATGCGCGTCCTCTACGGCCTCGTGGATTTCCTCCTGGGTCATGGTGAGGATGCCGTAGTCGTCGGGCCGGCCCACGTAGGGCGTGCTCATCCGCATGGTCCGCTCCGAAGCCGACCCGTCGGCGCCGTACTTCACCGGGCCGATGCGGAGCCACTCGTCGCCGAACCCGGTGCGCACGCCAGCCGACCGCAGTTGCCCGTAGATCTCTCCGCGCGGGAAAAAGTACATCCGGAATCGCATCTCTCCCGCGCGGTAGGCGTCCTGGAGTGCGATGAGCGAGTCCGAGTCTCCGCCCGTCTGGTGGACCGACGTGAGTCCGGCCTTGGTCATCTGCTCGGAGATGAACTTGACGCCCGCCTGCCTCGTCTCGCGCGTCACCTCCTCTCGTTTCCCCACCCGGCTGAACACGCCACGCGCTCGTTCCGCCACTTTGCCCGTGAGGTGCCCGTTCTCCCGATAGAACTTCCCGCCAGGGGGATCGGGTGTCGCCGCCGTGACCCCGGCCAGCTCGAACGCCTTGCTGTTGTAGACGCCGGTATGCCCGCCCCGGTGTCCCACCATCGCCGGATGATCGGGTGCGGCCTCGTCCAGGTCCCTCCGGGTGACCGGCCGGTCCAGCTTGGTGTCGTCGTACAGGTAGCCGCTCACCCAGTATCCCGGCGGCGTTTGCGACGCCTTCTTGCGCAGCGCCGCTTTGACTTCTTCGACGGTATTCAGGTTGACGTTGACCCCGATCAACTCGTTCACGCCGCTCGGATGGCAGTGGGCATCGATGAACCCCGGCGTCACCGTCATGCCGGTTGCGTCGATCACCTGAGTGCCTGGCTTCACCAGGTTGCGGATGTCGCTGCTGCTGCCGACCGCGAGGAACCGCCCGTTCTTCACCGCGAACGCCTCGGCCCGGGGCAGGGCCTGGTCCACGGTGTACACGCGGGCGTTGACCACCACCAGGTCCGGGGCTTCCCCGGGGGCCGGCTCTTGCGTCGAAACCGGAGCTTCCGAGGTCCATGGGAGCTCGGGAAGGCCAAGGGCCGCGGCCAGGGCGGCGCTGCGCTCGACGAACTCGCGACGAGAGGGCATGGCGACCGTGCTAGCTCTTCTCCACGCGCGCGCAGGCCCGGCTGAGCCGCGCCAGCGCGTCAGCCGTCTCTTCTTCCGTGATCAGCAGCGAGGGGCCCAGGCGGATCACGTGCCCGTTCAGGCCCCCCACCCCGATGAGCAGGCCTTCATCTTTGGCGGCTTCGAGCAGCGCCCTGGCCTTGGTGGGGCTGGGCGCCTTGGTCTTCGGGTCTTCGACGATCTCCAATGCCTGCATCAATCCCATGCCCCGCACGTCGCCGATCCAGCGGTAGCAACGTCCCAGGTCGTCGAGCCCGGCGCGGAGCTGCGTGCCGCGAGCGGCGGCGCGGGCGGGCACGTTCTCGCGGACCATTACCTCGTTGGTCGCGATGCCCGCGACCATGGACACGGGGTTGCCGCCGAAGGTGGAAATGGTCTTGGCCGTCCAGGCGGCGGCGATCTCCGGCCGCGTGATGGTAGCCCCCACTGGGAATCCGCTGGCGATGCCCTTGGCCATGACCATGATGTCCGGCTCCACGCCCCAATGCTCGATCCCGAACCAGTGGTCGCCGGTGCGGCCGAAGCCGGCCTGCACTTCGTCGCAGATAAACAGGCCGCCGTAGCGGTGGACGATCTCCACCATGCGCTGGAAGTATCCCGGCGGCGGCACGATGTAGCCGCCCACGCCCTGAATGGTTTCGGCCAGGAAGGCGGCGGGCTTGCCGTTGGTGGTGGTAACGATCAACTCCTCGAGGTCGCGGGCGAACGCGTCCACGCAGGTCTCGTCGCAGGGCGAGCGGAAGGGGCAGCGGTAGGGATAGGGCGAGAGCGCGTGCTTGATCCCGGGCACCGTGGTGGGCAACGGACGCCATGCCGCGTGGGCGGTCAGGTTGGTCGCCAGGACGCTGCGCCCGGAGTACCCGTAGCGGAGCGCGATGATCTCGCTGCGGCCGGTGTACATGCAGGCCACCACGATGGCGGTCTCGATAGCCTCGGTGCCGCTGTTGGTGAAGAAGGTCTGCTGGAGACGCCCGGGTGCGATCTCCGCCAAGCGGCGCGCCATCTCCACCTGGGCCTCCGTGAGGTAGAGGGTCGAGGTGTGACCCAGCGTGCCGAGCTGTTCCTGCACCCGCTCCACCACCTCCGGGTGGCAGTGGCCAAGCGCGGTGGTGAGGATGCCGCTGAAGAAATCGAGATACTCCCGGCCCTCGGCGTCCCACACCTTCATGCCTTCGCCCCGCACCAGGACCACGGGATCGGCGTAGTACGGGGTCACGCACGGAAACAGGTATTGGCGGTGGCCGGCCTTCACCGCGCCGGCGTCAGGGCCTGCTGCGCGTACCGTCATCCGTGATGCTCCTTCTTACTTACTGCTTGGTGAGCGGTGAGCGGTGAGCGGGGGAGCCGGGCCGGCCTTCTGGACGCGCGCGCCCCGGATAGGAGCCCGGCGGCCCCCCTTCTCACCGCTCACCGCTCACCATCTGGAAATAACCACTCGGCTATCGGTATAGAACTCGATCGCGTCCCGTCCCTGGGCCTTGAGGTCGCCGTAGAAGGAGCCCCGCGAGCCGCCGAATGGGAAGAACGCCATGGGTGCCACCACGCCGAGGTTGATGCCGATCATGCTGATCCCGGCCCGGTAGCGGAACGCGCGCGCGGCCTGGCCGCTGGTGGTGAACAGGGAGATCGCGTTGCCGTACTGGTTCCGGTGCACCAGGTCCAGCGCCTCCTCCAGCGAGCGCGCTCGCGCCAGGCCGGCCACCGGCCCAAAGATCTCCTCTCGACCCGCCGGCATGTCGGGCGTCACGTTCTCCAGCACCGTGGGTCCGATCCAGTGGCCCTTCGGGTAGCGTGGGACCCGCGCGCCACGCCCGTCGAGTAATAGGGTGGCGCCGTCCTTTTCCCCCTGCCCGATGAATGCCGCCACCCGCTCCCGGTGCCTCGCCGAAATCACCGGACCCATGTCCACGCCCTCCTCCAGCCCGTGTCCCAGCCGGAGCCCTGCGGCCCGCTCCAACAGGCGGTCTTTGAGGGGACGGTACGCCTCGCCCACACCGAGGATCACGCTCCCGGCCAGACAGCGCTGCCCCGTGGAGCCGTAGACGGATGAGACCACGGCCTCGGTGGTCGCGTCGAGATCGGCATCGGGCAGGACGATTATGTGATTCTTGGCGCCGCCCAGGGCCTGCACGCGCTTGCCGGACTCGGCCGCTTTGGCGTACACGAAGCGCGCGGTTTGGCTCGAGCCGACGAACGAGACGCCTTTGATGTCCGGGTGCTCGAGGATCGCGGCCACCGCTTCCCGGCCCCCGTGCACGACGTTGAGCACGCCGGGCGGCAGCCCGGCTTGGGTGGCGAGGTCCACGATCCGCTGGTGCGTCAGGGGGTCCTGCTCGCTGGGCTTGAGGAGCACGGTGTTGCCGGTCGCCACGGCGTAGGGCCAGAACCACAGGGGGATCATCACGGGGAAGTTGTAAGGCGTGATCACGGCGAAGACACCCAGCGGCTGGCGGAGGGTCTCGCAATCGATGCCGCGGGCCACGTCTTCCAGGGTCTCGCCCATCATCAGCGACGGGATGCCGCAGGCATGCTCGACGTTCTCGATCCCCCGCTGGATCTCGCCGGCGGCTTCGGCCACGATCTTGCCGTGCTCGCGGGTGAGACTCCGGGCCAGATCGCTCCGGTGCTCGTCGAGTAGCGCTTTCAAGCGGAACAGCACCCGGGCGCGCTCCACCGCGGGCGTGGCGCGCCAATCCGGGAAGGCGGCCTTGGCGGCGGCCACCGCGCGGTCCACGTCGACCCCGGTCGAGAGCGGTGTGCGGCCAAGCAACTCGCCGGAAGCCGGGTCGCGCACCTCGAGCTGCTCGTCGCTCGCGGCCGCCTGCCAGCGGCCGCCGATGAAATTGGGAATCGCCGCGCCCGAGGCGGGTCGGGCCGTGGGGGCCACGGTCATTTCAGCTCGTCAGGCAGATCTTCGTCGGCCATGCGGTGGAAGCCCCACGAGCTCCGGGGATCGACCCGCACCATCCGGCTTTCGCTATGGACGTTGAGCGTGTCCGCCGGTACCACCCACAGGCGGGCGTTCCAGAGCATGCCCGCAAGCTCGAAGGGCTGCAGCTGCTCTTCGGGTAGATCCACCGTGACCTCCAACAGCGCGTCGCCCGGCGGCCCTTCTTGGTCCGCCAGGGGACGGTTGGAGAGCCACACCCCGGTCACGGTGACGTCCTCCCCGGTCCTCGCGTCGCGCAGCCCGAAGTCCCACTCGGTATCGGCGTAGCCCTGTTTCAGGACCTGCCGGGCGTCGGCGATGCTGGTCTTGTGGTAGAGCACGATGCTCATCGGCGCTCCGAGGCTGGCACCAACGGGTCCGCTCTCCCGCTGACCGGGAAGGTACATCCCGGCCGCGGACTCTCAAGGAATGCCGCCGGCGGCGGACTGGGAAACGCGGTTCCGCACGGTGCAGGACGCCCTTGTGCTGGGGCTTGCGTCCCCGCGTCATCGCTGGTACATGTCCTCCGTCCCGAGCGACTCCGCGAGCATTCCCGGTGCAACAGATCCACCTGGGCCCGATCGACTACGCCCTCCTGATCCTCTACTTCGTGTTCGTCCTCGGCATCGGCTGGGTGCTGCGGCGATTCGTCAGGAGCAGCGACGACTTCTTCCTCTCGGGACGCTCCATCCCCGCCTGGATCGCCGGGCTGGCGTTCATCTCGGCCAACCTCGGCGCCCAGGAAGTCATCGGGATGGCGGCGTCGGGCGCCAAGTACGGCATCATGACCAGTCACTTCTACTGGGTCGGCGCGATCCCGGCGATGGTGTTCGTCGGAATCTTCATGATGCCGTTCTACTACGGGTCGCGCGCCCGCTCGGTCCCCGAGTACCTGAAGCTCCGGTTCGACGAGAAGACCCGGGGCTTCAACGCCATCACCTTCGCCGTGATGACGGTGTTCTCTTCGGGCATCTCGATGTACGCGCTCGCGAAGCTGCTGGAGCTGGTGTTGGGGTGGAACTTCCACGCGAGTGTGGTCCTGTCCGCCGCCGTCGTCCTGATCTACATCTTCCTGGGCGGCCTGACCTCCGCCATCTACAACGAGGTGTTGCAGTTCTTTCTCATCGTCCTGGGCTTTCTCCCTCTGGTTCTGCTGGGTCTCAAGGACGTGGGCGGGTGGGATGGGCTCGTGGCCAAGCTCCAGCCGGTGGCGACCAACGCCGGCTTCGCCCCGGGGGCCTGGTCGGACTCGTGGCAGCATATGACCTCGCCCACGAGCAACCCGATGGGCGTCGAGTGGTTCGGCATGGTCATGGGGCTGGGGTTTGTGCTGTCCTTCGGCTACTGGTGTACGGACTTCCTGGTGGTGCAGCGCGCCATGGCCGCGGATTCCATGACCGCCGCGCGCCGCACGCCGCTGATCGCGGCCCTGCCCAAGATGCTGTTCCCCGGCCTGGTCATTCTCCCCGGCATGATCGCCATCGCACTCCACGGGACCGGCGGCGGGCTGCTTCCGATCGGAGCCGACGGCACACCCAACTACAACCTCGCGGTGCCGGTGATGCTGGCCCATTACTTCCCGTCGGGGATGCTGGGGTTGGGCCTCACCGCGCTGATGGCGTCGTTCATGTCGGGCATGGCGGGCAACGTCACCGCGTTCAACACCGTGTGGACCTACGACATCTACCAGAGCTACGTCCGCCCGGGGCAGTCGGACCGGCACTACCTCTGGATGGGCCACATGGCCACGGTGTTCGGCATCGGGGCGAGCGTGGCGGCCGCCTACGCGGCGACCCGGTTCAATAACATCATGGATATGCTCCAGCTGGTGTTCGCGTTCGTGAACGCGCCGCTCTTTGCCACGTTCTTGCTGGGGATGTTCTGGCGCCGGGCGACGGGCCACGGCGCGTTCTTCGGGCTGCTGCTCGGCACGGCCGCCGCGGCCATCCATCACGGCCTCGCGTTGCCGCAAACGGCCGTGCCCGGTCTCAAGGGCGCCTTCCTTGGCGCCGTGCTGCACACCTACCCGAGCGAGATGGCGCAGAACTTCTGGACGGCGATCTACGCGTGGACCACGTGCTTCGTGGCCACGATCGTCATCTCGCTCCTCACCCGGCGCAAGAAGTCGGACGACGAACTCCGGGGCCTGGTGTACGCCTTGACGCCGCGCCTCAAGGACGGCGACCTGCCGTGGTACCGGCAACCCGCCGCCCTGGGCGTGGTCGTGCTGGGGCTCACCCTGGTGCTCAACCTGATCTTCTGGTGATAGGTCGATGAAACTGGACGTGCGGTTGCCGATCGGACTGATGTTCGCGCTCTTCGGGGCGATCCTCGCCGGGTACGGGCTCGCGGCCGGAGACGCGATCTCCGACCGCTCCCTGGGGATCAACGTGAATCTGTGGTGGGGCGTCGTCCTTCTGGCGTTCGGGCTGGCGATGCTCGCCTTGGCCATCCGGGCGGCGCGATCGGGGGGCGGCGGGGCCAGCGCCCGATAGCCACCGCTGCCACGACCGACCCCGCCCTTCAGGCGTTGCCGCTCCCTGGTCCACCTGCCAGCCGCGTCGCAGGAAGCGTGCCCGCACGCCGGGGATGTTCACTCATTACTAACGGTCCCTTTATCAGCCCTGCTTGACAACCCTGGGCGCGGACCGGATCATGAACCGGATAGGACCTCGGGGTCCCGAGCCGTTGCACCAGGGTTCGACCATCGCGTGGCGCACGCTGCTCGGGGCCTCCGATCACCCGTTCGCGCAATCGGAGCGGTGATTGGCCCAGAAATGGATCGCGCTTGACAGGTCGCGACCTGATGGCTAATAGGGGCCTGGAGGCGATGCGACGACCCGCAGAATGAGAGCACCTGTGCACTGTTGGGAGGTCGGCCATGGAGAACATGTTGCAGGGTAAGCATTCATCGGGGAAACGCCCACTTCACTTCTTCAGCCCAGTGGGGATCGGTGTGATCCTGACGCTGGTATTGTGCGGAACCGCCGCCGGCCAGCAGATACCGGTCTCCGGAACCGTGACCTCGGTCGAGGGTCAGCGCCTTCAGGGCGTCACGGTACGGGTGCCGGGGACTGAGATCCGCACCGTGACCGATGCGGATGGGAGGTATACGCTGACGGCCCCGGCCAATGCGGTCTTGACCTTTGCGATGGTCGGCTACCGCGCCGTGTCGGTGAGCATTGCCGGACGTTCGAGCATCGACGTCCTCATGCAACCGGCCATCGCCTTCCTGGAGGAGGTCGTCGTCACCGGTTACCAGGAACAGCGGCGGGGGGATATCACCGGTGCGGTTGCCAGCGTCAACCTTGAAAGCGTCACCAGACAGACCGCGGCCAGTGTGATCAAGGGGCTCGATGGTCGGGTGGCCGGGGTCACGGTCGAGGCGAGCGGTTCTCCCGGCTCACGAAGCACGGTCCGGGTCCGGGGGGTCAGCTCCTTCCAGAACAATGATCCGCTGTACATCATCGACGGCACGCCGATTCAAGACTCCTACATCAATTTCCTCAACCCCAACGACATCGCGTCCATCCAGGTGCTGAAGGACGCATCGGCGGCTTCGATCTATGGTTCTCGAGCGAGCAACGGGGTCATCATCATCGAAACCACCCGGAGGGGAGGAGCACCGGGGGCGACCCGGGCGACGCTCCAGGTACGAACCGGGGTGGCCAGCCCGGTCCGCGGCTACGATGATTTCCTGATCCTGGATGCGCTGGACTACTTCCAGATCGTCAAACAGAGCTATGAGAACGCGGGATTGCCGGTCCCCACCAATATCTATGGGAGTGCCACCAGTCCCACGGTTCCCCGGTACATCTGGCCGAACAACTGCACCCCCAACCCCTGCACGTCGGTGGACGAGAGCACCTATTCCTACCCCAGCAACTTGATCATGCCCGGCAGCGCGGGCACCAACTGGTGGAAGGCCGTGTTCAGTCCGGCGTTCATTGGAGATTACAACCTGAGCGTCGCAGGCGGCGGCGAGGAGGCCGCCTACACCGCTTCCTTCAACTACTTCAATCAGGAAGGCACGGCGGCGTACAACCGGTTCCAGCGGGGGAGCGTTCGCCTCAACACCGCATTCACCCGTGGCCGGTTGACCCTGGGTGAGAATCTGGCGATCTCCCGCGAGCAACATAACGGCGGGCTCCCGGATGACCCGGGTGGATACGCCGAAGACGGGATCCTGGGCAAGAACATCTTGATGCAGCCGGTCATCCCGGTATACGATGTCGGCGGGCACTTCGCCTCCGGGAAGGCCGTCGGGCTGGGGAACCAGACCAATCCGCTCAAGTACGCAGAGGCCCGCAAGCAGGATCGGACCACCAACGACCGGATCCTGGGGAACGTGTTTGCCGGCTTCGACGTGGCTCAGGGATTGTCGTTGAGAACCCGGTTCGGATTCAACCTCGGGCAGGGCGCATTCAGGGGTTTTACGCCGATCACCCCGGAAAACTCCGAGCCGTCGCTTACCAACAGCATCGCCGAGAATTCCAGCCGGTTCACGGACTGGACCTGGAGCAACACGCTGAACTACCGGCGCGCGTTCGACCGGCACAACCTGACCCTGTTGCTCGGGCAAGAAGCGAACAAGAACACCAACCGGTTCATCGCGGGGAGCATGAGCAGGCTCCTGAGCGAAGACGAGAATGCCAGATACCTGCAGGATGCGCTCGGTGACGCCGCCAGCAAGAGTGTCAACAGCACCGGTGGCACCGGCGCCTTGGTGTCCGTCTTTGGAAAGGCCGACTACAACTTCGCCGACCGGTATTTCCTGAGCTTGACGCTCCGGCGAGACGGTTCCTCCAGATTGGGGCCGGCTAACCGGTGGGGGACCTTCCCGGCCGTCGGCCTAGGATGGAGGCTGTCTCAGGAGCCGTTCTTTGGGGAGGACGGGTTCTTCAGCAACATCATGCTGCGGTTCGGATGGGGTATCACCGGAAATCAACAGATACCGTCCGGACGCATCGTGGCGCAATTCGGCGGGACCCGAGGGGATACCTACTACGATGTCGGCGGTACCAACAGCACCGTGGTGCAGGGATTCAGGCAGACCTCGTTGGGTAACGACTCCTTGAAGTGGGAAGAGAACAAGTCGGTGAACGTCGGTCTGGATCTCGAGTTTCTTGACGGTAATGCCAACTTCACCGCCGATTTGTACCAGCGGGAGACGGACAATCTCTTGTTTGCCCCGCCCATTCCCGCCACGGCGGGCATCGCCGCTCCCCCCATCGTCAACATCGGTCAGATGCGAAACCGGGGCATTGATTTCTCCATCGGCTACCGAGGGACGTCCTGGAACGTGAGCTTCAACGGAAGCCACTACCGGAACAAGATCGTCCGCATCGATGGGGTGCAGGAATTCTTCTACGGTCCGATTTCGACCCGCTTCGGCAATCAGGTCATCAACCAGGTCGGCTATCCCATCGGGTCGTTCTATGGCCTGGTGGCGGAGGGCTTCTTCGCCGATGCGGCTGACGTGGCCGCCCACGCGATTCAGAACGGGGCGGCCCCCGGCCGGATCAAGTTCCGGGACGTGAATGGGGACGGACAGGTCACCCTGGCCGACCGCACCATCATCGGAAGTCCCCATCCGGACTTCACGGCCGGATTGGATCTGGGACTTCGCCGAGGCAATTTCGACCTGAGCGCCACCGTGTTCGGTACGTTCGGGAACGAGATCTTCGACGTACAGAAGGAATTCTACGTGTTCCGGAATTTCTCCACCAACGTCCGAGCCGACCTGCTGACCGATTCCTGGGAACCGGGGAAGACCGACGCCAAGTATCCGCGACTGGATCAGAACGATATCTACAGTCATGCGATCAGCAGCTACTATGTCGAGGACGGATCGTATGTCCGGCTGCGCAATCTGCAGCTCGGGTACAACGTCCCGTCGTCGTTCATCCGATGGATTCCGGAGGCGAGAATCTACGTGCAGGCGGAGAACCTGTTCACGCTGACCGGCTACCCGGGTCTCGATCCGTCGTTGCCCGCGGCGAACGTCACCGGAGCGGCAGGCGACATCCGGGATCAATATCGGGGCATCGACCGGGGTTCGTATCCCAGCAACAGGACGATCAGCGTGGGCATCAGCACCACGTTCTAGCGAATCGTCTTTTTCAAGAAAGGGAAGACGATGAAAACGCGACATCGATACCACCTGCTCTCCGGCGCTACGTTCCTGGTGCTTGCGGTGGGCGCCCTGTCTGGTTGTAAGGACTTTCTGGAAAACGCCGCCGTGCCGCGAGGGACGCTGGATGAAGGGACGCTCGCCACGTTGCAGGGCGTCGAGGGCACGCTGATCGCGGCGTATCGAGCACTGGACTGGAACAACGGAGTGGGCGGTGCCTGGGGGTCCGCCGCCAGCAACTGGGTGTGGGGGAGCGTCACCAGCGACGACGCCTACAAGGGGTCCGAAGCCAGCGACCAGCCCCCCATCAATGACATCGAGGGCTACCATTGGGGCACCGGCAACGCCGAGAGCTACCTGAACGACAAGTGGCGGGCCGTGTTCGAAGGGGTGGTCCGAGCCAATGCCACGCTACGCTTGCTGAAGCAAGTACGTAACGAGAAGCCGGGCGTCATCTCAGATGCTGACGCCAGTGGCATCCGGGGAGAGGCCCTGGTCCTTCGAGCGCACTATCACTTCGAGGCCTGGAGGATGTGGGGGAACATCCCGTACTACACCGAAGACGACACGGACTTCCGGAAGTCCAATACCGGCGTGGACGTGAAGGCGGCCCTTCTCAAGGATCTCGACGAAGCCATCACCTTGCTGGCGACGACTCCCAGGAAGGGGCAGGTCGGCCGAGTGACTCGATGGACGGCCAAGGCCTACAAAGGCAGGGTGCAGGTCTATGGCGGCGACTATGCCGGAGCCCTGATCACGCTGCGGGAGGTGCAGGCCAGCGGGCCCTACGCGCTGGAGACCAGCTTTGATCGGGTCTGGACCGCTTTGCAGCAAAACGGCTCGGAGACCATCTTGGCGTATCAAGCCTCCGCCAATGACGGGGAGCCGACCGGCAACAATGCCAACTATGGCGAACGCCTGAATTTCCCGCATTCCGGCAGCCCGTTCGGGTGCTGCGGTTTTCACCAGCCGTCCCAAAACCTGGTCAACTTCTACGCGGTTGACGCCGCCGGGCTTCCGTTGGCCCTGACCGATCCCAACTGGAACGCCAACAACGCCACGTTCGTCGGTGGAACACTGACTCCGGTGGATCCGCGGTTGGACTGGACGGTTGGCCGGGATGACGTGCCCTACAAAGACTGGGGGCTCCATGCACCGGGGTGGATCAGGTCTCCGACCTACGGAGGTCCTTACAGTCCCAAGAAGAACGTCCACGAGAAAGCCGCCAACGCCGACAGCAAAGTGGGTTGGGTGCCGACCCAGCTGAACAACGTCAACATTCACATCTTCCGGTACGCGGACCTGCTGTTGCTCCTGGCCGAGGCGGAGGTGGAAGCCGGTGTCTTGGACAACGCCCGGACGATCGTGAACCAGATCAGAGCCCGGGCAGGCGTTCGCGCCCAGGGATGCGGCTCATCTGATGCTGCGGTGGTGGCGAAGTACCCTCAATGTGCGAACGATGCTCGCCTCGCCGTGGCGATCAACGATCCCTCGATTACCTGGGCGGTCTACCGAGTCGGTCAATACCCGGCGGCAGGGTGGACCCAGAGCTATGCCCGTACGGCCGTCGAGTATGAGCGCAGGGCGGAGCTGGCGATGGAAGGCCAGCGGTTCTTCGATTTGCGGCGCCGGGGCAGGGCCGAGACGGTGCTCAACGACTACTTGACGGTCGAGAAGACCCGGAGATCGTACCTCTTGGGCGCGGAGGCCTTTGCCACTCGACATCGTTGGTATCCGCTGCCCGCCATCCAGATCGAGCTGAGCAAGGTTGGCACCGAGGCGAGACTGGTGCAAAACTCTGGCTGGTAGCGACGCCGGCCGCATCACGACGCGCTCCCGAGCGGCATCTCGCTCGGGAGCGCGTTCGTTTCCTCACCGGACCACATACGCCTCCATGGCATAGTACTCCGATAAGCCCAGGCGATCCGCGCGCGCCGCGGTGTCCCGGTTGCGGTCCTCCACCCGTTCCCAGAACTCCCGCTCGTCGTGCCCGCCGGGGAACGGCGCCGTGTCCTTCTGCGATTCGTGCTGGAAGATGGCGTGGATCTTGGCCTGGAGCTCTTCCTGGGACAGGGGCACCAGCACATCCGCGTCGGTGAGCGACCACTCTTCCCAGGCGCCGCGATACAGCCACACCTGCACCGGAGGGCCACGGTAGCGTGCCAGGGCGGCATCGATCGCGGCCTTGCAGAGACGATGCGTTCCGTGCGGATCGGACAAGTCACCGGCCACGAAGACGCACTCCGGACGTACCTCGTCCAGCAGCGCCAGCACCCGTACCACGTCCTCCTCGCCGATCGGCCGTTTGCGAACCTGGCCCGTCCGGTAGAACGGCAGATCCAGAAACCGGGCCGCACTGGCGGGGAGGCCCACGTGCCGCAACGCCGCCAGCGCCTCCGACTCCCGGATGGACCGCTTCAGCTCTTGTACCGCGTCGACGTCGACGTCCCCCGGCCGCTTGCTCCGGAGCGCCTGCTCGATCACCTCTCGCCGGTGGCGCACCTGCTCCGCCGCGACCCCCACCGCGGCGGCGGCGCGCTCGAGAAAGTCCAGATGGCGCCGGACATCGTCGTCGAACACCGCCAGGTTGCCGCTGGTCATGTAGGCGACGGTGATCTGGTTGCCGTTCTGCACCAGCTTGCGCAGGATGCCACCCATCGAGATGACGTCGTCATCCGGGTGGGGTGAGAACACCAGGATACGCTTGTCGGCCATCAGCCTTGCCCGCCCGCGGATCTTGTCGCGCAAACGGTTGAAGATCAGGCCGTTGAGCGCCCCGGCACCCTCGTGGAGGGCCAGCAGCGAGCTCAGGTGATTATCGACGTAGTCCCGCGCCGACAGCTTGAGGATGGCCTTCCCCACGGTCTGGACCAGCCACACCACGGCGCGCTCGGTGAGCTCCGGCGTCCACTCCACCGGCCCCAGGACCCACGGGGTCTTGACCCGGGTGAGCTCGGCGGCCGCCGCGGCGTCGAGGTAGACCGTCGCGTTGGGGTGCGCCTGGAGATAGGTGGCGGCCACGTCGTGGGACACCTCACCCTCCACGGTCCGCCGCACGATGCTCGCCTTGTGCTCGCCGGTGGCGATCAGCGCGATCTCCCGCGCCTCGAGGATCGTGGCCACCCCCATGGTGATCGCCTCGCGCGGCACGTGGGCCTCGCCGAAGAAGTCGGCCGCCGCGTCGCGGCGGGTCACCGTGTCCAGCGTCACCAGCCGGGTCCGCGACGCCTTGTCCGAGCCCGGCTCGTTGAACCCGATGTGCCCGCTGCGTCCCACGCCCAACATCTGAAAATCGATGCCCCCCGCGGCCGCGATGGCGGCCTCGTACCGGGCGCAGTGATCGTTCACCGACGCGCGATCCAGGGCGCCGTCGGGGAGGTGCACGTTGGCCGGATCGATGTCCACATGGTCGAAAAACGTCTCCCACATGTAACGCCGGTAGCTGTGCGGGCTGTCCGGCGCCATGGGGTAGTACTCGTCGAGATTGAAGGTCACGACCTGCGCGAAGCTCACCTCCCCGCGCCGGTGCCGCGCGATCAGCTCACGATACACGCCCAGCGGCGTGCTGCCGGTGGCAAGACCCAGAACGCACCGGCCCCTGGCCGCCGTCGCGCGCCCGATCACCTCCACGATCCGGTCGGCGATCAGGCGCGCGAGGGCATCGTAGTCGGGGACAACGACGGTGCGGATGCGTTCCGTGGTGACCACGGGATGGTCCTTACGGGCTCCTGATGGTAAACGTCTGAACCGAATCGCCGCTGTTGGCAACCAGCACGGCCTTCCCTACCGGCGTGTCGATCAGGGCCAGCCCGGTGACATCCAGGGGAGCCAGGAAGCCACTTTCCACCGGGGGCACGGGGGTGAAGCGCCCACGGCCGTCGCCTCGCAACCACAGGCCATTGCCCGCATCGGCTCTGGGGGTGTTCGGCTCCGCCTCGTACAGGTTGCCCGCCACAATCAAGTCCAGATGGCCATCCCCGTCGACGTCATGGGCGACGATGCCTCGGATCGGCGAAATTTGCGCCAGCGTGGGCAGCACGGACGAGGAGAAGGTGCCATCGCCATTGTTCTGCAGATAGACGCTGGCAAAGGTATCCGTCTGGTAATGGATGGCCTGCTGCCATTGAGAGGAACTGAGAATCTGACGGACAGGGACGTTGGAAAACGACTCGTAGGTGGGGAACTGCAGCGCGATGGTATAAACCTCCCGGCCCAACTTGGCCAAACCCCAGAAGGGATACTCCGTCCCGTCGATCTCCTGGGTGAGAATGATGTCGGTGGTCCGATTCCCGTCGAGATCCGCTGCGTAGACCCCGAACTTGCTCTTCTCCGACGTCGTATAGGTGTAGTTCAACCCCAGGTTTCCGGCCACCAGGTCAACGCGACCGTCCTCGTTGAAATCCCCCGGCGCAAGACTGAACCACCAACCGCGCAGCGGCGGCAGGCCCATGGTGGCGGTGACGTTGCGCAATCGCTTCCCATCGTTGTGGAAGAACTCCAGCGACATCCACTCCCCCGCCGTCACCAGGTCCAATCGCCCGTCGCCGTCAAAATCCGTCCAGACCGCCGCGGTGATCATGCCCGCGGGTCGTGCCAGGTCCGGGGCCGCTTCCTCCGTAATGTCGGTGAACCTGCCTCCGTCATTACGCAACAGGTAGCTGCGAGCGGGGTAGGGGTAGTTTCCGGGTACCAGTCGGCCGCCCACGAACAGATCCAACCGGCGGTCGCCGGTAAAATCCCCGGCCGCTACGCTCGCGGTGCTGGTGGGCATTGCCGGCAGCGCTCGGGGTTCCCGCACGAACCGACCGCCTCCCTGGTTGAGGTAGAGGCGGTCCTGCAACCAGCGCGAAACCGGTGAGCGGTGGTACCCGCCGCTCGCCACATACAGGTCCAGCCGTCCGTCCCCGTTCGCATCGAAGAACCGGGCTCCCCAATCGTCGTATTCCCGGTCGGCCTCCCAGGGTTGACCTCGAGCGGATTCAGCGAAGCTGCCGTCCTTCCGCTGAACGAACAGCTTGCCCGGGACACCTGCCGCCCCCCCAATAAAGACGTCATCCAGGCCATCGCCGTTGGCGTCTCCCACGGCCAGTGGAGGCCCCTCCCGGGAGACCATGTGGGGCAACAGCGGTTGTACACTGAAATCGACCAGCCGCCCTGCCTGGTGCCGGTACCTCAACGCTCGGCGGGCATCCATGGGCTGGAACACCGGTGACCTCCGCTCCGCGTGAGGGGGGCTTGCCTGCCGGGTGGCGTCTCCCTGTTTCACGGTCAGGATCCGATCGACGTCAAGGTGGGTCAGCAGTTGATGGCGCCCGTCGGGCCAGATCACCTCCAGGCTGTCCACGCGCGTGGCGTGCCCCACTCCGAAATGCGCCCGGTCATCCATGGTGGACGCATAGCCCCGGTAGGGGTTGTGATAGATGTATTGCTTTTGCCCGCCGGCCGTGAGGATGAGTTCCGATCCGATTCCCCGCCGGTTGGGAGGCTCCCCCTCCAGCTTGACCTGCAGATAGTGATTGGTGTCGCTGCCGGGCTGGATACCCACATACACGAAGGCCGGAGCGTCGATGTTGTTGACTACCAGATCGAGTCTGCCGTCGTTATTGAGATCCGCGTATGCGGCGCCGTACGAAAAGCTGGGGTGGTCCATCCCCCAGGCCTTGGTCTGGTTGGTGAAGGTCAGGTCACCGGCATTCCGGAACACATAGTTCGACGCCTCGTAGCTCGGCAGCTCTCTCAGGATTTCCAGTCCTCGCTGACGGCTGACTTCCCGCTCCGCGCCCGGGGCCGCCCGGTTCATCCCCGTTTTCACCCGGTGCATCGCCGTCTGGTAATCGAAATCAATGACCGCTTTGGGATAGCCGTTGGAGATGAAGATGTCCTTGAACCCGTCGTTGTCATAATCGCCGAACAGCGCACTCCAGCTCCAGTCGGTGTACGCGACACCAGCCAGGCGGGCAATGTCACTGAAGATCAGGTTCCCGTCTCTGGTGACACCGCTGCTCAGTTGCAGGGAGTTGACATCATACGAATCGCGGAAGCCCCGTTGGCGTAGCTCCATGAGATCGCTGTGGGTCATGAACCCGCTCATCCGTTTTCGCGCGCTCAGGGCTTCCGGCATCATGTCGTTCTGCAGAATATCGGGCCAGCCGTCATTGTTGAAATCGGCGACATCGGCCCCCATGCCCGCGAGGCTGGTATGCTTGAGCCAGGCGGCGGCTTGGTCGGTAAACGTTCCGTCTCGGTTGTTGACATACAGGACATCGTTGGACACGTCGTCGTTGGAGATGTAGATGTCGGGCCACCCATCCCGGTTGATGTCGGTCACGACGACGCCGAGTCCATACCCAACGTCCCTCAAGATCCCCGCTTCCCCGGAAGCGTTCCTGAAGGTCCCGTCGCCGGTATTTCGATAGAGCTGATCGTAACTGCCCTGGGTGGTACTGGGTACGCCCGCCGGGTGCCGCTCCGCCTCGCCGCGGCCAAAATCCTCGGGTGAATTGCCCAGGAGAAAGAGGTCGAGATATCCGTCCCGGTCGTAGTCCAAGAAGGCGGCGTGGGCGGTGAACCCCGTGTCGGCGACACCGTAGGCCCCGGCCGCTTCCGTGAACGTCCGATCCCCGTTGTTCAGGAACAACAGGTTGGTTCGGTCCTTGGCGGTGGACCATTCGGGTCCGGACACGGAGACGTAGATGTCCAGATAGCCATCGTCATTGATATCCACCATCGAGGCCCCGGTGGCCCATCGGTCGGTTCCGACGCCCGCCCGTTCGGTGATGTCTTCGAACCGCATGTCGCCCCGGTTCCAATACAGGCGGCTCGAGACCTGGTTGCCGGCGAAAAACAGGTCCGGCCTTCCGTCGTTATCGATATCCCCGATGGCCACCCCAGCCCCGTTGTACACATACACGTCGGTTTGAATGTTCACGGAATCATCGGTGACGATGGTATTGGCGAATGTGACGCCGGTCTGCGCCGGAGCCAGTCGCCTGAAGAGCGGGCGATCCCTTGCCTCGCCGCCGCATCCCTGGCACCAGACGAGCGAGAGGAAGACGGCCAGCGCAGGGTTGATCGGTGATCGTTCTCCTCGCCCCGCCGGAGCGGGCGCCGATCGCCGGAGGTCGATCCACTTCGCCAGCGGGCCGGCGAGTGCCAGCGCCACCAATGGCGGCGCCGCGCCGAACGCGGTAGGCCAGGGCCAGGCCTGGTCGGCCGCGAATCGAATCAGCGCCTCCACTGCCGCGATCATCACCGCTACCCCCATCTGCCACCGCCGCCCCGACACCACGGTGCGCGGATCGGTGATCATGAAGAAGACGAACAGCTGATACATGGGTCCGGTGAGGGGAGCCAGCTCCGGCAGCAACGGCTGGCCCATCAGGGCCCCCCGCAAGCTGCTCAGGAGCAGGAAGCTCGCGACGTACACCAGCGTGATGTGCAGGACCCGCACCCGGGCGGCGATCACCAGCCCAAAGCTCCAGATCACGAGGTTGGTCACCACGTCGTTGCCGAACTGGTGACTCAGCACCGACACGCGATCGGGCGCCGCGAGCAGGAGCGCGGTGATCGCGAAGTTGCTGGGATTCCACAGATGCTGATTGCGATACTGCAGCACGTACTTGGACCCGATCGCCAGGAAACCGCCGAGCACGAAGGGCCAGAGCACGCCCCCCTGCGGTTTGAGGAGCAGGGTCAGGCTCAACCCGCTGATGTAGGCGCTCTGGAGATTGACGATCCGGCCGCGAATGAACCGAGAGAGCAGCGCTTCCGTCGTGACACAGGTGAGCAGCGCCGTGGCAAGCCGATCATACCCGCCGATCAGGTGGTAGCGAAGCTGACCCAGAACCAGGACCAGGGTGATCAGAAAAGCTATGAGATATCGGGGGTCGAGCTTGGCGCCCGGGCTCCACCGGGGCAGCCACCTGGGCCGTAGCATGCTGGGGGGGGACACCGAGGTCACGGCCGCGGCTCGCTGACCGGGTGAAACCGGTTCGCTTCCAGATGGTGCAGCACCTGTCGGGCGCCGGATGGCCACCGGATCTCGACCCGATCCACCCATTCGGCACCACCCAGTCCAAAGTGCGGACGGCGGTCGTTCTGGCTCGCGAACCCCATCCCGCCGTCAACCACGCGGCGCTGCGCGACGCCCCTTGACTGTATCACCACCTCCGTGCCGATGGCGCTGCGGTTGCTCCGCGTCGCATGCAGCGTGAATGCGATCCAGTGATTGCCGCTGTCCGGGTACGCGCGATAGACCACGGCGGGTTGGTTCTGGTTGGCCACGATGACGTCCAGGGCGCCGCGGTTTGAGAGATCGGCGAGGGCCACGGCGCGCCCATCGTAGCGGTCGAGCACCCCCACCCGCTCGGCCACGTCCACCCAGCCGCTCAGGCCGCGGTTCAGGAACACCCGTGATCGCTCGTAGCCGGACAGGCTGGCGCTCCCGAAGGCGGGCCAGGTCGCGGCGTCCTCGAACAGGCGGCGGTGCGCCCCCGCGATCTTGGACATGGCGTACCAGTAGCTCCGGTCGGGATCGGCCGAAATGAAGCCGTTGGCCACGAACAGGTCGCTGGATCCGTCGTTGTTGAGGTCACCGAATTGCGCTCCCCAGGCCCACCCCGCGTCCGCCACCGTGGCATCGGCCACGTTCCGGAACCGGCCGGCGTCCTTCATCAGGTTCAGACGCAGGTTGTTGTTCTGGAACAGGTAGCCGCGCTCGGAGATGTTGGTCACGAACACGTCCAGGCGACCCCGGTTGAAGGCGTCGCCCAGCGAGACGGACATCCCGCTCTTCGACTCGCTCTCGAGGCCGGCGGTGGTGAGGGTGAATCGTCGCCCGGCCTCGTTCAGGTACAGCTCCTCCGGTCCGTAGTCGTTGGCCAGGTAGATGTCCGGCCAGTCGTCGTCGTTGAAGTCCGCGGCCGCGGCGGCCAAGGTCCAGCGCGTGCTGCCTACCCCGAGCCGGTCGGTGACGTCCTCGAAGGTGCCGTCGCCCAGATTGCGGAACAGCAGGTTCTTGCCGCCGTTGGTGGCGAATTCGAAGCTGTCGTGCATGATCCGCGTGGTGGTGAGGCTCCACAGGTTGACCTCATCGCGGAAATACGCCGTCACGTACAGGTCGAGCAGGCCGTCACGGTCGTAGTCGAGCCAGATCGCGCCGTTGCTGTTGACCCAGCGTCGCAGTCCGGCCCGAGCGGTGACGTCCTCGAAACGGCGGCCGTCGAGATTCTTGAACAGCGCGAGATACCCGTAGCGGTACACCAGCAGGTCCTCACGGCCGTCGTTGTCGAAGTCCCCCCAGACGCCGCCCATGGAGACGCCCTCGCCGGGGCGGTTGAGGTCCGCCACCCCCGCGCCCGCGGCCACGTCCTCGAAGGTGCCGTCACCGCGGTTCCGGTACAGCGCGTTGGGCTCGCCAAAGCGGCTGTTGCTGAAATACAGGTCCGGCCACCCATCCCCGTCGAAATCGGCCACGGAAACGGCGGCACCCAGCGCCGCGACATGGGGCTCCACGTTGGCGATCCGGCGGTCAAAGGCGGGCCGCCGGTGCAGGAACTGAATGCCGGCGGCCGCGGTCTCGTCGCGCAGCACGAACCCGGGGCGCGCCGCATCCGCTCGCGCTCGCACGGGACCTCGATCCAGGCGGACGGCGAGTCCGATGGCGGCGACGAAGGGGACGGCGATGACGGCGCGGCGAATCGCGAGCGACCTACCCACAGAGGTCATTATAGCGCGCCCCTGGCGCTTCGGGTAAGTTACTCGCCATATGAAACCGTCCCTGCCCATTTCCCGCGTAGTCGACCTGATCGCACCGGAGTCGCAGCGCCTGTGGTCGGGTACGGCCGCAGACGCCCGGCGCCGGCTCCTCGCGGCCGACCCCGGCGCCGTGCTCGAGATCGACGGCTCGTTTGCCCTGGTGGCGCAGGAAGGGGAACGGGTGGTGCTGGCGCGGAGCCTGGACCGGCCCATGCGATACTTCCTCGCCAAGGCCGCCGACGGGCCGGTGCTCATCGTGGCCGAGCGCATCGACGAGATCGCGGCGGAGCTGGCGCGCCGGGGATGGGCCGACCAGTTCCATCCGACGTACACGCGGATGGTGCCCGCTCACCATCTGACCACGCTGCGGCTCATTGGGTGCCCTGATCCAAACCCCGTTCACCAGCGCTTCTTCGATCCGCCGCGCGGGACGCTGCCCGCCGACCTGGACGTGATCGGCCGCCGCTACATCGAGGCGCTCTACGCCGAGCTCTCCCGCTGGCTCGCGGTGCAGGACCCGGCGGCGCCCATCGGGGTGCCGTTCTCCGGCGGGATCGACAGCGGCGCCGTCCTGCTGTGTCTCAACGCGCTGCTCCTCAACGAGGGGCAATCTCCCGCCCGTCTGAAGGCATTCACCTTGTGCGTGGACGGCCAGGGCGACGACCTGCGCCAGGCGCGAGAGTTCCTCCGGCGCACCAATCTGGAGATGCTGGGCGAGACGGTGGACGTCCGCGCCCGCGACCTGGACCCGCTTCGCGCCATCGCCGTGATCGAAGACTACAAGCCGTTGGACGTGGAGTGTGCCGCGGTGAATCTGGCGTTGCTCGAGGGCATCCGCCGGCGCTATCCGGATTGGGTGCTGCTGGTGGACGGCGACGGTGGAGACGAAAATCTCAAAGATTATCCGATTGAAGCCAACGGCGAGCTGACCATTAAGAGCGTGGTGACCAATCGGATGCTGTACCAGGAAGGATGGGGCGTCGACTCCATCAAGCACTCGCTGACCTACACCGGCGGGTACAGCCGCGGCTGCGTGCGCGCCCACGCGTGTGCCCGGGCGTACGGATTCGTCGGGTTCAGCCCGTATACCCGCCCTGCGGTGATCGCCGTGGCCGAGGCGATTCCGTTCGCCCAGCTGACCGCGGGTTCGCACCAGCGGCTGTATGCGCTGAAAGGCGAGATCGTGGGCCGCGGCATCGGAGCTGTCCTGGGTGTGGAAATGCCGGTATTCCCCAAGCGTCGCTTTCAGGACGGAGCAGCCGCTCCCGGGACCACCGCGCAGGTGTTCCTCGCTAACGAAGCCCGGTATCGACGTCATTTCGAGGCGCTGCACACCACCGCCGCGTGAGCGCTGAGCCGGCGGATCGGCGGATTCGAGCCGTCCGCCCGCCCAAGCCCAGGCTGGACCCCTGGGTGGCGCACGGCACGACGCTCGAAGCCGAACGCACCAAGGATGGCGCCATCGAGCGCGCGCTGACGGTCTTCCTCACCGGTGCGGAGTGCCCGTTCACCTGCTCGTTCTGCGATCTCTGGCGCTGGACCATCGACGGGCCGACGCCCGCCGGGGCGCTGCCAGCCCAGCTCGCCCGCGCGCTCCAGTCGCTCGAGCGCCCGCTGCCCGACCGACTCAAGCTCTACAACGCCAGCAATTTCTTCGACCCCCGCGCGGTGCCCCGTGAGGATCTGCCAGCCATCGCGGAGCTGGTCGCCCCGTTCGCCGGCGTCACCGTGGAGTCCCACGCCAACACCATCGGACGCCTCACGCTGGAGCTCGCGGGACAAATCCGCGGCCGGCTGGAGGTGGCGATCGGTCTGGAGACCATCCATCCGGACGCGATCCGCCACTTGAACAAGCGGATGACCCTGGCGCGGTTCGACCAGGCCGCCCGCTTCCTGGCCGAGCACGACATCGACCTCCGCGTCTTCGTGCTCTTGGGCGCGCCGTACGTCGACCCCGGGGAATCAGTGGAGTGGACGGTGCGGGCGGCGGAGTACGCCGCGGCGCGCGGCGCCGGGAGGGTCTCGCTGGTCCCGGTGCGGGGCGGTAACGGCGAGCTGGAGCGGCTCGAGGCACTGGGCCACTTCGTCCCACCCACGCTGCGCCAGTTGGAGGCCGCCGTGGAGCAGTGCCTGTGCCTGGCGCCGGTCGTGGTGGCCGCCGACCTCTGGGACGTGGATCGCCTGCCCGGGTGCCCGGAGTGCCGCCCGCAGCGGGTTGACCGGCTCCGCCGCCTCAATCTGTCGGGCGGGCCCGAGCCGCCGGTCGTCTGCCGCGCCTGCGGCTGACCATGACGCACCGGCCTCGGCCGGATGGGGAGGGGGTGTCGGCGGGTTACTGACCCGGGCGCTTCGTGGTGATGACGATGACCCCGTTGGCTCCGCGCAGGCCATAGATCCCGGTATCGGCGGGATTCTTCAGCACCGCGATGGATGCGATGTCGTGGGGACTGATCCCGAGCAGGGCGACATGGAGTCCCTGCTGGATCGGGATGCCGTCGACCACGTACAGGGGCTCGCTGCTGGAGTAGAAGGACGCGGGGCCTCGGATGCGAATCGAGACGCCGCCAGTGGATGTCCGCCGAACTTCGACGCCGGGAAACCGGTCCATGAGCATTTGCTCAACGGGCTGTCCGGGCGCGACGCGGTCGATGTCTTCGGACGTCAGGGCCGACCCCGGCTTCGGACTGATCTCGGCCGGCTGATCCGACCGGGCACATCCGGCGACGAGGCCAGCCATCAGACCGAGGGGCAAGGCACTCGATCGGAACCACGACATGGGACCCCCGGAGGTGGGAGGTCGGGCGGCAAGGAGCGGGTTCACAATGCAATATACGGCAGATGCCGACCGTGGGGCCAGATGGGGGCTTGGGAGAGACCGCCGGGTCGCGGCCTCGGGGACCAGGCAAGAGGACTGGGAAGCCGCTTCACGGGCGGTTCACGCAGCGAGGCCGGCTGGGTCTGGATGCTCTTCCCGCCCGAGCCCATATTTTGGGCCGCTGAGGCGGAGGCGGTCCTTCGGAGTTCGTCAGGAGAGCCCTATGAAGATTCCGGTGTTGACGCTTGCGGTAATGCTCGCGCCGCTGGCTCATGCGGAGGCCCAGCAGCCGCCGGCAGGTGGAGACGTGGAGCGGCGGGTGGAATCACTGCTCGCCCAGATGACGCTGGAGGAGAAGATCAGCTTGCTGGGCGGGGTGAATGTCTTCGATGTCCCCGGCCTCGCGCGGCTGGGGATTCCCCAGCTCGGCACGGCCGACAGCCCCTTCGGCGTCCGGGCGATCGGCCCGTCCACCTTGTACGCGGCGGGGATCGCGCTGGCTGCGACCTGGAACCCGGGGCTGGCCGAGCGAGTGGGCTCGGAGATCGGGCGCGACGCGCGGGCTCGGGGCAAGCACTATCTGCTAGGTCCGGGTGCGAATCTGTACCGCACGCCGCTCAATGGCCGGAACTTCGAGTATTACGGCGAGGACCCGTTTCTTGGTTCGCGCATCGCGGTCGGCTTCGTCACCGGGGTCCAGCGCCAGGGCGTCAGTGCCACCATCAAGCACTATCTGGGCAACCAGTCGGAGTTCGCGCGCCACACCACGGATTCCCGCATGGACGAGCGGACGCTGCGCGAGATGTACCTGCCGATCTGGGAGGCGGCGGTCAAAGAAGCCGGCGTCGGTGCGGTGATGGCCTCGTACAACCTCACGAACGGCGAGTACATGACGGCCAACCGGCGTCTGCTCATGGACGTCCTGAAGCAGGAGTGGGGTTTCGCCGGGGTTGTCATGTCCGATTGGGGGGCCGTGCACTCGACGCTCGGGGCGGCGAACGGGGGCACAGACCTCGAAATGCCGGGCCCGCAGCACTTCAACCGCGACTCGCTGCTCCCGCTGATTGCGCAAGGTCGGGTCTCGCCGGCGACCATTGACGACAAGGTCCGCCGGCTGCTGCGCAACGTGATGCGCTTCGGCTGGATGGACCGGCCACAGCTCGACCCGTCCATCCCCCGCCACAGCCAAACCGGACGGCAGACAGCCCTCCAGGGGGCGCGAGAAGCCATGGTGCTTCTCAAGAACGACGGCAACCTCCTTCCGCTCGACCGCCAGCGGGTCCGCACCGTGGCGGTGATCGGCCCCAACGCGTTCCCCGCCGTGCCCTTGGGCGGCGGGAGCGCGACGATACCCACCTACCATGCCGTGAGCTTCCTGGAGGGGTTGAGCAATTATCTGGGGACGGCAGCGGTGGTCCACCACGCGCGAGGCATCCCCAGCCTGAACACGGTTGCGGCGAGCACCCGCTTCTCCACCGCCGCCACCGGGGGGCGCCCGGGGCTCACGGCGGAGGTCTTTGACGGTCACGACCTTTCGGGAACGCCCGCCAGTACCCGCGTGGACCGGACCCTGCGGCTGGGCGCACCGCTGGATATTGCCGTGCTGGCGTCAGGGGAACCCACTGACTTCTCGTTGTTCGGCGGGCCGCCACGACCGCTGGGCACGCGCTGGACCGGTTACTACACGCCGGAGAGCGCCGGCACCTTCGACATCGTGGTGCAGCAGGGCGGATTCTCGGAGGCCGGCTATCGACTGTACCTCGACGACCGCCTCATCGCCGACCGGTGGTCCAGGATGCAAGCGATGGTCGAAGCCCACAGCGTGCCGATGGATCAGCGGCCCCACAAGGTGGTCCTCGAGTACCGTTCCGCCGGCGGCCTCGGAGGCCCGTTCGTGCGGATGGGGATCGTGCGGCAGGGCAACTGGGTGGATTCGGCGGCCGTCGCCCTGGCGGCCGGAGCGGACGCGGTCGTGCTGGCGGTCGGCTTCGATCCGCAGACGGAGGGGGAGGGCTGGGATCGCACCTTTGGCCTCCCGCCGGGGCAGAACGAGCTCATCACCCGGATCGCCGCCGCCAACCGCAACGCGGTGGTGGTGGTGACGTCGGGCGGCGGGACCGACATGGCCCCCTGGCTCGACCGCGTGCCCGTGGTGCTCCAGGCCTGGTTCCCCGGCCAGGAGGGGGGCACGGCGCTGGCGGAGCTCCTCTTCGGTGAGGTGAATCCCTCGGGGCACCTGCCGGTGACGTTTGAGCGCCGGCTGGAGGACAATCCGGCGTACGCCAGCTGGTTCGAGGTGCCGGGGACCAACCGTATCGAGTACCGGGAGGGTGTGTTCGTGGGGTACCGCGGCTTCGAGCGGAACGGCACCAAGCCGCTCTTCGCCTTTGGGCACGGGCTCTCGTATACGACGTTTCGCTATGCTAACCTGGCGGTGGCACCGGTGGCGGGCACTTCAGGGACCGGGGCGCGCTGGCAGGTCTCGTTCGACGTCACCAACGCCGGCACCCGCCCCGGCGCGGCCGTGCCGCAGGTCTACCTGGCCAACCCGCGGGCCAGCGTGCCGCGTCCCCCGAAGGAACTCAAGGGGTTCACCAAGGTCACGCTCCAGCCGGGCGAGACCCGGCACGTGACGGTCCCGCTCGATGTGCGATCGCTGGCCTACTACGACGTCAATGGCAAGCAGTGGCGCGCGGAGGCCGGGACGTACGACGTGCTGGTGGGAGGCTCCTCGGCGGACATCGCGCTGTCCGGCACACTGAGCTTGGCTCGGGCTGTCACCGTGAAGTAGGGCGCGGCGCGGGGCCTGAGTCGTCCCGCGCAGCGAGGGCATCACCGAGATCGCGTCGGGCTTTACCTTCTGGAGGGGGCTCAGTAGGTCAGGCCAAAGCCGAACGGGAAGAGCGGATCGTAGCGGGCGTCGCCCCGGTTGATCGGGATCTGCTCCATGGCGCGCGGCCAGCTGTAGGCGAGCTTGCCCGTCGGCCGGTAGTCCCCGAAGAGCACATCCGCCACGCCGTCTCCTTCGGTGCCCGGGAGCCAGGCGGCCACCAGGGCGTCAACCTGGTCGAGAACGTCGCCCAGGATCATCGGGCGGCCGGAGATCAGGACCACCACGACCGGAATGCCGGTCGCCTTCAGGTTCCGGACGGCGGCGAGGTCTTCCGGAGCCAGCGACAAGTCGCTCCGGTCACCCATCATTTCGGCGTACGGCGTCTCACCGATGACGGCGATACCCACGCCGGCGCCCGCCGCGCCGGTCCCGTCTACCGAGAACGTCACGTTGGTGTTCGGTGAGACGGCCTTCTTGATGGCGGCGAGCACGGTGGTACCGCCGGGTGTGACGTTCCCACCGCCGCCCTGCCAAGAGATGGTCCAGCCCCCGGTCTGATGTCCCAGGTTGTCCGCGTTCTTGCCCGCCACATGAATGCGAGCGACCTGCTTGGAGAGCGGTAGCGTTCCCGCGCCGTTCTTGAGCAGCACCAGCGACTCACGAACCGCCCGGCGGGCCACGGCCCGGTGCTCCGCCGAGCCAAACGATGCCTGCAAGCTCCGGTCGGCCAACACCGAGCGATCTGGGTCCATCAGACCCATGGCGAATTTGACGCGGAGAATGCGGCGCACGGCATCGTCAATGCGGGACATCGGCACGCGGCCCTCGTTCACCAGGGCGGTGAGGTGCCCGATGAACTCCCGGTACGTGTCCGGTACCATGACCATGTCCATGCCGGCATTGATGGACTTCTCGATCGCGGTCTTGTAGTCCGGATCGAGCTGGTTGACCGCGCGGTAGTCGGAGATGAGAAAGCCCTGGAAGCCCAACTCGGCTTTGAGAACGTCCGTGAGGAGGTAGCGATGGGCCGACAGCTTCACGCCGTTCCAACTGCTATACGAAGGCATGATGGAGCCCACCCCCGCCGTCACGGCATCCTGGTATGGGCGGAGGTACAGGCGCCGCAGCGTCGGCTCGTCCACCTGGGTATCGCCCTGATCGAGGCCTCGGCCCCCGACACCGGTGCCCATCGAGGTGCCACCGTCCCCGAGGTAGTGCTTGGCCGTTGCCAGGACGGAGCGCGGATCCCGGAGGCTGGTGCCCTGGAAGCCTCGGACGGCTGCCGCGCCGAGCTGGGCGGTGAGCTCGGGATCTTCGGAGAAGCCTTCGTAGGTCCGTCCCCAGCGCTCGTCCCGGGGGACACATACGCAGGGCGCAAAGGTCCAGGGGATCCCGCTCGCCCGCATCTCCGTGGCGGTGATCGCGGCGATCTGCTGCACCAAGTCCGGGTTGCGGGTAGCGCCCAGGCCGATGTTGTGGGGGAAGATGACCGCGCCGAGCACGTTGCTGTGACCGTGCACCGCGTCGATCCCGTACAGCAGCGGGATCTTGAGCCGGGTCTTCTGAGTGTGCTGCTGGTAGCGGTCGTACAGATCGGTCCAGGCCTGGAGGGTGTTGCCCTCCTTCGGGTCGGAGGTTCCGCCGCTCAGCAGCGAGCCGAGCAGGTATCGCTCGATGTCGGCGGGATCCCGGAGGAACTCCTGGTCCGCCTGGGTCATCTGTCCGACCTTTTCAGCCAGCGTCATCCGGGCCAACAGCTCCTCGACCTGGGGCTCGTTCCCGGCGAGGGGATCGGTCGCGCGCGCATCGGACGGCTGGGTACCACACGACGCGGTAACGGTGCCCAGCACGGCGACGCCGGACAGCAGCGCCAGGCGGCGGGTGAGTCGGCGGAGCGCATACATCTTGCCTGACCTCATCGGGGGTGGTGAACGCGGCGGGGATCTCCATGCCGTCCGCGTTGCTCTTGTGGCAGACAACGGCGGAATCCATTTCCATGCTAGGTGCCGCACCGATCCTCGGCAAGAGCGATGCCCGTTGGTGCGAGCAGCACACGGAGAAAGCATGACCGACCAGGACGCAACACGCGCCTCCGCTGTGGGAGGGCCTCGGCTGCGGGCGTACTCTACGGCGCCCTCAAGACGCGGGGGTTCTCCCGCGACCTCGTGTCCTTCGAGTTGCCGCCGGAGTAGACTCGGCTCGAAGCTCCCGGAGGGAGCTGGCGAGGCCGAAGGCCGGCGATAGCTTTGGCCAGCGACTTCAGCTTCCTGAGGTGATCCCATGCGCAAGATGGTCCATTTCGTGCCTTGCCTGTCGCTGCTCTGGGCCTCACCGGCCCTGGCTCAGGGACTGTCACCCAAGTGGGAGGAACTGACCGCGGCCGACTTCGTGAGGGCCCTGGAGGCCTCGGCGGGCACCTGCGCCCTGCCTCTCGGCATCATCGAGAAGCACGGCCCGTCGGGCCCCCTCGGCACCGACCTGATCAATGTTCGCTACGTGACGGGATTGGCGGCTGGCGAGGAGTACACCGTGATCTTCCCGGAGTACTACGTGGGCCAGATCTTCGAGGCCCGTCATCAACCCGGTACCATTGCCTACAGTTCACGCCTCCAGCTGGACCTGCTTCAGGAGACCGTGTCGGAGATGGCGCGCAACGGCTGCCGCAAGATCATCCTGGTCAACGGTCATGGCGGTAACAACTCCCTGTTGCCGTACTTCGCGCAGACGCAGCTGGACTCGCCGCGGGACTACATGGTCTACGCCGTCATGGGAGGGTGGGAGGCGGAGGACATGCCGGAGGCCGCGCGCCCCTCGAGACCCGGCGTTGACGGCCATGGCGGCGAGGGCGAGATCTCCAACGTGATGGCGTCGCGTCCGGGGCTGGCCCACCCGGAGCGGGCCGGCGCCGAGTCGGGCGCGGACCTGGCCCGGCTCGACCTTCCGGAGGCCGTGTACACCGGGATCTGGTGGTATGCGAAGTTCCCGAATCACTACGAGGGCGATGCCGCCGGGGCCACGGCGGCCCGGGGCGAGGCGACGTTGAGAGCGGCGGCCCGCCGGCTCGCCGAGGCGATTCGCGCCATCAAGCGGGACGAGGTGGGCCCAAGACTCCAGCGGGAGTTCTTCGAGAGGGCGGTGAAACCGACACCGCCGAGGGAGCAGGACTAGCGGCCCCGAGCGCGCTTTGGGGGCGGCGGTCCGGCGCGGGGGCCGGTCGCTCACTCCGGCAGCGGCGAGCGCGCCAGTGCGAAGAGCGGCCCGTCGCCGGGGGCGAACGGCCGCAGCCGCAGCCCCCACTCATAGGTCCGCAGCGGCAGCCGGTACTGCCGGTGCGGCAGCGCCCCCCAGCTGTCGTCACCGCCCACACCCATCTGGTGCCAGTCGAGCCGCACCTCGGTGAGCGGCCGGCGGCGCAGGTCGGCCGCGTGCCGGTTCACTTTCTCCTGCCCTTCGTCAAAGTCCTCCTGGAGGAACGGCAACGCGGAGGCCTCCAGGAGGGGCTGCCCCACAGCCAGGAGGCCGATCCCCGCGGCGTTCGTCACGGCCATCCACCGCACGTCGCTGCGGGTGCCGGTCTCCTGCGGGCGCCCATACGGGTGGTAGAGATCGATGCTCGCCGCACGGTACAGGCCCACGGCCGCGCCGGTCTTGCGGTCCCAGTAGGACTCCTGCGGCCCGCGCCCGAACCACATCACGCTGTCGAACCCCGCCGGCATCGTCAGGCGTAGGCCCAGCCGCGGCAGCTCCGGCAGCGTCGTATCGCCCGGCACGAATCGCTGCCGCAGCACGATGTCCCCGGAGCCATACACGTCATAGGTGGTGAACACTCGGGCCCCGCCGGCAGGAATCAGCTCCTCCGACTCGACGGTTACGCGTTGCCGCGAGACCTGCCGCGCCCGGATGTGCTCCAGATGGCGGTCGGGACCGGCGCGCCGCCAGATGCGCTGCCGCCGCGGCATCCGGTTGCCGAAATCGTTGTCGGTCGGTGCGCGCCAGAAGTTGGGCTCGGGCCCCGCGAGAATCAGCTCGGTCCCGTCCCAGGTGAGTGATCTGAGCGTGCCACGCACCCGGTCGAACACGGCTCGGAACCGGGGCCCGGTGACGGTGATCCGCGCGGCGTCCTCGACGAGCACCGCGTCCGGCATGGGTGGCCGTGCCTCGGCGGCCAGCACCGTGGCCAGCTGCGGCAGCGCGAACTGATCCCAGGCGAGGACCGTGCCGGCCGGCCGGAACGGCTCGTCCCGCTTCAGGACGTACGCCACGGAGAGCTGGACCTCTGCGCCAGGGGCGCCGCGCACGGGCGGCACCGCCAGCGTCACTACGGCGGAGTCGCGCGCGCCGACCGCGAGGTCGGGCTGCTCGCCGCGGGCCAGCGTGTCCGCATCCGCGGTGAGGGTCCATCGTAGGGTCACGTGCGAGAGGTCCCGGAAATCGTGGCGATTCACGACCTGCACGCTGCCGGGCGTGTCGGCCAGTCTCCGGGTAGCCACTGGCTGGTACACCTTGCGCACCTCGAAGTAGTGCGGGTGCGGCGTGCGGTCGGGACCGACCAGGCCGTTGAACAGGAAGTTGCCGTCGCTCGGGGTGCCGCGGGGGCCGTAGTCGCCGCCATAGGCCCAGTACGGTTCACCGTCGCGCGTCCGCGCCGCTAGGCCCTGGTCCACCCAGTCCCAGATGAACCCGCCCTGGAGCTGCGGCTCGGCGTCGATGACGTCCCAGTAGTCCTGCAAGTTGCCGACGCTGTTCCCCATCGCGTGCGCGTACTCGCACAGGATGAGGGGCCGGTCGCGCCAGGTGCGGACGTAGTCGAGCAGGTCGGGGATGCGGCTGTACATCGGGGTGACGAGGTCCACGTGCGGCCGCTGGCCGGCGCGCTCGTACATCACCGGGCGAGACGGGTCGCGCCGGTGGATCCACGCCGACGTGGCCTCGAAGTTCACGCCGTCGCCTCCCTCGTTCCCGAGCGACCAGATGATGACCGACGGGTGGTTCTTGTCGCGCTCGACCATGCGGATGGTGCGGTCGAGGTGGGCTTCGCGCCATGGCGGCCGGTTGCCCAGCGTGGTATCCGGGTGGTAGCCCATGCCGTGCGACTCGACGTTCGCCTCGTCGATGAGGTACAGGCCGAACTCGTCGGCAAGGTCGTACCAGCGCGGGTCGTTGGGGTAGTGAGAGGTGCGCACGGCGTTGATGTTGGCCTGCTTCATCAGCTCCACGTCGCGCCGCATCGACTCGAGCGTAACGTATCGGCCGGTCACGGGGTCGTGTTCGTGCCGGTTCACGCCACGCAACGTGATGGGGACCTGGTTGACTAACAGCAGCCCGCGCCGCACCTCCACCCGCCGGAAGCCGAGGCGCTGGGCGAGGATCTCGGTCGTGTCCCCGCGGGCGTCGAGGAGCGCCAGCACCATCGTGTACAGCCGCGGCGTCTCCGCCGTCCAGCGCGCCGGCGAGGGCACCTCCGCCTGGAGCGTGAGCGTGGTCTCGGCCGCCGCGCGGAGTCGTACCTCCCGGGTGAGCGGCGCGGCGAGCACCGGGCGCTGGTCGGGGCCCAGCAGTGTCACCCCCAGGCGTCCGGGGTCCGCACGTGCCTGCCCCGCGCGCGCGATCGTCACGTCCACGGCGAGCGTGCCGCGCTGGAGCGTGCTGTCGAGGCTGGGACGGGCCCAGACGTCGCGCACGTGCGTGGCCGGGACGGCGTAGAGGAACACGTCCCGCTCGATGCCGCTGATCTTCCAGTAATCCTGGTCCTCGAGGTAGTCGCCATCGGAGAAACGAAACAGCTGCACCGCGACGGTGTTCTCGCCCGGGCGCAGCAGGTCGGTGACGTCGAACTCGGCCGGGGTCTTACTGCCCTTGGCGAACCCCGCCTCGCGAGCGTTTACCCAGACGAAGCCGGCCGACTTCAGGCTCCCGAAGTGGAGGATGACGCGGCGGCCGCGCCACGCGTCGGGGATGCTGAAGCTGCGGCGATACGAGCCTACCGGGTTATCATCGTGCGGGACGTACGGCGGGTTGGGCGGGTACAGATAGGTGATGTTGGTGTAGATCGGGATGCCGAAGCCCAGCGTTTCCCAATTGCCCGGCACCGGGATGCTGTCCCAGCCCGCCAGGTCGGCATCGTCGCGCCAGAACCCCAGGGGCCGGTCGGCGGGGTTCGCGACGTAGCGGAAGCGCCACGTGCCGTTGAGCGAGCGGTACCAGGGCGAACGCTCTCGGTCGCCGCTGAGCGCGCCGCCGAGCGTCGCATGGGGGACGTAGAAGGCGTGCGGGGGCAGGCGATTTCGGCCGTAGAGCGTGACGTCCTCCAACTCGCGCGGGAAGGGCGCCTGCGCGCGAACGGCCGGTGCGGCCACGGCGAGGCCGGCGACGGCGAGCGCACCAACCACGGTCACGACACGCATCGGTTCCCCCGGGCGACGATCTCGTGCTCCAAGTAACGGGCCGCTCCGGGCTCGCGCCAGCGCCCGCTGCGCTTCCGCGTCGGCCGCAGGCTGGCCGGATTCGTGATCCGCGTGACGCTCCGTCCCGCTCGCCGACGCTTCGGCCCTGAGCCCTTACTGATAGAGATGGTTCGGGTCGGCTCGCGCGAGCTCCAGCAGGAACGCCGCGATCTTCTCGGTTACCGCCGCCAGGTAGCGCTGCCCCTTGTCGGCCGTCGCCGCCTTTGGGTTGCCTATGCCGGTGTCGTCCGTGACCTGGCGCCACTGGCGCGGCGCCCAGACCCAGCCTTCCCGGATGGCTGCGATCTTGAACTGCCGGGCCGCGCCGGGCCCGGCCTCCGACAGGGGCCGGACGAGATGGGGGGCGAGATGCAGCATGAGGCTGGTCTCGAGCTCTCCCGCATGGTCGCCGAGGTCCGTGAACCACGGTGCGGGATCCACCACCTGGTACCAATTGACCGTGCACAAGAACAGCGGAATGGAAGGCTGGAGCTCGCGGATCATCTGCCGGAAGTCGTTGCCGCCGTGTCCATTCAGGATCACGAGCTTGGGCACACCTTGGCCGGCGAGGGACTGCGCCACGTCCCGCAACACCATCGCTTGGGTGCTGGGATTCAGGTTGAGGCACAAAGGGATGTCGAGTTGGCCGGTGTTCACACCGAACGGCACCACTGGGAGGACCACCACACGCGCACCCTGTTCCCAGGCGCGCGCCGCCGCCAGAGCAGCGATCGCTTCGGTCTCGACGTTATCGGTGGAATACGGGAGGTGGAGGTTGTGCGCCTCGGTGGCGCCCCAGGGGAGCACCGCGACTTCGTAACGGGTGTCCCTCGCGGTTTTCCAGGTAACCTCGTTCAGGATGTAGGGGCGAACCGGCATCGAGTCTCCGCGGTAGGCGTCACTGCCTGGAAGGGAACCTGCTAGGGAGTCCGTTCCCCACGGGCCCCAAGATAGGATGACCACCGGGCAGCCGTCAGACCAGCCCGGTCTTGGCCGCCTCCCACAGTTTGTACAGCCGGTCGAACCCGTCCTGCAGCAGGTCTACCTGCTGAGGGCTGGGGGAAGCGCGCAAGGCAACGAGGAGCTCGTCGCACAGCCGGGGCATCTCGCGCCGTCCCTTCCTGGCGGACTGCTCGCGGATGTCCTGGAGCAGCTTCTCGAGACGGGAGCGGGTCGCCGCATCGTCGGGCACCTGCCACAGGTACAGGGCGGAATCCTTCCCGTCACGGATCATCTGGCCCAAGGCATCCAGCAGGGGCTCGCTTCGCCGCGGGCCGGGTGGTTCGTCTGGAGTCATGTTCCCAAAGTACGAGGGCCCAGGGCCCGTGGATAGTGCCTGGAGCCTCGACCGACCCTAAGGGCGCTGCCGCGCCAGGGAATCCAGGCGGGCGTTGCGCGCAGCCACCGAGTCTTGCGCCCGCAGCGCGCCGCGCACCCCCTGCGCCCCGGGCAAGCTGGACGCGCCGATGACACTGTCGCGCTGCCGGCGGGTCAGGGTGTCAGGCCGATCGGCCTGCCCGTTCCCGCCGCCACAGGCGCTGAGAGCAACCGCCAACAGGAAAACGCAAGGTCGCGTGGCCATATCCCTCGCCCCTTACGGGTTCAAGACCGCATTGGTGAGCAGCCGCACGTAGAACCTGATGTTCCGCGCATGGCCCTCGACGCTCATCCGCTCGTCCGTGCCGTGCGCCCGCTCGAGGTCGCTCGGCCCAATAGGCGTGGCGGCGAAGCGATAGACGTTGGGGGTGAGCCGCGCGAAGTAGCGGGAATCGGTGCCGCCCACCACCAACCACGGCACCACGATCGCCTCGGGGACCACCTGCCGGATGGCGCGGGTGAGCAGGCGGAACTCCTCCGCGTCCACCGGGGATACCGGGGACGGCTCGGTCTTGAAGGTCTCGGGGATGGTCACCGTCACCCGCGGATCGTCGATGGTGCGCCGCACGTACTCCACGATGCCGGCGATGCTGTCGCCCGGCAACAGCCGGAAGTTGACCATGGCCCGGGCCATCGAGGGCAGCACGTTCTCCTTGACACCGCCTTCGACGATGGTAGGCGCCGTGGTGGTGCGGAGCATCGCGTTCCCCGCCGGCGTCGCCCCGAAGCGGCTCGCCAGCAGGCCGCCAAAGAGCCAGCGGTTGGCGAAGAGCAGCCGCAGGCCGAACGACAACTCCGGCCCCAGATAGTCGAACATCTTTGCCGTGGGGCCGCGAATCCCGCCGGGCACCGGATGCTCTTCCAGCTCGTCAATGGCGGCACTCAGGATGCCCACCGCGGTTTGTCGGGGCGGCATGGACGAATGGCCGCCCTCCACCCGCACCGTGAGTTCCAGAGTCAGGTATCCCTTTTCGGCGATGCCCACCAGGGCCACCGGTCCGGGCACGCCCGGGACCAGGCCGGTCGCGACGGCGCCCCCTTCATCGAGCACGAACGCGGGGCGCACACCGCGGGAAGCCAGCAGGGCGGCGATGGCGGCGGCCCCGGCGCGCCCGCCCACTTCTTCGTCGTGCCCCAGCGCCAGGTAGACCGTGCGGCGGGGCGACGCTCCCCCTGCCAGCAGCGTCTCGATGGCCTCGAGTTGGGCCATCAAGCTGCCCTTGTCGTCCATGGCGCCGCGACCCCACACGTAACCCTCGGCGATCTCGCCCGCGAACGGCGGGTGAGTCCACTTCGACTCGGTGCCGGGCTCGATGGGCACGACGTCCTGATGCGCCATCAGCACCACCGGCGGCAGCGCGGTGTCGGCGCCGGCCCAGCGAAACAGCAGGCTGAACCGCCCAACCGCCTCTCGGCGGAGCGTGGCGTGGACCCTCGGGAACGAGGTCGCCAGGTAGTCCTGGAAGCGCCGGAACTCGGCGGCGTCGAACTGCATGGAATCCTGATGCGAGACGGTCTGGAACCGGAGGGCACCGGCCAGGCGCTGCGCCGCGCCGGCCGCGTCCACCGCAAGCTCGCTCGACGGCTCAGCGGGCAGCTGGCGTGAGCTGTACCCGAGCGTGCGAGCGACCACGACTGCGGCGAGGAGCACGACCAGGCTCAGCGCCGCCAGCAAGATTCGCTTCACCACTCATCCCCCTCCATCGCCGGGTCGTGGGGTGGAGAGAGGGGCATCCTCTTCCATCGCCCGGCAGCAGGTGGTGGTCAGACTCCTGACGATAGGTAGCGCCGTACGGCGGCTAGCGTCCGCTCAACGTCCGCGTGGGTGTTGTAGAGATGGGGTGAGAGCCGCAGGCCGGGACGATCTTCGCCGCCGCGAACCTGGGACGCGATCCGGTCGTTCTCGTAGAGCGCGCGGGCCAGCCTCCGCGGGTCGAGGCTCCCGGGTTGAAACGCCACGATGCCGGCCGAGCGCGCCGGATCCGGATGGGTCCACACTCTCACGCCGTTCATCGCCGACAGGCCGGCGATCAGCGCCTGCGCCAGCTCCCGCGCGTGGCTCTCGATGGCCGGACGGCCGATCGTCATCTGCACCCGCAGCGCCTTCCCGAACGCGATCATGGCGGGCTCGTCCCGCTGCCCGATGCCTTCGTGGCTCCGGGAAATCCCCACCGACCCCGGATACAGGCTGACGATGCTGGGTGACAGGGTGGCCTGAGCCGCGCGGCGGACGTACAGCACGCCGGTACCTCGCGGGGCGCAGGGCCACTTGTGCCCGCTCCCGGTATAGAAATCCGGCTGCATCTGCGAGAGGTCCACGTCCAGCACGCCGAAGCTCTGCGCGCCGTCCACCAGCGAGAGCGCGCCGCGTTCACGGGCCAGGGCGCAGAGCTCCTTGGCCGGGAACACGTCGCCCACGGTGCTGGTCACATGGGTGAAGGCGATGAGCCGGGTCCGCGGCGTGATCGCCTTGCGAAACGCGTCGAGGTAATACTCCGCGCCGGGATGCGGGCTCGCGACGTCCACCACGGTGACGGTGAAGCCGAACCGCTTGGCCTTCTCGGTCCAGGCCCGATGGTTGCTGGGGTGGTTGTCGGCGAAGATGACGACCTCGTCCCCGGCTTTGAGCGCGAGCCCGCCGGAGACGATGTTGTTGGCCTCGCTGGTGTTCCTGGTGAGCAGGATCTCCTCCGGGCTCGCCCGGAGGTACTCGGCCAGGAGTCGCCGCGTCTCTTCCCGCTCAGCGATGAGCCGCTCTTTGGTATCGGGCGAGGGATCGCGATCCAGGTCCCGGGCTCGCTGGTAGAGAGTCTCGATCACCGGCCGCGATGCCGGGCACAGGTTCGCCGCGTTGAGGAAGGTGAGGTCGTCGTCCAGCGCGAACTGGCCGCGCACCAGGGTCCAGAAACTGTCGTCCGGCGACGGCGGCGCCGCGGGCACCGGGCGGGGTGGCCGGTCCAGCGCCCGAAGCTCTGCCGCCGGCCACAGCGCCGCCGAGCCGCTCACCGCCAAAAGCTGCGCAAACCGCCGCCGACTGATGCCGGTGGTGTGTTCGCCCGAGTCGATCATGCCCGCTCCCTGGCGGCGCCGGCCGGCGCCGTCCTCTGCCGTTGTGGTGCTCCTCTACGCTTCTTGGCTCACCTGTTGGTGCAGCGTCACCACCTTGAGGATCTTGAGCGTCCGGGTGCCGGCCGGCAGGCCGATGGTCACCGTCTCGCCCGCCTTGCGATCCAGCAGTCCGCGGCCCAGCGGCGAGGCCAGGGACACGTGGCCCGCGTCCATGTCCATCGCGTCGGGGATGACCAGCTCGTAGGTCTCGCGCTCCTCGGTGTCCGCGTCCTGCACCTCGACGCGGGAGCCGAGGCCGACGCGGTCCTTGGGGACCTTGGACAGATCGATTTGGGACAGCTTGGCCAGTCGGGAGCGGAGGTGGCTCAGCCGGGCGTGCACGAACTGCTGCCGTTCGAGCGCCGCGTGGTAGTCGCCGTTCTCCCGCAAGTCGCCCTGCTGCAGCGCCTTCTTGAACGCCTCGGGGAGGACCACGTTCAGCTCGTGGTTCAGCTGCTCGACTTCCTGGATCAGTTTCTGCTTGATCTGCTCGATCATGGCCTACATCCTACGACCTCCTTCGCAATGACGCCAGCACAAGAAGCAGCCCCTCCTCCGGCCCTCGTCAGCCAGGCCGCAGCACCTTCCCCGGCGTGGCGCCCAGGTGCTCGCCGTCCCGAATGACCCAAGCCCCGTTGACCATCACGTGCGGGATGCCGGCAGGGTACTGATGCGGCCGTTCGAACGTCGCCCGGTCGCTCACGCGCTCAGGATCGAAGGCGACCAGGTCGGCGAATGCCCCGGGGGCGATGGTGCCCCGGCCCGCCAGCTTGATCCGCGCCGCCGGCATGCCGGTCATCTTGTGAATCGCGGCTTCCAGCGGCATGAGCTTTCGGTCGCGGCAGTAGAGCCCCAGCACCCGCGGGAAGGTGCCGTAGTTCCGAGGATGCGGCGTGCCGCGCGCCAGCGGTCCGTCAATCGTCAGTGCCGAGCCGTCCGAGCAGATCATACCGAACGGATGCGCCAGGAACCGCCCGACGTCCGCTTCGCTCATCCCGAAGCCCACCATGCCGCTGCGGTTTCGGTCCTGCTCCACGATCATCAGCAGCAGAGCGTAGGGATCCTGGTTGCGCTCGGCGGCGAGCTGTCCCAACCTCTTGCCCCGCGCCCAAGCCAGGGTGTCCGAGCCGGTGTTCGAGATCTGGACCGCGTCCCAGCTCCCCAGCTGCTGCACCTTGTCCAACACCTGCACCTTGATCCGCTCCCCTTGCGCGGGGTCTTGGAGGCGCGCCAGGAAGGCGTCGGTCCCGCCCTCGCGGGCCCAGACGGGGAACATGTTGCTCAAGCCGGTGGCGTAGGCTATGTAGGGGTAGCAGTCGTAGGTCAGGTCCAGCCCGCCGGCGCGAGCGCGCTCGAACAGCTCGAGCATCAGGGGCGCCTTCCACCAGTTCCGCTCGCCCTGGGCCTTAAGGTGCGAGATGTGGACCGCCGCGCCGGATTTCCTGCCGACGTTGAGCGCTTCTTCAATGGCCCCGAGCGACTGGTCGTCCTCGTTCCGCAGGTGGGTGGCGTACGGGAGACCGGTGCCCTTGAGCGGGGCCGCCACGGCGGCCAGCTCGTCCAGGTCGGCGAAGGCGCCCGGCAGGTACTCCAGGCCGCTGGAGACCCCACAGGCGCCGGCCCGGAGCGCGTCGGTGACCAGGGCGGCCATGCGAACGCGCTCGTGCTCCGTGGCCGGCCGTGCGGCCTCGCCGACCACGAAGGAATGCAGCGTTCCGTGGCCCACCATGCTGGCCAGGTTGACCGCCGCTCCCTGGTGTCGCAGTCGCGCAAAGAAGCCGGCGAGGTCACGGAAGTCGATCTCGACGCCGTAGCGGGAGCGATACGAGTCGCGGGTCTCCTCGAATTCGGCATCGCTCCACGGCCCCACCGAGCCGCCGTCTTGGCCGGTCACCTCGGTCGTGACACCCTGCCGGACCTTGCTTTGGGCCTTGGGGTCAACCAACAGGACCAGGTCGGAGTGCGAGTGAATGTCGATGAAGCCGGGAGCCAGGGCGAGGCCCTTGAGGTCCACCTCGCGCGCTCCGGCGATGGCGAGCCTCGGGCCCACGGCTTCGACGCGATCGCCGGCGATCGCCACATCCGCTTCAGCCGGCGCACGACCGGTGCCGTCGTAGACCATTGCCCCGCGCAGGACCCAGTCCGCCGCGCGCCTTGGCGAGCGCCAGCGCGGCTTCAGCGCCCACGGAGGTGTGCCCGGAAAGAGCAGCGCCCCCGCGGCGGCGGCGGTCGCCGTCAAGAACCGCCGCCGATCCAGCGCGTCCCGGGGTTCACGTTTCACACTGCCCGTCTCGCGGTTCTCCGCCCCGGCGTTGCGCGCGCCTTACCGCCCGCCGTTTCCCGTCGCCCCTTCCCCTTGCCATCCGGGCCCTCGCACGATCCGGCCGGGCAGGGCCCCCGTATGCTCGCCGTCCTTCAGTACCTGCCGGCCGTTGACGAACACGTGGAGCACACCGGTCGCATACTGATGCGGCCGTTCGAACGTGGCGTAGTCCTGGATCTTCGCGGGGTCGAACACCACGACGTCGGCGTAATAGCCGGGCCGGAGCGCGCCCCGCCGCTCGATCCCGAGATTCTCGGCCGGCAGAGACGTGAGTCGGCGAATGGCTTCTGGCAGAGGGATAACCCGCTCGTCCCGAACGTACTTGCCCAGGAGCCGGGCGAAGTTGCCGTAGGCGCGGGGA